>Ga0208297_1001815_pt1 | contig 16157 bp, 20 predicted proteins | sample LMS_cellobiose_e_FD_187367 | JGI IMG/M metagenome (GOLD analysis project Ga0208297, IMG submission 187367) | Rumen-fistulated moose microbial communities from Alaska, USA - LMS_cellobiose_enrichment (SPAdes) (version 2) | ecosystem: Host-associated > Mammals > Digestive system > Stomach > Rumen... | reverse complement strand
TTTGAGTCTCGGGATTTAGAGGATTCCTCAAGCGAATGTTGGCCGAATATTGATTGATATTCAATTAGTTGTAGAAGATGGCCAATAAATTAACACAAAGTATGGTAAGTGTTACTATACATCTTGTGGAATGAGGAAGAGTATTGATTTTATAATCAAGCATTTACAAATTTACGATGGCCCGTTTCCTTTAACTGGAATCGGGCTGTTTTTTTGTGCTTGTTGGTGCTTCTAAGAAAAAGATAAATTTGCCACTTTTATTTATTAAATGACAAAAATGTCCTATGTGTGCAATGCTATGACAACGGCTCAACTTATCACGGAATTTGCCAACGAAATTTTGATTTTCAAATATTTATTGCTAATATTGCACAGTTTCATAAATAGAGAAATTGTGCAATATGAATGAAATTATAGCAGCGGCCACAGAATATATCACACTTCTGACAGGAGAGAAACTGACTATCGCGCATGTCGATGCCAAAGCCCTGAACCTCCCGCTCTTTATGACAGCCGGATACGAGTACGATGATGTGACACTGTTCGGAGTACGCATTTTATTGGCCTGTCAAATTGAAGAAATGGCAACCACCCCTGCCCGTCTCGCTGCACAGGCGAGCCGTATTAGACAAGTGTTTCCCGGCACGGTGGCTTTCGTCTTCAGCAGTATGGCATCCTACAACGTCCATCGCCTCATTCAAAAGCGGGTCAATTTCATCATCCCGGGGAAGCAGATGTTTCTCCCGGACCTGTTTCTGGACCTGGGGCGAAACAGCGAATCGGTGCCGGAGTCGGAAGAGATTCCCGCAACGGCGCAGTTGCTTGTCCTGTATCATCTGCAGAAAGGGGACCTTGGCGGCAAACACGGCAATGAACTGGCCGAAATACTCCACACTTCTCCGGCCGGAATCACCCGTGCCATCAAATGGTTGTGCGCCCACGGGCTCGCTGCTTTTACCGGGGGGAAATACAAGACCCTGCAATTCCAGCACGAAGGAAAGGCGCTCTGGGACAATGCCCTGCCACTACTGGTATCCCCCGTCATCCGGACAGTCTTCACCGATGAAACCTTCGAAGGCATCATCGGCGGCCAAAATGCCCTTGCCGAGTACAGTATGCTCGTTGAGGCGAATTACCGCATCACGGCCATCGGCAAGAAAGCCTATCAAACCATCAAAATCAAAACGGATTCCCGATTCGGTGACAATCGTATCGAGGTGTGGAAATATGACCCGGAATTGTTGGCAGAAAGTGGTTTTGTTGACAAACTATCGCTATATTTATCGATGCGCAACGATTCAGACGAGCGCACGCAGAAAGAACTTGGAAGGATGCTGGAGGAAATGATATGGTAAAAGGGCTGGACAAATTCAGAGAATACTTTGCCGGATACGAAGGCAACTACGTTATCATCGGCGGAACGGCTTGCAACATTTTCGAAGAACGGATGCAACAGGAACCGCGCGCGACGAAGGATATCGACCTGATACTCATCGTGGAAGCATTGACAGATACGTTTGTAAAGCGCTTCTGGGAATTCATTGTCGAAGGCGGATACTTCCAGCGGGAGCGGGGCGAAGGAGAAACGAAGGGACAAAAACATGAATTCTACCGCTTTATGAGGCCGACCAATCCGGCATTCCCGAAGCAAATTGAACTCTTCTCCCGGAAGCTCGGGCTTATGGACTTCCCGGAAGATGCCCATATTACGCCGATTCCCGTAGGTGAAGATTTGTCCAGTCTTTCCGCCATCTTGATGGATGAAGACTATTATGGCTTCACTATCGCCAACAGCGACTATTTTGACTGAGTTCACTATGCCAACCCTGACAGTCTGATATGTCTGAAAGCAAAAGCATTTCTGGATATGACAAAGCGGCGAGAGGCGGGCGAACAGGTAGATTCCTCCGACATAGAAAAGCACAAAAAGGACGTATTCCGGATGGCAGCGCTATTGGATTCCGGACATCGGATTACTCTTTCGGATAAACTTCAAACAGACCTGTCGGCTTTCGTGCATACCGTCAGCACACAGCTGCCCGGGAAGGAACTCTTCAGAGCGATGGGATTTCCTGCGCTGAACGCCGATGCTTTAATCGCCAGAATCAAGGAAGTCATCGGACTCGCTTAAAGGCTGGCCGCGTGCGTCGCTACGTGGGCAGATGCTATCGTTGCCTGTCCCAATTTGCGGACACGTGCACGCAGACGAAAGTTTTTAGCAAGAAGTTCTTCGTAAGTCATATGGTAATTAATTTGTTTTCAGACCGTTAAACCTTTGATATATTTCAATTGGGCTAAACCAACGCTAAAATCATCGTTTTAGCCCAATTGAATACTTCCGTATTCCTATGTCCTGTGAGAAGGGGCGGCAGGAACTTCTCCTGTTTCTCTTCTTTTGGTAGTTGGAAAACTCGCACAAATAGTGTATGTTTGTAACAGTTCCTCTGTCTTTTGAGGTCTGAGTTCTTTGTCATCGTTTTTATAGGCGCGAGGTATGTTTGATAAACGTACACAAAAACGTACACACTGCCAAAATTCCCCTCATTTCCGCCATTAAAAAAGCCCCGTTAAGGCTCTTGAGAAGAAGGGGGGAAGGAGTTGATTTTAAGTCGTTTGTCTACTCCCTGACATATCAAGAACAGTGGGGCGGTAAGTGTCACTATATATCTGGTGGAACGAGGAAGAGTATTGATTTTATAATCAAATGGTTACCAATTTCGGGCCCGTTTTTTAGGAAACGGGCTCTTTTTTGTCGCTATGTCCTCCAGCAAGTACCCAGCAAGTAAAATTAGTTTTGGCGCGGCAGATGGATCAAGAGGTTTTACCTTCCACGAATCTGACGCAGGCATGAGTATAGCATGACCAAAGCTTATCTTCGGCACTCATATCCGAGAACCTTGTTTTGGAAAAAACAACCACTCTTGTATGTTCTCTACATCTGCCGGCTATTGATACATTCAAACCACCGTTTAGGGCCTGTAATGGCGGCGAAGTGTTGGTTTGGCGTAGTTTAAACCTCGCCAAACCACCGTTTCCCGTCCTCTAATGTATTCAAGCGGTGGTTTGGATGTATCAGACGTGGCAGAGAAGATTGAACGAATAATAAAAACGAACAGCCATGATATTTCCGGAGAGTAGGTCTCTTGCATGGATAGAAGAAGCTGCAAAAACACAATAATGCCAAGGATATTACCTTGGTCGAGAAAACAATCAGGGCGTTTTCACTGCTTGAAGCCCTGGCCCGTTCCGGGATGGAATTCTGTTTCAAGGGGGGCTCGTGGTGGCGATGGATACAATTAAGGCTGCGTATGCGGCGGCTTGCAGGTAAGCCGATTGGAGCGACCTTCGATTGCATTTCCGGCAAAAATGAGTAAATTCGCACTGCAGTTAACCGCATTGAATTATGAAGTCACTTGGAGCAAAACCTTATCTTTTCCCGATGCCCACATATATGATCGGGACTTACAATGAAGACAACAGTGTAGATGTCATGATGATGGCCTGGGGCGGCATCGTGGACTATAAGATGGTGGCCCTCAATCTGGAAGCAAGCCACAAGACCGTTGAGAATCTGCGTAATCGAATGGCTTTCACGCTTTCCATTCCGGGAGTGGACACCATCAAGGAATCTGATTATCTGGGCATTGCCAGCGGCAACAAAGTCCCGGACAAGTTCGCCGTCAGCGGCCTTCACGCCATAAAGAGCGAGAAAGTCGATGCCCCCATCGTCACGGAATACCCCGTCACACTGGAGTGCAAAGTGGTGGAATTCCAGGACCAGCCCTACGGCCTTCGCATTCTCGGCGAAATCGTAGACGTGCTGGCCGATGAAAAGGTACTGGATGCCAAAGGCAAGATTGACGTCTCGAAGATCGGCGCCTTCGCTTTCGACCAGATGCGGAACGACTATTACGCCATCGGCAAGAAAGTGGGCACAGCCTGGCACGAAGGCATGCCGCTGATGAAAAAGGATATAGAGTAATCTGGTGCGGTTCAAGCCCGGCGATGTGAGCCGCGTCTGTGGAGCCGTGAGACTTTTGCGACGGCTCTGCCGACGTGAAGGTCTATGACCGCAAACGCTTGAAAAGGCAGGCATCACGAATGATGACCTGCCTTTTCTTCTCCAGTTCCGGTGCGGTTGCGAATCTTGTGCTCCTCGCTTTGCCGGTACAGCAAGCAGATGCGGCATCCGTATCCGTGCCAGGGGTTCCAGACAAGGTCGTGTCGGTCCATAATGCTATCGTTTTTCAATGATTTCCCTGAATTCTTCCGGCAGAGCCACATTCTCCAAATCTGCCGCATCTTTGAATAGCGGGGCAATTTCTTCTTCCGTGAAACCGGCAATGCCGCAGCCAATCTTGGTAACCCAGAAGAAAAGATCAGGATGCTCCTTGGCGAAGGTAATGAAATCATTCACGTATCCGGCCACATAGTCCACGCCTCCTTCCATCGTCGGTATGGCGTAGCTTTGGCCCTGCAGGCCTACTCCCTGGCCCCATACAGCACCAAAGTTTCGGTACGCCACAGCAGCAGCCCCGCCGCCGTGCATGCCGTGGATATTGCTGCCGAATACGAATACTTCGCCGGGCTTGAGGGTTGTGATGAAATCGGGGGTGTTACGGGTTTTCATGTATTATCGTATTTCTTTGCCGAAGGGGAAAATACTGCCGATAGCCATCTTAAAGTGCTGCAGGCCCCAGGGAATGCCCACGATGGTAATGCAGAAGATGAGGCCGCAAATAAGGTGAATGAGCGCAATCTCCCACCAGCCAAGCAGTATCCAAATGAGATTCATCACCACTGATACGCAGCCAGGCTGATTGGGGCCGTCCACCAGCTCATGGCCGAAAGGCCAGAGGGCGTAAGTGCCCAGTTTGAAGAGTTGTACGCCAAATGGGATGCCGATGATGGTTATACACATCAGCAGGCCGATGAGGTAATACATGAAGGCGATGACGATGCCGCCCAGAATGAGCCAGAGTATGTTACCGAAAAATTTCATTATATTACTTCTGTCAATTCTCCCGTAGAGGAGTCGATGATAAAGCCCCTGACAGTAACGTCCGAAGGAATGAGCGGGTGGTTCACGATGGCGGACACGGTGTTCCTTGCCGATTGCTCTGTATCGTGGAAGCCCTCCAGCCAGGCATCCAGGTCGATGTCTGTACGCTCCAATTCGCTTTCCGGGATGCCTCGCGCAAGCATTTCTTCCTTGAAGTGTCCGAAGCTCATATGACAGGCCCCGCAAGTGGTGTGAGCAACCACCATGATTTCCGTGACACCCAGTTCATAAACGGCAACAATCAGGCTCCGCATGGCAGAATCCCACGGCGTAGGAATCACGGCTCCGGCATTCTTGATGATTTTGGCATCGCCGTTCTTGAGCCCAAGAGCCTCTTGGAGCAGCACGGACAGGCGCGTGTCCATGCAACTGACCACTGCCAATTTCTTGTCCGGGAACTTGTCGGTAAGGTGCTTTTCGTAGCCCTTGGCGGCAACATATTCGCGGTTAAATGCGAGAACTTGGTCTATGTTTGTCATTGTTCTTTGTTTTTTGTGTCTATGCAGATTGTAACCGGCCCGTCGTTTACAAGCGCTACCTTCATGTCTGCGCCGAATTCCCCCGTGCCTACCGGGCGGCCGATGGCCTCCGAAAGAGTTGCGCAGAACCTCTCATATAGCGGAATGGCAACATCATGCCCCGCTGCGCCAATATAGGAAGGGCGGTTGCCCTTTTTCGTCGATGCCATCAGCGTAAACTGGCTCACTACCAGCGCCTCGCCGCCAATGTCCACTACGCTGCGGTTCATCACGCCGGCATCGTCATTGAAGATGCGCAGTCCGGCCATCTTCTTCACCAGCCAGTCGATGTCCTCCTGCCCGTCCTCATGGCCGATGCCGAGCAATATCAGCACGCCCGGGCCGATGGACGACTTGATTGTTCCGCCTAAAGTGACGGATGCGGAAGTAACTCTTTGGATGACAGCGCGCATGTTATTCTTTTTTTCCCCTTCTCCTCATAAATGGCCCTGACTTCGCTCTCGATGTCCACAGGCGCCAGAGAATATAAACGTATCCGGATTCGTTAGTGGCCAAAGTCTAAAGCATTTGCGATGCCGTAAAATTACGAAAATTTAGGCAAATTCCGTAGAAGAATGCTATAAATACGTCCCATTATGAGGCGGCACTGCCACCGGGGTGGACTTTATGCCGTATTTCCGATATCGCAGAAAGCCAGTCAGGCAAGATAACCGAGGTCGAAAAGGGACTTCATATTATCGTAGATACCGTTGAGGAATCCGGCGACAAGTTCAAAATGCACTTCGGCCACATTCTGCGGCGAAAACCGCACCGAAATATGCAAAAAGTAGGGAGAAAATTTGAAAAGTAGGGAGAAAATTTGAAAAGTAGGGAGAAAATACTATTTTTGCATCAAAAAGTAGGGAGAAAATGTCAACGATTCTTCAACTTATTGCACTGATTGAGCAGTACAAACAACTGGGTATCGATTCACAGATAGACTACGAGAAGTTTTATCTGTATTCCATCATTACCCATTCCACTGCCATCGAAGGCTCCACGGTAACGGAGATCGAGAACCAGCTTCTCTTTGACGAAGGCATATCGGCCAAAGGGAAAACCATTGTGGAGCAGATGATGAATCTGGACCTGAAACTGGCCTACGAGGAGAGCATCAAGCTGGCCAAGGCCCACACGGACTTTTCTGTAGAAATGCTGAAAGGCCTCTCCCACCTGGTGATGCAGCGCACTGGTTCTACTTATAAGACAGCACTGGGAGAATTTTCTGTGGCCGATGGAGACCTTCGGCTGGTAAACGTCACGGCTGGTGTGGGCGGCAAATCCTATATGAGCTATCAGAAGGTCCCTGCCAAACTGGAGGAGTTCTGCAATTGGTTGAACGCCGAAAGGGCAAAGAAAATGACCATGGCAGAGCGCTACAACCTCAGTTTCGAGGCGCACTACAGGCTGGTGACCATCCATCCATGGGCCGATGGAAACGGAAGAGTGGCCCGGCTCGTCATGAACCACATCCAGTTTGAGTTCGGCTTGGTGCCTGCCAAGGTGCTGAAAGAAGATAAGGGGGAGTATATCAACGCCTTGATTGCCATGCGCGAGATCGATGACATCAGCGTCTTCCAAGAGTTCATGGCCGGGGAAATGGTCAAGACTCTTTCCGGAGATATTCAATCCTATCTCCAATCCACAGGAGAAGAAAGTGGGGAGATAATCGCAAAAGGTAGGGAGAAAAAGCCAAAAAGTAGGGAGAAAATCGTTGAAATACTCAAAGTCCATCCGGAGTATTCCGGCACCAGACTGGCAAAAGAACTTGGAATATCTCCCAAGGCCGTAGAAAAACACTTGGCCAAGCTCAAAGCCGAAGGACGTCTGGCCCACGAAGGTCCCGATAAGGGTGGCCGATGGATTGTCAGGGAATAACTATGCTGTTTTTTGTGCCATTGGTGTGTCAATTATGAGCCCTTTGATGACGTAATAAGTTCCTTTCCCGTTGTGCCTTTCACCTCAAGATAATCTGACAAAGATGCCAATAGCCGCGTGGCTGTAGGTTTACTGACCTTGGCCATCTCTTGTACATCAGTATTCGTTATACGATAGAGATTAGAACTCAAACTTATCTCCCTCCTCTTTCATCGCCTCATACTTTGCTTTGTTAAGACGGAAAAGGGAGGCGATGCGGCCGGGACGACGTTTGGGTTTGGGGGCTTCTTCGGCCATCATCATCTTGGGGGCTGCTATTTCATAGTCCATATCGGCCATAACTCTTGATGCCATCATAGGCTCGGGCATTGCACAAGATTCAATGACTGGCTCTTCGTCCTTGGGAACTTCCTCCAGAATGCCTGAGGCGATGATTTTTCGCTGAAAATTCCGGCGGTCGAACTTGGTGCCGAGGATGATTTCATAGAGGCGCTGGAGATCAGGGATGGTGAATTCTTCGTCCAGGAGGTCGAAGCCAACGGGCTCGAAATGAATGTCCCGTTTAAGGCGCTCCATGGCGGCGTCAAAGATCTGCTGGTGGTCGAAGGCAAGTTGCGGCAGCTTCTGAATGGGGAACCAGGCGGCTTCATCGGCATCGTCACCACCGACGACTTCTGAGGGTTTGATGAGAGCGTAGTAAGCAATGGTGATGACGCGCTCGCGGGGGTCGCGGTCCACTTCTGAGAAAACGCCCAGCTCGCGGATGGCGGATGCTTCCAGGGACGTTTCTTCCCAAAGTTCTCGCAGAGCACCTTCCTTGGCCGTCTCGTCCAGCTTGAGGAAACCTCCCGGGAAAGCCCATTCGCCCTTGTATGGCTCCATGCCTCTTCGGACCAAAAGGACCTTGAGAGTCCAGTCTTCGTAGGTGAAAATAACGCAGTCCGTGGTGACCGCCATGTGCTCATACTTGTACTGATAGGGGAACTCCGCTCCCTTCACATATGTATAATTCTTACCCATATCGGTGGCAAATATAGGCCATTTTGTGCGAAAAGCAAAATTATGTGTCAAAAATACACGAAAAATTTGCACGAAAGAAATAATGTTTGTACTTTTGCGTCACAATGACGCATTTAATAATTTAAAACCCATAACATCATGGAAAAGACAAGCAGCAAAACCAAAGTTTATAATGTAATTATCATGGACCGCAGCGGTTCAATGTGGGATATTCAAAAGCCTGCTATTCAGGGGTACAACGAGGTCCTGGGTGGTGTGAAGGCGGCTAAGAAGCAATATGCCGAAACACAAGAACAGTTTATTACGCTCGTGCTTTTTGACAGCACGTCTATTGACGAAGTATATTGGAATGCAGATCCTGAAGTCGCAAAGATTCTGACGGCTGAAACTTACGTACCGGGGGCCTGTACTCCACTCTATGATGCTGTTGGCAGGACGTTGACCAAGCTTCAGAATGAGCTGAAGGAAGACGAAAACCACTCTGTCGTTGTAACTATCATTACAGATGGTCTGGAGAATAGCTCTCATGAGTATAGCCTATCGGCCATTCGGGCTTTGATTGAGCATCTGAAGGGCGAAGGCTGGTCATTTGCTTATATGGGAACAGATCACGATGTTCAAGGGGTTACAGTGAGTTTGTCCATTACAAACGTGGTCAAATTTGAGAAGACGGAGGAGGAGACTATGGCTGTATTCGAAAAGGAGCGTCGGGCGCGTGGGAGGCATTATCAGAAAATGCATGATTTCAGCATGGCCAGACCAATGGCTTCATGGGAAGAGCAAAAACTGTATGAATCCAGAATTGCGTCTGAGTATTACGAGGAGCAGCCGGTGAAGGCAAGTTATGCGGATAGAGTAACACCGGCTAAGGTAAAATATTTGGCTCCTGACGAAGTCTTTGTTTTTGGAAGTAACGATATGGGCAGACATAATGGTGGTGCGGCTTGGGTAGCTGTCCAAAAGTTTGGCGCTCAGGTGGGTGTTGCAGAAGGGATGCAAGGACAGTCTTATGCCATCCCTACGGTTGGAGTCGGTATCGGCCCTCATGAAATTGCAGAGAGCTTCCATCGGTTGGTAGAGTTTGCACAGGCACATCCTGAAATGACCTTCCTGCTGACCGCGATTGGCTGCGGAAACGGCGGATATGATCCGGGATTCATCTCCCATTATCTGGAAGAAGGTATTAATGTGACCAATATCCATTATCCACTGGTATTCTGGAAGGAGTTTGATAAGCGGGGGCTTGTTTAATGCTTCTTTTATGAGTAACTTTAACGCAAGATAGATTATTATGTTAGGAGCAATTACTGGAGACACAGTGGGCTCTGTGTATGAGTTCCACAATACCAAGGACTACTGGAGGACATAATGGTCGATTTCGGGCATAAATGTCCTTGCCCAATGGGTGGGTATGGTGGAGGCTTCCGGTGCTGGCTTTTTCATCCCAGTGAGTTGTATGCATTCGATGACCAGTACGGAGTTTCTCCTTATGATTCCAAGAGCGGTCGGCATCCATATGGTAGTTACGGTAATGGTTCGGCCATGAGAGCCAGCGCATGTGGTTGGTTCTTCGATACTCTGGAGGAGACAGAGCGCGTGGCGGGTATTTCCGCCGCAATCACACACAACCATCCGGAGGGAATCAAGGGTGCACAGGCTACGGCGGGTGCAATCTTTTTGGCCAGGAATGGCGCTTCAAAAGAAGAGATTAAGGAGTATATGGAAAAGACCTACGGATACAATGTTCATCGCACGTGGGAAGACATTCACTGGGAGTATTATTGGCATGCCAGCTGTCAGGGAACCGTCCCTCAAGCCTTGATTGCTTTCTTGACGTCTTCTAATTTTGAGGATGCCATCCGGAGAGCGGTGTCACTGGGCGGCGATTCTGATACGCTGGCCTGCATCACGGGCGGTATCGCAGAGGCTTATTATAAGGAGATTCCAAAGGCCATTGCCGACAGGGTTGTTCGGCCATTTCCTAGAATCTTCCACAAGATTCTCGATGCCGTGAGGGAGGAGACGGTTTACGGAAAAACTTGCAAAATCGTAGAATAATGGAAGGACTTGAGAGATTTCCTGACGGGCACCATCCAGAAGAGGCGCTTTTGCCCTATCTCCTTAGATACCAAGTTTCAAGACGGTTGAAAATCTTTCTATTCAGCATATTACAAGCGTTTTCTCGATGCAAAATACAACTTTTCGCCTGAGTTTTCAATACTTTTTTGCAACTTTTCGCTCAGACGTTATTTGGCGTATTTACAGCTCTTTCAGTGCTCTTGCCAACTGGTCCGGGCAGCTTGTTCCGCGACCCTTACAGTCAATGCCTTCCAGCATGGTAATGACATCTTGGATTTTGCGACCTTCACAGAGCCGGGCGACGCCTTTTGTATTGCCGTCGCATCCCTTGACGATTTCAACACGGCGGATGGTATCTCCTTCCGTCTGGAGGTTAATCTGTGTGGAACAGGTCACGCCGCAAGTAGCAAATGATGTGCTGCGGATGCCGTCAGTGGTTGTATCAGAGAGTTTGGTTACGTCTCGCATTTCTTTTATGGGTTAAATGGTTGTTAAAATTTCCTTTAGAGCTTCTTCTTTTGAGATTGCCTGGTACACGACAACATCTTCCTCCGTGGCCTCAAATGTTGCGAAGGTAACAAAGCGGTAGATTTTCTTGTTACGGAAGTGCCTGTAGTATTCTGATTGCATTATTGGTTCCCTATTGCTCTAAATACTTGACTTCTTTTCCATTTTTCTTGGTGCCTTCTGTCCAGACCTCGTCATCGCCGGAATGCCCGAAGAGGCCGACACTGATGACAATGTTGCCGTCAAGGGTAAGGCGCTTCTGTGCTTCAAGGAACTGCTCTTTGAAGCGTGTGCTACCACAGAGAGTTATTATCGGATATTTTCCTATCATAGTGTAAAGGTACGATTTTTTACGGAGGTTTCACAATATAATTACATGACGATATGATTTACGGCTAAGTACATGACAAAAAAACAAAAACGTTGATTTTAGTTGGTCTGAATGGATTGAGGAGGCTGTCTGGTGTGCCAGACCAACGGCTTTGCCGACAAGAAAGGTGATGTCAAGGAACTCGCTGCCTGTTCAGAGGCTTACGAGATGGTCTTCGCTTTTTTGGGCTCACCTGCAATCTTCCGTGTCCCACTACCCAAAGATCCTGCACAACCTGAACATGAAGAACGGCAGACCGGACACCCCTCTCAGCTGAGCCCGGAAGCCTTTCATCTTGGAGTTGAGTGACTCTGCGGAAGCGTTGGTGGAGCGCTCAAGGAAGTAGTTCAGTACATTGTCCTCCCTGGATTTGATGGCGTCGCGGGCCGATTTGATTTCGCGGATGGTGCAGCGGTTGACGGCCTTGTACCAGCCATGTAACTTCTCGCGGGCGGCATCCCTGTCAAGGGATGTGCTCCTGAAGATGGCTCTTAGCTTGTTTACAATGTCATAGGATTCCTTTATCTTGGGATACAGGCGGAAGAGCAGGTCCATCCGCTCCTTCGTCCGTTCACTCCACTTGTCGGGCGTTTGTGTAAGTGCGCATCTACACCGGGTGAGCAGTTCCACCAGCGTGTCGCCCGTGCTGAGCACCGTGGGCCTGAACTTCTCGTTTTTACGGGCCGGCTTGCGGCCCCTGGTCTTGCCCTTGTACTTCTGGGGATGCGTCTTGCGATACCACCGGCGATGGGCCGCATTGCGCTTCTGGCGCTTCTTGAACTCGCTTTTCTCTTTGCGGACCTTGGCCTGGGCCTCCCGCTTGCAGCGCAGGCGCATCTCCTCAATGGCATCGTTGCAGCGCCTCATGATGTGGAAGCAGTCCAGGACAATGGTCGCGTTCGGGAAGGCCTGCATCACAATATCGGCCATACTCTCGGACAGATCCATGGTCACTTCCTTGACCTTCAGGCGCTGCTCTTCCGGTATCTTGAGCAGGACTGCCACGACATCCTGGGCCTTGGTGCCGCGGACGGCGGCCACAATCGTTCCTTTCTTGCAGTGGCCCTCCTTGTTGGACAGGAAGGTGAACAGGTCATCCTGCAACGAGGTCTCGTCGATGCTCAAATGCTCGCCGATGTTCTCCTCCATCAGGGCCCAGTCGGAGGCGTGATCCAGTTGCTCCCATTCCCGGAACCCGCTCAACGAGTCCTTGTAACAGCGCTCCAGTGTGTCTCCATCCGTGAAAAAGAACTTACCAAGGGAGCGTGCCGTCACCGGCGTTGTATCCAAGACTATCTTTTAAAAAAGCCGCGAACTCGGCGCAGTAACGGGTACCGGATGCAGCCAGCGGATATACGTTCAGCACTACGTTCTTCCCTTCCGGAGTCAGCCATCGGCGCCGCCGAACGTGGAGTACAGCCTTCCTGTCCCGGACCGGGAAGTCCGTGATGACCGTCTCCTCCGTGAAGCCGTTTGGCCGCAATTCCTGCATGTCTTCGGACCGATTGTCCCGTTCATCCAGGTAGATGTGAAGGGAAGAACCGTATAGGATGTCCTTCTTGCTCTCCCGGGAGTCCAGGGACTGTGTCTCCATCCACACCAGCTCGAAGAAGTCCAGGATGCCCTCCGGCAGGAAGAAGCTAAGGAAGTGCTGATAGAGTTGAAGTTGTGAAGTGTCTTTGTCCATGTTGTATATCGCTTATGAACAGCAAAAGCGGCCCGAAGACCGCTTTTGCGCTATTATCAATCGCGCTCCTATTCGTACCCAAATCGGCTATCATGGGCACGGCGCAGTCACGGGACACGCTATGCGACGGGGTTTTAACCGTTCAATTAGTTGCCAACAAAATAGAGGAAGGCACGGACATACACTTCGTTGGACTGATCTTGGCCATTACGGAAATATAAACTGCCATTTCCGTTAAACGACACGTGGTATTTATAGTTACTGTTATCCTCGTCAGGCGAAGACGTCCAGTAGAACCAATCAGTCCTCAATGGTGAACCGCCAGCTTTGGTGATGAGCGCGTCCAGGCCGGTGTAATTGTACTCATTCCCCCCGTTGGCCGCGCACATGGACTTCCACTGATCAACGGTGGGAAACCGCCAGTTGGCACCGTCAAGTTTCGGAGTCTTGCCCTCGCAGGCACTTTTTGCATCGGACCAATTCATCCCCCAGCTCTCCTCGCTGATAGCGATGGCTCCGTAGATGGGCCCATAACTGTTCCGTTCGGTTATCACGGCTATGGCGGTGGTGCCTGCGTTTGTTGCCGACTCCACGCATGCATACATCATGCCGTCGGCAGCGACGACGCGGCCCAGGCTGGCAGTTGTGGCCACGTTTATATTCTTCACCAGAGTCAGCGAGGCGTTGATGGCGTAGTACTGGCCCTGTGCAAAGGTCGCGCCCGTCTTGAGATAGTCGTAATAGAATGTGAACCCGAGGCTCGTCTTCTGGGCCGTCAGCGTCACGCGGCCACTGGCGACGGCGGGCACGGCCACGTAGAGTTCGCTCATGGCGGCGGCGGGCGTGACCTCGCAGGTGGTGCCGCCGACGGTGACAAAGAGTTTGTTTACGCTCAGTGCCGATGCGTCGTCCTTGTCCTTCAGCGTGAACTTCACGATGGCCTGCTGGTTCACGAACGAGGCATCCGTGGCCGTCACGTTGCTGCCCGCGACGGTAGCCGTCACCGTGGCTGTGGCATAGTCGCACACGCGGTCGATGCTCGTTTCCGAGCCTGTCAGCGTGCCGTCCTGCGTGGCGTAGGCGGGGCTGAGATATTTCAGCAGCAGCGACTGGCCATTGCTGGGCAGCGACGACAGCGTGCCCTTCAGCTTCGTGCTTGCGCCGCTGGTCTCGGCAGTCAGCGTGCCGTACTTCGTCGTAGTGCCGTCGCTGGTCCATACCTCCACCGCGTCGCCCTGGGACCACGTGGCATTGAGCGTCGAACCGCTGAGCGACAGGGCGCGGGTGGCTATGTCGTCATCCGGATTCTCTCCCTTATTGGCCACAACGGACATCGTATACGTTTGAACCTCGGGCTCTTCAACAATAATAGAGAGATCTTCTCTCGCGCAGGCTGCCAAGGAGGCCGCTGCCAATATGATTGCAAAAGTCTTTTTCATTGCTCATTCCTCCTTATTCATCCCATGTTAGTTCGTTCGCAGCACCATAACCATTGCGATTAGCATTTACGCCGCTTTGGCAGATAACGCCCTCGGTCTTGACCTCGAACACCATCGTCGATGGCGCTTCGTAAAGAGTTTTGTCGTTCTTGATTTCCATGTAATTATGTCTTAGTTTGAATAATATCTGTTTACTTGCTGGCACACGAATAGCAGCGGCACTTCTCTCGAAGGTCGCGACTGTTGTTACGTAAGCTGTTGATTAAAAAACGGTTATACCCCCCCCTAAATGTAGAAGGAGCTTTAGGCGAAATTACGTGTGATTTGAAGAAAGTCATTCTGTGACTCTTACCAGCGGTTCACCCAGTGCGGTCGAAATTTCGGCGATGGATTTCAACGTGAGGTTGGGAAAGCCAGATGTCCACCTTGAAATGGCTGCTTCCGACCGCCCCATTTTTTTCGCAAGGTCCTTCTGGGTCATGTTTTTCTGCTTGAGAAGGGCATCGATCCGGGCAATGATGTCGGCTGACAACTGTACCTCGGACATAACCTCCGGAGGCACAGCTGCCATCTTTTCATTGAACCATTCCTGCTTGTTTCTCATGACGATATCTTATATTTCGAATGTAATGTCTTCAATGCCGGAAAGCTCTTTCTTTTCTATGCTCACATACCCCTTGGCGATGTTTTCGTTAAGTATCTTCTCGAACTTCTGGAGGTCCAGGACATAACCGTACAGTTTGGGATCCTCCTCGTACGTGCGCGTACTCTTTACCCCACCATTGCCGAGAATAACTATCTGGTCGGAAAGCCTCAGACAATACAGCCGGAGCTTACCACTTTCAATGGGTAGCGCCTGAACGCTGTCGTTCATGCCGCCTTCCGGACGGAAGAACCGCTCAAGGGCACCTATGCGCAAGATAGCCTGAAGTGCAGCTATGATGCGCTGATAATCACGGTTGTACGTGGCGTTCATTTCAAACTCCGTCACGAACTTTTCAAACTCCGTGGTGCCGTCTATCTCAAAGCTGATCGAGTACAGGGACGCCTTCTCAGACTCCTTCAGCAGCTCAACTGTTGTTTTCTTCTTCACGTTCATACGGCAAAGTTACTAAAAGAAAACTTAACACGCAAGTTGATTGTTGAATTTATGGTAACTCTGTATAGACACGGAACTTTGCAGGTGAGCCCTTTTTTGTGAATACATAGGGCGGCTTTGAGATATCATGTAAAATTGGTAAATTTGAAGTGAACAAATACTAATTAAGTATGAGGCAATTATTAGCTGTGTTTGTCGTTGTATCCTGCTTGCAGTCATGTGCAAAAGATATAATGGATGTAACATCCCCCGACGGAAGTATTAGCCTTGGTATCTTCCTTACAGAGGATGGTGTGCCTGGATATACAGTTGATGTGGATGGAAATCCATTTATCGGCAAGTCAATTCTTGGAATGGCTTGCAAAGATAGTACAATAGTACCGAACCGGCGATTACCGGAGTGAATGTAAAAATAACATAGTTGGCGCCGTTCCGTCGCCATTAGGAAGAAGCCTTAAGGACTTGAGGATATGAAAAAAGGAAGTACCTTTATGGAGC
>Ga0208297_1001813_pt1 | contig 16180 bp, 11 predicted proteins | sample LMS_cellobiose_e_FD_187367 | JGI IMG/M metagenome (GOLD analysis project Ga0208297, IMG submission 187367) | Rumen-fistulated moose microbial communities from Alaska, USA - LMS_cellobiose_enrichment (SPAdes) (version 2) | ecosystem: Host-associated > Mammals > Digestive system > Stomach > Rumen... | reverse complement strand
TATATCACGAAATCGTGAAAAATCAACTGCGATCAGAAATATTTTTGACTATATAGAAGCCGAAGGGAGGCAACTTCCTTACGAAGTGCCTCCTTTCGGCAGTCCCTTTTATTAATGCGGGCTCTGTGTTCCGCAGGATTCAGAGTATGGAAAAGTCAAAGCTGTCGGCCAGCGCCTCGAGAGCTTCCCGCGTAACGCCCCCGCTGCCGTCGGAGAGGGGAGTCGCCTGCCCGGCAAGCACGTTCACCGCAACGAAGCTGTCCTCCAGGTCCGCGAATATCAGCGCCTTTTCAGGCCCGAGTGCCAGCAGCACCGGCACTCCGCAGGCGGTATCATACTCCCACTGCTCGTACTGCTCTGCGTCGTTTATATTCAGAGCGACGGTGTCGAAAAAGCCTTTCATTGTGCGCCGGAGCTGGAAGTCAACTATTCCGAAGTCAGGCACATCCTGCGAGGCGTCTATCTGGAAGGTGCCGTCGCTGTAATAATAGCCGCCCCATCTTTCCGCGGCAGTGAAATCGCCGAATACCTTCTTGAGCTGCGTGACCGTTCCGGTCTGTATGCCGCCGGAATGGAGCGAGAGAGAGTATTTCTCCGTTATTTCGTCGAGCTTATCGGCCATTTCCTGCGAATAGACCAGGTAGCCGTTATAGCAATACTTCTCATACCAGGGCGTGGGCTCGTTCCCGACCTCAAGCAGTATCTCGCCGCTGCGGTCGTAGCCGTGTTCAAATTCAGACCATTCCAGCATCGCCTGGTGCTCCGGGCTGCCCGCATAGCCCTGCAGGGAGATCATATCGCGGCCCTCCGGCAGGGGATCGTAGCTGACGCTTTTCGCCGGCTGCGCCGCGGCGCTGTCTTGCGCGCCCTCCGGGAGGGACGTGTCTGCCGCTTCTGTCTGCGCGGACACAGGCGGCGTGGGGTTAAGCACCAGCTCCCGCAGCGAGTGGCTGCGGCCGTATACGGCCAGGGCGCCCGCGCTCAGGAGCATCACCGCCGCGGCGATGAGCGCGGCTGCGGCGTGGAACCGTTTCCGGGCGCTTTTCCGCGCCGCGAGCGCCGTTTCGTCCACAGAGCTGTGGAGCTGGGAAAAAGTATCCGTATATTTATTTTTGTCCATTTAATCTACCTCCGCCTCTGTAAAATGGGATCGGATCATTTCTCTGGCGCGGGAGAGCCTCGTAGTCACGGCGGAAACTCCCGAGCCCGTGAGCTTAGCTATCTCCTTCACCGAATAGCCCTCGTAATAAAAGAGATAGAGAACCGTGCGGTATTTTTCGGGGAGGGCCATCACGGTGGAATAAAGCTCGCTCTGCTCCCGCTCTTCAAAGGCGGGCAGGGCTTCGGCGGCCGTGAGCGGGACGTGCCTTTTCCTCCAGGGGGAGCGGAGAGTGTTCTTGCACAGGTTTATCGTCACGCGCACGAGCCAGAATCTCGCGTGCTCCTCGCTTTCAAAGTCCCTGCCGCGCTCCAGAAGCCGCAGCAGGACCTCCTGCACCGCGTCCTCGGCCTCGTGCGGGGAGGCCAGCATGTTCAGAGCAACGCGGAATATTGTGTCTTTGTACTTTCCGGCAAGCAGAAGGAAAGCGTCCCGTTCCAAAATGATCCCTTCTTTCTTTGAAGGCCTTCACTGATAATACAAACGAGGAGGCGGGTTTGTCACAAAGCGGGGGTAAAAAAAGCGGCAGGCGCGCGCCTGCCGCTTCGGCTGTATGGCATTTTACAGAACGAGCTTAACCTTTACGGAGCCGTCCACGAGCTTGGCGAAATCCTCGCCGTCCGTCGGCTTGCCGACTATCGTGCCGTAATGCGTGGGCACGGCGAATTCGGGCTTTATCTCGTTTATGAATTCCGCGGCCTCCTGCGGGTTCATTGTGAACATGCCGCCAATGGGGATAACGGCTATGTCGCACTTCACGGCCTTGGCCTCGGGCGTGGCGTCCATATCGCCGGAGACGTAGATCCTCTTGCCCTCAAGCGTCACAACGTAGCCGAGCCAGCCGTTTGCGAGCGGATGGAAGGGCTTGGCGGGGTTGTAGGCGGCGACGGCCTCCACGGGCACGCCGAGGACCTCTGTCTTGTCGCCGGCGGCGAGGGCGACGATCTTGTCTTCCGCGGCGCCTATCTTTTCGAGGGCACCCTTCATCCCGGCGGGGACGACGAAAACGGTATCTGCCTTCGCGGCCTTTTTAACGTCGGCCTCGGAGAAATGGTCGCCGTGCTCGTGGGTGATGAAGATTATGTCCGCGTCGTGCGGCTCGGACGGGAGCTGGAGAGGATCGAAATAAATGCTGCACTGTGCGGCGATGTGAACGCTGCTCTGAGTATTAACGGATATCTTTTCAATCATTTCTGGCGCCTCCTGTTTAGTAATGATGTTTATACTGCGTGTTTTCAGCTGCGGCCTTATCTTTTCTTATATTATAGAGTAAGGGCGCGGCGCTGTCAATCAAGCGCGGCGCTTGACAAGCGGGCGTTTTTAATGTATCCTATGTTTCGCTTCGGATACACGGAGCGGTATCGAAGTGGTCATAACGGGCCTGACTCGAAATCAGGTGACGGGCAACCGTCCGTGGGTTCGAATCCCACCCGCTCCGCCAAAAGCACAGCCCCGGCCGAAAAGGCCGGGGCTGTGCTTTTGGCATAGGGGATTCGAACGGGAGCGGGAGTGAATGGCGTGCCGGCGGCACGCCAGAGCCGCGACCCGGCCTGCGCCGGAGCGCAGGTCGAATCCCACCCGCGGCGCTCGGCTTCCCCCTTGGCTTCCCCTTGAGGGGAAGCTGTCGAGGAGGGCCTGCCCGACGAGACTGATGAGGTGTAGCCGCGAAGCGGCGTTACGGAATAAGGACGAAGTACGAAAGACGAAGGTCCACCTCATCCGCTTCGGCCTGCGGCCTCAGCACCTTCCCCTCAAGGGGAAGGCAAGGGCGCGAGGGGGAAGCCTATTTCAAAAACCCCTTGCAAAATGAAAAAGTGTGGTATATAATAGCAGCGCAAACTGAATAAAGTACTATTGGTCAATGGTGCTGGGATGGTCCGCTTCGGCGGGCGGAGGCCCAGGCAAATGACAAGCCGGTGAGAGACCGGCGCAGTCTTATCTCTACTGTGTGCGGCTTTGCGAAAGGCCGCGAGCCAGGTCTGTCAGCCATTTGATCAGGTCCGGTATCAAGATGGAATACCAGCCGGCCGCGTTGCCCCCGGTCATAAAGAGGGGGTTAGCTGTTGCCTGCGCAAAATCGCGCGGGGGAGCTAAGGACGCGGCCGGCGGGTATTCCGTATTTTTATGCCCGAACGGACCTGATCATAACCTGAGAGGGGGTGGCGGCCGAGATATAATTCACCTTTTTTGTTGTGGAGAAATCGAGGGGGAAAAGAAAGAAACACAACTATTGAAAGGAGTTAAAAAAATGAAAACTACAAGACGTATTATAACAATCGCACTCGCACTGGCCATTATTTTTGCCTTTGCGGCGCCCGCATTTGCTCAGATATCCGGCAATCTGCCAACAGACGGCGGAGATTCAAACTATGTGCAGACGAACCTTTCAGATTACTATGTGAACGGCCAGATCACGGTCCATCTGCACGTTACCACTTACTTAGATGAGAACAATAACTACATCGATGAAATATACGATGTAACAGTAGGAACAGCGAACGCGACAAATCAGCTTATTACCGTGAAGGACGTTCTGGAGGAGGCAGATGACGATAATACTGACATAGCTTTCACAATTGAGGAACAGTATGTAACTTTGACAAATACGTGGGAATACTATCTGACAGAAGTTCATGATACTACTGTCACCCCGTCCAGAAATTATTACGATGCGGTACGCTACAAGGGCGGCAACGCTTACGGCTGCGGCTATATGTTCAGAATCAACGGCATGATTCCCTATTTTACACATACAGTTAATGGAAATTCCAAAACCGAGGGTTGTCTGATAGGCGATGCTTATGTGACCGCCAACGATACCATTGACCTTTATTATGCAACTGCTCAAGATCATACTTGGGGGACAAGAGTAGAATATATCCGTCAAGTAAGCAATAAAACTTTCCAGCTTCTTGATACCCAGTGCTATAAAACAAATAATCTGCAAGGGTGGGAACTCTTAGATTGGGAGCCGAGATACTGGGATGAGGTTGTCTATATCTATATCGACGACGAATTGACCGCAGTTTATGTAGATGACGACGGTATGTTTACACGCTCGGGATTGTCCGCAGGAACTCATAGTTTTAGACCTAAAACGTATTGTACTCCTTTTACGAATTATAGCGGAAACACAGAATATGGTATGCCCTATGAGGTCGGAATGTATACCGAGTACGTGGTTAGCTAAGAAAGGAAGCGGTGAAAATGGAAAAGACGAGCAAAAAGCTACTTGCTGTCTTTCTATGCCTCGTTTTAGCATTCTGTTCGCTTCCGGTGTTCGCTTATGCGACACTTACCGAGGATATCAACGTATACGACAGCACGATATGGCTTGTACCGCCGGAGGGTAAGATCAAATCCTGTGAAACGGCAGAAATACCGGAGCAGTACGGGACAAGCAATTACCCCGACGCGTCTTGCCTGAATATTACCTTGACAGACGTTGCGGACGATGAAAGCTTCACGTTCAATATGCGTTCCGATGCCCGTAAGGGTCGTGGTGATTTCAATAGCACCTCGAAATATCTTAGCACGGTGGGCTTTACCTACGCGCAACGGGAGGCGCTGTATGGGGACGACTCGTTTCTCACTCAGTTGAGTGAGAATGAAGCCAGCTTATTCTTATCCGAGAAAACATATGAAATCCCGGTAACACTTGAAGACGGCGCGGCATGGGTAATCGTCTATTATTACACTTACTCATGGCGTGATTGTCAGCGAGATGAAAATGTTTTCCAGCCTCCGATTGCTCTTGTCCTGCACTTCCAGAAGGACGGAGCTGGGGGTAATCCTCCGGGCCCTGCGGGTGAGATCGAGGATGACGTTTTGATTAAGCTTGTCCCGGAGTTCGGGCAGCTCGAGAACGAAAATGCGCTTTATCACGCTTTGTCGAATAGCTCGTATGGCACAAGATATTCCGCTTATCTGATTGTTCCGAAGGGCAAGAGTACCGTCAACGCCACACTGACCTTTATCGGAAACGATTATACCGTGACGGTTAACGGAGTGAAGCAGGGAGCGATCTCCGAGAATAACAAGCTTGAAGTTACGCTCAATGCCGCGCCTAAGTCTGCGCCTAACGAACTTTCAGACGACTCTGTTAACGAGATAAAAGTTTATCAGAATAACAAAGAAAAGGTATATACGATTTGGGCCGTAAATCAGCGTTTTGATGATCTGCCCGATGCGGTTACGGGTTATCTTTGCATAGGTTCCCAGTATACCAATTTCCTTACCGGAGATGCCTATGGAACTCGAGCTGTCCGCTCCCTTGTCGGCAGTAACTTTGCAATGGCCGGCGAAGCCTGCGGCCCGGTTTCTACCGGCAACTTTGGCGGCTACATAACCTATTATTATAAAGACGCCATAACCGACGACCCGAACAACCCCTACGGCATAGACTTTATTACCTTTGGCAACTCCGTAGAGGGAAGCAACGAATTCGGCGAGCCGGGGCAGGTCTGGGTGAGCGAGGACGGCAATACTTGGTACGCCCTTGCCGGAGGCATGCACTACGAGGACTACGCCGACTGGGACTACAGCATTACTTATACAAGCATCAATAACGGCTATGGCACCTCATGGACAGACAGCCAAGGCAACAGCGGAGAATTGAATTTTTGGTATCCGTTACCGGAGCTATATCCGCTGCACAGTTTCGCAGAAGGTGAAGAAGAATCGATATCGCTTAGCGGAATCTATTTTAATGCCGCCGGTGAAACTAATGAGTTTGGCAACGTCCGCCCGCCTTTTGCCGGCTTCGGTTATACCGACATGGGCGCAAGGGGTACGACCCTGAATGAAGAAACCGGCGAATGGGGCTTAACGTCCTCCGGAGGGCCGGAAACATTGGAAGATTATGAGGCATGGGCTCGAAACATTGCAGGGAATCCCTATCTTCCGGTGCAATATAATGAAAAGGGTCGTATTTTCTCCAACGTGACCGACGGCATGGACCTTGCGTGGGCTGTCGATGCAGAAGGCCAGCCCGTTGACGTCAGCGGTATGCAGTTCCACTACGTGAAGATAGTGACCGCGAGCAACATTGACGCCGGCGCTATCGGCGAGAAGTCCACCGAGGTCAACATGGTCCGCGTGGCGCAGGCCAATGACGAGCCCGTCGGCAAGACGGACGCGCCCGCAAGCATTACCATAGACGGCGCGGAAGTGGACCTCGCGGCAGATACCCTCTCCGCCGTAGTTGACGGCCCCTTCAAGGTGGCCGTGGACGCGCCGGAAGGCACGAATATCTATATCAACAACAACTGCGCCGCCGAAGCGCAGTTCGATCAGCTCCCGCTGCACAAGATCGTCCGCGTAATAGTCCAGCAGGGCGAAAAGGAGCCCGCGATCTACGTCATCAACCTCACGGAGACGGACGAGCCCTCGCCCACCGCCGTGCTTACGCTCGACGCGGGCGGCGGCACCGTAAACGGCGCGGACGTCTGGTCCTGCCGCTTCGACGCGCAGATGGCCGGCGAGCCCCTCCCCGAGCCCACAGCGCCGAACAGCGGCCTTGAGTTCTCCGGCTGGTACAGCGGCCAGAAGCTCTACACCGGCTATCCCGACGAAGTGCGGGATATCACCCTCGTGGCCTACTGGCAGGAATCCGGCGAAGAGCCCGAGGAGCCGGAGCAGATAGAAGTTACCTTCCGGCTCATCGGCTCCACCCTCGCCGGGGACGAAATAGACCTCAGCGACGGCGACTACAAGGGCGCCGAGTACGTGACCTGGATACCGACAACTACTTACAAAATGAACGAGGGCGACACCGTGGCCGACCTCATAATAAAGGCCTGTAAGGGCGCCGGGATAAAGCAGCAGGGCGCCGCGCAGGGCTACGTCTCCTCCGTCTGGGCGCCGGGCAGCCTCGGCGGCTACGAGCTGGCGCAGTTTACCAACGGCCCGCGCTCCGGCTGGCTCTACACCATAGACGGCAGCCACCCGACCCAGGGCATCACCGAGCAGAAGCTTGAGGACGGCGACGAGGTCATCCTCCACTACGCCGACGACTACGCCTGGGAGGTCGAGGACTGGGGCGCCATCGGCGGCGCCGGCTGGCCGCAGCAGTCCGACCCGAACAACAACTTCTGGGACGCCTGGCTCGAGGCCGAGGACGTAGCCCCCGAGAGCGGCGACGAGCCCGACACTCCCTCCACCCCGAGCACCCCGCCCGCCGAAAAGAAGACCTTTGAGGACGTGGAGAAGGGCTCCTGGTACGCCGAGGCCGTGAACTGGGCCGTCGAAAACGGCATCACCACCGGCAAGACTGAGACCCTCTTCGCGCCGGACGAGCCCTGCACCCGCGCGCAGGCCGTGACCTTCCTCTGGCGCGCCGCCGGCGAGCCGAAGCCGACCGCCGCGGAAAACCCCTTCACAGACGTGGAGGCGGGCAGCTACTACTGCGAGGCCGTGCTCTGGGCCGTTGAGAAGGGCATAACCAACGGCGTGAGCGCGACTGAGTTCGCGCCGGACGCAAAGTGCACCCGCGCGCAGATAGTCACGTTCCTCTGGCGCGCCGCCGGCAAGCCGCAGGCCGCCGCGGAGAGCCCGTTCGAGGACGTGGCCGCGGATTCCTACTACACCGCGGCCGTGGCCTGGGCGGTCGATAAGGGCATAACCACCGGCGTGAGCAAAACGCAGTTCGCGCCGGACAATCCCTGCACCCGCGCGCAGATAGTTACGTTCCTCTGGCGCGAAAAGGCGGAGTGATCCGCGGTTTTCAAGAGTTTTACCCCGAATAGCGAGAGCCCCCGGCTTGGCCGGGGGCTCTTTTGCGGTCTGCAGCAGGCCGCTTCGGGCGCGGCGGGATATTGTGCTGCCGGGCGGGGAGTGCTATAATCAAAAGACAGATAATACCAATACGGGCCGCGGTCCGGCGAAGGAGAGGCTGTTTATGCAGTACAGGAAAGACCGCAGTGGAAACGAGCTGAGCATACTGGGCTTCGGATGCATGCGCTTTACCAAAAAAGGCGCCGGCATCGATATCCCCAAGGCCGAGCAGGAGATATTGGCAGCCTTCCGCGCGGGCGTGAATTATTACGACACCGCGTATATCTACCCCGGGAGCGAAAGCGCGATAAGGGAGAAGCTGTATATAGCCACGAAGCTCCCACAGTATCTCATAAGCAGCCGCCCGGCGCTCGACCGCTTCTTCAGGGAGGAGCTCGCGCGGCTGCGCACCGATTACGTGGATTACTACCTGATGCACCACCTTACGGACGTGGCCATGTGGGAAAAGCTCAAGGCCGTGGGCATCTTGGACTGGATAGAGGAAAAGAAGCAGGCGGGCGCGATACGGAACATCGGGTTTTCCTATCACGGGAACACGGAGAACTTCCTGAAGATACTGGACGACTACGACTGGGATTTCTGCCAGATACAGTACAACTATCTGGACGAAGTCGCCCAGGCCGGAAGGGAAGGGCTCCGCGCCGCCGCGGCGAAGGGGATACCCGTAGTGATAATGGAGCCGCTGCGCGGCGGGAAGCTCGCGAACATGCTGCCCGAAAAGGCGAAAAAGGCCATGCAGGAGAGTTCTCGCGGCTGGAGCCCGGCCGAGTGGGCCTTCCGCTGACTGTATGACCAGCCGGAGGTCACCGTGGTCCTCTCCGGCATGAACTCTGTGGAAATGGTGGAGGATAACTGCCGCACCGCCTCGGAAGCCCGGGCGGGAGAGCTCACCGTGGCCGACCGCGAGACGCTCGAGGCAGTGAAGCAGGCGATCCGGGAGCGCGAGAAGGTGGGCTGCACGGGCTGCCGCTACTGCCTGCCGTGCCCGAAGGGCGTGGATATCCCGGGGATATTCAGGTGCTACAACACCATGTTCACGGAGTCAAAGAGCGAGGGAAGGTCCCAGTTCATCCAGACAGTTGGGCTGACGAAGGAGCCGGCCTTCGCCTCCCAGTGCATCCGGTGCGGCAAATGCGAAAAGCACTGCCCGCAGGAGATACCGATCCGTGAAAAGCTGCAGGAGGCGGACAAGGCTCTCCGGCCGCTGCCGTACAAAATAGCGATAGGGGTGGCGCGCAGGTTCATGTTCAGAAAGCCGCGCGCAAAATAGATTTGGATATAGAAAAAGCCGCCGGGGGCCCGGCGGCTTTTTTGACAGGGAAAAAGGGGATGATCTTTTATAAAATCGGCGGGCTCCGGCTTTTTTGCTCTTATTTTACCTGCTTCATGCTCAGCGAGATGCGCTTTTTATCGGGGTCAACCGCGAGAACGACCACGCGGACCGTATCGCCGACGCTGACGATCTCGCTCGGGTGGCGCACGAAGCGGTCGCACAGCTCGGAGATGTGAACGAGGCCGTCCTGATGGACGCCTATATCAACGAACGCGCCGAAGTCGATGACGTTGCGGACAGTTCCCGAGAGCACCATGCCGGGCTTGAGGTCCTTGATGTCCATGACGTCCGTGCGGAAAATGGGCTTGGGAAGCTCGTCGCGCGGGTCGCGCCCGGGCTTCATGAGCTCGGCGACGATATCGCGCAGGGTAGGAAGGCCCACGCCGCATTCCTCGGCCGCGCGCGCTTCGCCGTAGGCCTTGAGCTTTTCCGGCATGCCGGCAAGGCGGCCGGCCTTGACGTCATCAAGAGTGAAGCCGCAGAGAGCGAGGAGCTTTTCCGCCGCGGCGTAGCTTTCCGGGTGCACAGCGGTATTATCCAACACCAAGCGGCTTTCCGGCACGCGCAGGAAGCCCGCGCACTGCTCGAAGGCCTTCGGCCCGAGCTTAGGCACCTTCAAAAGCTGCCGGCGGGAGGTGTAGGCGCCGTTCTCCTCGCGGTAGGCGACAACGTTTTTCGCCGTGGCCGCCGTCAGCCCGCTCACGCGGCGAAGCAGCGAGGGGGATGCGGTATTGAGATCGACGCCGACGGCGTTGACGCAGTCCTCGACTACGGAGTCGAGGCTCTCTTCAAGCCGCTTCTGGGGCATGTCGTGCTGGTACTGGCCGACGCCGATGGCTTTCGGCTCTATCTTCACGAGTTCGGCAAGAGGGTCCTGCAGGCGGCGGGCAATCGAGACCGCGGAGCGGAGGTTTACGTCGTACTGCGGGAATTCCTCCGCCGCCAGCTTGCTGGCGCTGTAGACGCTCGCGCCCGCCTCGCTCACTACGATGTAGCTCACTCCCGGGCACTGGTGCAGCAGCTCTACCGTCATCTGCTCAGTCTCGCGCGAGGCGGTGCCGTTGCCGATGGCGATGTGCTCGACGCCGTGCTTCTTTATGAGTGCCGCGAGGGTCTGAATGCAGGCGGCCTTCTGGCGCTCACCGTGGGTGGGGTAGACCACCGCGGTATCGAGCACCTTGCCAGTGGCGTCCACCACCGCGACCTTGCAGCCCATGCGGTAGCCGGGGTCAAGCCCCATGGTGACCTTGCCCTTCACGGGCGAGGCCATTAGCAGGGCGCGGAGATTGAGCGCGAAGTTCACTATCGCGCCGTCGGCGGCGAGATCGGTGAGGGAGGAGCGGGTCTCGTTTTCCATGCTGGGGAAAAGAAGCCTGTCATAGGAATCCTCAGCGGCGGCGCGCAGAAAGGCCTCGCTCGCGGCGTGCGGCAGAACGAGAGTTTTTTCAAGCTCGTCGAGAGCGGCCTGCCTGTCAAGCTCCAGAGACACGCGCAGAAAACCCTCCTTTTCGCCGCGGTTCAGGGCGAGGATCTGGTGCCCCTGCAGGCGGGAAACGCTCTGCGAGAAGTCGTAATAAAGGCGGTAGACGCTGTCCTCCTCCTTTGCCGCCTCGGAGCGGATACGCCCCAGCCGCTGGATGAGCTGGCGGAGCTTTTTCCTGTTATCGGCAGAGTCGCTTATCTGCTCGGCGATTATATCCGAGGCGCCCGCAAGCGCGTCTTCGTCGCTTTCGACTCCCTTTTCGGGGTCTATGAACGCTTCGGCCAGCGCGGCGGGATCCTTGTGGCGCTGGAGAAGTATGGCCTGGGCGAGCGGCTCGAGGCCCTTTTCCTTCGCTATCGTGGCGCGGGTGCGGCGCTTTGGCTTGTAGGGGCGGTAGAGGTCCTCAAGCAGGGCGAGGGTATCCGCGGCGTCTATGGCGGCAGAGAGCTCTTCGGTAAGGGAGCCCTGCTCGTCTATAAGGCGCTTTACCTCCTCGCGGCGCTGCTCAAGATTGCGCAGGTAGCGCAGGCGCTCTTCGAGGGAGCGAAGCGCCGTGTCGTCCATGGCGCCGTGCGCCTCCTTGCGGTAGCGGGCTATGAAGGGGATGGTGTTGCCTTCGTCGAGAAGGTCTATTACGTTCTGTACCAGCTGCGCGGGCTTGCCCAGCTCCTGCGCAAGGCGTTGAGTTATATTGTCCATATGTTCCTCCGGATCCTGTTCGGGCAGAAAGCCGATTATTGAAAACAGCTTACAATATTTCCGCGGAGTTTTCAAGCGCCTCACGGAATGATACGCAGGGGAGCATTAGAAAGCAAAAATGCTTCTCCGCGTTGCTTGACCGGGGAGGACGGAGCTTATATACTTAAAGAAATCAGCGTTAGGAGCAGGCTCACTATGAAGAAAAGGATCAATTATGCAAATCTGGCAAAGCGGCTGCTGGTGTTCTGCGCGGGGCAGTTTATACTTGCCTGCGGAGTAGTAGTGGCGGCACGCTCAGCGCTCGGCGCCAGCTCTACCACGGTGGTGCCGAATGTTGTCAGCGAAATACTGCTTGACAGGGGGATAACCAACATCGGTCTCGGCACGTGCACCACGGTGTTTTACTGCATTATGATCCTCATTCAGCTTCTAATACTGCGCAGGGATTTCAAGCTGCCGATGCTGCTGGAGATAGGCGTGTCGTTTGTTTTCGGCTGGTTCGTTTCACTCTCGCAGGGGCTGCTTTCTTTTCTGCCGACGCCCGAAGCGTACCCGATACGCCTGGCATATATGGTAGTGAGCATACCGGTTATGGCGCTGGGCGTAGTGGTATATATTTCCGCGCAGCTTTCGCCCGCGCCTTCAGAGGGGCTGACGGCGGCCATATCCCAGAAATCCGGCCTGAGCATACCGACGAGCAAGCTCGTTATGGATATTGCTCTCGTATGTGTTAGTGCGGCAATCTCGCTTATCTATTTCCATGGTTTCGTGGGCATAAGAGAGGGAACCATCATCTGCGCTGCCGTATTCGGCCCGATAATGAAGCCGATAATGAAGCTCATAAGCCAGCCGCTGATGGATTTCTGCGGCACCAAGACGATGCGCGAGGCTGCTCTCGAGCAGGCTGAGGCGGCGGCATTCGACACGGGCAGGCTTATAGTAACGGTCGACTGGGAATTCGGCTCCGGGGGAGACCTGCTTGCAAGGGATCTTGCCGAAAAGATTGGAGCTAAGATATATTCAAACGACGAGCTGGTAGGCATGGAAACGGAAGAATCCGGCCTGCCGGAGCGCTTCGTCGCCGAACATGAAAAACTCATGCGCCACAGTGCGATATACGACTATGCCGCATATGCCTACAGGATACACCAGAACCTGGATCCGCTCGACAGACTCTATGCCGCGCAGGTGAGAGTAGTGAAGAAGATAGCGGCGGAAGAGAAGTGCGCGGTGATACTGGGCCACTGCGGGAACTATATCCTCCGCGGCGATCCTAACTGCTTCAGCGTTTTCATCCATGCGGAGGCGGGCGACAAGGAGCGGCGTTCGGAGCAGCGCCACAGAATAGACAAAGAGGGCGCGCGGATGGCGATGGCAGCAACAGACCGCTCGCGGGCGAAGTATCACTCGGATTTTACCGGCGAGGTATGGGGCCAGGCGAGATACTACGACCTGAGCTTCAGCACCACGGACTTCGTAAAGCCCGGCGGAGTGGAGCTGATAACGGACGCGCTGGAGCTCTGGAAGGAAAACAGGGTAAGCGCGGGCGCGAGCGCAGAGTAAAGAACAGAGAAAGACCCCGGCGCCGAACGGCGCCGGGGTCTTATTATGCATTTGACCGAAAGGCTCAGATGCCGGCCTGCTCGAGGAGACCGGGGACCTTGGATTCCCAGCCCATGGCCATGATGTGCACGCCCTGGCAGTAGGGCTTGCAGGCGCGGATGATGCGGGCTGCGATCTCAACGCCGGTGATGCCGGCCTTGGCGCGTTCTTTATCTGCGGCGAGCTCTTTGATCATATCGTCGGGGATATGGATACCGGCAACGTTTGCGTTAAGGAAACGGCACATGCCGGCGTTCTTCGGGATGACGATGCCGAGCTGAACGGGCTTGCCGAACTGCTTGGCCTTTTCCATGAAGGCGATGAACTTTTCGGGCTCATAAACGGCCTGCGTCTGGAAATAGTCGGCGCCGGCCATTACCTTGCGCTCCATCTTTGCCAGCTGAGCGTCTACAGAGTCGTTGCACGGGGAGACGACGGCGCCCTTGGCGAACTTGGGCGGCTCGCCTACGAGCTCGTTGCCGGCAAGGTCGTGCCCTTCCTCAAGGCACTTCACGGTGTGAAGAAGGGAGACGGAGTCGAGGTCGAAAACGGGCTTGGAGGTGGGGTGGTCGCCCAGCTTTGTGTGGTCGCCGGTGAGGCAGAGGATATTGTCGATGCCGAACATGGCGGCGCTGAGTATATCGGACTGCAGAGCCATGCGGTTCCTGTCGCGGCAGGTGATCTGGAAGATGGGGTTCATGCCGCGGTCCTTCAGCTCCTTGCAGACGGCCAGAGAGCCCAGGCGCATTACGGAGGACTGGTTATCGGTAACGTTTACGGCGGTGATGTTGCTGAGGTATTCCTTGGCTTCATCAAGAAGATGCTCGATATGGATACCCTTGGGAGGGCCTACTTCCGCAGATACTACGAATTCGCCACGATCGAATAATTCGGTAATTCTCATTATATAAAACTCCTAACCATTAGTATTTTGAGGGTTTCGTTATTCTTTTGAGACATTGAGATCCGTAGCGAAATTGCGGATCTGAACGGGGCACTTGAGCGCGTCGAGACGGCCTATCTGAGCCAGGCGGCGGTAGATGCGCTCCCAGCCGCATTCCATATTGCTGTCCACCTCACAGTGGCCGTTCTTCGCGCCGCCGCACTGGCCGTTGACCAGGCTCTTGGAGCATGCGGTTATCGGGCAGATGCCGCCGGTGAGGTTGAGGTAGCACTCGCCGCACTGGTCGCAGTCTACGTCCAGCGGGGTGACTCCCTGATAGCCGGGCAGGGGATAGGTATCGCAGCCGGCGCAGACTTTTTTGCCTTCGAGGTACTCGGCCACGGTCTGCACGCCTACGCCGCAGGAGAAGACCAGCACGACGTTGGCCTCGTCTATCTGGGCACGGCGACGCTCGAGGCGGAGCTTCATATTATCGGGGTTGCAGATGTAATCGGTCGTGAGAACGCCGGTTATCTTATCGGCCTCGAGCCATTCCTTCTGAAGCTCGGCGGCCTCCTTTTCGGGGAAGCTTACTTCCTTGCAGCCGTGGCAGTTGACGACAAACACCTTGCCGGCGGCCAGAGCTTCAAGAGTCTCTCTGTCTTTCAATTTGGTAATCAACATATCACTTCATCCCCCTGACCATATTTTTCCCGGCCTTGATCTTCTTTACGAGCGGGATCTTGGAGGAGCATATGTACTCGCAGCTTCTGCACTCGATGCAGTCCATGACGTTTTTCTCCTTCATGCCGAGCCAGTTTTCGCTGTCTGCATACTTGGAGAAGTAAAGCGGCGAGAGTTCCATGGGGCATACGTCCACGCAGCGGCCGCACTTTATGCAGGCGACCTCCTGGGACACGTCGGGCTCGATGGCTATAACGCCGTTGGTGGCCTTGATGACGGGAACGTCGAGCTCAGGAAGGTCTATGCCCATCATCGGGCCGCCGGACTTGAAGATGACGTCTTCGTCCGTAGTGCCGCCGCAGTAATCGACGAGAGCCTTTATGCTCGTGCCTATCTTTACGATGTAGTTGCCGGGCTTCTTGATCTTTTCGCCCGTGACGGTGACTACGCGCTCAACGAGAGGCATGCCGGTCCGGATGGCGTCGGCAATGGCCTTGGCCGTGCTGACGTTGCCGACTACGCAGCCGACGTCCGCCGGGAGGCCGCCGCTCGGGACCTGCCTGCCCATGACGCGCTTGATGAGCATCTTCTCGGCGCCCTGCGGGTACTTCGTCCTCGCGACGACGACCTCGACGCCCTCGATGCCCTCGACCTTGGCCTTCATCAGCTCGACGGCGTCGGGCTTGTTGTCCTCGATGACGATGATGCCCTTCGGGGCGTTGACGGTCTTCATCATGGCGCGCAGGCCGTAGATGACGTCGTCGGCGTACTCGAGGAGGACGCGGTGGTCGGCGGTAAGCATGGGCTCGCATTCGCAGCCGTTGAGCAGTACAGCGTCGATGGGCTTGTTGGGGACGAGCTTGACCGAGGTCGGGAAGCCCGCGCCGCCCATGCCGACGATGCCGCTCTCCTTGACGACGTCGACTATCTGCTCGGGGGTGAGCGTGTCGATATCGCCGTAGGGCTTGACCGTCTCGGCTATCTCATTTTTCTTATCGTTCCTGATGACGACGGAGAGGACGCTGCCGCCCTTCGTCGGATGCAGGCGCGGCTCGACGGCGATGACCGTGCCGCTCACGCTGGAGTGGACGTTGCCGCTGATGAACGCGGCGGCCTCACCTATCTTCTGGCCGACCTTGACGGCGTCGCCGGCCTTGACGGTCGGGTTGGCCGGGGCTCCGGAATGCATGGACAGCGGGATGACCACGACGTCGGGCTCCGGGAACCTGACAAGAGGCAGATGCTCGCTGAGCTCCTTGCGCTCGGAGGGATGCACGCCGCCGTAATACCCGTCGAGACGGGATTCGCGCGCGGCGGTGACGAACTCATTGATGGTCTTGTAGTTGACCTTGGAATAATCGCGGGTCTGGACGGGCTGGTCGAGGAACTCCCTCAGGCGCCCCTGCTTTTTAAGGCGCTGCTCTATCTTCTCCCATGCGCAGTCCCTGTTCGGGTCGACCTCGCACTTGCCGTCCTTCGCGCCGCCGCACTGGCCGTTGAGCAGGCCCTTGGAGCAGTCGATGACGGGGCAGATGCCGCCGG
>Ga0208297_1001807_pt1 | contig 16213 bp, 11 predicted proteins | sample LMS_cellobiose_e_FD_187367 | JGI IMG/M metagenome (GOLD analysis project Ga0208297, IMG submission 187367) | Rumen-fistulated moose microbial communities from Alaska, USA - LMS_cellobiose_enrichment (SPAdes) (version 2) | ecosystem: Host-associated > Mammals > Digestive system > Stomach > Rumen... | reverse complement strand
CTTTTTCCCTGGCTAAGCCTGCCCGTCGTGTCCCCCTGCCCTCACGCGGGGTAAGCATTGAAAGCATGGCTGTGCGGGCGGCATTGCTCTCGGCAGAACCGGTGTATGACAAAAAGGATGGTATGAACACTGATTGACAAAAAAAACACAACTATCTACTTTGTGCTAGACGCGTTTTCCGTATTTTGTTTCCAAGGCGTTGTCAATGGCAGTATTTTTTATTTAACATTATGATATCTATCATTTATCCAATAAAAAGGGAATGTGGATACACTTTGAAAGCTATTGCATTACAATAAAAAATAAATTTTTACCATTAGTTATGAAGAGATAGGAGGATACGCCACAGACATTACTTTGAAGCAACGCAAGAAGGCACGTTTTTCGCCCCGGGTATTCTGATACGACCCCCCGTCAACGTACGGGAGCATTCAAGGAGTCACAGGCACACACGTTTAAGGCGGATTTTTCCGCCAAAGAGGTGTACCTCATTAAACTTTTTCAGGAGAGGAAAAATATGTCCAAGGGTTTAGGGCTTCCCGCTCAAATGGGAATAGGGATGATTCTGGGGGTTATTGTTGGGGTGGCGGCTCCTCATGTCGGCCTTTCCGCCAGCTGGCTCAAACCTCTCGGTGACATCTTCATCACGCTTGTGCGCATGGTTGTTGTGCCTTTGGTGTTCACCACGCTTATCGCCGGCGCCGCCAGCGTGTACGATGTAAAAAAACTTGGCCGGGTCGCCACAAAAACATTGCTTTACTATATCGGAACCACGGCTGTCGCCGTGACAATCGGCCTTATCCTCGCCAACCTTCTTTCCCCCGGGGAAGGCTTGACCATCTCTACGGAAGGTTTGCAGGCGAAATCTAAAACCGCTCCTCCGCTCATCCAGGTCCTGATGAATATTATCCCCCTGAACCCGGTGGAAGCGCTGTCCAAGGGCAACATGCTCCAGATCATCTTCTTTGCCCTGCTCTTCGGCTTCGGCCTGAGCATGCTTGGGGAAAAGGGCCGTGTGGCATACAATTTCTTTGAAGCGTGCGCCGACACCATGATCAACGTGACGACCATCGTCATGAAATACGCCCCCATCGGCGTGTTTGGCCTGATGGCGTTTACTGTCGCCAACCACGGGCTTTCCGTCCTGCTGCCGCTGGGCAAGCTGCTCATCGTCATGTATCTGGCCAGCCTGCTGCAGATTCTGCTTGTCTACATGCCCTGCGCCAAAGTCGCCGGGCACAGCCCCAAATCCTTCCTCGCCGGGCTTGCCGAGCCTCTGATGATCGCTTTTTCCACATGCTCCAGCGCGGCCGCCCTGTCCTCCAACATGCTTTCCGTGCAGAAAATGGGGGCCTCCAAATCTGTTTCCAGCTTCTCCATCCCGCTGGGCAACACCATCAATATGGACGGAGCCGCCATTTATATGGGTGTTGCCGCCATTTTCGCCGCGGAAGTGTACGGCATTCCCATGCCTCTTGACAAACAGCTCACCGTGCTGCTTCTCGCCGTGCTTGCCTCCATTGGCTCAATGGGCGTGCCCGGCGCGGCGCTGGTGATGATCACCATGGTCTTCACGCAGGTTGGCATCCCCCTGGAAGCCGTCGCGCTGATCGCCGGCGTTGACCGCGTGATGGACATGGCGCGCACCACCATCAACGTGCTCGGCGACGCCGCCGGCGCCCTCCTGATTTCAAAGCTTGAAGACGGTCACGAAAACAAACGGGTGTAACGCCGCGGGCGGGATGGCGCGCGGGCGCGGAAATTATTCCGCCGCTTGCTTTCTGCGCGTCATCCCTTCTTGCGTTCGGCTTCAAAAACAGATATAGCGAACCAACCGGATGTTTCTGACACCGGGCGGTTAGCTCAGCTGGTAGAGCGTCGGCCTTACAAGCCGAATGTCAGGTGTTCAAGTCACCTACCGCCCACCAATCAGACACAAAGGCCTGGGTGTTAACCCAGGCCTTTTCCTTTAGGCAAAGGGCAGCCACGCGGCTAGGCGCCGCTCTGGCGATGTTCGTATCTGGCGAGCATGCCCATCCTGTCGCCGCGGAACTGCTGCGCAGAGACAATGCCCGTAAATTTCTCTCCCCACGCTTTCTCAAGGCCAAGGGCAACGGCATAGGGCAACACTTTGTGGAACTCTTCCGGAGTGCGTTCAGGCGCGTTCAGGACTGTAAGCCGGGAAGCTTCCGTCGTACGGATATACATCTCAAACCCCGCGATGGCGGTAAGAATCCGGTTGCATGCTTCGGTTGGCTTTTTCATAATCGGTATGAACAGGGCAGGCACAAAAATCGCGATCAGCATCGGTATTGCCGCCGGAGCGGGTATTATATCAGTAACGAAAAGACAGCCCGCCGGCAGAAGGAGAAGGCATAAAAACCCAAGCAGCTTGAGCGGCGAGAGAAAAACGGCGGAAGCGCTCCTTGTCAGCCACAGCAGGTAGATGCACAGGCCGATCATGCAAAGTGCGCACAAAACCCCGCCCCAGTCCTGCATGATCTGCCAGCCTGGGAAATCGGCAAACGTGAGATCTCCGCCCAAAAGACCGTTATAAAACAGCACAAGGATGGTCGATACACAATACAGCAAGAGCAGCGCGAGGTTATGCCAGCCCATTTCCCTCCATACAAAAAGGATCCGCTGTATTTTTCCGAACCCCTTGTAAATCAGAAAAACAAGTCCCATGGCTAAAGTAACCACGGCGCATACTTCAGCGAGGCCCTCCCCGTACATAGCCCAGAAAATGGCCAGCAGGGCCAATACGCCAACATAAACCGCAATATGCATAATGATGACAATAGGAACCTGCAGGAGCCACAGGCTGCGATAGTCTGACGCCAGCTCACCGTACGCTTCATCCCGTGCGAGAGCCACGCTCCATGAACGGCGGGTTTTCAGGGTGACGCTCGCTCCTTCTTTGGCGGTGTATTCCTGCTGCTCTGCCGCCTCATCGCCGCCTGTGGAAACGAAGTGTTCCAGATCGGCGCCTTCTTTGGCTCCGCCGGATGAGGCCCCGCTGAAAAGGCTTTCCAGAGTGAGCCTTTCCGCGCCGTCAAACCCTTGCCCCATAAGCAGGAGCCAGTTCCACAGCCCGCCGGGATTTTTCTGCGGATCGTGTGGCTTGGAAGGCATTCTCCCGCTTTGGGGAACAATCTTCGCCCGTACGAAGCGGTAAGGTTCCTTACGCGTTCCCTGGCCCTTGATATACATCGCCCGCTGTGCCGTCAGGTTCAGAAGAAGCCCTGAAAAGCCCCTTGAGGTAAGGTTGGCGGCATTTTTGATGTAATCGACAGCGGCCGGGGAGAGTATTGTGCCATCTTCCAGCACGGGCGGATAAAACAGGGGAATTTTTGTTTCGCGCCTCGGATCTTTTCCGAACTTCCACCACATAGCCAGACAGAAAAGAAACGCCAGAACAGCCATGCCCCACATCCCTGACGACAGGAAAAACAGCTGCCTGTCTGAACCGTCAGACTGAATAATGCCTTTCTTCCACGCTACCCTGACGACAAAAACATGGCCATCCTTCATGGCCGTTTGGCCTTTGAACAAGGCATTGCCTTTGACGTTCTTGACAATACTCACGGGAGAACGATCAGTGGTCTCGTGCCCCTGCCAGGCCTCCTTACTGATATATTCCACGCCCTTGGGCATGGCAATGGATAAGGAGCCTTTTATAGGGTATGGGGTGGGCGCTCCCCGTAAATCCCAGACCAGTTCATCGCGGTCCCGCTTGAAAAGGATGCGGCCTTTTGTTTCATAAACCAAGAGGTAGGTGTGGTTCCTGCTGCCGGCGCCCCGCCCATCCCCCAGGCGGACGAACTGGCCGGATGTGAGTTCGCCCGTCGGCAGGTTGGGGATAGGTTTGCCGTCGGCATAGGCCTTGAGTATCTTGATGGGCGGCTCCATGACAAACGGCGCGCGGCTGCCAATCCCCTCACTGGGGCGCCTGGTAAAAGAGGCTTCAAAATTCTTGAACAGCTCTGTAACCGTGATGGTCCCGTCTGTGGCAATTTCCAGATGGATGTGCATGGAACGCACGCCGTCATCGTCTTTCTGCGGCGCTTTTTTCTCTGCGGCTTGCGCATAAGCCGCCAGCAGGCAAAGGGACAGGGAAACGGCCACAAAACGCATGGCACGGACAATTCGGTGTTTCCCTTTCAGGATGGAGATGGAGAATTTCATCTGCTTTCCCCCGTTGTCTTTTCCGGGAAGCCGCGATTCCCGGTTGTGTCTCGCGCATGAAACAGCTGCGCGGGCTATGCACGCGTCAGCAGGCCCCGCCGCCGCCGCCGCCACCGCCGGAACCAGCTCCGCCGCCACCGCCGCCGAAGGAAGAGCCGCTGGAAACCGCCGAAGCAAAGGTTTTTGCCGCCTGGGCGGCTGCGTACACGGCAATGGATCGGTCCATGCTGCTGACCATGGTGTTGAGCATGGTCACTTCCGTCAGGATGTCAGCAGCAACCCCCTCTCTCATATCAATGGAAGCCAGTTCCTCGGCAAAACGATCGCCCCAGGCCTTTTCAAGGCCAAGCGCCACGGCGTACGGCAAAAGGCGGTGGTACAGTTCCAGCGGCTTGTCCGGAGGATTGGCGAAATTCAGTCTGTCTGCCTCGGCCGCGCCGATATACATGGCAAGACCGGCGATTTCCTGCCGCAGTTTGGCCATCTCCAGCGAAGGCGCATCCATGATCTTCGCGAAGAACGCCGGTACCAGCAGAACCGCCACCATAAGCGCGGCCTGAACAGGGCTTAAAAACCACGACAGGTCTTCTTCCTGCATGCATTCATACAATCCCAGGGATAAAAACGCCGCCACAGGCAAAAAAACCAGCAAGGCCAGAAACGAGCGACCGCGGCGTATCCCCAGGACCAGATTCCGTATGATGCGCACACCGATGAAACACACGGCCATCAGGATCACCGTCACAATGGCGTACAACCACAGCTCACCCGGCCATTCCTCCACAGGACCGAGGTTGGTCCGCACAAGATAATAGAGCCCGATAACCGCGGGGATGAAAGCTATGATGGACGGCAGGACATTCTGCTTCCATTGCTTTTTGTAGTCTCTATCCAGCGCTCTGACGCAGGCGTTCCGTATAAGGCTGAGTTCATAGCCGCTGCTGTTGTCCACATGGGTTCCCTCAAGCAGCTTGCCTGCGGCCGCCTGTTCTTCGGGAATGGGAGAAGAAGCTGGCCGCAGCCTTATGACGTCGAAGCCCTGCTTGGCATCCCCTTTCAGCTCGTAATCCCCCCGCTCGGCCAGGGAAATAAACAAAGCCGCTATCCCGCGGGGAGTCAGCTCCTGTTTGTTCCACAGATAATTGACCGCTGCCGCGGAGAGGCGCTCGTCCTGCCGCCCTTGCTTCCGCCTCAGGCGTTCAGGTGATTTAGGCGGATAAAACACAGGAATGGCAGGGCCTGTTTTAGGATCCCTGCCGCATGCGTACCAGATGAGGAAAGACACCACAGCGACATTCGCCAGCAAGGCAAGAAGCCCGTAGGTAAACTTGTGCTCTTCCTCGGGGCTGAGGGACGGAGGAGGCGCGGTAATCCCTTTAGGCCAGGCTACGGCCACGGTAAAATCCTCACCGGGCCACAGGGAGCGGTCCGCTTTGAAAAGGATAGCCTTTCGTCCTCCTCGCTCCACAAAAGACGTGGTGACAGGTGAATTCCTTTCGCCTCTCTGCCCTATCCAGGCCCGGAGATCCGTGAATTCCGCGCCTTCAGGCGGCAGCACCGCGCACATGGAGCTTCCGATGCCGTTCCACCCCGATCCCGTGACATTCCAGGTCAGTTCATCCTGCTTCTCAAAAAAGCCAATCTGCTGCGTCATGTCATACTGCAGGATGAATTTGTGAACGCCGGCCGAAAGGTATGCGTTCATGTCCCGCATGTAGATGCGCAAAAATGGCCAGCTTCTCGAAACGTCGTCAATGGGGTGCGGTTTACCGTCAATGAAGACACCTCTGACCGTCAGCTGGACATTCCGCCGCCCTTTATCCCGCCAGCGCGGATTGATGGGAATATCCCGGAACATGCCCCTGTTTGTGCCAGAAGTAGGCACGTTAACCGTGATCTCTTCTGTGACCCTGATCCTGTCTTCCGTGCTGATATCCACCAGCACGTTGAATTTCAGGACATCCATGGACACGGCAAAAGCCGTCCCCGGCGCCGTCAGCAGGCATACGGCGCCCAGGGAGGCAAACAGGAGGCGAAGCAGTCGGGGCATTTTAGAACTTCACTTCCGGAGCAGCGCGTTCCGATTCATCATCAAGTTCGAAGTATGTGAGCGTGGCAAAACCGAACATCTTGGCGATAATATTGCCGGGGAACTGCTGTACGCGGTTGTTCTGGTCGCGGGCCGTGCCGTTGTAGTAGCGGCGGGACATCTGAATTTCGTCTTCCAGCACAGTCAGCTGCTGCTGGAGCTGCATGAAGTTTTCGCTGGCGCGGAGCTGAGGATAATTTTCCGCGACGGCAAGCAGTGAGCGCAGGGCCTGCATAAGCCCGTTTTCTGCCTTCATTACCGCCTCCACAGAGCCGGCTGAAACAGAAACGGCTTTGGCGCGCGCTTCAGTCACCTTTTCCAGCGTTTCTCTTTCATGCGTCATGTAGCCTTTTACCGTGTTGACAAGAGCGGGAACCAGGTCATGACGGCGTTTGAGCTGCACACTGATGCCGCTCCAGGCCTCGTCCGCCAGGTTTTTCCCTCTCACCATTCCGTTGTAAAGCGAGATAACAGCGAGGCCCAGTACAATAACAAGCCCCAAAATGATGCAAAGCGTAATGATCATGGCTTCGCCCTCCTACAGAGCGGTTTTTCGAAAAATACACGCCAACCCGCCGGCTGCCGGCAGCCCGGAAATCACGGTGGCCCAGCCGGTACGGCTTCTGACAAAAACTGTTTCCCGGGAGGCTGACAATTCATCACCTCGAATCGCCGGCATCCTTACCTGTTGTTTTCCAGCCAATTTGTATAGATTTCTTTCATGCCGGCGGCATAGGCCTTGGACTTCGCGCTGCTGTAATATTCGCTGGATGCGCTTGTCAGATAGGTATACCCTTTCATACCGGCAGGCATAGGAGCAGTCAGGACGATTTGCCCTTTTGCCTGATCTTTTTCCCCCTTCGCAGGCCGGTAAAGGATAATGACCAGTCCTTCCTGTTCCCGTGTGGCTATTATCTTCTCGCGTACCTTCTGGTGCATGCCGGCATGGTCGGCGCCCAGAAGATCAAAGATGGTCCAGTCGCTGCCCTTGCAGGAAATAATAAAATCCCCCGGCTCCATGCCGGCTTTTTCAGCCGGGCTGTCGGGTTTTATTTTGGTGATTCTGGTAAGACAAACACCATCACCGGCGGCCCCGCTTTTATTTTTTTTCAGATAATTTTCCAGCGGAATGGGGCGTAAAGGCATGGCAGAAGTGTCGGCGCTGCCAATACTGGCGTTATTGCCGGCTTTGTACTGGGTGCGTCCGCCAAGTTTGTCAGCATAGCCAATGATGGCGCCGTTGGCGCCCTTGTAGATATGCCGGCCACCCACAAGTTCGACGGAGCCGGCAAAAGCGTTGTTGGCGGCCTTGAATTGCCAGCGGTTGCCTATTTTCTCTACCGAACCGACCCGGCTATTGCTCGGATCTGTATAGACAACAGTATTCCCGAGCTTTTTTTCCCAGCCAACAACCTGCCCGTTTATCCTGTACTCTATCTGCCCTCCGAGCGAACGGCCCGTATAGGCGAGCCCGCCCGTCTTGATATTGATGGTATAGGCCATGGCAGTTGACGTCAGGGCTGCGAAAAAAACCGCCGCAGACAAAAGGATTTTTTTCATAAGCCCTCCGGCTCAGCCTTGTTTCAAAGGCTTTGGAGAATACGTACTTTGAAAAATGGAGAGATTGTCGTCTCTCCACGGCGCCACCCTCCTGACAGAGCATTGCGGAGATTTTTCCCCTCAAAATGCACATACATAAGGCTGGCCCCCGGCATCGGCCTTTGGGGAGGATGAGAAGGCTTCCCAAACGGGAGGCCTTCCCATCAAACAAAAGAAAATCTTCCTTCCTTATCGCTGGTTTATTTTCACCTTTTCGTCAAATCCGGTCAGTTCGCTGTCAGGGAATGCCCCCTTGGTCACTGTGAGCCGCTTCAGTCCGGCCACTTTCTTCAAGGGAGCGAGGCTGGTAACCCCGGTCACCTTGGTCAGCGATACACTCTCAAGCTGCGCGCAGGAGGCCAGGCTTTCAAGACCGCTTATGTTGGCGCTGTCGAGACTCAGCGATTTCAGCATGGGAAGCTTGCCGACAAATCCCAGGTCAAACGGTTTGTCACCCACGTTGTTCAGCCTGCTGCCTTTCAGCTCCTTCAGCGCCGGCAGGCTTCCCAACGCAGCGGTATCCGCGCAGTTGATGCGGGAAAGGTTCAGCTTCGCCAGCTTGGACATGCCCTTGACATAGTCAACAGGGATGGTCCCGTCTTTGTTGACTTCGTCCAGCGTCAGCTCTTCAAGATTAACAAGCGGAGCCAGCCCTTCAAAGCCGCTCACATCCTTAAGATTCCACAGTTTGAGCTGCTTCAGGGAAACCGCTCCGGCCAGCGATTTCAGATCCACCGGCACGCGCATGCTCCAAATCTGGAAATTTTCCACTGACGTTTTGCCCAGCGGGGCATAATCCTTCACGTATTCGGCGAAGACATCAAATTTTTTCAGATTCGGCAGGTTTGCTACCCAATCGATATTATCCAGCTTGGTCAGGCCGCCATTCAGCGTCTCAACCTGGGTCAGCTTGCCCAGCGTGCTGAAATCCGCATCCTTTGCCGCATAGTAGGTGAGCCGCTTCAGGCTGGCGCATCCCGCCAGGGGACTGAAATCCTGAACCGTCGCGCCGTAGAGGCTGAGATCCTTGAGCTTGGCCAGCTTCGTGAGCGGCGTCAGGTCCTTGATGGTGCAGTAATTCAGAAGCAGATCTTCCAGCCCGGACAACGCCAGAACAGGCGTCAAATCCGCAGGCGCCGCGCCGGTAAGGCTGGCTCTCCGCAAAGCGGGCAGGGAAGGCAGGCCTTCAAAGGAAGTCAGCGCCTTGTCGGCGGAAACAGATACGTACCCAAGCTTTGTCATGCCGCTCATCCACTTGAGATCCGGCCCCATCGCCTTGCTGCCTACGTCCAGACGTTCCAGCCCGGCCAGGCCGGCCAACGGAGTGAAATCCTGCACTTTGTCAGCACGTATCTTGATATTCTTCAACGCTTTAAGGGATGCCAGCGGTGCGATGCTGGTCAGCTCCTTGCTGGAGTCAATACTCAGGGCCGGAATATTGGGGTATGCAGCGCAAAACTTGGCCAGCTCCTCATCCTTTACGTCTTTCAGATTGAATGTCAGGCGGGACTGGTCCACCTGTGACATTTCGGCCTTGATCTGGGCTGCCCCTTCATCAGTCAGGGCCTCGACTATGGTAAACGTATTGCCCGAACGTTTGACGGACGGAGCCGCATCGGCGGAACCAGCGGCAATGCCCAAGACAGCGGCGGCTGCCACAACCATTTTCCAATTCATAGCTGTTGCTCCTTTACTTGATGACAAGCGGCATTCCATAAACCAGACTGACAAAACTCAGGTACCATCCCTGCCTGCCCGGGTGACCCCATGCAGGCAGGGGGAACCCCTTACTTCTTGGGGCATTGCCGATTCATTTTCTTGGCGAAATTATCCGCATCGGTCCTGTAATCAAACGTGGCGAGAGGATAGGTGCTGCCGCCCCGGGCCGACTTCATCTGAGCGGGGGTACGCATATCCACTTCGGTTTTGCCGTTGGTGCAGTAAACGGTGTATTTGGCGGCGGCAGCCTGCATGGGAAGGGCCGCGGCCAGGGACAGGGCCATAGCGCAGAACATCGCGCCGCAAAGTATTTTCTTCATGGTTATCCTCCTTCTGAATGAAGATAAACGATTGTTTGTCGGACAGCTGTCTTTACTTTCTCCCGCCCGGGCCATCCCCCGGCAGGAGAAAGACTTTTTTCACGTCCTTGCTCTCAAATAAGTTCCGGCTGTCAGGCAGCCTGGACGGCCTTTCTCTTCTTCCCTTTGAGGAAAAGCAAAACGATGAGCAGCAGCGCCGCGCCCAACAGACAAGCGCCAAGCACCGGACGGAAACGAATCCAGGCGATGGCGATGACCACAAACGACCAGGCGAGACCGATCAGACCGGCGACCAGCCCTGTGCCCGCTCCAACGATATTGCCGAAGAGAGGCACGACGTCAGCGATGACCTGAAGCGGAGCCACAACAGCCTTGAAGCCGCCGATGCAAAGCAAAACGCCAACGACGCGCAAAATCCAGGTCATTGTCTGGTTGGAGCTCTTGGCGTCCGCAAACATGGTTCCCATGTCATGGGTGCCCATGCTGAGTTTGGAGAATTTGTTGCCGTTGGAGGCGAGGAAAGGTACGAATGTATCGCCGTTAATCTTGGCGATGATCGAAATATCCGCGGGGGGCACTTCAAAAAACGATACCCGCACATCTCCCACTTTCGGATTGTTGGGGAGGCGCCCGAAATAAAGCGTATTCCCCTGGGCGTGCACCAGGCTGGCAGCTCCGTCAAGCATCTCGCCCACGCGCATTCCAACGTACTTGCCAAGATCAGAAGTCATCTGCCCGCGAGGGAAGAACGCTTTCTGGAGTTCCGCGCACTGTTCCTCGGTGAAACTGAGATTAAGAGCCCTTTCGCCGCTGATGGAACGAATAAGGAAATCAGGCAGTCTGTACCCGCCGAAGGGCACGTTGGAGGCATAGAGAGTCGCGTTTTCGGCCTGAATATTGGTTGTATTTTCATGGCCGGCAGAGCGTTTGAACGATTGCGAGTTTACGGGGCTTCCCACCCACTTTTTGACATAACTATAGGTAGTTACGGTTTCCTCACCACCGCCGAGTTTTTTCTTTTTTTCCGTTTTCTTCTCTTCCACCCACTGGTAGTACTCAACCTTGCGCCGGAGTGAAATCGCCTTCGCCTTAACGCCAAATGTGCCGTCGGTTAATTCATCTTCAGTAACGGCACGGCCAGTAGCGTAAACGGTTTTACCATTAAAGGCGGAATCCACCTTGCTGATGTCGGGGAGAGCCTCGGTAGCCAACTCGGCTTCGGCGATGGCGTCACCGGTACGCACGGCTCTTCCTTCGTTCCAGTACATCAGGCCAGTCGCCAGGGCGATAAGAACCAGTCCGGCCCCGATCCCCTTGAACGAGTTTCCGATACGTGAAAACCAACCTGTACTTGTGACTTCGGTAAATGAATCATTGTCGCCGGACATACAGCATTCTCCTGGCTATACATGTTAGGACGCTTGGCCGCTTAAAAATCACGCGTTGGTTATAATACCTACACGAGTATCATGCAAACAGCATCATCCTCATGATGAAACTGCATAAAAAGAAATGAATTACAATCATCCCCAAGATGAATTCCTTCCTTGGGAGGGCGTGCCGCATGCTGTTGTCAGATGAGTAATCCCGCGTTGTTTCAGTGCTTTACACGCTTTTATAAATACGGTATAAAAAAAATACGCCATTTCTGCGAAAATCGCGTTATACTCGGTTTTTTTACTGGGCTCCCGCTTCCCGCTTTTTTGAGGGACGGGGCATGAACTCGAAATCCGCGGCAGAGAGCGCAACAAAGGCAAACGCCTCTGCTTTGCTATAATACTTTGGATAAATTTGTTATGAAAGCACGCTTCCTTTCCGCCATACTTACGTCATTTTTCCTTATGCTGAACGCGTGCGACAAATCGCCGCTGGATCCCAACCATCCCGTGACGCTGAGCATCTGGCATGTATATGGCGCGCAAACCCGTTCCCCCATGAACACGCTGATTGAGCGCTTTAACAAAACTGTGGGGAAAGAGTGCGGCATCATCATCAGTGTGACCTCCGTCACGAACTCCACCGCCATTCATGATGCGCTTGTCGCCGCGGCTCGCAATCAGCCGGGAAGCGGCGAACTGCCGGATCTTTTCACCTGCTACCCCAAGACTCTGGTTGCTATGGGAAGCGGCATGGCTCTGGATTGGGGGAAATTTTTCACGGAAGAAGATCTCAAGTCATACGTCCCTCAATTCATTGAAGAATGTAAAATCGACGGCGTATTGCGCCTTTTCCCCATCGCCAAATCTACCAACGCTCTGTTCATCAACAGGACGATTTTTGACCGCTTCAGCCAGGATACCGGAGCGAGTTATGCCGATCTGGCAACATGGGAAGGTATCTTCCGTACTGCCGCCCGTTATCAGGAATGGTCGCACGGCAAGGCGTTCTTCATGTGCGACGATTGGCTGCAATACGCCATGCTCAACACGGAGGCTCTGGGCGAGCCCTTTTTTGCGGGCAGGGCTGTCCGATGGGACAATCCGGCCCTTCTGAAAGTCTGGAAACCGCTGGCTGAAGCCGCTGTCAACGGACAAGTTTGCCTCACGCCAGGCTTTGCGACAAAACCCATGATGATGGGCAATGCCATCTGTGGCGTCGAATCAACGGCAAGTATCCTCTATTTCAAGGATACCGTTACGTTAAGTGATAATTCCACCATGCCCCTCCGGCTCCTCGTGCTCCCTGAACCACGGTTCGCCGGAGCAAAACGCCTTGACATTCAGCGCGGCGTGGGCCTGTGCGCCCGCCCTTCCACTCCGGAAAAAGAATACGCTTCCGCCGTGTTCTGCAAATGGCTCACCGAGGCGGAAAACAACCTGCCCTTTGTCATTCAGGGGGGCTACCTGCCTGTTCGGAAAGACAGTTTTGAGAAACTGCGCAAGGCAGAGGACGTCAACTTCCCCGATGAACGCTACCGCGCTCTCTATGCCATGATTTTAAAAATCTATGCTGAAACGGACTTTTTTCTCCCGCCTTCCTTCGAGGAATACGGTGCAATAGAAAGAAGCTTTGCCGCCGCGTTGCGCGAGGTGCTCAGTGCCGCTAAGAGCCTGGCGCCCGATACGGAAAAAGACTCCGATAATCTTGCGCGGGTGACCCTGGCCAGGATGGAAGAACGCCTGTCCGCAGTCCCAAGGCAATAGGTCACGCCCATGTTCGGTCCCTTTCAGCCAGCATTCAAGCGGAGTGGCCTTCCGCTCCGCGCGCGCCTCCAGATCTATTTTCTGGCTCTCGTGCTTATCCTGTTGGCAATTCTCCTGCCGCTCCTGTACTCTCTTGACATCATTTCATCTCCACGCGCGGGGATCGGCAACGCGCTTGATACGTATCTGACCAGCTACGAAAAAAGCGTTTCCCTCCAGATGGGCAACGCGGCGGCATCCAGCACCCAGCTTTCGCAAGAGCTTGTCGGCATCATTGAAGAGACGCTGGCCCGCCAGCATGCCGGTTTTGCCGATATTTCAAACAATCCGAAGCTGATTGAGATACTTGAATACAATTCCAGCAAAAGACTCAGTCAGGTACTGCGGGAATCCCGGTGCAGCGGGGCTTTCGTCATCTTTGACGCCACAGTCAACACAGAGCTTCCCAATGCGGACCGTTCCCGTTGCGGCGTGTATCTGAAACTTGCCGACACGGTCAGCGTCAATCAGGTCAAAACGCCTATCTTCTGGCTGCGCGGCATGCCGGCTGTCGCTGATATGCTCCAACTCGAATGTCACAATAAATGGGACATGGAATTCGATATTTCAATTCTCCCGCCACGGCAGGCGCTTTTGACGGCATTGAAGCACTCCCTGCCCGAACGCTACTTTTTTACCGAAGCGCAATACCTGCGTGGGACATGGGAAAAAGTGCTGCTGGTCTGCGTCCCTCTGTTCGGGCGGGACGGGACTCTCTACGGTCTCTGCGGACTTGAAATCAGCGGGCTGCTCTTTAAACTGGCCCATGCCCACCTGATCCCGCCCCTGTCGGGATTGATGGGCATGCTTGCCCTGCGGCGGCAGGATGCCGCCGGCGCGGAAAAGCTGGACACCGGAGCCGGATTCCATAACGGCCCGGCTCTGGCCGTATCCGAAACGTTCTCCAGTTATACAATTGTGCGCGGCCAGAAATACAGCCAGTACGACGATGGATCGTCAACGTTCGCCGGCATGGAGCGCCCCCTGCGCATATCGCCGCTTCCGACAGGCGACCGGCACGACACATGGGTTGTCGCGGCAATGCTTCCGCAGGAACGGGTAAAAAATATGTTCATGCGGCACTACGCGCTCATCGGCCTGTTTATTGTCCTGTTCCTTGCTGCCGCGCTGATTTTTTCCTTTATCCTGTCCAAAAGGTACGCCACGCCTGTTCTGCACAGTGTCAGGCTCATCAGGGAAGGAGGCACGGCGACGACCTCGGTGCAGGAAATTGACGACCTCGTCGCGTTCCTGAAAGAAAGAGAGCAGGAAATGCGCCTCAAACAGCAGGAGGGTAACTCCCTTTCCGCCGGGCAGGATGCCGGAAATCTGCAGGTGGATACCAGCGCCTGCCGCCAGTTCATCGAGCAGATCGAAACGCTGAGCAAAGCCGAACGCCTCGTCTTCGACCTGTATATCTCCGGGCTCAACGCGCGGGAAATCGCGGCCAAACTGAATTTGTCCATCAATACCATCCGTACGCATAACCGGAATATCTATGCCAAGCTCAACGTTTCCTCGTACAAGGAGATGATGGTCTACGTCCATATGATGGCAAAAAACGCCAAAACAAAACTTTTCCATTGAGCATTCGGTAAAAAATGCTTTTCCCCCGCCTGCTTCTGCGGTATTCCTCCCGCAAATCATCTTCGCAATGAGGCGTCTTGCCGCTTTTTTTTCTATTTTCATCCCGGAGATGATGCTTTCAATCATCTTTCCAGTTAGATAACAGGTGTGTGTTGACATACGGCTCGCAAAACGCAATGGAAAAACACTTATGCCAGCCACCTGGACCAAAATTCCCCTGACAGCCGGCATCCAGACAGTTCTGCTTGCTCTGTTTCCATCATGCCTCGATTGCAATGCAAAAACGTTGCCCGCCTTTCGGGAGCCTGCCTTGCTGCCACGCACAGAACAGCTGTTTCTGTCCGAACGCAGCGACGCAATCCGACAAGCAACATTCCGCGACAGCAGCGGCATTTCCTCAGAACAAGGGGAAAAAGCGGGGGAGGTCTTCCCGTATACCCTGCGGAACAACCTCCTGTCAGAAGAACGCTCCATGGTTGAATCAATAAAGATTTCTTTCGCTCCGCCAAAGGACAACACGTCCAGCACCTCGCCCGCGCAAACAAACGCACGCTATGTCGAGGGACTCTCCCCCTTTTTTTCCCCGGCTTCTGCGCAAGGCATCTCCACAGCCTCAGACCGCCTCGCCTTCACCGCTATCAGTCTCTCGCAAAATCATATGAGCATGGCGCACTGCTGGCATTTCAGCCTGTGGATGGAGCCTGCCCAAAAGGTTTTTCTGGTTTCAGCGCATTTTTTCACTTCCGGGGGGCAGCGGGTTTCTCTGGAAAATATGCGGGCTCCGGCGGCGCTGGCGGCTGAAGTGGGAAAAATCCTGGCCCGATACTCCGCCCGCACATGGAAGACTAGAAAAATCTTCAAACCCTTTTTTGTCCATGACGAGACGACGGGTTCGTTTTTCCTGACGTTCACCGATGGCAAAAAAATTGAATGCGGCAGCAATGCCCGCCTTGAAGGCGAAAAGACAGACGAAGCCCGCGAAGCCCTGGAGGAGTGTTTCCGCAGACATCTGTCGCCAAAGTGATCCGCTTTCAACGTGCGTCAAGGGCAAAGGATGAGCCATGACGCGGACATTTTTTTCCGCCGCGCATGACGGAAGCCCCGCCACTTGCCAGCTTTGTGAATTTTGATAACCTCTCGGAAGAGGAAACGTCACGAAAATCGTGGCTGCCTTGTTTACAGCCTGCGAGCCCGCAACGGACCGCTCGCCTGCTGGGTGTTATGTTCCAAACGCGTGGATGCCTCGCCGGCAGAAGCCGTTTTTTGCCATTGCCGGCCACAATACAGTTGTTTTTTTCAGGAGAAACTATTCCCCTTTACCAGGAGTAAGATGATGAAAAAGAAACTGATTTACGCCATGCTGCTCCCCTTCCTCCTCGTGGTTCTGGCCGTATTCCCGGCAGAGGCCGCCACACAGAGCGCTCCCGCCTTCCTCAACCCCCAGGTCGGCCAGCGCTATCCCTGGACAGACGGCATGTATATCTATTTGAATATAGATGAAAAATTATGCCGTGAAAACTACGGGGCAA
>Ga0208297_1001803_pt1 | contig 16234 bp, 13 predicted proteins | sample LMS_cellobiose_e_FD_187367 | JGI IMG/M metagenome (GOLD analysis project Ga0208297, IMG submission 187367) | Rumen-fistulated moose microbial communities from Alaska, USA - LMS_cellobiose_enrichment (SPAdes) (version 2) | ecosystem: Host-associated > Mammals > Digestive system > Stomach > Rumen... | reverse complement strand
CCTCCTACAAGGGCCCTTGGCGGGATCTTCTGCCTGCCCACTGGCACAAGGCAACCACTGTCAATCACTGATCAATTACTAACGACCGGTAAGGGGTTACTAACCTAAACTTAAGGTTAGTAAATGTGACCACGTACTTTATCGGAGCCTTACTTATTGCTGGTCGATCGGTCTCCGGCGGCCTTTCCCTTTTTGCGCTGCAACATGCCTTCGAGTTCCTGCTGCAGCCCCCTTGCGCTGCAACGGACGCGTCTGTATATCAGGTGTTTATATAAAGTGACCCCCTCCTAAAACCGAGGGGTCAATGTTTGTAATCGGCTGACTATCAATTACGTCCGTTGCAGCGCGTAATGGGGCTACCGCGTGGCGGCTTCGATGCGGCGGAGCATGGCGAACATGATCAGGCCGGCGACGGCGCAGAGGGCGGCCAGGATGGCCCAGTTGGCCCAGAGCGGGACGCGCATCCACAGGATGCCGGGAATCGACGAGAGATAGTTTCCGATGGCGGAGGCCGCAAACCAGAGGCCCATCATCAGACCCTTCATCTTGGGCGGAGCGACCTTCGTGACGAAGGAGATTCCCATCGGGCTGAGCAGCAGTTCAGCGAAGGTAAGTACGAGGTAGGTGCCGACCAGGTACATCGGAACCACCGGATCGGGTGAGACCGTACCTGAGAGCGCGGCCGGCGAAGGCTGGCCGACGGAACCGAAAATCATCACCACGTAGCCGAGGGCAGCGACCAGCATGCCGATGCCGATTTTCATCGGAGCCGAAGGCTCGCGGCCGTCCGGATGCCTGGCGTCTTTCCGTGCAGCCATGGCTGAGAATATCGCCATGATCACCGGGGTTAGCAGGACAACGAAGAACGGATTGAACTGCTGGAAGAGCTGCGGCTGGATCTCCAGTACGGCAGGCATGCCCCGGTAGATGAGCACGACGCCGGCCCAGAGGGCGAGCGTCACGGCTCCGCATGCGATGCGGTTGCTCTTTTTCTCCGACTGGAAGGCGCCGAACAGCGTATAGATGGAAATGGCCAGCAGGCCGAGAATCCACATGCTGAAGCCGGCCTTGGGCAGGCCGCTTACGGTCGATTGCGTGTAGTCGCGGGCAAACCAGGTGAGTGACTGCCCGTTCTGGTTGAAGGCCATCCAGAAGAAAATGACCACGGCAAAGACCATGCAGAGCGCGATGACCCGCTCTTTCGTCTGTTTGGGTGAAAGTTCTGCCACGGGCGCGTTGGCGGCGGCAGCCTGTTTGGCGTTCACATCGGCGTGTTTGAACCATTTGCGGCCGAAGAAATAGATGCCGATCGAAAGGATGAGCGATAGGCAGGCCACGGCAAATCCCATGTTATAGGCCGACGAGAGATGCTCCACATAATAGGTGCTGAATTCGGGCAGCGGGAGAGCGGCTACGGATGCGTCGGGCATCTGGGCCTGCAACTCGGCCAGGCGCGCGCTGTTGTCCGCCGTGATGGTGCCGCCCGTCAGCTGATGGGCCAGCGCCGGGATGTCCGCCTTGTAGATCAGGCCGGATTTGGCCAGGAAACGGTTTGTGATGGCCGTGGCAGCGAAGGGGGCGAACATCGCACCAATGTTGATGGCCATATAGAAGAGGCTGAAGGCCGAATCGCGCTTGGCTGCATATTTCGGGTCGTCATACAGATTGCCGATCATGACCTGCAGGTTTCCCTTGAACAGGCCGGTTCCCAGGGCTACCAGCAGCAGGGCGCCGATCATCAACGCGATGCCGAAACCGTTGGCGGCTGTCGGAATCGTCAGCAGCAGGTAGCCCAGGAACATCACGCAGATCCCCGCGACGACGCAGCGCCCGTAGCCGATCCGGTCGGCCAGCCAGCCGCCTACTACGGGCAGAAAATACACGACAGCCAGGAAGATGGCATAGAGCTGGCTGGCCGCCGCCTGCTCCCAGCCAAACTTGGCCTGGAGGAAAAGCATGAAGATGGCCAGCATCGTATAGTAGCCGAAACGCTCGCCCGTATTAGCCAGCGCCAGCGCATAAAGACCTTTCGGTTGACCTTTGAACATAGTGTGGGATTTGTGGATTTCAACTAAAAAAGCCCTCCGCTGCCGGAGGGCTTTATGTGAAAGAGTGAAGAATTACCAGCGGTTGAGCGGCAGACCGTTCATCTTCATCTTGACCTGCTGGCGGACTTCCTCGATGACCTGCTCGTTTTCGACATCGGAGAGCACCTTGTCGATCAGATCGACGATTCCCGGCATGTCCTTCTCGACCAGACCGCGGGAGGTGACGGCCGGCGTGCCGACGCGCAGACCGGAGGTCTGGAAGGCGCTGCGGCTGTCGAACGGCACCATGTTCTTGTTGACCGTGATGCCGGCACGGACCAGGGCCTTCTCGGCCACTTTGCCCGTCAGGTCGGGGAACTTCGTACGGAGGTCGATCAGCATCAGGTGGTTGTCGGTGCCGCCGGAGACGATGTAGTAACCCTTCTTGATGAAGGCCTCGGCCAGAGCCTTGGCGTTCTTCTGGACCTGGATCTGATAGTCGCGGAATTCCGGCTGCAGGGCCTCATAGAAGGCCACGGCCTTGGCGGCGATGCAGTGCTCGAGCGGACCGCCCTGGATGCCCGGGAAGACGGCGGAGTTGATCATGGCGCTCATCTTCTTGATCTCACCCTTCGGCGTGGTGATGCCCCACGGGTTGTCGAAATCCTTGCCGATGAGGATGACGCCGCCGCGCGGACCGCGGAGGGTCTTGTGCGTGGTGGAAGTCACGATGTGTGCGTATTTCACCGGGTTCTTCAGCAGACCGGCGGCGATCAGGCCGGCCGGGTGCGCCATGTCCACCATGAAGATGGCACCCACCTTGTCGGCGATGGCGCGCATCCGCTCCCAGTCCCATTCGCGGGAATAGGCGGAGGCACCGCCGATGATGAGCTTCGGTTTATATTCAAGCGCTTTGCGCTCCATATCGTCGTAATCGACCAGGCCGGTTTCCTTGTTGAGCTGGTAACCGATGGCGTGGTACATCTTGCCCGACATATTGACCGGGGAGCCGTGCGTCAGGTGGCCGCCGTGGGCCAGGTCGAGACCCATGAAGGTGTCGCCCGGCTGGAGGCAGGCGAAGAACACCGCCATGTTGGCCTGGGCGCCCGAGTGCGGCTGCACATTGGCGTACTCGGCGTCGAAGAGTTTGCAGAGACGGTCGATGGCCAGTTGCTCGATCTGGTCAACTACCTCGCAGCCACCGTAGTAACGGGCTCTGGGGTAACCCTCTGCATATTTGTTGGTGCACACGCTGCCGAGTGCCTCGAGCACCTGCTTGCTCACAAAGTTTTCGGAGGCAATCAGCTCGATGCCTTCGCTCTGGCGCTCCTCTTCCTTGCGGATCAGGTCTGAAATCTGAACGTCTTGTTTCATATAGATTGACAATTTGTTATTTTGTTTACGTCAATTGGGTTTAGATTTACAAAGATAAAACAAATTCCTATATTTGTTGCCGCAATTTTGACAAAAGATGTTTCGTAAACTGAAAAACAGTGAATTGGGACGGCTCAGCGTCCAGCAGTACCGGGACGCCGCCAAGGAGCCGTTTGTCCTGGTGCTCGACAATGTGCGCAGCCAGCACAACATCGGCTCGGCATTCCGTACCTGCGATGCCTTCCGGATCGGCCGGATCTGTCTCTGCGGCATTTCCGCCACGCCGCCCACCCCGGAAATCCACAAGGCCGCCCTGGGCGCGGAATTCAGCGTGGACTGGGTGCACTTTGACACGGCACTGGAAGCGGTGGCTGCCCTGCGGGCCGAAAACTACACGATCGTCAGCGTCGAACAGGCGGAACATGCAACGCAGCTGCAGGACTTCCGTCCGGAGACCGGCCGCCGCTATGCCTTCGTCTTCGGCAACGAAGTGAACGGAGTCGCCCAGGAAGTCGTCGATGCATCCGACCTGTGCCTGGAAATCCCCCAGTACGGCACCAAACACTCACTCAACGTATCGGTTTCCATAGGAATCGTACTTTGGAACACAATTTTGAACAATTTCCGATAGATTCAAAAAAAAGTTACTATATTTGCAGTCCCATTCGGGAAATCGGGAAGTGGCGCAGTTGGCTAGCGCGCTGCGTTCGGGACGCAGAGGTCGGGTGTTCGAGTCACCTCTTCCCGACAAATATCGAATCAAAACCGAATCTAACTCACTGTCAGTCAGCAGTGAGTTTTTTTATGCGCTGCATTTTGGATCAGCGCCAAAAGTGGGTGGGCCGACCCGATTCGCCCTGCCGCCAAACTGGCGCACAAGGACCCGCTACATACGCTGTCAGATGCCGATGGGTGTGCGCCAACAGCCGAAATCAGGCTATGGCGCACATCCGTGTGACCGACGCTTACGCCAGCGCGGGGTCGCTGTGCGCCAGTTTGGCGGAATAGACCACCGTTGTCATTTAATACAGATAGACAGCAGAACGAACCTGATGAACCTGATAATCGCCTTCCAGTTCGACCCGCGTTGATGGGAAAGGTGTATTTCGGGTTCGGGATTCGGAATTCTTTCTCTGCCACGACACTGACCATTCCCTTGTTGCGTCTGTGCCGCGACAGAGTTCCGGGCCAAAAATGCGGATTCTGAGCAGCGACACAGACGGGATAGGTAAAGGGTCTGTGTCGTGGCAGGAAGCAGGCCTTCGTCGGTTGCATTCTGCGGCGATGCCTTTCACCCAGGCCTTCGTCGGTTGCATTTCGCGGCGATGCCTTTCGCCAAAGTGTGCGCGCAGGACCTGCCATAGACAGCGTGGGATAGGCTTTTGCTGCGCGCACTCGACTTTGAAGGGCCGGTGTGCGCAGCTATCTTGCGCTATACGGCATCTGGCCGGTCCTTTGTGCGCGCACTTTGGCGGGAAACACTGACCAGCGGACAAATCCGGTGACGAATACAGACAAACGGTGTGACGAACACAGACAAGCGGATTATTGTGAGACAAGCTGATTATTGTTTTGACGCGACGGTGAGGTAGAAGCGTTCTCGTTGCCGTCGCGTCATTCTTTTCGGGAAATTGCCTTAATCGCTGCCGCGACGGCACTGTCAGGCTGTTCACATCGTCGTCGTGACCAAACAACACGTGATGCGGGCACAACTGGCCGCCGAAAAGTCCGTTCGGCCTTCCTGTATCCACCCGATTTTGGCGGTGATCCAGGATTGTCATTTAGTACCTGCCCGACGTATGGAACAAGAAATGAGAGCATCGGCTCGTCTTTATCCGGGTTCCGATGCTCTCCTGCACATATTCGGTCAGGTAATGACCGGATCCTTTAAAATCGTTTACTGATTGCAAAGATAAGCATGAAAATCCAAACAGCTTTGACAAAAAAGCAAGTTATGCGGTTTCGAACAGATTTTTTTGCGGGGAAAGCTTTTGGGTGCGGAGTGTCGATGCGGCAACGAGACGCTTCCCAGCATTCCGTTGTGGCCAAAAAGAGCCGACCGCCCTCGTCGGGCGGCCGACTCCCAAAGCCGAAGGTCGGACAGATATACCTTTAAGAAAGGTTCACTACACTCGCTTAGCGTCCCCTAACGCAACGAAAGTGTGATCGGACCCTTTCAATCTTGCCCCGGCGCCGACGTTTATAGGCTTTGACCCGGACAAGTTTAGGGGATCTGTACTTTTTGTACAGAAACACAGCAACGTGAATAATCCTTTTCATACATAAGAGTTTGAGTCTTGTAAAAGGATTCAGGAGGTTGGGCGAAGTACTCCTTCGGCTTTTGTCGTAGATTTCAGAAAAGGCATTTCAGTAGGGGCTGAAATGCCTTAATTGGTACAAGACTCTTATGCACAAAGGCGTCTCTTATGTAATCAGTGCAAAGATAAGCATGAAAATCCAAACAGCTTTTACAAAAAAGCAATTTATGCAAATGAGGCGAAAGTTTTTTTGGGGCGGGGCAGAGCCTTTGGACGTTAGATGTGCGGCGAGGCTATCAGGATGTGATGTACAGGATGGGAATCTGGGCATAGAATGTGTGAAACATACTACAGGCGCATTCTGTGGCCGCGGTGCAGCCGCAGAGCCGCCGCAGCGACCGTCACGCAGCGACCGTCCCGCGGCGACCGAAATGGATGTCGGGGTCTTCGAAGACGGGATGGAGGTCGTCGGGAGCGGGGACAGGTTGCGGAGCTCAGCGGATTTCGAGCCAGGCGCGGGGGATGGCGGCGCGGGTGAAGAGGGAGTCGAGGAGGGAGACGACGACGTAGTTTTTGCCCTGAAGTTCGAGGATGCGGCCTTCAACGCCTTCGAGCGGACCTTTCGTCACGCGGACCTTTTCGCCTTGCTGCAGCGGGCGGTCGATGAGGCCGCCTTCGTCGGTCGAGAGGTCGAGGACGCGCCGGAAGTCGTCCATCGCCTTGTCGGGCACCACCATCAGACGGTGGGTGGCGCAGTCGAAGAGATAGTTGGCTTTCAGGCCGCGTTCGTGGATCAGTGCCAGCGCTTCGGCCTGCGTTGCGCGGATGAACAGGAGGCAGTTGATTACGGGTTTTTCGACCGTGCGGCCCCGCCAGCCCCGTGTCTTGAGGGTCGGCATGAAATGTTCGACTTCCAGCGCTGCAAGCCGGTCGCGGACGCCCAACTCCGCCCCGTGGTTCGTCCGTGCCACAAACCAGCGTTTCTCGTCGGGGGCTGCGTCCTTCATCGGCGTTTTTCAGGGGATAGCTAAGGCGGATTTTTCAGAAATTTCGTCAGAACTTTCGTCCGACCACGATACTCAGGAAGGTCAGGCCGAGGACCTTGAGGTCGAACCAGACCGAGCGGTTGCGCAGGTAGTAGAGGTCGAGGTCAAGCCGCGTGAGCATCTTCTCGAGGGTGTCGGTGTAGCCGTTGTACAGGGTGGCGTAGCTCGTCACGCCGGGCCGGATCTGGTAGAGGTAGCGGTAGCGCGGGTTGCGTGCCATGATCTGGCTGATGTAGTAGGCCCGTTCGGGCCGGTAGCCGATCAGCGACATGTCGCCCCGGAGGACATTCCACAGCTGGGGCAGTTCGTCGAGGTGGTGCGCCCGCAGGAAACGGCCCACGCGCGTGAGCCGCGGGTCTTCTTCGCCCGAATAGAGCTGCGGGCTGTCAGCGGCTTCGGCGTCTTCCCGCATCGAACGGAACTTGTAGATGGGAAAGGGCTCTCCGTGGAGGCCGATGCGTTCCTGGGCGTAGATCACCTGTCCGCCGTCCTCCAGCTTCACCGCAGCGGCGCACGCGGCGATGAGCGGTGAAAACAGCAGCAGCAGCAATGCCGAGGCGATTGTATCGAAGCTCCGCTTCAACACCCGCCCCGCCGTACTCATCCCGTCGTGTTGCGGGTGGTCTGAGATTGTGCTTTGCGCGAGGCGGTTCTCATTCTCCGTCCCGTCGCCTTCCGGCTCGTTCGGGAAAAGGATTGCGTCGATGCCGCCCAGCCGCCACTGCAGCGCATCCACTTCCTGGAAATTCTCGCACCAGTAAACGATGCGGTCGTGAATCACGAGCCCCTCCATCTCCTTGTTGGGCGAAATGAGACCCACGACACTGTAGATCTCGCCGCTGTCCGCCTCGTCGGCCAGGGCCAGCGAGGCCTCGTCCGTGCCTGCCACCAGCACGTTCTTCTTGCCCACCACGGCATTGACCTTGTCATCACCCTCCGTGGAGAAGAGCCGGGCCGCGACGCGGATGTAGAGCAGGAAAACGCAGGCCAGCAGGAAATCGGCCAGCAGCAGCGATAGCGCCGTCATGGCCGAACCCACGGGCACGAGCCGCAGCAGGAGCACCGCCGCCAGGATCAGCTCTTTTACCACGATGGCCAACACCACGTGACCCAGCGAACGGATCGTCGCATAGCGCCGCACATAATGGTAGCAGCCCGTGGTGAAGAAGCCTGCCAGCGAGGCCGCCAGCGCGCAGCCCATCCAACGCAGGACGACTGTCACGAATCCCGACACTTCGCCAGCCAGCCAGCGGAGCAGCAGGATCGACAGCAGCGACGCCAGCACAGAGAGGATGCTGTCTTGCAGCAGCACTTTGCGGGAATCGAGGTATTTTGTCGGGGCGGGCATCGGAGGTGGCTTATGCGGGTATGCAGATTACAATGTTACTATATAAATAGGAATATCCGAATTATACGCCGCATCAACGGCCCGTAGGAGCGCTGATGCGGCGTAAGCGTAGTACTGAGGGGTATCACAATTCGTAATCGTAGGTTACCTCAATCTGACGGATGCGGTAATTATTGGTACCATTAGCGAATTTTATGGATACGGCATCTGCATTTCCCTCCCAGGTTGTCGTATAGGGGTTCGTATCCCTATCGGTTAGTCTGGTTGTTTCGCCGTGAATGTGGCTGACATAGGACCCCCGGCTCCGATAATTGTTACCAGTCCACGTAATGACGATTTTCTTTATGTTCGCTGCAGAAACAAGGAGTCCGCAGGTTCTGTTACGGTCAAGCGCGACATAGTTGCTTTGACGGTTATCTCCTCCGTCAAAGTTCATATGAATCGTATTTTGCTCAGCACCGTGATAGACATAATTCTCATTGAAAGTAGCACTGTTTACGGGAATTGTGGCCGTCGTTTCTTGCATGACCGCGATGTGATTTTGCGTGATGACAAGCTCAGCATCGGCAAAACCGTCCAAACTACCCGTGATGGTGTAGGTATTGACGACCGTCTCGCTCGTGTTTTCATCGAACGATACGGTGATGACTTGGTCGCCTGTACCGCTGTTCGGGCTGATCTGCACGTCGGGGTTGTCGCAATGCAAGGTCCAGGTACCGGCCGTGGAACTGCGGACGTGGAAATGTACCGCGGTTGAAGTGGATGCTACCGCTTGTGTGTGCTTTGAAAAATCGAATATGGGTCCACCAATAGTGACCTCACACTCCGCTTTCTCAAAATACGGCGTCGTGCGTCCGGGCTTTACTTTGTCGCGTACGGCAAACGTGGTGGCGTTGCTCTCTCCCGTGCTGCCATCGCGTGTCGTCTTGAAATACGCTTTGAAAACCGGGACTCCCAACTGTTCGACGCGATTCAGGTACATATCGTACTCAATGGTCATAACGAAATAGAATTCGCTCTTTGCGTCTTCAACGAACAGGGAAGAGCCGTATTCCACAGGAAGACCGCCGGTGGAAGCGTAGTTCTCATTCTGGGGTTCGATCATGAGTTGAAGCGGGAACAGCGAAAAGCCCAGGTCGGAAGGCAGGCCGATGGACAGTTCGGTTATCTCTCCGATCGCTTCACTTGTCAGCGAAGTGGCTGACAAACTCTGGAACTGCCGTACGCCCATCACTTCATAGTTGACTTCGCGGCTCAATTGTCTGGCTCCCGCTGCCTCAGGGGTCGTTCCGGTGACAGTGAGGGTGCTGTACTTGGTGCTCTGCCCCACGCCTGCGAGGTTAACGGTAGCTCTTTTCCACTCTTTGGAATCGTCCGGTGTACCGGATTGGAATACCCCGTCTTCAATGGTAACATCTCCGTCAATCGCCGCGCGGGAATCACCGTACTTGTGAGACACCTTGAGGTCAATGTCGTTGAACAGATAGGTCGTCGTGCTTCCCGTCTGCGAGTACATCGTGTAGTACAAGGTCTTGGTTTCGGCCTGGGTGGCGACGTAATCGACGTATTCCACCCGCAGGGTCGTCCCCTTGCCGTCGTTGATGCTCTCGAGGGTAGCCGTGGAGGTCGAATGGGAAATATCGCCGCGCGGATAATCGTTGAAGGCATCCGTCGCACTTTCGTAACCGAGTGAACCGTCAATGGTACCGATCTTGACGTCGTAGGAAAGTCCCCGGTAAATCGGAAAATACTGGTTCAAGGTATTGGCGATCTCGATTTTAAACCAGGTGTATCCGTCTCCATCCGTCTTAGCGTTTGGTACGTTATAGGTACCTGCCACCAGCAGGCAGGTTGAGGGCTGCTGCGTATTGGGAAGGGGGCGCTCGTACATATAAGCTGCCGTGCCGACGTCGATGAACGTAGTCGGCTCGTCCGTATTGATGTCACCGGCGAGGGAACCAGGATATTTGCTGGCTGCCACGTCAGAATGGACCAGCGATTCCTTGCCGATGTAGGCTTCGGCAAATTTTCCGGCCTTCGTATCAAACGGGGCTACATAGCCCGCCTTCGGCACATTGACCAGCGCAAATTTGACGGGGTGGAAATTGGAACTGGGATTATCCGTGACCGTGATTTCAGCGAAGTTGCGGACAAGCGGAATGTTGGCGATCTTCTCCTTCACGTAATCCGACTGGAAATAGCCGGTTCCGTCCAGGACTTTTTCTCCATTGCGTTTGATATAATCGCCCGCATTGACGGTAATCGTTCCGTTGATGGAGGAGTACGAATAGGATGTAGCGCCGGGCTCCCCTCGAGTTGAGCTGTCGGGGCAAGTATATACGCCGCCCTGATAGGTGTAGGCGTCAATCTTGTCGAGTTCGACGCGCTGCCAGTAAGCCGCTTTGCCATTGCTTGTCGTCAATGCGTTGAGGATGGCATCTTCGCCGGAGGTACCGGCCAGGGCCACCAGCGCGTCAAACGTCGTCACCGGGGAATCTGCGATGAAATGCAGGATCCGTTTGGTGGCCGACATATTGACTTTTACGCTGTAAGTGGGGTTATTTGCATTGACACCCGTGAGCTCTTCATTGGTCGGTCGTTCCAGAGTGGCCTGCTCGAACTGCTTCAGCACGCCGGCCTGGTTGAATACGGCCACGTGCAGGGTGGTGATTTCGGGGTCGCGTGCCATCGTCCCCTTGGTCACTGGCGGAAGGGAGAAGGTAAGGGTTACCGGCGTGCCGTCTTCGGGCTTGTTGACAACCGGTCCGGTGTAGGGCAGAATGGGTTCTACACAGGCTGTCGCCAACAGAACGGCGCAGCAGATTGCTATGATTCTTTTCATACTCATTTCTCCTTTTATTTATTCGGGATACTCGTCACCCCAGGTGAACTGATTTCTGTTTGCAAGGACATCCTTTCCCCAATACCATTCATCGTAAACGCAACGTATACCATAGGTGTTCCCAGTAAAATCATGATTTCTGACGATAACCCTTTCACTCGGGCTAGTGGCGTTATAATTGACCGTACAATATCCATTGGCACTCCAATAAGTTCTTATCTGCGTTCGGTCCCCGAACAAAGTGGGGATTAGATAATTGGTGGAGAGCGTAACGAGGTATTCAATCTCTGCGGCCGTCGGGAGTCGCCAGCGGCCGGCCGGGCGACCGTCTTCCTGATAACTGGCGCACCGACGGGTAGCCGTTTCAAAATCTTGTCCGGTTGTTGCGCCGAATGAAGATGCGACCCGAATGGACGGAGCAATCATATTTAAGGTACGATCGGAAGATTCGGCTTGGAGATAGCCCGCAGACAATTGACGGATGCCAGGTCCACTGAGCGCCGGCGCAAATTGCCATGCATTTTCGGGAGGAGACAGTACGCCTGTGTTATCGTTTTCAGGAGGAGTTCCGATAAAATCGGTAATGATATTTGTCGCCCGGATCCTCGGATCGCCGATTACAAGGTTCGTGTTCGCCAAAACCTTCGTCGTCACAACATACATATTGGGATTCGTATTAGCAGACTGGTACAAACCGCTAGTAGTATACCAGCGAGTATCAGTTATCTGAACCGGCCAAAAACCACTGTTATCCCAATATGTACCCCTATTGAAGATATAATTCCGGGTGTTGACAAACGTATAGCCCGATAGGTAATCACCGTTAGGGTCTACATTACCTTGGTTATCCCGTCGGTCTTCGTCTAAGTATCCTTGATTCTTATTCGCTTCAATATAAAGGGAAGGATACTGTATTACCTCGACATCCCGATAGATTGCCGGATAGTTCTTGTGCTGGACCCGGAATTTGTAGTGTATCCGCGCGACATCCCTGGACTCCAAATACGAAAGTCTGATTTCCTGATCGTGCGTAATCGTCACTTCTTCCTTGCCCGTAGTGGTGATCGTATAATAATCACCGTCCGTTTCGGTCGGACTCAGGGTCAAATAGGAGGTTGTTACATCTTCGTCCGTATAATCGTTATAGCTTGCGGTGTTCGGAACCACTTCGATGTCGTGGCTCGAGCGTACCGGGATATTCATCGTGGACTGCGAGTAGAATTCGAGTACGGCGGGGACGTCGAGGAAACGGCCGGCCGTCTGGTCGCTGCCCATCGCTTCGGGCTCATTCCACGGGACGACGTGGAATTGGCCGGAAGTCTCCACCGGGGATTCGTCTGCCGAACTGCCGAGCACCGAGAGGTCGAGCTTGATGTGGTAGCAGTTGTTGGCATCCAGCTGCGTCATGTTCGGGAAAAGGATCTTATAGTAAAATTCTTTAGGATCCTCTGGCGTTCCTGCGCCGGTACCTTCCGGGTCGTCACGCCCTATCCACGGCAGGATGACTTTGATGAACGGGGCGTGGGCGTCGTTCACGCTCCAGCTGATCGGCATCGTGTAGAGCGGGGGGACCTTGTCGACCTTGTAGTGGTAGTAAGGCTTCAGTTCCGTCCGGGGCCAGGTGCGGAGTTCCTCCTTTTCTACACCGTCCTCCATGTAGGTCACTTTCTGCTTATGGGCGGCGTCCGGGTCATAGGCCCAGTCGCCATAGTAAGAATCCCCCCAGTGTATGGTCTTCCAGCTGTCGAGGTCGCTTACGTCGGTGGGAAGTTTGCTGTTGTCCCAGATCCAGCCCCGGTCGCCCTCGTTTTTGACTTTGTAAACGTAGTCCAGCACGGTGGTCGTGACCGGGTAACTGACCTCTTCATACAGGTCTGCAGAGACGGATCCTTCGACGCTTGAACCATTGAAGGAGCCGCCATCGGAGTACATCGCATAGCGCGGCGATGCCGAATAGAACCATGACGGGTCAACGCCATTAGCGCCATAGGTCAACGGCGTACCGGCCAGGTTGCCGTGGGTGCTGCCCCAGAGCATATAGATCTGGATGTGGCTGGGATCGGCGTCCCAGGTCTTTTTATAAACCGCATCTCCCAAGGAACTTGTTTCCATCTGTCGTACGGTCTCGGCGACATAGAGGTCGAGGACGATCTTGGCGGCAATCCGCTTGAGTTCCGCCGTCACTTCGACCGGTGTTGGTGTTGTCTGGTTCGTGACCGTGAAACTGATGGCGGATTCGGGGCACATCACAAACCGCTTCGGATCTGGAACGCCGGTCGTCGCAGACGTGTAGCGGTAGAATTCAGACTGTCCGGCGACGATGGAACCGGCGTCATTGAGCGGTGTGTTCTTGCCGAACGAAATTTTTTTCAGGTCTGCCACAGAAGGTCCGTAGCTCGCATCGGAAGCGGCCGCACCTTGGACGAAGTGCTTGATTTTGTGGTTCGTGCTGTCCAGCTCGAACCATTCGTCTCCGGCTGCCGGGGTTTCGGGCTTCTGGGGGAGGTTGGCCACCACATAGACATAGCCGGTGCTGCCGGTCGCGATGGGGAATCGATTGTCAAGCGGGATCTCCTTGACGCTGTCGTCGCCGACATAGCCGCTACGGACGGCGGTGGTGCCGGCGTCCGAGTAGATGAACCAGTAATAGCCGTCGATGTTCGATTCTTTGTATTTTGCGTCTCCGGCGATTTTCGTGGCGAGGTCTTCGCAAACGGGAGTCAGGCGGAGTACGGCTTTGTCGCCGTACAGGGACCGTGGATACTCAAGTTCCCTTACGCAGGAGACAGCCAGGACTGCGACCAGGATGGCCGCCGCGGCAAACGCCATATAGATAGAGGTCTTTTTCATCTTCATCGCTTAATTGATCTTTTGAGGAATGACAAATCTCCAGTAGGAGAAAGATCCGTCCTTATGGACATCCTGGATTTCGGAGTCGGCACTGAAGGTGCTGTTCTCATCGAAGGTGATGCTCGTGCTGAATATCGCCTTGATGATGATGGCGTGGTCTTCGGTGCGCTGTGCATCGGTCACGATGCTTTTGACGTGGAACTTCACGGGTTGGTTCATGATGTGCCCCCTGAGATCCGTACCGACAGGCTGGTCTTCGTCGTCATCCCAGATTTCCACCTGGAAGGCTGCCGTGCCGATGCCGCCGTTGCTTTCCGGGATCAGCTGCCAATAGCCGCCCAGCGGAGCCTGCGGCGTAAACTTGACTTCAAAGAAGGTCTTTCCGCCGTCCATGTCGAGCGTCCGCACCTGATATTGTCTGGGACCTTCCGGACCCGGATAGTAGTTGTTGCCGGTCTCCGTCGCGTTGGAGATCTCGAACGGGCTGGCCTGGATGTTCTGCGAGAAAGAGGTTTCCTTTTTCACCAGCGTCCACGGCAGGTCATCGACCTAGAGCTTCCAGCTTTCGCCCCCCTCATCCAGCGCCAGGCCGGTGATGCGCGCCTTGTGCGTGGCGGGGAAATTGATCCACTGGCTGTTCTGCTTGAGAGCCAGCGAACGGGACTTGGTGTTGCCCGAGGCCGTGGTGAAATTGATCTTGATCGTCATCTGGTCCAGGTCGACCGGCAGGGCGAAGAGCGTGAAGAATACTTCCTGCGATTCGTTGATGACCGTACCCGAGGGGAAGTTGATGGAGACAGCCTTCCGGCAGTTTTCTTCCTGGGTGGAGGCGGCCCCGGTGACATACATGTTGTCGTCCGCCGTCAGGTCGTCGTAATAGGTGCCGGTGATATAGGCGTCGCTGGCCGTCGAGAGCTCGAAGCTGTTGAGGGTCAGTGCGCCGGAAGCGCTCTTGAGATGGAATTCGAAAGCCGAGAAGGCGGGATTGAAGCGGAGATTAACCGCATCGCCGCTATTGGCCGTCTGCTTGGCTACCAGCGGCAGGGAACTGATAGCGGTGATGTTTCCGGGGGCTACGTTGATCTGGCCGCTCTGCGCATTCGGAATCGTAACGACCGCGCGGAGATTGGATCCGGACGAGTTGATCGGGACACTTGTCGGATAGATGGAATAGAACGTGGTCGTTCCGCCGGCAGTGGTCCAGGTCAGGCCGTTGGCGTTGTTTTCGGCAAGTTTCAGGCTGGCCGTATGCTCGTGGCCGGAGAGTCGGAAATCGGTCAGTCCGTAGTCGGCGAAATAATAGCCGAAAGTGGAGCCGTCCGGAACGGTTTCCGAAGGTCCCGTGATGACTCCGTCCGCATTCTTCGGACTGAAGATCCTGATCTTGTCGTTCTCCTGCCAGGCGATGATGGCATAACTTCCGTCTTCTCCGGAATACGCCGTCTTCGTGGATGCCCCGTTGGACCGGGCCGTAAATTTCACAGCACGGCCGTCGGGATGGAGCGGCGTCTCACAACTTGTAAGCATCATCAGGGAGATGGATGCGAGCATAAGAATAGTAATCAGTCTTTTCATGGCTAGTTGGCGTTCTCCCAATCGTGATTGAAGGTGGTCTGGCTGAAATCGTATTCGTCGATTTTCTGGCCCACGGAAGTGACGTTCGAATTGTCCACGACCGACCCGGCAAGAAGTGTCCCTTCGGTGTGAAGGTTGACTTCCCGCAGGATAATCGGGGTCGCATAACGAAGTTTCTGTGTCATATTATGAGTACGGTCTGGTAATAGTAAAAGCCGGGAAGGTAAGGGCAGATTATGTTCACGCGCTTTTCCACGCGGTCGCCGAAACATTTCCAATGTTAGTTCCGGATCTTCGCACTTACGTTGAGTTTGATGGTTTCGATACATATGATGATGCCATTAAGTATCACAAGGATTCAAATCATTCAGTACCACCTCACATAATCGGCACTTTTAGTTAGCGTATTCTGTCTCTTTGCCGCCTCGATCCAGCGCAACCTTCCGGATCCGCTTCGCGATATCGCTATTACGCTCGTAGCGGAGCGCCCGCATCACCGTCCTGTCCGAAACGCGAAGCAGCCCGGCAATGGCACTGATCTCTCCGTGACGCACAAGTATCTGTTTCATTAGTCCGTTATTGTTTGGGGTTCCTCAAGAAGTTCCCTGAATTTCCTGTCCCGGGCCGCCTTGGTCGGAAAGACCTCAAGCGTCCTCCAGTCGGCATCAAGCAGCTTTGTTCTTGAATTTGCGTCCATATTCGTTTTTTTTCTAACTTTGAAGCGTGGTCGGGTTTCGAACCACGGTGCAAATATAATGAACATTTTTCATTATCATAATAAATTAATGAGTCCACTTTAAAAAGTCAACGCCCCCTCATCACGCATTGACCTCCTGCCGAGGGGTGATGACAGAAGTGCGAAAATAGTTGCAGACGAAGTAAGATATTTTGCATAATTCATTGATTTTTATTAA
>Ga0208297_1001802_pt1 | contig 16274 bp, 15 predicted proteins | sample LMS_cellobiose_e_FD_187367 | JGI IMG/M metagenome (GOLD analysis project Ga0208297, IMG submission 187367) | Rumen-fistulated moose microbial communities from Alaska, USA - LMS_cellobiose_enrichment (SPAdes) (version 2) | ecosystem: Host-associated > Mammals > Digestive system > Stomach > Rumen... | reverse complement strand
TAGTTACAGAGTCTTCCTTCCGTGTCGGTCTGCTGACCAACGTGACCAGTGGCCGCGCTGACAGCTGCGTATATGGCGCAGCCGAAGCCAAAGCTTGCCAATGAAATGCCTGCCTCATCAGACGTATGGTGTTTACTCCCTTTCCATAATGGGCTGCGGGCGAGGGCCGGGGATATGGGGCCCTTTGACAGCTTCCGTCTCGGAAACAATGGGTTGCACAGGCTTGATCGCCGGCTGCCTGCTCATGCCTCCGGTTACATTGTCCATATCGCTGTCATCCAGCGGCGCAATGATGGGTTCCTTCTCTTTGCTCATGGGTAAGTACCTCCAAAATTATTATCGCCGAAAGGCGGCGACGCCTTATGAACGGCAAAAGCCGGTACATACGAAGTGGAGTAAATACAGATTGTTTAGGTCATGAATGAAATCGTCTTTGTGTATCTTTGTTTTGGCTCTCATGAATTGATACGTTCAATTTTGCCTTGTGGCAGTGTTTTTTCATCTTATTTCATCATTGCCGCACGCAGCAATGAGAGCGCCTTGTTGTGCCGGATCTTGACCATGCCGTAGCTCATATCCATCCGCTCGGCGATCTCGGTGAGGGGCAGGCCGTCGTAGTAGCGCAGCACGATGAGATCTGTCAGCTCGTCCGGCAGCTTTTCCAGCGCCGCCGCCAGCTCCTCCAGCAGCGCCTCCTGCATGACGCCGTCCTCCGGCAGGGCGTCGTCCGAGAGCGCCTCGGGCAGCTCCTCCGTCGGGCGGGCGCGGCGGTAATGGTCGATCACCGCGTTGCGCGTGATGGAAAAGAGCCAGGTGCCGGGCGCGGCGCGGGCCGGGTCATAATCGTCCCAGCGGCGCAGCGCCTTTTCAAACACGTCGGCGCAGAGGTCCTCCGCGTCAGCGCTGTCGGAAATGTGCGAGCGTATGTAAGCCAGCACCTTGGAGCGGTATTCCGTGTAGAGCGCTTCAAACTCCGCCGTCGCCGTCATGTTGGCGGTTCCTCCGGCACTTTCGCCTGCTCCGGCTGCCCCGCCGCTGAGACGAAGTCCAGCTCGTCATCGCTAAGCTCCCTTGCCGAGCATCTCGCATGGCTCCGGTCGATCACAGCCTGCAGGCGGGCGTTCGGTGCGAAGCGTTGGAGCTCAAAGGCGTTTTTCAGCATGCCTTCAGTCATCTGTCTGTTCCTATGGGATTGCCACACCTCAGGCACTCTTCCCGGGTTGTTCCATTTTCAAACACGATCCTGTACTGGACGTTGGCGTTGCAATGGCTGCACCATTTCGTCAAATTAAAGGGCACAAACTTGGCACCGCCGGTCACCTTGTCGAGTGTTTCTTCGGTAAGTTCGTTGGTCTTTTTTTCGTCCATGGCAGCTTCTCCTTTCATTTTTTCGCGGCTGGGTTGATCGCTTCTGTCTGTTGATACGCGCGATTTCTCCCTGTGGCAGTTATTTTTCGGGAATTACGACTTCATTTCCACGTCGCACACGCCGGTAAAGCCGGTGGTCTCCAGAATGTCGTAGATCTCCGCGCGGACGTTTACGATGCGCATGGCGCCTTGCCGCCCCATCGTCTTCACGGCCAGCATGACCGCCCGCAGGCCGGAGCTGGAGATATACTCCAGATCGTTGAAGTCCAGCGTCAGGTCCTCCGCGCCGTCGAGGGCGGTTTCCATGGCTTCGGCAAACTGCGGGGCGCTGTAAGCGTCGATGCGCCCGTCGGCCACGACGGTCACGCGGCTGCCTTCTTTGATGATTTCCATATCGTTTCCTCTCCTTTTTCAGCGTCTCCGGGAAAATGCGTCACCGCCTGAAACTCCGTGGTAGTTACGGACAATAATGCCACATCCGTCTGATACTTGCCTGTACTCATAGCTTTTCCCGCCTCATGCCTCCGGCATGTCCAGTCTCTGGCGCGCCACCAGCTCGGCAAACGCGCCGCCTTTTTCGATCAGCTCCTCGTAGCTGCCGTCCTCCACGATGTGCCCCTTGTCCAGCACGATGATGCGGTCGCACTGGCGGATGGTGGAAAGCCGGTGCGCGATCACGATGCGGGTGCATTTCATCCTGTCCAGCGCCTCGCTGACCTGCTTCTGCGTCAGGTTGTCCAGCGCGCTGGTGGCCTCGTCGAACATGAGGATCCTTGGCTTCGGGGCGACGGCGCGGGCGATCAGCAGACGCTGGCGCTGCCCGCCGGAGATGCCGCCCTGCCCCTCGGAGATCAGGGTGTTCATCCCCATGGGCATGGCGCGGATGTCGTCGGCAAGGCCCGCGATCTCCGCCGCCTCCCAGGCGTCGGGAAGCGTGAGCCAGGGGGCTGAGATCGTGATGTTGGAGAACACGTCGCCGGTAAAGAGCTTGCCGTTTTGCATCACGGCGCCGATCCTGCGGCGCAGGGATTTCAGGTCGATCTTCTTCAGGTCGCGTCCGTCGTAATACACGGCGCCCTTCTGCGGCGTCTCAAAGCCAAGCATGAGCCGCATGAGCGTGCTCTTGCCGCAGCCGGTCTTGCCGACGATGGCGACGTACTGGCCTGGCCGGATCTTCAGCGAGAGGTCGTCCAGCACGGGCGGCATATCCTCCGTATAGCGGAAGGTGACGTTGTTCAGCTCGATGCCGCCGGACAGGCGGGTGAGCACCAGCTTGTCCTCCGCCACCTCCGGCTCCGCCTCCAGAATGGGCTTCGCCATCTCCAGAACGGGCTTGATCTGCGCCACGCCCATCGCAATCCCGGCCAGCGCCATGAATGCGCCGTTCACCATGCCGTAGGCGCTGTTGAAGGCGTAATACTCCGCCACGCTGACGCCGCTTCTGACCGCGGCGGCATACAGGAACATCGTTCCGATCAGGGAGATCGCCATGGTGACGACGGGGGCGACCTTCAGAAACATCGGCGGATCGTACAGCTTTTTCGCGACGTTCGAGTAGAGTCGGCCCCAGCGGGCAAAGGCGCGCTTTTCCGCGCCGGAGAGCTTGATCTTCTGAATGCCGGAAATGAGCTGATAGCTCATGCCGCTCTCCTTGCTGGCAAGCTCCATCTGCTCCCGGGTGATCCGCATCTGCGCGAAGGTCTGCAGGCAGGTGACGAGCAGCGTCAGAAGCGTGATCAGCAGCGCGGGAACGACGAGGGCAGGCGCGTAGATGAAGATCTGCGTGATGTAGATCAGGGAGAACAGGCTCGTCAGTCCCGTGGACAGGGCCATGCTCGCGAGCTGGCTGCACAGGCCGTTGATGTACTGCGCGCGGTTGCTCAGCTCGCCCGCGCTGTAATTCTTGAAGAACTCCGCCGGCAGGCTGAGGATGCGCATCATCGTCGCCGCCTCCACCGACAGATTCAGCTTCGTTCCGATCCGGGCCGTGAGCAGCACCTTGATCGAGCCGAACAGCAGCGCGCTGACCGTGGCGCAGATCAGGAAGATCCCGACGCCCACGAGCGCCTGCGAGCTGCCGGAGGCGAGCACGTCCGAAAAAAACTTTTTGTTCAGCCAGGGGGTCAGCATCCCGATCCCGGTCACCGCCAGCATGGCGATTGCCAGAAGCGCCACGTCCGCCGGGGCGATCTGTTGGATGATGTACTTCATCAAGCTCCCCATGCTCATCCTCGTGAGCGGGAAGGGCTTGTAAAAGGCGATGGCCTCCGGCTCGATCAGCGATTGCGTCTGCTTGTTCAGCCGGACGGTTTTTCCTCTTTTCCGGTCGTAGAAGCGGTAACCGCTCAGACCGCTGGGGATCAGCGCCACCACGCTGCCGTCGTCTATGCGCGTGGCCAGCATGGCCCCGGCCGCGTCGTGATACCAGCCCTTTTCCAGCCGGACGCTCCGGCGCATGATGCCGTAGGGCCGCAGCAGGAATTCCAGCACCTCGTTCATGTCGCGGATGCTCTCCGGAACCTCCTGCGGCTTCACGTGATAGAATTTCAGAATTTCGCCGATGGCGTCCGCCGTGACCTGCCGGTCGTCGTTCAGGGCCTCGCTCATGCGGCGGCCCATGACGGCGCCTGCCATCTGCAGGAAGGAATCCTCAAATACCGCCTGATCCGCGTCTTTTCTCGCCCGGATCTGCTCATCAAACCATCCCATGCGATCCCCTCCTTTATTCCGACGTGACCAGCGTCTTGTAAACGCCGTCCAGCGCCATCAGCTGCGCATGGGTGCCGCGCTCGACCACCTTGCCGCGATTCATGACGATGATCTCGTCGCAATCGCGGATCGTGGAAAGCCGGTGGGCGATCACCACGCAGGAGATGCCGCGGTTTTTGATCGAACGGACCACGTCGTATTCGGTTTTCGCGTCCAGCGCGCTGGTGGCCTCGTCCATGATGATCATGGTGGGGTCCTGCGCCAGCACGCGGGCGATCTCCATCCTCTGCCGCTGTCCGCCGGAGAAATCCTTGCCGCCCTCGGTGATCTTGTATTGGTAGCCGCCCTCGCGCTGCATGATGTCCTCGTGGATCTGCGCGTCGCGGGCCGCCATGATGACCTCGAAGTCCTCGATGGAGTTGTCCCACATTTTGATGTTGTTGGCGATGGTGTCCTCAAAGAGGATGATATCCTGATCCACCACCGCCACGGAGCCGGTGAACACGCTGCGGTCGATCTGGCTGATTGGCTTCCCGTCGAACAAAATCTCGCCGCTCCACGGCTGGTAGAGACCGGAGATCAGCTTGCTCAGCGTGCTTTTTCCGCAGCCGGAGGTGCCGACGAAAGCCACGCGCTGCCCCTGCTTGAGCTCCAGATTGAAGTTTTCGATGAGAGGCGGGGCCAGCCGCGAATAGCCGAAGGTCACGTTTTTCATGACGAGAGAGCCGCTGAGCTTGTCGTAGCTTGCCTCCGCGTCCGTCTCCGGGGAGGACGCGTCCGCGGCAAGCGCCTCGTCCTCCGGGTATTCCATCACGTCCTCGATGCGCTCCATGCTGGTGCGCATTTCCTGCATCTGCTGCCCGGAGGCGATGAGCTGCTGCGCCGGGGACATGAAGGAAGCGAGGAAGCCCTGGAACGCCATGACCATACCGACGGAGAATTCTCCCCGCATCGTCAGCCAGACGCCGAGGATCAGCACGACGCTGTTCAGCACCCCGGAGATGACGGCGGGGATGATGCCCAGATATTGATTGATCCTCTGGAAGCGGACGTTCTGCGTGTTGACGCTGGCCTGATAGCCGGACCATTTCTCAAAAAAGCCGTTTTCCGCGCCGCTGGCCTTGATCGTCTCAATCATTTCGATGCCCGAGACGGTCGCCCCTGCCAGCTTGCCGCTGTCGCGCATCATGACGCGGGTGATATTGACGCGCTTTGCGGAAATGAAGCGGGATACCAGCAGCTGCGAGAGCACGGAGACCAGCCCCACCAGCGTCAGAAGCCGGGAATAGCGCAGCATGACCACCAGATAGAAGATCATCATGACGCCGTTGAGCGCAAGGGGGGCGAGCGTGTTTACGATCTCCGCCGCGATGGACGCGTTGGAGGCCTTGCGCTGCTGGATGTCGCCCGCCATGCGCTGGGAATAGAACTCCATCGGCAGACGCAGCACCTTCCACATGTAGCTGCTGTTGCCCACCACCGCCATTTTCCCGTTCAGGCGCAGAGTATAGATCGCCTTGATCCACGCCGCGGCGAGCTGGATAAAGGTCAGAAGGCCGAGACCGACCAGGAAGGGCACGAACCACGCCGGTTCTTTTCCCGTCAGGAGCTCGTCCAGAAAAACGCGCGAGAAGCCGGCGGTCAGGATCCCGATCAGCGAGGCGATGACCGTTGTGACGATCACGAAGACCATCGCGGTCTCCGCGCCGCGCAGACGCTTTCGGGCAAAGTCCATGATCTTCTTGGGCTTGCCGCCCGGCTCGAAGCTCTCCCCCGGCTCGATCATCAGGCAGATGCCGGTAAAGCTCTCGTCGAAGCGCTCCATGGAGACGGCATAGGCGCCCTTGGCGGGGTCGTTCAGATAGACCTTGCCGCCCTTGAAGCCGTCGCAGACCACGAAATGGTTGAACTCCCAATGGATGATGCAGGGGAACTGTCCCTTTTCACGGAGCTGCTCCGGCTCGTAGCGGTAGCCCTTCGCCGCGAAACCGTAGCTGCGTGCGGCCTTGAGGATGTTGCTGGCCTTGCTGCCGTCCCTGGAGACGCCGCAGTCCTTGCGCACCTGCTCCAGCGGCACCCATTTCCCGTAATACGCCATCAGCATGCAGAGGGAGGCCGCGCCGCACTCCAGCGCTTCCATCTGCATGACCACCGGTACCTTTACGGCGCCGTTGGTGACGGGCTGTTTGATTCCTCTCTCTGCCATAACCCTCTCCTGCTTCCGTTGTTGTCTGATTGCGATTCTTAATGGAAAGCTTTCGTATCAGCGGATCTCCGCCGTTCCGACGTCATAGATCAGGCCGGACGCGCAAAGCGTTCCCCAACTGAAAACCGTGCAGAGCTGCCCCATTCCGCCTTCCAATTGCAGATCGCCGGCTGTCCACGGCGCCGTGATCCCGTAATAGCCGTACTTGCGCTCCACCGTATGCCCGACGGACTCGGCGCCGTTGGTGATGTTGTCCGGGCCGGAGATCTCGTCACGGGACGGGAACTCGGCGCAGTCTGCCAGAAACCGGGCGGCGATCTCCGGGGCGTAGCCCAGCTCCTGCAATTCCGAGAGGCGGCTGTCCTCGCTCGCGCCGCCGGTCACGACGTCCAGGACCTGCAGATACCGATCCACGTCCAGCGTGCCCGTCCGCACGGTGGCGGAGGATTTGGGCACGCTGCGCTGCGAATCATTGGGATAACTCCCGTCCGCGTTTCGGCCATAGGACATGGAATGCCCGCCGTCGCCGGTTTCGCTTGGATTTCCGCCAAATCAATCGCCTCCGATACTATGCTTTATGCTTCCGCTGCGTCCGCGAAATACCGCTGCAGGATGCAGACGGCGTGGGCGCGGGTACAGGTGTCGTTCGGATGGAGGTTTTCGCCGTCGCCCTCAAAGATGCCGTTCATCGTCAGGTAGCAAAACGGCTCGTATGCCCATTCGGGGATCTCCTCCGCGTCGGCGTACTCGAGCTGGAAGGCCCACGCGCCGGTAAAGCCGCCGCCGCAGAGCTTCTCATAGCGGTAGAGGATCGCAGCCATCTGCGCCCTTGTTACAGTCTTTTCGGGCGCAAACACGCCGTCGGAAACGCCGTAGATAATGCCGTTTTCTGCGGCCCAGAGCGCGGCGTAATAGAAATAATCGTCTTTGGTCACGTCCCGGAACGGGGACGCCGTTGTCTCCGGCTCCGGCATGCCCGCGGCGCGCCACAGCCAGGTCACGGTCTGCGCGCGGGAGCACGGATCGCCCGGAGAGAAGGTGTCCGGGGTCGTGCCCATGGCGATGCCGTTATCGAGAATCCAGCTTGCCGCGTCGTAGTAGTAAGCGCTGGGATCCAGATCCGCGTAATCCGCCGCAGCGCGGGGGACCTCCGTTTCGGACGGAACCGCCAGATATGCCTTGATCGGATAGTTGTCCATGGCAAAGTACGGCGTATCATCCCCGACCAGGTACCCCAGAAGCTCATCGTAATCCTCGGAGAGATCCCCCCAGTCGTCGCCCCAGCCGTAATAGCTCTCGCGCGGATTGACGACGCCCACGGCATAATCTGAAAGCCCCAAGACGTCGACCATATTTTCATTGTAGGAAAGCTGATAATTGCAGACATATATATCGTCCTCGTCCGCCATGCGCTGCGTGACGACGACGGAGAAATAGCGGTCCCGGAGGATGAGCGCCGGCATGTCCAGCATGAGCTTGTGGAAGCCGCCGTAGCGGTAGCTGGCGTCGGCCTGCGAAACGATCACGCCGTCCGTGGGATTCGTCCAGTCCTCATCGAGCAGATAAATGTCCACGTGAAGCTCCACGTCGGGCACATAGGTCTGACAGGAGACCATCTCGATGGATGCGGCGTCCACCTCGTCGCCGATGCAGAAGACGTTCGCCATGCTGATCTCGCCCTCATAGTACAGAGCTTTCATCTCGGTGACCGGCATATAATCGTGCTCGGCGATGTAATAGCCCTCCTCCGCCGTGACGGAATCGAATTCCAGCGCCTCCGCCATGCAAAGGCTCTGATCGCAGTAGGAGAGCCAGAAGTAACCCGTGTGGACGGCGTCCTCGACGGCGTTGTACTCCCATCTCCCGGTCGCCGCGTTGTAAACGCCCTTGTCCTGCCCCTGCAGAAGGCCCCAGTCTCCGCTGTTGGGGAACTCACGCTCGTCGGAGCCCCAGCTGTTCTTGACGAGCCACGCGCCGTCGCGCTCCGGGATCGGCGCATCCTGCCCGTCCAGAGTCTTATGGGCAAAGTTTTCCTTCGGATAGTGGTCATCCCAGCCGATGACCGTGACCGCGTGGTTGGCATAGGTCGGCTCATAGGTATAGTGCGCCCAGTTCTCGCTTAAATACTCGGTCTTCACGTCCTCTCCCGGCATGCTCTGATCGGCGTAAAAGCCGATCTGGATCGCGTGCCCGGAATACAGGACTTCCTTGAAGGCGTTCACCGCGTCCTCCCAGTCCGCGCCGCTCTTTCCGGCGGGAGTATCGAGGACGATGGATTCCTTCAGCACGTAGCTCTGATAAAAGCGGAGCTCGCCGTCGATGTTCCAGTCGTCCTCCTCGAGGAGAGAAATGGGGATGATCCGGTCTCCCGACACGTATGCCAGGTACCAGCCGCCTTTGCCGCGGTACTCGAACTGCCCGTCCAGATCCTCATGGACCGGCCCGATGCCGGACGCGAACAGGGTCGTCGCATAATACGGCATCCCGCCGGAATTGTAGATGGCCGAGGAATCCTCGGGTCCGACGAAAACCAGCCCCTCCCCGTACTGCGGATCCGCCGGGTCGTCGACGGTCTTCATTGCGAAATAGGCCAGATGCTTCTCGGAGAGGTTCAGCTCCTCCAGCCCGTTTTCGGGGTCGGCATACGCCGCGTAGCCGCCCTGCGCCGCGAGACCGGAGCTCAGGATGCTGGTCTCGGCAGAGGCGATGGCGGCAAAGCCCCAGCAAGTCCCAAAGGGGTTCTGGCATTTGACCGGGGTGACCCAACAGGTGTCGCCGATCCCGTCACCGTCGGTGTCCACGTTCCGCAGGTCGAACACTGCCGGAAGCTCCGGCTCCGCCGCCGCTGCGGGCGTTGCGAATGCGGGAAGCAACACCAGTGCCAGCACAAACGCGAGAACGCAGCATACCGCCTTTTTCAAACTGTCACGTTTCATGATGTAGAATCTCCATTTGTTCCATGCTCGGGCAAGCATGCTATGTTTTACCCCTGCGTGTCGTTTCCGTCTCCGCCGCCGGTCATGGGCGGGATTTTGGATTCCACCTTACGCAGAAAGCCGCCGCTGACCTGATCCAGCTCGCTGTCCGTGATCTCCGTCACTTCCGGCTGAGTCTCTTTGCACTCTTTTTTGTTATCCATTTTCTGATCCTCCAATTCGTTTCATTGAACACGATAATGTCTGTTCATACTCTGATACGAATGAATTTGCGGAATGGCAGTTTTTTCTGCGTTCCGCCAACGGCATCCTTCAGTTCATAACGTAGGTGATGGGATGGATCTCCTCCATGCCGCCGTCTGCCGTATGACGTTCCACCGTGCCGAAAATGCTCCAGGCCAGCATCCCCACCAGCAGGACCACAAGGGCGATGAGCACGATCCACACCGACGGCGTGGTGACCCGGATGTAGTCGTTGAGCTCCTCCGGGCTGGAGACCCGTTCCACACTCTTTTCTCTGAAAATTCCGCTTTCCGTTTTCTTGTCAGTCATGTCGATTTCCTTTCCATGCTTGTTCCGCCTCTGGAGGGTTTTGTTTTTCCGTTGTCGTTGTATTTGCCGGTTTCATGTTGCTGTCTTCCAAGATACATTCCCAGGCTTTGCTCTCTGTGAACTTCTGCAGAATCTGTGCATCGATTCTTCCCGAGGCCGCCATTTTTAGCAGGACGTTCAGTGCTTTATCTACAGAATAAGGTTCTTTATACGGACGGTCTTTTGCGGTCATCGCTTCAAATATGTCCAGAATCGTCAGCAGACGGACCTCCGGAGCAATAGACGTTGCCCGCAGATGATGGGGATATCCGGTGCCGTTGAGAAACTCGTGATGCGACTGTGCCCATGCCGGAACCATGGCATATTCCTCCGGAAAATCCACGACACGCAGGATCTCTCCCGTCATGTCGGCGTGGCGCTGCACAAGCGTCCGCTCGGCGTTTGTCAACGTACCTTTTCGAATAAGCATCGCGTCGGCTTCCTCTTCCGTCAGAAGCCGTTGTACCTGTCCCGATTCGTCGACATACGTCCTGCTGCGCACCGACCGCGCTTGCTCCATGTCTTCCTCGCTCAGACGGTTCTGCCGATCGATTCGTTCAAGGAAATGCAGGGTATCGATCCGCTCTGCTTCCCGCCGCGTCCATTCGGTCGAGTCAATGCTTCCGTCCAGCAGAGCGATCCGATTGATCAGGTGAATCTTTTCGAATCGCTCCCGGATTACGGGGAGCAGTCTGCCAAACCGGGTTGCCTTGTCCAGGACCTCCAACGGAACAGCCAGCTTTCCAATGTCATGCAGCCAAATGCTCATTAGGAAAGCACGCCGGTTTGACGGATCTATGATCCCCTGCACGTTTTCTTTCTCCGACCAGGTCAGAAACGCTTCCGCCATCTGCACCATATTCCAAGTGTGCTGTGCCGTGTAATGGGAGCGCTGGTCTACCGCCTTGGCGAAAGCACGGATCAGGGAGTTCAAAAGCGTATCGACCTGCTGGGCATGAATGCTTTTCAGCTCCTCCAGCTCGGTCACATCTCCCAAAACAACGATCACACCGGCTCGACCTTGATCATCGTGTAGATACGAGGTAACGATGTGAAGCTGCCGCGTTTCTGTTCCCGTAAAATATGGAGCAAGATTTTCCTGCAGCGACTTTTGATAGACCGCATCCAGAACCGCTTGATTGAAGCCGTCATTTTCTCTGCGTTCGATAAATGCCGAGGCAAACGGCTGGCCTATGAGTTCACCGGCATCGCGCTGAAAAATCCTTGCGGCCGCAGGATTCACCAAGCGAATGATCCCGTCAAAGCCGATGGTCATGACGCCTTCGGACATGTCGTGGATGATGTGATCGCTGATGAAACGGTGAATGTCGCGCATGACACTATCCTCCACAGCGCCTTATTTCTTTTTCAGCTCGCTTTCCACGAAGGAAAAGTATCGCTCACGGGTCTCTTTGGCCCGATCCCTGCTGAGAAGATAGGAAATGCCGTCCCGCGTCGTGCATTCCCGGTTCGTCATACGGGAGATATACCGCATGTTGAGCGTCAATCCCTTTTTGATTCGGATAAACGTATCGTCCAGCAGCTCGTCAATCTCCCCATACGGTTTCCAGATTGAATAAACTGTACCGTTCGTACAGGAAATGACCGTGCTGTGTCCGTGACTCTCGACCCGCATGATCTCATCCTGATACAAGACGTTCAGCATGCGGTCGATCTGAATTGCCAAAATATGCCTCGGCTCCGGTTTGCTGTTCAGTCGGCGGAAGACCTCGATCATGTCCTCCTGACAGACCGGCTTGACGATATAATGCAGAGCATCCATGGAATAGGCCTCGATAGCGTGCTCTTGGCTGTTCGTGATGAAAACGACCGGCGCATTGGGAATCATGCTCCGCAGCTTTTTTGCAATCTCAATTCCGCTTTCCGATTTCAGATAGATATCCAGAAGCAGCAAATCATAGTTCTTGCCGTTCTCAACAGCTTCGATCAGCTTTTGCCCTTCCGTGTACTGATCTACATGCCAATTGCCTTGCGTGTTGAAAATCAGGTCCTGGATTTGAAACACATCTTCCTGCTCGTCATCCAGGATAGCGATATCGGCATACAAAGCGCGTTCCTCCTTCCGATTCTGAAAGCTGCATGATGCTCCCGGGCGACCGGTTGCGCCCCGCAAGGTTTCATGTTGCTTTATTATATATGGTTTTTGTCCATTTTCTTTTTCACTGCACAACTGGTATGTTTTCACTGCACAACTGGTCATAGCCCTACTAAAGAGATGACAAAACACGGTATATATCCGACGGCTCCTCTTCAGCCGTGAGGGATATATACCGTGTTAGAGAAACACATTCGCATCAAATGGTGATTTTAACGGTAAAGCGTCCGTCTGCGCAGGTCGTGTTCATCATCCCAAAATGCTTTTCAACGATCCGGCGGATGGCAGGGAGCCCATATCCGTGGTTCTGCGCATCCGGTTTTGAGGAAGGGAATGTGCCATCTGCGGCGACCGTCAGCGAAACGTCTGTACTGTTTTCACAGGTTATGAGCAAATGCTCGTCATCAGAGAGAATGGAAAGCGTGATAAAGCGATCCTGTTCCGGCTTCATGGCGCGACAGGCCTCCAGCGCGTTTTCCAGAAGATTGGTCAGCGCAACACAAAGCTCTCCATCCTCCAGCGGCAGATCCGCGCCCACTTTGATGTCAGTGCTTGTGCGGATTCCATCTGCCTTTGCCGCATTCAGATAGTGTCCTGCGACAGCGTTGATGACCAGGTGCTCGCTGTATGCCTCTGTCGGAAGCGCCGTGATCTCTTCCAGCAACTTCTTCGTGTATGCTTTTGCACGCTCTTCCCTGTTTTGAGATAACATCTCGTCCAGTACCACAAGATGGTGGCGCAGCTCATGCCGCTGCCGCCGCGTTTCCTCCCGTGACTGTCGCATGATCTCCAGATTCTCGATTGCGTAGCGTTCCCGCAAGGCGGTGGCCTGCATTTCCGCTTCCTGCCGCGCCATGCCGCTTATGAGCTCCAGCACCGCCTGAATGAAGCACAGGATCAGCAGCAGCGTACAAAGCTGGCTGCAGAGATAGTACAACGACGCATTTGCCCCGGTCATACTGGTAAATGCGGTTTTCAGGGATTGCGCCAGCTTCCCGTCCGTCAGTAGGGAAACGCCATAACCGAGCGCGACTGCCAGAATCGACCACGCGAAATAGCGGAAGAACCGGCGCAGGAACGCATTTCCTTTCACTGCGTCAACGGCTGCAACGATCAGCATAATCAGGACGGCGGCAGGCAGAATCCACGCTGTCATCACTTGCATTTGCTTGACCCAGTCCATATTATTGAGCCCAACGGCAAACAGCGCCAGCATGGCCGAAGTGGTCAGACCGGGGATAGGCAGAGTGAGCAGGCGGAGCTTTTTGGAGAGGCGGTTCCAAAGGCCCCAGCTCATGGCGGCGTTAGGCAGCGTCGAGCAAAACCATGTGATCGTCGGCGTCTCGAACAGCGCCATCACACCGTAACTGTAAGAGGTTGTGCGATAAAACGCCATAGACAGCGCGCAGAACGCCAAAAGGAGCAGGCCGGGATCGCTTCTGTGCTTCCACAGCCCGATGAGAAACAGTCCCATCAGGAAGAGCGCGATCGTAAAGTAAACACCGGCTGGTAGCGCATCTCCTGCGACCGGACCCGTGTACTGCGAATAATAGTAGACGGAGGAGGGGTAAAGCGTCAGCTTGGGCATACGGCTCAGTCTGTTTTCCTCGCCCCGAAATTGAACAATCATGGTAAGACGTCTGCTCTCTCCGAGTCCGGGCAGGCCAAATTGTCCGGAAGCGGTGGAGAATGGGGCGTCGGAGAAACCGCCATCACGGTATCTTCCGGATGGCGCGTAGATTAGCTGATCGTCCAGATAAAAAACGCAGTCAGAGGATTTGGACGTGACGACGATCAGCGGCAGATCCCGGACGTCGCCGGAGATCTCCGTCTCGCAAACGACGACGGTGTCTGTTCCTTCAATCGGAAGCCTGCCGTCCTGCGGCTGTAGCTCCGTACCGTCCGTCAACGTGAACTGCCAACGGTCCGGATCGCTGGCCGGTCCGATCTCATTGCGGTCCAGCGGAACCGTCGTTCGGTGGATGTACAGAATGCAAACCGTAAAGAATACAAGGAACAGCAATATGTAAATGAGCAGTTTGCGCTGTTCATAAATCCGTTGGAACAGAGTATGTCCTTTTTCCCGTTTTGTCATAGGAAAGGCCTCCGTTTTGAAATACTACTTGAAAAAGAATGATACCATAAGACAAGTGAAATGAACAGACTGCTTTCGAAAGCATTTAATCCAAGCCCCCCATTATTGCCTTTATTTGAGATGCCTTGCCTCTTCTGCCTGCGTACCTGTTCATTTTCCGTCTGTCAACCTGATAGCTTTTCACAACACTCTCATACACAAATGGAATTTCCGCTGGACTGAATGTTGCCGCAATGCTCTTTTCTGCAATGATATCGACAAGCAATTTTTCTGCGGTCATCTCATGATGATGATCCTGTGACAGCGGTGATTGGCTGATCAGATCAAGTACCACAATACAATCTCTCGTCCAATATGTGCGCTTATTCCCTACACCTTGAAAATCCGTGGCGGCTGTGATGGGGGGGGAAGGGAGCCTTGATACAAGAAGATAGAAGCGCAACGCTGGCTTGCAACAATGACCAGACCTTGTTTGTCCCCTACCCCACCGAAGACGGCATACTCTACCTCGTCCGAAAGCTAACCCCTACCGAGTGCGCTTCGCTTCAAGGCTTCGAGAAAGACTGGTGCGCTCTGGTCGAGCATAAGGACTCCCCGGAGTACAAGATGTGGGGCAACGGCATGGCGTTCCCTTGCGTTCTCTATGTGATGGAGGGTATCGCCGCCGTGCTGAAAAGACGGCAACTTGAAGCCCTGTTTGGAAGGTGACGCCTATGCTTGAAAATCTATTCGTTTTCGACTGTGAGGTTTTCGCCTACGACAATGTGTTCGTCTTCAAGAACGCGGCGACCGACGAGTACACCGTCGTCCACAACGACAACGAAGCGGTCATGGCGTTCATGCAGACCAAGCCGCTGCTGGTAGGCTACAACAACAAGGACTACGACCAATTCATTCTCAAAGCCGTCCTGGTGGACATGACACCCCCGGAGGTCAAGCGCGTCAACGATCTGCTGATCGAGCATGAGATCACCGGCTGGAATATCCCCGAACTCCGCGACTGTGGCGTGTACCTTGACCAGTTCGATCTCATGGACGACACCCAGCAAGGCACGAGCTTGAAGGACATTGAAGGACACCTGGGTATGGACATACGGGAAACGACCGTCCGTTTCGACATTGACAGGCCGCTCACCGACGAAGAGCTGGACGAAGTGATCTACTACTGCAAGCACGACGTAGACGCGACGCATATTCTTCTGAAACTCCGTCAGGTGTATATCGCCAACAAGCTCACCCTCGGTCGTGAAAAAGGTCTGGAACCCGCGAAAGCTCTCTACATGACCAATGCCAAGCTGACCGCCGCCTACCTCGACGCGACCGCCAAGGAGCATGACGACGAGCGGGACTACCAGTTTCCGACCGACATTCTGTGGGAGTACATACCCGCCGAGGTCAGAGAGTTCTTCGACCGCATACACGACCCCACAATCCCCGACGAGGTTCTGTGGAAACAGTATCTTGACGTGAAGGTAGGCGACTGTGTGACCCGACTGGCCTGGGGCGGCATACACGGAGCTATCCCGGCCTACCGCGAGGAAACCACCGAGACGCGGCAGATCAAGAACGCCGACGTGGGAAGCTACTACCCCCACCTTATGACGCTGAACGGCTATTCCTCCCGCAACATTCCTTCGTTCAAGGTCTACGAGGATATGCTGGAACGGCGCATGGCGGCAAAGAAGTCGGGCGACAAGTCCCTCGCCAACGCCTTGAAGCTGGTCGCCAACACCACCTACGGGGCTATGCTGAACCAGTACAACGATCTCTATGACCCGCTCATGGGGCGGTCGGTGTGCATAACGGGACAGCTTCGGCTCCTGGAACTGGCAAACCACCTACTCGCCGAGTGTCCGACGCTGAAAGTCATTCAGCTCAATACGGACGGTATCATGTGCAGCTTCGATCTGACGGATAGCCCGACGTGGGACGCAATTCTCAAAGAGTGGCAAGACCGCACGGGGTTCACGCTGGAAGAGGACATTGTGAAGATGATCTGTCAGAAGGACGTGAACAACTACGTCGAGCTGCCGATGGAGGGCGAACCGAAGATCAAAGGCGGTGTGCTGGTACGCGGAGCTGTGACCAACGGCAAGGTGAACTTCACCGCAATGGGCTTCCCGGCATGGGAGAACCTGATGGGCGGCGCGTTCAAGATCAACAATAACGCCGTGGTCGTCTCGAAAGCCGTGGTGGACTGTATCGCCTACGGAACCCCGGTCGAGGACACGATACGCGCAAGCGAGAGCATCT
>Ga0208297_1001799_pt1 | contig 16293 bp, 1 predicted proteins | sample LMS_cellobiose_e_FD_187367 | JGI IMG/M metagenome (GOLD analysis project Ga0208297, IMG submission 187367) | Rumen-fistulated moose microbial communities from Alaska, USA - LMS_cellobiose_enrichment (SPAdes) (version 2) | ecosystem: Host-associated > Mammals > Digestive system > Stomach > Rumen... | reverse complement strand
AGCGATCACGGTGCCGTCGAAGTTGACTTCCTCAGCAGCGAACAGATAGTTGGCAACGCCGGCGCCCAGGAACTTCATCCGGTACTGACCCTCAGCGGTGTAGTAGCCGGAAGTGCCCTTGTAGAGCGCATAACGCAGAGCGTTTGCAGGAGTGGAGATGTTGAACTCGTCGATGATGGCGATGGTCAGGTTGCGCTCGTTGACAGCGATCTCACCACCAACGCGGCCGATGTAAGGGACATAGGTAGCGCCATAGACGGGATCAGTGTCGGGATAGCAGCCGCCGTGCAGGCCGGTCAGAATGTTCTTGTAACCGGTGATCGTAGCGACGGAAGCGGTCATGGTGCCGAGATCCATGTTGTAGATGTTATCGGCAGTGGAGGAGGTCAGGACGTACTTCTTGCCGTCGAGCACATAATCAGCGTTGGCATTACCCTTGACAGTATTGACCGCTTCTGTTCCGACAGGAGCCAGGGTGTAGCTGCCGTCCTTCAGCTTCTCGTAGTAGTACCAGCCGTCGAAGGTCAGGTCGAAGACGCGGACGTTGCCGGGCTGACTATAATAATACTGAATGTTTCCAACATCATAGTAAGCGGTTGTGGTTTCAGAAGGCAGCTGGATGTAAGCACCCTGAACAGCGGGATCCGCAGGAGTGTAACCGTTGTTGGCCTTCGCAACTGCAACCTGCCAGGTTCTTGGGTTGATGGATAGGTCGATGACGGTGGGAGTGCTGTTGCCGGCGGCAGTCGGGAAGTAACCCAGAGCCTTCGCCTGAGCAGAGACGGTGGCGTCAGCCTTCTTGATCAGGTTGGAGCCGGCGGTAGCAGTGACCTCGTACTCCAGGGAGTCGATGTAAACATAACCAGTCTCATATGCCGTTTGCTTAATTGGAACAAAGCCCTGAATACACCCAGAAGAATTGTAAATAATCATCATGTCCATGTTATAATCAGCTCCGCCAAAATCATGCGCGAAACTGGATATCTGATAACTGACACCATTGTTGTCATAGATCCTATAGCCCAGATTGTTTGAAAACTGACTTGAAGCGCCAGAAATAAACGAGATCGGTCCTGACAACTGTGCTTCTTTGATGGACAGAACCTGATCATTCGAATCCGGGTTTTCATCCGGAACAATCAGATAATAGCTGCTCAGATTGTACTGATTGTCCGTCTCTGCATATACCGTAACAGTCTGGACATTCGGAGAATCTACGGCATAGTCATACCAATACTGGAGCGTATAGGCATACTGGTCATAATATGGATCTTCTGCATTTGTAACCTTTTCAACACTTATGACACGGCCTATAAATTCCGTGTTGAAGTAGAATCGATATAGCGTTCCAACCTGCTCGCCCATCTTTCTCTCAACAGTCAAGTAGCAGTTATCGGGAAGGCCTAGATTGAGAGACTGCCCCTGCTGTGCATTTAACGAATCATATGCTCTCTGATAAAACTCCTGAAAACTGCTGGGTAATCCATAGGGTGCTGGATTTGCAGACGAAACCTTTGCTCCATTTACATTGAACTCTGCTTTTGTAGAAGCGCTAACTCCTCTCGAGTGGTTGCGGAGCTGATTTAGAATAGAATAATAGGATCCACCAGGAAATGAGAACCTCGAAGGCGAAACCAACATAGTAACCACATCCGTCTTCACCTGAGAGCCATTGACATCTGTGATCACACAATAAACGGATCCTCTTTCTGACCACTCGGTCACCAGCGGCGTAACACTTGAAGTAGTCAGATTGAGACCGTTTATTTCCGCATCGGCGCGATTCGGACTGGCTGAGGGTACATACCAGCGATAACGAAGGCCCTCCCCTTCCGCCGTAACGGAGAAGATCGCGCGCTCGCCGTAATCAGTTGCTATGTAATCATGCGGCTGCGAAACGATCCGGATCCGCTCGCGGATGCTTACCGTCACAATGTCAGACTGAATGCAGTTTTCGTTTTGATCTGTGACGATACAGTAGACCTGACGGCCATTCGTGATTCGATCCATCTGTACACTGTAAGTCGGTCCGGTCTCATCAGAAAGTGAGAACTCTCCGCCCTTATCGCTGTACCACCACTCGTAGCTGATGTTCTCTCCTTCTGCTTCAATCTGAAGGGTTGCAACATCGCCCTGATTCTCAACCACGACATTTTCCGGCTGCTTGGTAATCTTCAAGCGAATCTGCACGCCAACTGTAACAGTATCCGTTGTCACGCTGTGACCTTCACTATCACTGATAACACAGTAAACCTGACGTCCATTGTTCGTCTGGGTAAGCACCGTGGAATAAGTTGCTTTCTTATTCACAGACTTTGAGAAGGAAGTCGCACCTGGGTTCTTGATCCACCACTGGTAGCTCAATGCCCCCTCACCGACCGCTTCCACAGTAACTGTCGCCGTTTCTCCAAATGCGTCAACGACGCAATCATCCGGCTGCGTGAGGATTCTCAGCTCGTATCTGGTTCTCATGATGACCCGTCTTGTCTCAAGAGCGTTTCCATATTTGTCACTCACAACACAATGAAGCTCGCGGCCGTTGGAGGCTTCTGTTACCTTTGTGGAATAGGTTGCAGTCTTGATTGCGGACAATGTGAGTCCTGTTGCGCCGGGATTCTTAAACCACCATTGATACTGCAAACCGTCGCCTTCGGCTTCCACGGAAAAGGTTGCCGTATCGCCGATCTTTGCAACTACGCAATCGACAGGCTGTGTCACAATCACAAGCGGAGTCTTCACGAACATCTTGACCGTTTTGGACTGCACACTGTTTCCGTACTTGTCCGTCACAATACAATACAGCTCGCGTCCATTGGACGTCTTTGTAACCTCCGAAGAATAGGTTGCTCCCTTGTTCACAGACTTTGAGAAGGAAGTCGCGCCCGGATTTTTGATCCACCACTGATAACTGAGCCCATCACCTTCGGCGACCACGGTGAAGGACACAGCGTCTCCAATCTGATCTGCGGCAAAGTCAATCGGCTGCGTCACGATCTTCAGTACAGTTCGAGCCCGCATTGTCACAGTATCGGACTGAACGGTCCTGCCATATTTATCCGTTACCACGCAATAAAGCTCGCGACCGTTGGAGGCCTTGGTGACAGTAGAGGAATAGGTTGCGGTTTTGATTGCGGATTTTGAGAAGGAAGTCGCGCCGGGGTTCTTGATCCACCACTGATAGCTGAGGGCATCACCTTCGGCTGCAACCGTGAAAGAAACAGGATCGCCCAGCTTCTCCACAACAATGCTTTCCGGCTGCGTCACGATCTTCAATGGTGTCTTCGCATACATTTTTACGGTATTCGACTGGTCGCTGTTTCCGTACTTGTCGGTCACGATGCAGTACAGCTCGCGGCCGTTGGACGTCTTTGTAACCGTCGAAGAATAGGTTGCTCCCTTGTTCACAGACTTCGAGAAGGAAGTCGCTCCGGGATTCTTGATCCACCACTGATAACTCAGGCCCTCGCCTTCTGCAACCACGGAGAAAGAAACAGCATCGCCGATCTGATCCACAGCGCAGTCTTCCGGTTGCGTGATGATCTTCGCGACAGGCCGGGCGCTCATAGTTACCGTGTTCGTCTGGATGGAATCTCCATACTCATCGCTCACCACGCAGTACAGTTCGCGTCCATTGGAAGCATTGGTCACCGTGGTGGTGTAGCTTGCCTTCTTGATCGTCGATTTGGTGAAGGAAGCCGCGCCGGGGTTTCGGATCCACCATTCGTAACTCAGACCGTCGCCCTCGGCTACCACGGTAATGGTCACAGAATCGCCGATCTTGTCAACAACAGCGCTGCTCGGTTCGGTCACGATCCGAAGATCTTTCCTGACCTTCATCGTGACCGTATCAGACTGAACGCTTGCGCCGTGCTTGTCAGTCACAATGCAGTACAGCAGCCGGCCGTTGGAGGTGCTTGTCACGGTGCTGGTATAGGTTGCCGTCTTGTTGATGGATTTTTTAAAGCTGCTGGCGCCCGGGTCCTTGATCCACCATTCATAGCTCAGGCCCTCGCCCCTTGCTTCAATGGTGATGGCAACCGGGTCCCCAAGCGCAGACACATAGCAGTTCTCCGGCTGTGCCGTAATCTCAAGGGGTTCTGTCGGCACAAGGACCGCTTCCTCATGGTCCTCATCCCAGATGATCATATAGTTCGGATCATCGCTCTCCAAGGCGCTGATGCGTCCCTTGGAGGTCAAACCTGAGGTGAGCGGGACGGGGGAATCCTTCGTGGGCAAGTTCTGGGTTGAAACACCGACCTGCGTGTCGGCTTTGATGGCACTGGTGATGGAAATCAAGGCGCCATCCGCAAGATAAACACTCTGTTCTTTTCCAGCTTCTGTGGTGTTGTTGGTCACAGTACCGCTTTTTAGGATGAAGGTTCCATAACTTTGGACATACACACCACAGGCTTCGGTACTCGCGGTGTTGTTTTCTATACAGCCACCAGACAAGGTAAACGTTCCACTTATTAGATCCACACCGCCTCCATAGGTTGCAATGTTGCTTTCGATGCTGCCGCCCTCCATAGAAAAGGTGCCGCCATTTATACACACACCGCCGCCATAGGTCGCATTGTTGCTTTCGATGCTGCCGCCCTCCATGGAAAAGGTGCCACTATTTATATACACACCGCCGCCATAGGCTGCAGCGTTACCTTCAATGATACCTCCAGAAATTATGAGGGTGCCACCAGAAACAAACACACCACTGTCGCCATTGTTTGAAATACAACCACCTGTCATTGTGCAGAGAGATTGTCCCTCCAAAGCTACACCATGGTAAACATTTTTCGCAATAGAACCACCGGACATAGTGAATGAACCGCCCCACAATATACGCACGCCAATTCCATCATTCTCTTCAATGCTACCCCCAGTCAGTGTAAAAGTACCACCGTAAATGCATACGCAACTACCTCCCCCGTCTTTTTGGAGGGTGTATCCGTCAGTAATCTTGCCAGTCCCATTGCTGTTGTCTTTATCTGTAGCACTTGAGTCTCTAATTGTTAGGTCACCTTCAACATAGATTACATAATCATCGTTTGGCTTGTTCAAGTGGCGATCAATGGTGTACCCATTAAGGTCCAAAGTCACGACTGTGTCATGAGGGACAACGAGATAGCTATCCATCGTCCCGGCAACCACATCGCTGGTAAGCACAATGTTCCCGCCCGCATTCAAAAGCTCCTGAAGCTGACCCCAGGTCGTAACATTCTGCCGCAGCACGGCCTCCGACTGATCAGTGGTCCAGTCAATCAGGAAACCGTCGTCACTGATGAACGCAGAAAGTGTGCCGTTCCCGGCGAGGCCGGAGGTGAACGTCACAGGGGCATCCTGCGTCTCCACCGGCGTCTCGACGCCCACACCCAGAGATGCGGCAGAGGTCAGCGGGCCGGTGATCGTAATGAGCGCCTGGACGGTCTTGGAGGCGTCCAGGAACACGTTTCCGCCGGAGTTTCCGGTAACAACCGGGCTCCCGGAAATCCGGAAATCCCCATAGGGATCCACATAGACGCCGCCGCCACGGGCTGCCTCGTTCCCGGTGATACTGCCGCTCTCCATCGCAAAGGTTGCACCGGGCTCCAGGCAGACGCCGCCGCCATCGCCGGTATTCATGCCGCCAGTGATGGTTCCGCCGCCCACGCTGTCGCGCAGAGTGAGGCTTCCCAGAACATGCAGAACCTCGCCGTCTGGGGTTGGTGTGCTCAGTGCTCTGTCAATGGTATGACCATTGAGATTCAGAATTACCGTCACGTCCTCTGGAACCTCAAGTGCAGTGCTTGAGCTTGACGCAGTTACATTGCTGCTCAGCGTGACTGTACCGCCTGCGTTCAACGCAGTCTGTAACTGCGCCCAGGTCATGGATGTCGCCATAGGCTGCGCTGTCTCGCCCGAAGCGTTGAGATCGGACGAGAATGCATCTGCGCCGATCTTGATCGTCTCCCCTTCTGTGGGGATCTCCTGCTCGGAGGGAGCTTCTTCCTCCTGTGGTGCGGACTGCTCCTCCTGCGGCTGTGTGTCCAGAATCCGGACAGGCTCCTCCCCTTCTGCGGCAGATGCCGCCGGGGCCAGGAGGGTCACTGCCATGCAGAGGCACAGCAGCAATGCAAAATACCGTTTCATCTTCTTCATGTTTCATGCTCCTCTCGCCGTTATACCGGCTGATTATTTGCGAGGATGGTTTTCTCTTATAAGTTTAGTCCATACAATACTAATTGTCAAGGATTCCCAGCAATAAAAGAGGACGCCCGCAGGCGTCCTCTTGGGGGGGGTGAATGGTCTATTGCAACTGCTTTTGCATTCTCAGGGCCAATACTCGTCTTCTTCAGGATCGGGATCATAGGGGTCATGATCCTTCGTCTCCCAAGCCATTACAGCTCTTCTCGTTTCAACAGTGTTTCCTTTTTTGTCTGTGATAACACAATACACATAGCTGCCATTATTGGACGCTGTAACCGTTGGCGTATACGTTGAAGTTGTTGTCGTTACAGAGTTAATGACTGCTGTATTTGTTGAATGCCTGTTTGCAGTAATGAACCATTGATAAGAAAGGCCCTCACCCTCTGCTTCCACCGTGAAACTCGCTCTGTCGCCCAGCTTTTCAACGTAACAGTCCTCAGGTTGCCGAAGAATCCGAATCGGTTCCCTTACCCGCATAAACACAGTATCAGTCTGAACGCTGTTGCCATACTTATCCGTTACCACGCAGTACAACTCTCGACCGTTTGAGGTTGCTGTTACGGGCGTAGAGTAAGTTGCTTTCTTAATGACGGACTTCGTGAAGGTGGTCGAACTCGGATTCTTGTACCACCAGACGAAACTCAGCCCTTCACCTTCTGCAACCACTGTGAAGGTCGCGGTGTCACCGATTGCATTAAACATACAATCCACTGGCTGCGTCACGATCTTCAAGGATTCACGGGCACTCATTGTCACAGTGTCTGTCTGCACACTATTTCCGTATTTGTCCGTCACCACGCAGTACAGTTCACGACCGTTAGATGTTGCTGTCACCGGCGTGGAGTAAGTTGCTTTCTTAATGACGGACTTCGTGAAGGTGGTCGAACTCGGATTCTTGTACCACCAGATGTAACTCAGTCCTTCGCCTTCTGCAACCACTGTGAACGTTGCCGTGTTACCAATCGTATCAACAACACAATCCACTGGCTGTTTCACGATCTTCAAGGATTCACGTGCGCTCATTGTCACAGTATCCGTCTGTACACTGTTGCCGTACTTGTCCGTTACAACGCAGTACAACTCACGGCCATTGGAGGTCGCTGTCACTGGCGTGGAGTATGTTGCTTTCTTGATGACAGATTTCGTGAAGGTATTCGAACTCGGATTCTTGTACCACCAAATGTAGCTCAGGCCTTCACCTTCTGCAATCACCGTGAACGTTGCAGTGTTACCAATCGCATCAACAACACAATCCACTGGCTGTTTCACGATCTTCGGACCTGCCTGCGTGTTCAGTGCGGTCATCGTCACCGTGTTGGTCTGTACACTGTTGCCGTACTTGTCCGTTACAACGCAGTACAGCTCACGGCCATTGGAGGTCGCTGTCACCGGGGTGGAATATGTCGCCTTCTTAATGACAGACTTTGTGAAGGCGGTGGAGCTCGGATTCCTGTACCACCAGATGTAACTTAAGCCTTCGCCTTCTGCTACAACAGTGAATGTTGCGGTATCGCCAATACAATCAACAACACAATCCACTGGCTGTGTCACGATCTTTAAGGATTCACGTGCACTCATGGTAACTGTATCTGTCTGAACACTGTTGCCATACTTGTCCGTTATCACGCAGTACAACTCTCGACCGTTTGAGGTTGCCGTTACAGGCGTGGAATAAGTTGCTTTCTTGATGACGGACCTCGTAAAGGTGGTGGAGCTTGGATTCTTGTACCACCAGACGTAACTCAGGCCCTCGCCTTCGGCAACCACCGTGAAGGTTGCCGTGTCGCCGATGGAGTCCACCTCGCAGTCCTCCGGCTGGGTGACGATCACAAGGGGCGTCTGGGTGCTGACGAAGTTGGCCTGGACCGTCACGTCCGCTGCGGGCATGACGAAGGTGTAAGTGCTCTCGTCTGCCTGGGTCAGTTCCACTTCCTCTTCCCCGTTCAGAACCGTCAGGGTGTTCAGCTTGAAGCCGCTGTCCGGGGTGAGGGTCAGGGTGATGGTTTCGCCCGGGATCGCTTTGATAAGATCCGCGGCAACCGTGCCGTTTTCGCTGTCTGCAATGGTAATGGCGCCAGGCATGTAAAGGGCCGCTTCCTCCCCGGTCTCGTCCCAGCTGATCACATAGTCCTCGTTATCGGAGAAGAAGACGCCGATGCAACCGCGGGCCGTGAGACCGTCCGTCAACGTGATGGGCGCGCCGACAGCTGGGGACATCTCAGTTGTGACGCCGATCTGCGCTGTTGATTCCCGAGAGTAACGCAGCTTGATTCTGGCTCCATTTGCAAGATGCACATTTTGTGTCGTGCCACCAGCCAGAACGCCGTCTGTGATGGTGCCGCCCTTCACATTGCCGGTGATGTCAGGGCCAACATGTTCGGCCCAGTCACCTTGAAGTTCGAGAATTGAGCTTGTTGACACACACACACCGCCACCGTTACCTTCTGATGTGTTGCCCTCGATACCTCCATCAAGCATTGTGAAGGTTCCGCCGCTCACATATACGCCGCCACCATAACTATACTCGTTCCCTTCTGACGTATTACCAATGATGCTACCGCCGTTCATGGTGAAAGAACCAGCAGTAGATACTCCGCCTCCACAGCCATCATAAATATTACTTGCAATATTTTCCACGATGCTGCCACCATCCATGTGGAATTCGCCGCCCGATTGCACGCCGCCACCACGTCCTGCACTGTTACCCTCAATAACACCGCCATGCATGTAGAATTCGCCGCCCGAGGACACGCCGCCACCACCAGTGGTCGCGTTATTTCCGGTAATGCTGCCATCTCTCATTGTGAACGTACATGGTACGTTCTGACGCGTAGACACTGAAACACCGGCGCCAGACATTGCGCTGTTATTCTCAATCCTGCCACCTATCATCAAAAAGCTGCTGCTTTTGAACCCCCCGCTATCCAAATACACTCCACCGCCACTATAGCACGCACTATTATCGCTGATAATGCCACCTACCATGGTAAAAGAGCCGCTATCTTTCACATACACACCGCCGCCAGAACTGTAGGTTGCAGTGTTGCCGCTAATTCTGCCACCCTTCATAATGAAGGTACCAGAAGAACATACACCTCCTCCACCTCCATTATCAACACCTACTGTCGTTCTATTGCCGCAGATGCTTCCACCTTCCATGGTGAAACTGCCGCCATATACATACACACCGCCGCCTCTGTTGTTGGTATTGTTTCCGCCGGTAATCTTGCCTGTGCCGTCGGTCTTCTCCTCATCTGTGGCGCTGGAATCCGTGAGGGTCAGATCACCCCCGACCTGAATCACATAACCGTCCGATTTTAACTCCGCCGTCAGGTGTCGATCCATGGTATAACCATTGAGGTCCAGCGTTACAGTGACACCACTGGGCACAGATAAATAAGTATCATTGCTCCCTGCGATCACATCGTTTGTTAGCTTGACTGTTCCTCCACCTTTCAGGGCAGTTTGGAGGTCTGACCAGGTCATGTTCCCTGCCATGGGCTGCGCTGTTTCACCAGGGGCGCGGAGATCGGACAAGAATGCATCTGCGCCGATCTTGATTGTCTCCCCTTCTGCGGGGATCTCCTGCTCGGAGGGAGCTTCTTCCTCCTGGAGCGCAGTCTGCTCCTCGTGCACCTGTGTGTCCAGAATCCGGACAGACTCCTCCCCTTCCGCGGCAGTTGCCGCAGGGGTCAGGATTGTCACCGCCATGCAGAGGCACAGCAGCAGCGCAAAGTACCGTTTCATCTTCTTCATGTTCATGCTCCTCTCGCCGTTATACCGGCTGATTATTTGCGAGGATGGTTTTTTATTTTAAGTTTAGTCCATACAATACTAATTGTCAAGGATTCCCAGCAATAAAAGAGGACGCCCGCAGGCGTCCTCTTTTTTGGGGGAAATGGGTTAATTGACTGTCAGTTTCGCAGCATTGGAAGTCACAGAGTTACCGTTGCTGTCCTTCACGATACAGCGGTACTGGAAGCCATTCCGAGCTGCCGTGCCGACAACTTTCAGTGTTGCGGTGTTGTAACCCGTCGTCGCACTGGAGCTGTTGACCCATCCAGAGGTTGTGGTCTTGTACTGCCACTGGTAGGTCAGTCCGGTGCCGGTGGCAACCACTTTGAAGGTCGCGGTCGCACCTGCACTCACCGTCTGGTTGCTGGGTTGGGTGGTAATGACCGGGCCGGAGCTGACAGTCAACTTCGCCGCATTGGAAGTCACAGAGTTGCCGTTGCTGTCCTTCACGATACAGCGGTACTGGAAGCCATTCCGAGCTGCCGTGCCGACAACTTTCAGGGTCGCGGTGTTGTAACCCGTCGTCGCGCTGGAGCTGTTGATCCATCCGGAGGTTGTAGTTTTATACTGCCACTGGTACGTCAGGCCGGTGCCGGTGGCTACCACCTTGAAGGTCGCTGTCGCTCCCTCTGCTACCGTCTGGTTGCTGGGTTGGGTCGTGATCTTCGGGCCAGTGCTCACGGTCAACTTCGCAGCGTTGGAAGTCACGGAGTTGCCATTGCTGTCCGTCACCTTACAGCGGTACTGGAAGCCGTTCCGGGCCGCGGTACCCACAACTTTCAGCGTTGCGGTGTTATAACCTGTCGTGGCACTGCTACTGTTGCTCCAGGTGGAGGAACTGGTGGTCTTGTACTGCCAACGGTAGGTCAGTCCGGTGCCGGTGGCCACCACCTTGAAGGTCGCTGTCGCTCCCTCTGCTACCGTCTGGTTGCTGGGTTGGGTGGTAATGACCGGGCCGGAGCTGACAGTCAACTTCGCAGCATTGGAGGTCACAGAGTTGCCGTTGCTGTCCTTGACGATGCAGCGATACTGGAACCCATTTCTTGCAGCAGTGCCCACAACTTTCAGCGTTGCGGTGTTGTAACCCGTCGTCGCGCTGGAGCTGTTGATCCATCCGGAAGTTGTTGTTTTATACTGCCAACGGTAGGTCAGTCCGGTGCCGGTGGCTACCACCTTGAAGGTTGCGGTCGCGCCTTCCGCTACCGTCTGGTTGCTGGGCTGGGTGGTGATCGTCGGGCCTGTGCTTGCAACGCTCATGGTGACCGTATCCGTGGTGACGCTGTCGCCGTACTGATCTGTCACAACACAATACAGCTTCCGGCCGTTGGAGGTCTCGGTCACAGGCGTGGAATAGGTCGCCTTCTTGATGGTGGACTGGGTAAAGGTCGTCGAACTGGTGTTCTTGATCCACCACTGATACTTCAAGCCGTCACCCTGGGCTTCCACTGTGAAGGACGCCGTGTCACCGATGGCGGCGACGGTGCAGTTCACCGGCTGCTTGGTGATCTTGAGCTGGGTCTTTACCGACATGGTAACCGTGTTGGTCGTGACGCTGTCGCCGGATTTGTCGGTGATGACGCAGTACAGCTGCCGACCATTGGAGGTCTCCGTGACCGGCGTGGAATAAGTCGCCTTCTTGATCGAACTCTTCTTAAAAGCGGTTTCCGTCGGGTTCTTGATCCACCACTGGTAGCTCAGGCCCTCGCCTTCGGCGACGACGGTGAAGGTCGCCGTATCGCCGATGGCGGCGACTGCGCAGTCCACCGGCTGGGTCACGATGCGCAGGGGGACGAGCGAGGCGCCGGTGTCGGGCAGCCAGGTGACATTCGTGCCGCCGTAGCTCTGCCGCACTTCCTCGGTCCAGCTTGGATCGTCCGCGGGATAGTAAACCGTGAGTCCGTTGACGTATTCAAACAGATATACATTGCCACTACTGTTGGGCTGGAAGAAGGGAGCGCTGCCCAGGAAACGGATCGCCGACAGGCTGTGGCAAGAGCTGAAGCAATATGCTCCAATGAACTCCACACTGGCCGGGATGGTCAGGCTGGTCAGGGACTCGCAGTACATGAAGGCATAGTCGTTGATATTGGTCACGGTGTCCGGGATGGAGATGCTCTTCAGGTTGTAGGTGCAGCCAGAAAACAGCTCTCTCGGTATGACAGTCAGGCCGCTGGGAAGCTTCACGTACTGAAGCTCAAAGCAGCAATTGAAAGCGCCCTGGCCAATCTCGGTGACGCTGTCCGGGATAGACACACTGGCCAGTTTGTTGCAGTTATCAAACGCATTTCGCCCGATGCTGGTCACGGTGTCCGGGATCGAGATACTCTTCAGGTTGGTGCAGAACGTGAAGGCACTCTCGGGAATGCTGGTCACGCCATACGGGATCGCGATGCTCGTCAGGGCTCTGCATTCCTCGAAGGTCGCCACCCCGATATTCCGCAGGGAGTTGGGCAGCGAGATGCTGGACAGGGCTTTGCAGCCTTTAAACGCGCCGTCACCGATGCCGGCTACGGTGCTCTGGAAGGTCACATTGGTCAGCCGCTTCAAGCCGCTGAAGGCGTAATTGCCGATCTTCGTCACGCCGGAGGTGACCATGACAGAGGTGATGAAGTTACTCAGCTCGTCGTAGACGGGCCGGTCGGTTTCCGTGAAATCGGTCATGGCGCCGGAGCCGGAAATGAGCAGTCTGCCGTTGGAGACCTGCCAGTTCACATTTGTGCCGCAGGTGCCGGAGGTGGCGCCGAAGCTCTGCCAGGTGATGGTGCCGCCGTACTGCTGCATCACGTCAGAGGTCCAGGTGGCGTTGCCGCTGCGATAAGTGGCCGTAGCGGTGACGCCCAAAAACGTTTTTCCACCAAATGTGGGGGCGTCGCCCTCAAAACGGATGGTATTCAGGGTGCTGCAGGAGTTGAAGGCCCAGTTCCCGATGGTTTCCACGCTGGCCGGGATCGTGATGCTCTGAAGGCCTGTGCATTTGAAGAACGCATTGCCTCCGATGCTGGTCAGATTTTCGGGAAGCGTCAAGCTGGTCAGGGACTTACAATGCGCGAAGGCGTAGGGTTCGATGGTCGTCACATTGTTCCTCATATTCACGTCTGTCAGAGCGGTGCAGCCAGAGAACGCGGAATCTCCGATGCTGGTCAAATTTGCGCCGGTGGTCACAGAGGAGACGTTGTACAAAGAAGAAAATGCATACGCACCGATCCTTGTCACGAAATCTCCGGTCTCGATCCAGAGAATCTTGTCCCACCAGGCGTCATAGGGGGGCATTTCCACGTCGTAATCGGCCATTTCGCCGCTGCCAGAGATCGTCAGTATGCCGGCGGACAAGCTCCAGGTGACGTTTTCGCCGCAGGAGCCGAAAGTTCCGTTGTAGGGTGTGAACGTCAGATCGCCGTCGCTGTAGTCGTCCCCGCTCAAGGTGGTCCAGGTGCTGTTGTCCTGGGGATAGTAGGCGATCACGTTGCTGCCTTCAAAGGAATTGCTCATGATGACGGGCATGTCGCCTTCAAAACGCATGCGGAACAGAGAATTGCAGCTAGAGAAGGCCATATTGCCGATTTTGGTCACCCCGGCGGGGATCACGATGCCGGGGAGCACATCGCAGTCATAGAAGGCTGCATAGTCGATCTGGGTCAGGCTGGAGGGAAGGCTCGTATGCTCCAGCTTGTCCATGTTCCGGAAGGCGCACTCGCCCAGGGTGCTCACGCCCAGGACCACGACCTCCTTGATGCTGTCTCGGAAGACCTGGAAGCTTGTGTACTCCTCGGAGTCAAAGTTGGCTTCATTGAAATCCCACATAGGACCGGTGCCGATGATGGTCAGCTTGCTGCCATTCACGCTCCAGGTGGCGTGGTCGCCGCAGGCACCGGAGGTGGGATTGGCATAGGATTCCACGCTCCATGTCACGGAGCTGCCAGTGAAGTCATTGATCAGGCGGCTGCGAATGTTCTCGGTCCAGGTGGAGTCAAGGGAGGGATACAAGATCTTGGTCGTGCTGGTCCCGGCATTATAAAACGGCTTTGTTCCTTGTGCCGGCACGGCGCCCAGGAACTTGATGGTGCTCAGGGATGAACAGGACTGGAAGGCGTTAGTGCCGATATAGAAGGTGCCATATTCCGGATTTCCCCGGCCCTCGGGGATGGTGATACTGGTCAGGGCTATGCAGCTTAAGAACGCGTTCTGGCCGATGGTGTGCAGGCTGGGGGGAAGCGAGATGCTGGTCATGGCAGAGCAGTTCTTAAAGGCCTCTTTGCCGATCTCCGTCACGCCGTTCTCGATGACAACGGTCTGGATCTCCGCACTAAGGGCGAGATAAGACGGGTTCTCCGCGATGGCGCCGGAGCCGGAAATGGTCAGCTTCCTACTGTCGCCATTATAGGTCCAGCTCACGCCGTCGCCGCAGGTTCCGGAGTTAGCCCCGGTCGATAGCCAGGTGATATTGCCGCCATAGTTCTGCATGACACTATCCGTCCAGCTTCCGTTGGCGGGATAGTAAACCGTGGCAGTGACGCCATAAAAGGCATCCTCGCCGAAGCTGGGGGGATAATTGCTTTGGAAGTAGATCCTTTCCAGGAAGCGGCTGCCGCTGAAAGCGGCAGGGGCGATGCTTTCCACGCTGGCTGGGACCGTACAGTCGGTGCTTGTTTTGGCCGGCGGATACTGCATCAACTTTATCGGATTATTCGTGAAATTAACCTTGTACAGTACGCCGTCAGGCGTGTCGAAATATATGCCTGGAGCGGAAAAAGACTTCAGTGCGCTGCAGTTTGCAAAGGCTTTATCATCAAGGTTATACAATTCAGATGGGAGCGTCACGGCGGTCAGGGATTCACAGCCATAGAAGGCGCTGGAATAGATGTCTTTCAGACTGGCGGGGAATGTCAAGTCGGCCAGAGAGACGCAGTTCTGAAAAGCATGGTCCATGATGGACTCCACACTGCTGCCGAAGCTCACATTGGTCAGCTTGGTGCAGTTCTTAAAGGCGTTCTGCTCGATGGTCTCCACGCTGTCCCCGATGGTCACGGTCCGCAGGGCAGAAAAATTGAAAAAGGCATAGTTTCTGACGCTTGTCACGCCGCCGGTGATGGTGACGGAGGTGACGCTGTCACTGTATTTTTTATAGCCCTGGGTGGTTTCGCTCCACATATCCCCGGTGCCGAAGATGTACAGCTCCCCACCGGGCAGCAAGGCCCAGTGCATGGCTGCACCGCATTGTCCTTGGTCCGTATAGGACTTCCAGGTGATACTGCCGCCGTAGTCCTGCATGATGCTGGAAGTCCAGGCGCTGTTTCCGGCAGGATAGAGCGCCGTGGCGGTCATACCGGAGAACTGTATCTGTTCGCCCATGTACATTTCAAAAACCGGCGGGCTGCTCAGAAACACGACGTATTTGATGCCCGAATTCTGGAGGGCTTGGTAGGACAGTGTCAAACCAGAGCAAAAAGTGATGGTATTCAGGCTCTTGCAAGCAAAAAAGGCCTGATTTCCGACATTGGCAACGGAGCTGGGGATCGTGATGCCCCGCAGATCAGAGAATGCAAAAGCTCTTTCCCCGATGGTGGTCACGGTGTCGGGGATCGAAAAACTCTGCAGTTTAGGGCAGAAACCAAATGCTTCTTTTCCAATTTCGGTCACAGCACCAAAGATCGAAACATCCGCCAGTCGATCGCAGCCATAGAATGTTCTTTGCTCGATCTTGGTCACACCGGTATAGATGATCACTCTGGTCAGGGAATCACTGCTATAGAAAGCACCAGCACCAAGGGAGGTCACGCTGTCCGGGATCCTCACGTCCGTCAGCCCGCTATACTGGAAGGCGTAATCTCCGATGCTCGTCAGGCTGCGGGGGAACGTGAGAGCACTCAGGCTGTAGCAACCGGCAAAAGCTTCGTCTCCGATGCTTTTCAGGCTGTCGGGGAACGATAAGCTGGTTACCCCAGAGAAGCCGTAGAAGTTTTTTTTACCGACGCTGGTCACGCCGGACTCAATTTCGATCCTTCTTATCGATTGTAGATATTTTGATTTCAGTTCTGTTGCTCCTTCTCCAAGGAGCTCGCCGTCCTTCATCGCGCCGGCGCCGGAGATGGTCATCACGCCGGTGGTGGTGTCCAGAGACCAGGTGATATAGCTGCCCCATTTTTGGGAAATCACCTCGTTTGTTCCGGCGGTCTCCCCGGGCTTCATGGCGCTGGGCTCTGCGTCGGGCCCCGGCTGGAGCGGTGCGGGCTCCTGGGGCAGCGGCCCATCCATGGGCTGGGGCGCCGGGTCGGAACCGGGCTCGTCCTGGGCGGGGTCCTGGCTCTCGCCGGGTTCCTG
>Ga0208297_1001798_pt1 | contig 16296 bp, 14 predicted proteins | sample LMS_cellobiose_e_FD_187367 | JGI IMG/M metagenome (GOLD analysis project Ga0208297, IMG submission 187367) | Rumen-fistulated moose microbial communities from Alaska, USA - LMS_cellobiose_enrichment (SPAdes) (version 2) | ecosystem: Host-associated > Mammals > Digestive system > Stomach > Rumen... | reverse complement strand
CTATTGTATTTTCTTTTTTGAGGTACCTGATGTCCTCACTAAAAGGGATTACACGATCACCGGCTCCTGCATCCGTCAATGCAAGAATATCATCGTCTTCTCTAGCTGAGGACATCCTAATTCTTTTGCTCACAGACAAGCTCGGAAAAAGCATACGATTGTTAACAGAGATTTTGGGCTATATACTTTTCAGTATCAATATTCAACAGAGGTCTGAAATGCTCATGCAGCCAATATCCAGCCAATTGAGTAGTTCCTGACCAGTAAGTCTACTCCCATGTGTCACTAGGGCATGTGGGATTTTTTTATTCCTGCAGATTCATGGCGAAATACGAATAATGGTATTCTGATGTCCGATTTGTTGCATTATCCATGGTCTTTCTTTCTTTTTTTACTTTTTCTTGCCCTGAAATGTTTTCTGATGATAATATTATATTGCACTAACATAAGGCGGTAACAATGGCATCAAAACTGAACAGCATCGAGAGAAAGCAGGAGATAATGAAGCTCCTGTCCACGAGGGAAAGTCTTGACGTAGAAGAACTTGCCACCCTATTCGGCGTTTCCAAGGTAACAGTAAGGACCGATCTCGATGCAATGGCAGAGAGAGGACTACTGGTGAGGACCCATGGTGGAGCGATGTCTCCGGAGAAGCAGAATCTGATAAGACTGATATCGAAGACCTCCAGCGAATACAAGGATGAGAAGGAGAAGATCGCAAAGGCCGCAAGCCAGCTGATCGGCAATGGTGATGCGATCATCCTGGATAATGGAAGCACTACCCTCCACCTTGCAAAGTACCTATCACAGAAGAACCTTACAGTTGCGACAGGCAGCATCCCGGCAATCCAGGAGCTGATGAACGACAACACAATAGACCTGCTCATTATAGGTGGGACCGTAAGGCGCTACTCGCTTGGTGCAATCGGCCCCCTTGCAAAGGCCTGTCTCGGACTTCTCAAGACCAACTGGCTCTTCATGGGAGCCTCTGCACTCTCGGTCGAAGAGGGTGTGCTCTGCACAAATCTCATCGAGGCAGAGACAAAGCAGTTCATGATCAAGAGCGCAGACAAGGTCTGTCTGATGGCAGACAGCAAGAAGATGGGAGCCTCCAGCTTCGGAAAGGTCTGCGGCTGGGATCAGGTCGACTACTTCATTACAGACGGTATAGACGACGAGGCCCGAAAGACTATCGAAGAGCAGGGAGTTACTGTAATAATTGCCCAGTAAAGGTATTTCCCTCGTCGGAATCAGGGACAGGATCAGGCTCGAAGAGATTGCAGCAAGGTATCCAGACCTTCTCTTCGAGCTTTCCTATGCAATGACAGATGAGAAGCTGAAAGAGTACCTGCCTCTCATCTCAGGAAGGATCGCATCCATGCATTCGCTCTGCCCAAGAAGGGATTTCTTCCCGAACTTTGCATCCAGAGACGAAGAAGTCCTCAGCTGGTCCGAAGCTGAGATAATGAAGGATGCAGAGCTTGCACACTCTGTCGGCGCATCCATTCTCGTGCTTCACCCGGGCTATCTCACTCCAAAGCTGATTCCATCCAGGACAGCAGAGCGCGCGGCCTTCCTGGAGAAGGAGATACAGGAGCGATTCATCCTCAGAAGACGCGGCTCGATTGCAGCAGAAGCATATACATCAAGTCCGGAATACAAGAATGCCTTCAGCCTCATGATGGAGAACATCGTCCGCCTTTCAGAGAATCTGAAAAGAGAGAATATCGTTCTTGCAATAGAGAACCTCAATCCGAGAGCGGGCTATCTGCTGATAAGACCGGAGGAGATGACAGAGCTTGCCAGACTGGATGATATCCACTTCACTCTCGATATCGGACACATGTGGGTCTCCTCCTGTCTCTTCGGCTTCGACTACCTTGATGCGATCAGAAGTGTGATGGAGACAGGGAAGGTCGTCAACATCCACATCCACTCGAACCCCTCAAGGCGAGGTGATGTAGATTCTCTTGAAGATAGCCACGATTCTCTTTCAAGCGGTGTTCTTCCCATGAAAGAGGTATTGGGATTGGTCTACTCCTACTCTGCCAACATGATGCTGGAGACTCTTGATATCACAGAATCGGACATCAGAGCCATTTGTGTTCATTAATTACTTTATTTTTCTTTTCTACCTTCAAGACTAGAAACTGAAATGACAGTTTTTCCATCTCTTTCCTAATGGAAAACCAAAATAATCTGAAAAACGAAGAGCGGTCATTGATTTTTCTTTTCTTTATTTTTTCTTTCTTTTTTTTGTTGCGATATGGCAAAAACCGTCTTACAATTTAAAATATCTTAATAATGCGTTCATTCATTTGGAGGTAGAAATGAAGAAACTTATTGCTTTATTGGTAGTAGCAGCAATGATCACCGGAATGCTCTTCGCACAGGGCGCAAGCGAAGGTGAAGCAGCTACAGCAGCAAAGAAGGGAGAGCTCACAATCTACAGCGCAGCATCCCAGGCAGAGGCAGAGAAGCTTACTGAGGCATTCAACAAGATCCATCCTGAAATCAAGGTGACGATCATCAGCGCAGGATCCGGAGACATCGTCACAAGAATCAAGACCGAGTGGCCGAAGCCGGACGGAGACGTTGTCCTTCTCCTCGGTGCCGAGAACCTCGACCAGGTATACGACATGCTCGCTGAGTACAAGTCTGCAAACCATGATGCAATCGATCCTGACAACAGGGACCAGAAGTCCGCAACTCCAAAGTACTACGGTACCTCCATGCCTCTCCAGGCCATCATGATCAACACCAACATCTTCAAGAATGGTGATGGACCAAAGTCCTGGAAGGATCTCGGCGATCCGAAGTACAAGGGCCAGCTCGTTCTTGCAAACCCAGCCTCCTCCGGTTCTGCATATGCCCAGCTGTATATGATGAACAAGCTCTATGGCATGGACTTCGTCAAGACAGTCGTAGCAAACGCAACCTATGTAGCATCCTCGACAGCAGGTCCTGACTCTGTTGCCAGAGGCGAGTATGGAATCACAGTCACTGGCGAATTCAACATTGCCAACAAGATCGCAGCAGGCGATCCGGTCGCATATGTTCTCCCAGAGGAAGGTACCGGCAGAAGAATCGAAGGTTCTGCAATTCTCGCAAACTGCAAAAACCCAGAGTCTGCAAAGCTCTTCATCGACTTCATGACCTCTCCTGAGGGCTTCGAGGTCGTAAGATCCGAGTGCAACAGAAGAGCCGCTTCCACAAATGCTGCAGCTCCTAACAACCTGCCAGCACTCAAGGACATGAAGTTCTTCACATATGATGCAGTTGAGGCAAAGACCATCAAGAAGAAGCTCGTTTCCGAGTTCCAGGGTCTTCTCTGATAGTTCGGCCATCGGCTGAATCCGAGGCTGTTTGGCCAACGCCGAGCAGCCTTTTTCATTAATGCAATTTGGAGTATATATGAGCAAGAACGTAACCTACGATCACGTCAACAAGATCTACGATGAAAAGGGCAAGAACCCTGTACATGCCCTGAAGGACATCTCCTTCACTATCAATCAGGGAGAACTATTCTGTCTGCTCGGCCCCTCCGGCTGTGGCAAGACCACTCTGCTCAGGAGTACAGCGGGTCTCGAATCCATCTCTTCGGGCAAGATGTACTATGGAGACGTTGACATCTCCACTATTCCCCCCTTCAAGAGGAACATCGGCATGGTATTCCAGAGCTTTGCACTCTACCCTCACATGACGATCTTCGAGAATGTTGCCTACGGTCTCAGAGTAAGGAAGACTCCGAACGACATCGTCAAGAAGAAGGTAACAGAGGTAATGGAGCTCGTCGGACTTGGCGAGGAGCTGAAGAGAAACCCAAGCCCAACAGGACTCTCTGGAGGACAACAGCAGAGAGTTGCAATTGCAAGAGCGCTCGTCTACGATCCGGATGTACTGCTGCTCGATGAGCCGCTTGCAAACCTCGATGCAAAGCTCAGAAGATACATGAGAGCCGAGATCAGAAGAATCCAGAAGGCAACCAATATCACAACGATCTTCGTTACCCACGATCAGGAGGAGGCAATGGCCGTCGGTGACCGCCTTGCAGTCCTGAGAAAGGGTATCGTAGAGCAGATCGGTACCTCCGAGGAGCTCTACTCATCGCCACGCAATGCATTCGTCTCCAACTTCATCGGCAAGATGAACTTCTTCAATTCGAAGGTGGTCAGTGCCGATAGAGAGAATATCGTCGCAAGAATCAACACCACCGATATCGATGTGGTCATTCCTAGAGAGAGGGCCCACCTCGAGAATCCTGCTGCAGGCATGGATGTCCTTGTAGGTGGCAGACCGGAGCAGCTTGTCGTCTCCAGGACAAAGAGCAGCGACTCTGTGATGGGCAAGGTCAACATCATCCAGCACCTTGGTTCCTTTATCCGCTACGAGGTAGAGATCGCAGATGCCATCTCTCCAGCAGTATTCGAGATCGATATGCCCACACTCCAGAAGGATATTCACGAGCAGGATATCGTATACGTCAACCTCAAGAGAGGACTTGCATCCCTCTTCTCTCCAGAGGGAAGGGAGTAATTGATGGCAAAGTACTCTATTGAAGAAAACGGAAAGGAGACCAGCAGGATAAAGAAGTTCTTCCAGAAGGACTTCTCGCAGGCACTGGTATTCGCAGTTCCGATGCTCTTCCTTGCTGTCTTCCTGCTGTATCCTATGGCAACGACTCTGGTCAGGGCCTTCATGGCTCCGGCTGAGGACCTTGCCTTCCATGGCTTCAGTCTCGAAGGCTTCAACCAGTTCCTGACCTCCAACCTCTACAGGAAGTCGCTCTGGAACTCATTTGCGGTCTCGATAAGTGTCACACTGCTCTGCCTCCTGATAGGTGTGCCGATGGGCTACTGCATGGCAAGAGTGAAGATGCCGGGCAAGAACCTGATGCTGACACTGGGAACACTTCCCATCATCATGCCATCCTTCGTAGGTGCCTTTACCTGGGTCATCCTGCTGGGAAAGAACGGCTTCGTCAGGATCTTCCTGAACAAGATACTCTCTCCGATAGGAATCGAGATCCCGAGCATCTATGGAATGTTCGGCATGATCCTCTGTATGACTCTTTCCTACTATCCATTCGTCTTCCAGCTCTGCTACGGCGCCTTTGCCTCTGCAAACTCGCTTCTGGAAGAGTCTGCAATGCTGATGGGTGCAAGCAAGGCAAGAATCTTCAGGACGATCACATTCCCTCTGATCCTGCCATCACTGGGTGCTGCAGCCCTTCTCGTCTTCGTAAGAGCTATCGGCAACTTCGGAATTCCGGCAATCATCGGTGGAGACAACTACGTGCTTCCGACCCTGATCTACTTCGAGGTCAACGGCTTCTGGAACATCAACGGAGCCTGTTCGATCGCTGTCGTCAACGTAGGTATCACAGCCTTCGTTCTCTGGCTACAGAAGTACATCGTCAACCGCCACCAGTATGAGACGATCAGTGCAACCCACACAGAGCTCAAGCTGCATGAGAGTGCTCCAGCAAGAATCATCGCAACAGTCTATGTCGTGATAATCCTTGTCGCCTCCCTGCTGCCACAGGTCACGATCATAATCATGTCCTTCTTCACAAAGTGGACCGGTCTCTGGCCGGAGGGCTTCACCCTTTCGAACTACATCAGGATTCCGCACTACTCGCACCACGAGCTCTTCAACTCCTTCTTCCTCTCGCTCACTGCAACTCTCCTGTGTGCAGTGCTCGGCTCGATCATCGCCTACATCACCGAGAGAAAGAAGCCAAAGGGAGCTGCACTATTGGACCTCTCTGTCATGGCACCATTCATTCTGCCCGGCACAGTCGTATCCATCGCACTGCTCTCTGCATTCTCCGGCAACTCCTGGCTGAGACTTACAGGTACCTATGTGATCATCATCATCTCGTTCATGATCAGAAGGACACCGTACGTCTACCGCTCTGTCGCAGCCTCGCTGACCCAGCTCAATCCATCTCTCGAGGAGGCAAGTACGATTGCAGGTGCCACCTGGTTCTATACCTTCAAGAAGGTATCGATCCCTCTTATCACACCAGCAATCATCAGTGGTTCGATCCTCACTCTTACCACTCTCCTCCAGGAGCTCTCAACTACCATTCTTCTCTACAGTGGCAGGACCAGGACTGTTCCAATCCAGATCTACGCTGCAGTACAGGATGGAAAGCTCGGACAGGCATCGGCACTTTCAGTTGTCCTTCTCGTTGTCGTCTTCGTGATCATCTACACAATGAACAGACGTCAGGGCAAGGGAATTGCAGCTGCATTCAAGATGGGCTGATACCAGAACGATCAACTACCTCTGGGCCTCTCCGATCGGAGAGGCTCATATTTTGTCTTGCCTTTGGATGGAAAGCTTGTCAAAATCTCTCTTATGGAGGAAGAATTATGGACCAGACCACCAAGAGATTAGACCACATATCATGGGATGAGTATTTCATGGGAGTTGCCCTGCTTTCCTCACTGCGCTCGAAGGACCCTAACACCAGGGTCGGTGCATGCATCGTCAACCAGCAGAAGAGGATCGTAGGTGTCGGCTACAACGGCTTTCCTACAGGCTGCTCCGATGACGAACTTCCCTGGGCAAGAGTCGGCGAATGGAAGGATACAAAGTATCCATATGTCTGCCATGCGGAGCTCAATGCGATCCTGAATTCAGTTGGTCGCGACCTCTCCGGATGTACACTCTACGTTGCACTTTTCCCCTGCAACGAGTGCGCCAAGGCTATCATCCAGTGCGGAATAAAGCACGTCATCTATCTCGACGACAAATACCATGACAGCGACAACTGTGTCGCATCAAGAAGGCTGCTGGATGCTGCCGGTGTTTCCTACACACAGCTGAAGACCGACCGCAAAGAGCTTGTCCTAGCGTTCTAGGGGTTGAAAAATAGACGCTGGGTGTTAGAATTTAAGAACAACGGTATCACAGACCGCTGTCATTACACGACAGAAGCTAAGCGACCTTTGTAACTACCTTTCATTGCAAAGAGGGCTGACTATGTTCACAGTCAATATCAACAACCAGATCCATACATCAGACAGGGATATGAAGCTTCTGCCCTATCTAAGGGATGTCCTTCATCTTACAGGCACAAAGGATGGCTGCTCGGAGGGAGCCTGTGGCGCCTGTACAGTCATCGTCGACGGAAAGGCCACAAGGGCCTGTGTCTTCACCCTCTCGAAGCTGCAGGGCAAGAGCGTCATTACAATCGAAGGTCTTACGGACCGGGAGAAGGATGTCTACTCCTACTGCTTTGCCCAGGCTGGAGCAGTCCAGTGCGGCTTCTGCATTCCGGGAATGATAATGAGCGCCAAGGCACTTCTCGATGTGAACAGGGAACCGACCAGGGCCGATATCAAGAAGGCCATAAGGGGCAATATCTGCCGCTGCACAGGATATATAAAGATAGAGGATGCCATATTGATGGCAGCGGAGTACTTCAGAAGCGACAGGCCTGTGAACTGGGACAGTGAAGAGGGACGCATCGGCCAGAGAATGCGCAGAGTCGATGCTGTCGAGAAAGCACTTGGAAAGGGAACATATACTGACGATATCCACATCGAGGGGATGGTATATGGACGCTGCATCAGAAGCAGGTACCCCCGCGCCAGGATCATAAGGATAGATGCAAGCAGGGCCGAAGCGGATGAGAGATGCATCAAGGTCCTCACTGCACACGATGTTCCACTCAACGAGCATGGACACCTTATCAAGGACTGGCCGGTCTTCATCCAGGAGGGAAAGATAACCCACTACATAGGGGATGCAATCTGCATGGTCGTCTCCGAGGATGAGTCGGCACTCGACGAGCTCTGCGCTCTTGTCGATATCGAATACGAGGAGCTTCCAGGCGTATTCTCTGCCGAAGAGTCGCTCAGAGAGAGAGGAAGGATAAATGTCCACCACGACAGGGACAATCTGATGTACGACCTCACTCTGGAGCGCGGCGATGTCGACAGGGCCCTCAGAGAAAGCGACTTCAGGGTCAGCTATGACTTCCACACTCCGCACACAGAGCACGCCTTCATGGAAGTAGAGTGCGCTGTAGGCTGCTATGATGAGAGCACAAAGGGTGTAATAGTCTACACATCCAGCCAATCCGTCTTTGATGAGCAGAGAGAGATATCACACCTTCTGAGGCTCGATATCCAGCAGGTAAGATGCGTCAGCATGTTCGTTGGTGGCGGCTTCGGAGGCAAGGAGGACATGTCTGTCCAGCACCACGCTGCTCTTGCAGCCTACATCCTCCAGCGTCCTGTCAAGGTGAAGCTAACAAGGCAGGAATCCATATCCGTGCATCCAAAGAGACATCCTATGGATATGCATGTCGAGATCGGCTGCGACAGCAATGGAATCCTTAAGGGTTCCATCATCGACATAATCGCAGATACAGGAGCCTATGCCTCCCTCGGAGGACCTGTCCTCCAGAGGGCCTGCACACATGCCGCAGGACCGTACAACTACCAGAACATAAGGATCACAGGAAAGGCACTCTATACCAACAACGTACCCTGCGGAGCCTTCAGGGGCTTTGGCGTCACACAGTCCTGCTTTGCCTTCGAATGCGCACTCAACAAGCTTGCAGAGAAGGTCGGCCTCGACCCCTTCGAGATCAGATACAGGAATGCGCTCAAGGTGGGCGATACCATGCCGAACGGCCAGATCGCATCCGGCGATACCGGCCTGAGGGAGTGTCTCGATGCTGTGAAAGACGCCTACTATTCGAAGAAGGGAAACGGCATTGCCTGCGCACTCAAGAACAGCGGTCTCGGTGTCGGCGTTCCGGATACGGGCAGATGCACAATCTCGATCGAACAGGGAAAGGTCCATGTGCGAACATCAGCAGCCTGTATGGGCCAGGGACTTGCAACTGTGGCCCTCATGATCACAGTAGAGGCTACCGGTCTGAAACCTGAGGATATAATCGTCGAACACCCGGATACGGCCAGAACTCCGAACTCAGGGACCAGTACAGCCTCCAGGCAGACGACATTTACAGGTGAAGCAGTAAAGCGCGCAGCCCTCGCTCTGGGAGAGGCGCTGAAGAGTGTCGAGCTCAGGGACCTCGAGGGACAGGAGTTCAAGGGCGAGTTCACCTACTCGACCGATGCACTCTACAGCCAGAAGCCGAACCCTGTCTCTCACCTGGCATACAGCTACTCTGCCCAGGTAGTCGAGCTCGACGAGGCAGGAAGGGTCAGCAAGGTCACAGCTGCCTGCGATGCCGGTACGGTCATCAACATGACAAGCATCGAAGGTCAGATCGAGGGCGGTGTCGTCATGGGCCTTGGCTTTGCGCTCACAGAGGACTTCATCACAGACCAGGGCTATGTGAAATCGAAGTATGGGACACTCGGCCTTCTCAGAGCACCCGATGCACCAGCTGTCGAGGTTGCTCTCGTCCACGGTCCAAGAAAGGGCTTTGCGGCATATGGGGCCAAGGGAATCGGCGAGCTATGTACTATTCCTACTGCACCTGCAGTACAGAATGCATACTACAAGCGTGACGGAATCTTCAGGACCTCTCTGCCTCTCGAAAAGACTGCCTATAAAAAGTGAGCGAGTGCTAACTTTTTACATTGCAACTATTTAGACTATTAAACTGTTTTCTTTTGCTTTCTGTTGCTCTATAATGTCGGAACAGACGATAACTAATATTTCCAGGAGGAAGACAGTATGAAGTGGGTATGTCCAATTTGTGGTTATGTTCATGAGGGTCCAGAGGCCCCATCCATCTGCCCTATCTGCAAGTGTCCAGGTTCGAAGTTCATCAAGCAGGCAGAGAATATGACATGGGCTGCCGAGCACGTTGTTGGCGTTGGCAAGCAGTTCGGCGATGATGTTCCAGAAGAGGTCAGAAAGGAGATAATCGCTGGGCTGAGACAGAATTTCGAGGCAGAGTGCACCGAAGTGGGCATGTACCTTGCAATGTCCCGCGTCGCCCATCGCGAGGGCTATCCTGAGATTGGACTGTACTGGGAGAAGGCAGGACTCGAGGAGGCCGAACACGCAGCAAAGTTCGCTGAGATGCTCGGTGAAGTACTCACCGACAGCACCGAGAAGAATCTCAAGATGAGAGTAGAGGCCGAGAATGGTGCCACAGCAGGAAAGACCGACCTTGCAAAGCTCGCAAAGAAGTACAACCTCGATGCAATCCACGACACAGTCCATGAGATGGCAAGAGACGAAGCAAGACATGGAAAGGCCTTTGCAGGTCTTCTGAAGAGATACTTCGAAAAGTAATTCAGGCGCTTTTTCGATTGCAGGTGCTGATCCAGAAGGGTCAGCACTCTTTTTTCTGCTGCAGGTTCCTGAAGGCCCTCTTCATGCTCTCTGTCAGATAGCTCTCGAAGCGTGTGTTCAGGGTCCCAAGGATCCTGAAGAGCTCCTCCTCTGTCTTCGGGCAGGCCTTTCCTGCATCCGATATCCTGTGCTTGTCCAGGACGAAGTAGGCTGGGACATTGAAGCGCCTGGCAACGACATCGCGGGCGATGAAGTACTCCCGCGTTGCCTCTCTCTGCTCTCCATTCAGGAACTTCCAGTTCCCTATCTTCTTCCAGCCGGGCTTCTCCTCTCCAACAATGCTTGCCTTCTTCATCTGAGAGGCGAACATCTTCTCGAGCCCTGCCTTCTCTATTTCCAAAGTAAGCACATCCTCCAGCTGGAAGAGATACTCGACATCTGAAAGTGCATATGAAAGCTGCTCGGCGGAAAGCGGTCTTTTAAGCCAGTTGGTCTGCTGCAGCTTCTTCTTCTCCTCAACCTCCACCCGGATCCCCAGATACCTCTCGACCAGGCCAGTGAGGTTTCCCGTATAGCCCAGGCACATTGCCATTACGCGCACATCGAGAACATTCACAAGTGTCGTATTGTAGTTCTTCTTCAGAAGCGAATTGTCGCTCTGCATATCGAACCACACCTTCTTCACCTTGGAATTGAAGAAGGCGATGAGAGCTTCTCTGCTCATGGCCCTGCTCCTTGGGTCTATTATATAGTAGCGCTCTCCATCGAAGACCTGTATGAGACACAGGTGCTCTCCGTATATGTGGAGATTGAACTCACCCTCGAAGTCGACTGCGATCCTCTCCTTTCCATTGAAGTGGGAAATGAGTCCTTCAAGCCTTTCACCAGTACTTACATATTCGAAATCCATGACAGCACCATGATAGCAGAATACGGGCAGCAAGATAAATCAGTACTCCCAGCGCACAGGCTGCCAGGAAATGACCTATCGGATCAGAGCTGTTTCCGATTGGCCAATTCCATGGCACTATGCGAAAAAAATTGTTTCTAAATACACAAGGGCGATGTTATACTGATTCAGTATTAGTAGTGTTTATAGAAGATATTCTCCTGAGAAGGATCGCCATTGGCGGTCCTTCTCTACTTCTACAGCACCATCATCGTCCCAAGAACCGTAATGTAGACGACTCCGATCACGATCATCGACAGCAGGAATCCAAGTATCTTCCTGTCCTTCCTGTCCTCCTCCAGAGCAATCGTCATCTGCTGGGCAAAATCATCGTTATAGGGCATGGCGCAGCTCCCTGTAGGTCACGAAGGGTCTGATGTCGATCTCCTCTTCTCTCTCTGGTTCCTTTACAGAAGGACAGAGCTGGAGGATTGCAATCTGGACCTTCCTGTCGAGTGCATAGAACTCCTTGGAGCCGATGAAGCTCTTCATCGTCTCGCGAGCTATCCTTCTCTTCTCTGCAGCGATCTTTCTTCCGGGTCTCTTCTTGATTTCCATACTGTTTTCTCCCTTTGATATGGCAATGATGACCCATTCACTACGACATATAGTGTCGTAGTGAATGGAAAATCCGGAAGAATTCTCATTTTTTCGATGGGTGCCGACCTGGATACTACAGGGACTCGTACATGCGGGTTATCGTCCTCCTGTACTCGTCCACAAAGCTCTCGGGAGAGACCGGTACAGCCTCTCCTGCGAATGAGATCACCCGATTGAGAAGCTCCTTGTAGCTGGATACCGGAATCGTCATATCTATGGAGCCATCCTCGTTGTGCTTCATCCTCTGAGCCTTGTGCCAGAGCTGTGTCGACACAATTCTGGCCGCAAGGCCTGAGAAGTGGATCGTGCAGTACTCTATCCTGCGACCGAAGAAGATGCCGAACGAACCGGAGAGAAAGCTCTCCATCTCGTTTGCAGGGATGCTTCTGATCTCGATGTTCCTGACAAGTTCGATGTTCTGGATTCTTGAAAGGTGGAACTGCCTCAGAGCGTTCCTCTTGTGGTCGAAGGCGACCATGTACCAGCTGGAGTTGTAGTTTATCAGCCTCTCTGGCTCGACTATCCTTCCCTCGCTCCGCTCTCCCTTCAGATTGAAGTAGTCAATTCGAATTGCGCAGTTTGCGGCTATTGCATCGCACATGCCCTTGAAGACAGAGTAGTCGGGAAGGTCTATGGATTGGGCCCTGTAATCCACTCTCTCGAGGACTCTGCGCCCCTTCATGCCAAGCCCCTGCGAGATAGTATCCTTGACTCCATCGCTTATAGTGGAACCAAGTGGAATCGTATCGAGAAGCGAGTTCGTGTAGGCTGCCAGTATGATCATCCTCTCCTCGAGGTTCGTATAGTCGCCCCACGGCTTTACAAGCTCATAGCAGTGTTTTCTTCTTGAAAACTCGATCGGAGCATCCAGCCTGTCCCTCATGTACTCTATATCGCGGCAGGCAGTCCTGGTGTTGACACCGAACTCCTCTGCCACCTCCTTGAGAGTGACTCCACCCCTTTCGACCAGTGCCTTCCCAATGTAGTTGATCCTTTCTGTCTGACTCATAGGAAAATGATAGGACAGAGGGGGCAAAAAGGAAAGAGAGAGGGAATGCATCCAACTTCCTCTACATCTCTTTCTGAGACGAAGAGTTGTTAGGTACACAGCATCTTGAAAGAGAGGCAAACAAGCCTTATCATTGTCATTCGCATGATAGAACTCGCATTACCCGCAGGCAGCCTTGAAACTGCACTTACAGCCTTCAGCTATGGAGCCGATGCCGTCTACTTCGGCCTCAGGGAGTTCTCTGCCCGAAAGGGAGCAGTGAACTTCTCTGAAGAGGACCTTTCCAAGGTCAGGGCCTACGCTCTCAGGAATGGAAAGAAGATATATGTGACTGTCAACACGCTGATCGATGATAGAAATCTCGACCACTGCATCGACCTGCTTGCAATGATCGACTTCTATGGCTGCGATGGCATCATCACACAGGACCTAGGCATTGCCAGAATCATGAGAGAGTATTTTCCCTCTCTTCCGATCCACGGTTCGACCCAGCTTGCTGTCCACACCTCAGAGGGTGTAAGAGAGCTGGTCGATCTGGGGTTCGAGCGTGTCGTACTCTCACGTGAACTTACATTCAGGGAGATAGAGAAGATAAGAAGGGAGTGTCCGGACGTCCAGCTCAAGGCCTTCATCCACGGCGCCCTCTGCTACGGCTTTTCCGGCCTCTGCTCTGCCTCCTTCCTCAAGTGCGGCAGAAGTGCAAATGGGGGCGAGTGTGCCCAGATCTGCAGGAGCTGGTTCACAGATACGGATACGGGAAAAAACGGCTACTTCTTCTCCATGGAGGATCTCAGGATCGGAGAGGAGATCCTGAGGCTGAACGAGATTGGAATAGACAGCGCAAAGATAGAGGGAAGACTCAAGAGTCCCGAGTATGTTGCCGCTGTAACGAGGTACTACAGGTCCATTCTCGACACAGGAAAGGCTGATGGACAGAGTCTGCAGGATGTAGAGACAAGCTTTGAACGCAAGAGCGGTACTGGATACTTCCACTACGAGAAGAACCGTCCCTCACTGCTCTCGGGTCCGTACCCAGGGCATATGGGAGCTGAGTGCGGCAGGATAGTCAGGCAGAATCCTTCTGCTATCACAATCGAGACCAAGGTCAGGATCGAGAACCATGATGGCCTGCAGTACTTCACAGAGGATAGATTCGGCCTTCCTGTTTCCCACAAATTCTCTGCAAGCATACTGAGAAGTACAGAAGACAATGTTACACTCCGTCTGGAATCCGATGAAAGACTACTTGGAAACATGGTCTACAAGATCTCCGACTCCACGAGAAGGGAGAAGACACCATCTGTCCAGATTCCTCTCTTCAGGAAGCCTGTAGAGATTGCAGTCACACTTGGAGGTGATTCGATCACGGCCACCAGTCTGGGAAAGAGCATAACACGGCCTCTCATGCTCCAGGAAGCGAAGAGACCGATCGAACCGAAGGAGACGATAGAGCACCACTTCTCACAATCCGGAGAGAGCAGATATACGCTTGGAAACCTGACATTCAGAAATGAGAGTGGAATCAGCTTCCCATTCCTTCCTCCTTCTGTGATGAAGGAGTTCAGAAGGGAGTTCTATGCACTTCTCAACGAAGTCAGACCCGCAAGGCCTGAGATTGCAGAGACAGCCAGGCTCAAGGAGAGCATCGTACTTCCAGAGCGAGAGCTTCTTGCCGAAGATCTTCCCTGGTCACTGAAGGCAAAGAGGATAGATGGAAGGACATACTTTTCATTTCCTCCCATCACCTTTACAGAGGAGAAGACCTTCGAGGAGATGCTCAAGGCAGTCAAGGGACATGAGAATGTGACGATAGGACTCAACAACATAGCTCAGGTGCGCTTTGCAAAATCACACCCTGAGTTCGACTACTTCATCGACATCTTCCTCTACCTTTCGAACCGCTATGCTGCCCTCTCTCTTCTTGATGAGATTCCAGGTCTTGTAGGTGGATACCTCTGGTTCGAGAGAAGCACCAAGGAGGGTCAATGGCCCTTCGAGCCGACAGTAACAGATTATGAACCACCCGTCTTCATCTCGCGCACCTGCTACAGACATGATGCGATGGGTCTTCCCTGTACAGGCTGTTCGATGAAGGAGGACTTTTCCATCCTCCAGGCTCCGGACACCTTCTCTGTCAAGGTAAGAAACTGCATAACTGTGGTAGAGAGGAACAGATAGTTTTTTTCATCAGGCAAAAAGAAATTCAGGACTGCTCATCACAGTCCTGAATCTTCCTATGGAATCTGATATCTTACTTACTTGTTGAGATAGCGGGCAACAAAGGCCTCTGCGTTCTGGATGGAACCACCAGCTGCACCCTTTACGATGTTGTTGACCATCAGGACAAAGCCGATCTTTCCATCCTTCTTCTTGCATCTGCCAGTGTATGTGACCATACCCTGTGGCTTGCCCCAGAAGGCCAGCTTCTGCTGTGGCATTGTCGGATCCTCGCAGTAGACAACAGGCTGAGCTGGAGTCGAAGGAAGCTCTGCGCACTCCTTGAAATCCTTCCAGGCCCTGATGACATCCTCTGGCTCTACATCCTGCTCGAAGTCCACCCATACGGTCTCGAGGTGGCCTACGATGACCGGAACTCTGACCGTGAATGGATATACCTCGGGATTGATTGCAAGGATCTTCTTGATCTCCTTGTCGATCTTCTCCTCCTCCTTGCCGATATAGGGGATGCAGGTTCCGAAGATATCGAGGGTCGAGAGACCTGGATATCCTGCACCGGAGACTGCCTGGTATGTGCTTACATGGATTGTCTTGATACCGAACTGCTTCAGTGGAGCGAGTGCCATTGCAAGACCGGTAGTGGAGCAGTTTGCGTTGGTGACAACAAAGCCGCCATTTGGATAGCCCTGCTGCTCGATCATCGGAAGCTGGTCATGGTTTGCTTCTGGGATGAGGATAGGTACATCTGCGTCATATCTCATGCTGGCTGCGTTGGAGAAGACGTAGAAGCCCTTGGAGCGGAGCATTGGCTCTACATCGTTTGCGATATCTGCTGGAAGACCGGAGAATACGATCTGGATTCCCTCTGCCTTCATCTGATCTGCGTCAAGCTTCTGAAGTCTCTTCTCCTTGATGGCCTCCGGCATCTCGACTGGGATTACCCAGTGGACCTGAGAGGCATAGGTCTTACCAACTCTTGCCTCACTTGCAATTGGATAAGCGAGGTCGAACCAAGGATGGTCGGCAAGCATCCACATGAAAACCTGGCCTACTGCGCCAGTTGCGCCCATAACTGCAACTTTGATCTTCTTTTCCATATGTTATGTCCTTTCACCTGATGTTTTTAGTGACAAGCGAAAAAGTACCTAAATACTTGATTTTATGCAATAGTTTTTTTGTAGTTTGTTAGATTTTAAAAGTCTGTTTTGCACAGTGTTGATGAAAAACCTCAATCCACATCGTCATTTGAGAAAAGATCTCTGAATTTGAGTGAATTTGGGATTTCGAGAATCCTATTTATGGCGATTTCCATCTTTTCATA
>Ga0208297_1001794_pt1 | contig 16358 bp, 16 predicted proteins | sample LMS_cellobiose_e_FD_187367 | JGI IMG/M metagenome (GOLD analysis project Ga0208297, IMG submission 187367) | Rumen-fistulated moose microbial communities from Alaska, USA - LMS_cellobiose_enrichment (SPAdes) (version 2) | ecosystem: Host-associated > Mammals > Digestive system > Stomach > Rumen... | reverse complement strand
CGCTGTTGGACGCGATGGGTGCGGCAAAGGAGCGGGACGACGTCTTTGCGTCTATCTGCTTCTGCCCCATCATCGACCTGGAGCATGCCGATATGGCTTACGAATGGCTCTTTAAGGGTACCGACAGCCGCCTGGCAGGAAGCGAGGCGCAACAACAGGTTTCCGCCGAACTGGCGGCGCAGTTCCCGGCGTACCTGGCCAGCCTTAATCTGCATAAGGCCGATGGTACTCCGCTCACGGGTGATAACTTCCTGGATTATATCAAGGAACTGCTCATCGCATCAGCACAGAAGGCCAAGGATGCCGGGGCAGATATTTCTGCCGACCTGGGCTTCCAGTTCAACAGCGAATCACGCGGACGCTTTGCGGCCCCTCTCAATGGCGGTCTGACCAGTGGCAACCGGTCGAAAGGAATGCCGCAGGGAATGAACCGTCCTGCCGGTGGCCCGGACGGCAACGTGCCGATGATGCGCATGGGCGGCGGACGCGTGGGCGAATATATCACGGACCTGGATATGCCTACCTACCTTGATTACGTTGTGAGCACGCAACCGCTCAAGGGGGTCCCTTCCTTCGATTCTAAAGGTGTCCTGGGCAGCAGGGCTTCCGGTGAGAACGAAGAATTCGGCGATGCAACCGGGTCTTCCGTGAACTTTACGGAAGACGGCGCTGCAGCCAACGGTGTCGTGCTTACAGATGAAATCAGGCGCAATGTTATCTTGATGAATCCGATGATTTTCGTGGGCAATCCCAAGGCGACGAATGCGCCGCACTGGTATGTGCGACACGGCGCCCGCGACCGAGACACGTCCTTCCCGGTACCGGTTGCTTTCGCCACCAAGTTGGAGAATGCCGGCTTGGACGTAGACTTCCTCCTGGCCTGGAACCGCCCCCATAGCGGTGACTACGCACTGGATGAGGTCTTTGACTGGATTCGGCAGATAACGGGCCGGTAAACCGGAATTGCTTGCCCCCCCCCCCAACAAAAGAATAACCCCGACAGTCATGGAAGATTGCCGGGGTTTGCTTCGGAATTCTCACAGAAATTGACATAGAATTGTAAATCTCTGAAAAATCAATTAGTTAAATAGTCTTGTACGTGATCGTTACTATTGCTCGTCTATCTCGATGATGCGTCCCAGCTTGTCAACCTTATGCTCGAAACGGTTGATGCCTACAACGGCGAGGATATAGGCCAGGCCGTTGGCAATGATGCCCAGACCGATTATCGTCGAAAGGACACCAGCCGTGACGCCGAGGTTGCGAAGGCCGAAGAAGCCTAGGACGGCACCGCAGACGCCCAGGATGAGAAGCGCCCACCACTGCGGGAAGCCCACTTTCCTGTAATCGAGACTCTGGACGGCGATGATAATGCCCTCAATGATGACCCAGATTGCGAAGACTACCGGAATGGAGACGGCAGTCCCGAGGATGTTGAACAGAAAGAAACAGCCGAAGAAGATGTCCAGCAGGGCGCTCAGCATACGGGTGCCGCTGTTGGGAAGGAACGCCTGTGTCCTCAGGGTGAAGACCAGCTTTGTGATTCCGGCGATAAGGGTCAGGCATCCCAGCACCCAGGCTGCGGAGACGAGGGTGATGTCTGGCTTGGCGATGCAGACGACGCCGAGGATGATGAGGAGAAGGCCTGCGACGCAGAGCCAAATCTTGGTACTTGTTTTCATGATGAATATTGGTTTTGGCCGTGTATAATCTATCGGTTTCAGCAGGCAAATTTACCCATTTGCAGTGACATGGCAAATAAATCGACCCATCTTCGTCACATGAGGGCTTTCGCTGCCGGTCTATCTTTCGTAAATTGATTATCTTTGCAGATAAGAACCTCTACCATTCATTTTAATCGGTCTTGGCAGAGACCAGTGCCCAGCACGAAACACTCCGGACGATATGAGAAAAGCAATGTTTTTGATGGCAGTAACCCTCATTTGCTTTACTGCCTGTGGCCAAAGAAGTGGCGGTGCACGCGGCCCTCGCCAGGGTGGTCACATGGAAATCGACAAGGATTCTGACAGTGTTTTCGTCGCATTGAAAAAAGAGACACTGGGGAAGTTCAAGCAGTTTACTTTCAACGACTCTCAGACCGGCAAGACGATGGAATACAACCTGCTGGTTCCCGAAGGAGCCGAGGTTGGTATGAAACTCCCATTGGTGCTCTTCATGGCCGATGCCAGCACCGTGGGCAAGGAGGTGACAGCTCCGCTCACGCAGGGTTACGGTGCTCTGGAGTTCGCTTCCGACCGCGACCAGCAGTTGCATCCCTCGATCGTACTGGTGCCGCAATACACCGATTGGGCCGTGCAAGATGACTGGAGCACCACAGACGAAGTAGAGATGACAATCCGTCTGCTTGATGCTGTCTGCAAGGAATATAATGTGGATACCAGCCGCCTCTACACCACCGGCCAGTCGATGGGCGGCATGATGTCGTTCTACTTCAACATCACGCATCCCGACCTCTTTGCGGCCTCGCTCTTCGTCAGCAGCCAGTGGGACACCTCGAAGATGCAGGACTTCGGGAAGAAGCATTTCTTCTATATCGTTGCCGGCGGCGACCAGAAAGCATCGAGCGGCATGAAGGATTTGGCGGAGGTACTGAAGGAGAACGATGCCCGTATCGAATCCGCCTCCTGGAGTGCCAAGCTCCCCGGTCAGCAGCAGGAACAGCTTGCAGAGCAGTTGATTGCCCGTGGCGGCAACATCAACTTCATCAAGTGGGAAACCGGCAGCGTCCTTCCGGAGTCTGGCCAAGGTATGGAACACATGGCTTCCTTTGACTACGGCTACAAGATTGCAGCCGTCCGTGACTGGCTGTTCCTCCAGAGCAAGCAATAACATGGAATGAAAATGAAGAAACGATACGGAGCCATTTTCGCCACCCTGTTCCTCTGCATTGGCATGCATGCGCAGTTCTTTCAGCCAATGGAGTACTACGTGGCCCTCAATCCATTCGGGGAGAAAAAAGCGTGAATATGAAACGTCCCTTATTATTATTTGTCCTGTTATCCGGTCTATTGTCACAGACAGGGTGTGCCGGATCAGAGCAATTCGCCAGAGAGAACAATCAGGATGGTTCCTCCATCGAACAGAATCCGTCTTCTCAGAATCCTTCTACAAAACTAGCTCCCACCCTTGTTATGAATAATGGCTTGACCCTGCCGACGGCCGGCATCGGCACCTATTCACTGCATGGACAGACATGCTTCAATTCTGTGTACTCGGCCCTGAAAAGCGGAGTCCGGCTCATTGACACGGCCTATATGTACGGCAACGAAAAGGAAGTCGGGCAGGCTGTCCGGCAAGCTGTTACGGACGGCATCTGCAAGCGCGAGGACATTACGGTCATTACCAAGATCTACCCCGGGACGCAGTATGAGCATCCGGAGGAAGCCATCGAACTGGCGCTTTCCAAGCTGGACATCGGCTATATAGACATCATGCTCCTGCATCATCCTGGCACAAACGATGTGAAGGCCTACAAGGCAATGGAAAAGTATCAGGCGGCCGGTAAGATCAAATCCCTGGGCATCTCTTGTTTCTATGTCAAGGAATTGTCCGGGTTCCTGCCACAGGTAAGCGTCAAGCCTGTCCTGGTGCAGAATGAGATTCATCCGTATTACCAGGACACGGAGGTCGTTGACTTCATTCTCAAGAATGATATCGTCGCGCAGGCGTGGTACCCGCTCGGAGGCCGTGGCTTTCAGGGAGAACTGCTCAAGGATCCTGTACTTGCCGATATTGCAAAGGCTCACGGCAAGTCAATCGTGCAGGTGATCCTGCGCTGGCACTGGCAGCGGAATGTGGTCGCAATCCCAGGCTCCAGTAATCCCGCCCATATCGCCGAGAACCACGATATCTTCGATTTTGAACTGACCGATGACGAGATGAACAGGATTGCTTCGCTCAACCGCAATGAAAAACACGACTGGTATTAGCCGTAGTTCTCAATCAGGTACTTCACAAACTGGGGATCCCCGAAGTTGACAAGGCCGCTGTCATCCCCTTTCCCGATAACGATCCGGTTGCCCGCATGCCGACAAATCGCTAATAATTGGGATTTCTAATGAGAGGGAGAATCACGACCTTTGCGTCATAACAAAGTCAATTGCCATGAATAAGAAACTCAACCCCTGGGCTGCCGTCGGTGTAGCGCTCCTGTATCTCCTTTTCGTATTCGCATCCTGTTTCATCGGATTCCTGCATCCCGCCTGCTGGGCCTATTTCTCCGTATTGGCCGCCATTCTTGCCGTCGGCCCGTATTTCTGGCTGGCAGCACGCTGGCAGAAATTTGGCGTGGGGACTGTCCTAGCCCTAATCGTCTGCCTTTTCTGCCTTGCTACCGGTGAGGCCGAAGGACTGCTCTCCAAGGCAATCATCCTGGGCGGCGGAGTCCTGGCCGATATCGTGCGCCAGTTCATGGGTAACGGTTCAAGGAAGGCGCTCTACTGCGCCTACCCATTTCTTGCGATAGGCAACATCGGCTGGATCATCCGGCTCTGGACCGACAAGCAGTTCTACTATGACGGGGCGGTTGAGGAAATGGGCCAAGCTTACGCCGAAGGAATCAAGGCCCTCCAGACTTCAGGCCATCTCGTAGCCGTCATCGTCCTGACAGCAGCAGCCGCCGTCCTCGGTGTCTGGCTTTGTGCCAGGACCGACAAAAAATCCTCAAACCTTCTTCAATAATGGGACTCCTGAGCAAGATATTCAGCAACACGCGTAAGCCGCAGGGGTTTTTCGGCAGGCTGATGGTCGCCGGAATGAACGGCGGTTCCCATGCGGCAATGGCTATGTGGGGACTGGAGAAGACCGACATCCCCCAGGCAGGGGAAATCCTTGACATCGGCTGCGGCGGAGGCGCCAACATCGCCCGGCTGCTGGCCCGAAGCAAGGCGGCGAAAGTGACCGGCGTGGACTATTCGCCCGTGTCCGTCGCGAAATCCGCCAAAGTGAACGCCGACGCCATCGCACAGGGACGTTGTGAGGTCCGGGAGGCCGATGTGGCAGCACTCCCATTCGGTGACGGGCAGTTCGCCCTTGTGACCGCCTTCGAGACCGTCTACTTCTGGCCGGATATCGAAAAGAGTTTCGCCGGAGTGAGGCGTATCCTTTCTGATGGAGGGACCTTCCTGATCGTCAACGAGGATGACGGCCTGTCCGGGAACAACGGGAAATGGGAGAAGATCATAGACGGGATGCACACCTATACGCCTGACGAACTGAAGACACATCTGACTGCGGCCGGATTCCGGAACGTGACCATCCATCGGGATGAGACGCGGCACTGGCTGGCAGCAACCGCCTTGAAGTGATGAAGAAAACCTACGCACCACTGCCCATGGTCATGAACGGCCGCTATGCCGTCCTGTTCGGGAAACTGTCGGAAAAGGAGAAGGAAGACACACTCGCCCGGATGGCCGAGCTCATCGAGGAGGAACGCGATTACGAGGACAAGGGCAATTACGGCCATTTCTGCAACATCCTTCCCACGCTCGCGATCGATGAGGCGCTCCGCAGGAACGGGAAGACCCCGGAGGAGGCCTTCCAGCTGATCTCCACCCACATGTGGGCTGCCCTCACGCCGGAGTCCTTCCGGAAGATGTCGCGGCTGCGGTGCTTCCTCCCTGTGATGAAGAAGGTCATCCCGCTGGGCTTCAAGTACGGATCCGGCAAGGGCTGGAAGTACGCCTGGCACAAGGACGATCCGGCCGACATCTACCACTTCGAGTGCCTGGAGTGCCTCTACAAGTACGAGTTCTCCAAGCATGGCGTCCTGGAGCGCTTCGGGCCCATGTTCTGCCACAGCGACATCATCAACTACGGGAACCTGCACAACATCGATTTCATCCGTACCCGGACCCTCTGCCAAGGCGGCGACTGCTGCGACTTCCGCTTCGTCCGCCACCGGAAAGGAGAGACCTGGGAAAGGACAAAAAGCATCTGAATAAAACATCTGAATATGGAAAGACCGAATTACAAGAACTGGATGCCCAAGGGCATGATCTGGAGCTTCGCGGCGGCCTGTGCCGTATGTCTGGTCCTGACACTGGTCATCCGGCTGAACTGGCTGAGGATCATCTTCCTTATCGCCACCATCGCCCTCGCATGTGTCACCCTCTGGACGCTCCTGATGCACCGGGCGTTCTCCTACAACGGGAAGCGTCAGATGTCCCGCCAGATCATCGAAGGGGTGGCCGCGTATGTGGATCTGCCCGAAGGCGGACGTGTCCTGGACATAGGCTGCGGCAGCGGCGCGCTGGCCATCGCCGTGGCAGGGCGCAACCCCAAGGCCTCCGTGACGGGCATCGACCGCTGGGGCGCTGAGTACGCATCATTCAGCAAGTCTCTCTGCGAGGAGAATGCCCGCATAGAAGGAGTGGGGGACCGCACGGAGTTCCGGCAGGGTGACGCCCAGAAGCTGGACTTCCCGGACGGGACTTTCGATGCCGTCGTCTCGAACTATGTCTACCACAACATCCCCAGCCGGGACCGGCAGGCGATCCTGATGGAGACCCTGCGCGTATTGAAGAAAGGCGGGACCTTCGCCCTGCATGATATCTTCTCCCGGAGCAACTACGGGGATATGCAGGCATTCGTGCAGAAACTGAAAGGAATTGGATACGAGCGGGTGGAACTCATCCCCACGGATGGCGGACGGTTCATGACAAGGTGGGAGGAGACATGGATGGCCCTGTCCGGATCGGCGGTACTGGTGGGGAAGAAATAGCAGCTGCTATCTCACGGTAGTTATCGGGATATCACTCCAGAGGGCCGTGTAGTGCGGACTCTGGTGGTCCCGGCTCATCTTGATCTCACCGCTGCCTTGCGACCCCAACAGGACAGCGCCGCGGCCGAAAAGCTTATGGATGGAGTCGATGCTCTCTGACAGCTTCGACTCCTTTTCCAATGCCGCCATGTCAGAGAACAGGGAATGGGAGAATCCCTCCTCCTGCACGAGCCGGGTGATGACCACGTACTTGCTGGCATAGGTCTGTGGAGCGTTCTCCTTGAACCGATTCATGATGGCGAAGAAATTGTTGCAGTCGGCAAGGGCGTACTTGGACAACTACGCTGAGGCTTACGGCGAGGCTATGGGTTGCGGAGCAGGTTGACTTTGGAAATATCCTCCAGCGGTTCCTTCTCCCGCCAATGGCTCACGACGCGGCAGATTTCCTCCCCGCGGCCGTTCATGATCTTGCCGACGAATGTGGACGGCTGATCGGTAGCGTATGTGTAATTGGCAATCTCGTCACCCATCCTGGACTCTTTGATGAACTTGATGTTCAGGGAATCCGGCCGGTGCGTCAAAAGGAATTCCCCGTCGAAGCAGATGAGTGCCATGCTCACGTACCGGCGGTTGTTCGTGTGGCCGTTGAAATCCAGGTCGATCAAGTTGATGGTGTGTCCGAGGGAAGACGACGGCTCATCCTGGAGTTTCAGGGGAAGCCGTTTCCTGTGGGGACCGGCGGACAGTTCGTCCACGACCTCTGAGGTTGGGATGTAACCCTCGCAGGAAACCAGCTTGCGCTCGGACATGGAGATCAGCGACCAGCAGCTGTTTCCCTTGGCAGCGATGACTCCGGAGTGGACCTCCCGGACCGTAAAGTCAATCCAGACGCGAAGCGTCGACAGTTCGCTTACCCAGAGAGTAACCTCGACATCCTCCGACCACATGACGGGAGGAGCGGGCAGATCCAGGTTGATTTCGGAGATGACCCACGTCTTATCTTCCTTCTGGACATCGAACGCCGCCACTCCTAGGGTGGTGAAATAGCGGGCCACGGTGCTCTCGTGGAAATTGAGCAGGGCATCGACGGTAAGCCTGTAATCGGCGTTGATGTTCGCTGCTGTAATCGGGTATATAGTACTGTATTTCATTTGGTTCCTGTTTGGCTATACTTTCTTGATGACCCAAGTGACGACACCCCAGATGAGGAAGTCGTTGTCCGGGCCGACCGGTATGGGCTTGTACTTCGTGTTCTTTTCGTTGCAGGGCATCAGGAAGGCTCCGCCCTCGTGGATCTCCACCCGCTTGACGGTGTACTCGCCGTCGATGCGGAAGAAGAAGGTCGAGGCGCTGTGCTGCACCAGCAGCTTCACCAGGTCCAGCTTCTCCCTCACCTCCTCGGCGGGAGAGGGGAATCCGGCCTTGACGGATCCCATCATCAGCAGATCGATGCTGTCCGTATCTGTGAGCGGGTAGGGTTTCATGAACAAAGGGGTAAATCAGAATGCAAAGATAGTCATCGTTTGTGCCAAACCGTGACACCCGGGAGGATTATTTGTCGCCGAACACTTCTTTGACGTGGGCGATGATCTGGTCGGCGTCGTGCAGCAGGTTGTAAAGGCCGTCCTCGGAGAGGACGCCGCGCTTGAGGTCGGAGGGAACCTGTCCGGCTTCGTCAGCCTCGTAGTCCTCCTTCCACTCTCCGGAATCCATATAGTCCCTAAGGACTTCGGGTTCGTCCTTGAAATCCTCGTATTCGCCGACGGCCTCTTCCAGTCCCGCCAGCACGCGGGTGAGTTCGTCGTACCTGTCCTCCATCAGGGAGATCCTTTCAATTCTAGCTTGCTTGCCATTTCAATCAATTGGTTTAGTTATCAATAGTGTCAAAGTATCATAGTATCACAATAAGTCCGGCGATAATGGCCGACGGGATGGCCAGTACCATGCCGAGAAGGGAGCCCTTGATGTGGAACCAGTAGTCGTGGTAGTCCTTCGTCATATCCTCCGTCCCCTTGATCACGAAATGCGGATCGTGGCAGCACCAGAGGTACCATATAGAATAAAAAAAGACCCGCCTATTTAAGCATTGTTAAGAGGCTCGGCGAGTTCTAGTGATGCAAAGATACAACTTTTTTGATTCTTGCAATAATTTTTCTAAGAATCAGCGCTTTGTTCCGAACAGGGCAGGAAATAATAGCAAAACTATTCATCGTTTGAAACAATAACCCTCTTGCTCATAAGTACTATGAAGATGGTGAATGAGAACGATCAGATTAGAAAGCTCTCCAGAATCTGATTTGAAATTTGCAAACCCTTCATTCACCTGCTTTGAGTACAATGCCGGGTTCCCGCTTCGTTGAATCCTGGATTCAATATCATTAGGGATAATGAATGTGATTCTATCGCCCAGCCTTCTCTTGAATTCTGTTTCGTATATACGGATTCCTGCCAGGTCAAAGTCCCCGAAGTAAAGAATCCTGTTGGGAATAGTTTCAAGCCACAGCTTTGCTTCTTCACAGATAGGAAAGCGACAGAGAATGACATATGGACCATTCTCTGGCTGAAGGCCTACATTAGGAATCCACCCGAGGTCATACAAGCATTCCGCATTCTCTACGACGATAACGGTCACCTGTCTTGGAATTGCAAGAGCAGACCTATCAATGATATGTAAACCCGTGGCCGGATTCAGAACATATTCCCTTTTCTGGTAACTGACACTAAGGTCCCTGTCAGCCAGGATGGAGAACCCCTTGACAGTCCTGTCAGCACCATCCTGTTTCGAGTTGCCAAATAGGGCAACTTTCTCGGCGCGGGAGCTGATTTCATTCTCGGCAAGACGCAGCGCAGCCTCCAGGTCTGAGAGTGTTCGGTCATAGTCTACACAAGCCGCAGTAAACCGTTCAGGTGTGATGGCCTTGTATGCACCTCGGCTTCTTCCAATACGAACGAAAGACAATGCATTCTGGCTGTTAAGCACCGTGAGCAATTTCTTCATCTGGCCGGAACGGAACTCTCCTTCATTGACGGCGTCGCCGTCTCTCAGGCGAATGAGCGTTCGGATAGTTTTAGCTGAATACTTCATCGCTTTCTTTCAGTCTGGTTGCATCCAATGAAATCTCTTTGATACGGCTGCCGTCGGCCTGTGTAATGTCATAAACATTGTAAGCGTAGTCAAGGACAGCCTTAGTGTGATCCTGTCCGCTGCCAATCATAATCATACCAGCCGCATCGGCGAACCTGGTCAAAACATCAAGGTTGTAAGCGCTGATCGTGTTCATCTCATCAATGGCGCAAATGAGCCTGGTGTTCTCTGCCTGATTCTTTTCAAGAAAGACATGGAGAAGAGTCATATTAAGCATGGCTTTCAAGACAGATGCTGTACCGCTGGATCCAGGTCTGTTCAAAGACAAGGCATTCTTGATGGTGTTCCCTTTCTCGGTGACATTCATGCGGATATCGAACATGGACGTCATTGAGATTCTTTGTTCACCACATCGCTCTAGCTCGTCAGAGAAACGTTCAAGGAGTTCAATGGCTTTCTTGTTCGCCGGTTCTTCATCATCAGAGAAGAGATTGTCAAATCCCAAAACTACGTTTTTCTCCTGATAGAACTTGGATATTTCACGAAGGATACGGACGAGATCGGTCGTGTCTTTCTCATTGACGTTCATGGAGAAATCATCAATGCAGTCAGTCTTATTGTATTCCTTGACGAAAGCGGTAGCTTTCCGGCAGAGCTTCTGTATCTGCATCAGCATGTTTTCAACAGGACTCATGGCCGTGCTGATATTACGGATCTCGTCGAGCCATATATTGGTATTCAGACGAACATACCAGTCAAGTCCCATTTTCTCATCGCTGTTCTCAAGTCTTGTGCGCAGTTTCTCAGCGACGGAGAGGAATTCATCAAAGGTACTGAGACTATCATTCCTGCTGATTCCGAGCTGGAAAGTGTCAACCCGGGAAAGCATATCCGGTGCATAGATTCTCTTGACGGCTTCGGGAATCTCTTCCTTAAGGTCGTCTATTGTTCTACGGATATCGTCATAAGATGTGATGATATCCTTCGCCGTCTGTTCCGTTGGAATGGGCTCCGCTACGTCATATGCAGCGCGGAAATCGCTCTTTCTTTCCAGAAACGAATTCGCTGCCTTTATGTTTTCATCAACAAGGCTCTTTTCGTTCTTATAAGACTCAATGTCATCTTTGAGTTTACCGTCATTCTCATCAAAGGTTGATCTGGCGGCCTTCTTCTTGTCTAAGACGGTATTGTATTCCAGATTCAGGGCGTCCTTTTCTTTGACGGTTTCAGCCTTTTTGTCCAAGTACCGTTCCTTGTCTTCCGAAGCTGACGGGTAATCTTCGATACACTGGAGAACATATTCTTCGGAATTAATCTTGCTTGTTAATTCATCTAAGGTAGCCTTCAGACCTTCATCGTTGCCGTGGATTCTGGCGCTATAGTCAGCCTTTATCTCACTGGCCTTATCATCGTGCTCTTTGACAATGTTCGGGATACTCACCTTGAAGTATTCATTTTCGTCCTTTTCTTTCTGTTTCAGCGGTTCGAGTTCCTTCGCCACGTTGTCATCAATGGCTTGAAGCTCTGCGGCTTTCTGACTTTCCAGAAGGACCTTACGCTCCAATTCGTCTTCAATGGCTTTCCGGGCCGTTTCAACTCTCTTCCGTAGTTCAGGAATCGGGAGCCTTTCAATCTCCCTTCTTGATAGAATACCATCGAGGATCGTATCAAGTCCAGGGAACGAATCTTCTTTGAGAGAAGAACGGACCTCTTCTACGGTTTCAGCGGACGCTAGTTTTGAAGCGAGATTGATAAGAGCGTCAATGAGGTTGAGTTCGGTTGTTTTCCAATCGCCACCTTGAAGTTCTTTGTACTTCTCGTTGACTTTGCTTCTGGAGTCAGAGGCCTTCTTAGTGATTTCTCCGATACTTGTCTGAATCTTAGAAATAACGCCATTATGACGTTTTTCTTCCTCAGCCTGTTTGTGCTGGTATAGAATCTTGTTCCTGTCAAGAGCATTCTTCATTTCCTCGACAATATCCTTAGAATCGGATGTGAGGTCGGCATACCTCCTGTCAAGCGAAGCTTTCTCCGCCTCATGTTCTTTTTTATGCGCAATCCAATCGACAAGAGCTTCAATATCAACGTCCTTGTATTTGTCCTCAATTTCTTTTATGGAGTCAAGAGTGTGTTTGATAGCCCCACGATTCTCATTGATTTGATCAAGTTTCTCTTGGAAGGCTTTGTCCGATTCTTCCCATGCGGTTTTTGCGGAAGACCTCTCTTCTGTTTTAGCGGTGAGCAGGGATTCCAACTCAGCCATTCTGGTTGATGCCTTTTCGACTGAACATTTCAGTAACCCGGGAATCTGTTTCCTCTCTTCTTGATTTGTATAATACCTGTCAACCTTCAGGAAAAGATCGTCTGCAATCGGGGAGATGGTCGTATGGCCATTTTTGTCCTTCACGGTCATTTTCTTGATGTCGGCATAGCGTTGGGTGAAACTCTCAAGATTGCTCTTGTGAGAAGCCAGTTCGATACCCTCTGTGTCCACTTGATTCGAGGACATAACCGCAGCAACAAGTGTTTCCTTCAGATTCTCTTGCGTGAATGGCCGGTTCTTGAATATGGCAGAAATAAGGGGGCGAACGGCATCCCTGTCTTTGGGCGTTCTGACTATTGAATACTGCTCGTCATAGTATTCTCCCTTTCCGAGGAAAATATTGTTGAACTTCCACATGCGGTCCTCCGTCTTGCAGTTGATACCGAGTTCAGAAAGCTTCTGCCGGATTTCCTGCCAACTGGTAACCTGGTCGTCACCGTTGTAAAGCCAATCCATATCAAAAGGGGCACTGATGAAATGGAAATTCAGGGCCTGGCCTGTCCGGTTAATCAGGATGCAGTACGGGATATTGAGATTATTGATTATCTCATATATCAAGAACGAATTTGGATGCTGGAAATAGTAAAGGCTGAAACGGGTTTTCTCCCGGGTATCGATATCAAGATACTGATCGTCTACTACAAACGGAAACAGGATGGCATTCATTAACGTAGTCTTGCCAACGCCCTGTCCTCCTGCCATGTCGCTGTGTCCGTCCAGAAGCACATCGGCGAGCTGATAGCCGCCGCTATTGACCATTACGAGTCTTTTGAGATATCCCATAGTTTATTCCTCCGTTTCGTTAATGAGACTTGGCTGATGATCTTGTTCGATATCTTGCTCTTCCTGTTCCTCCTGCTGGTCCTCCTTTACTCTCGGTTCAGGAGAGAGATTGTATTTCGCGTGTTCCCCATAAAGCTTGATATTAAGGATATACTCTTTAAGATAGTTGTAGGCCGAGGTAACAAGACAGGTGGATTCATCAACTCCGATATCGATGAAACCTTCCTGGGCGATCTGCCTGAGGAACTTGGCGACTCTGGAAGCGAGCTGGCCGTCATCTGTGGAAGGAAGAAGTGAGCGCAGTTCATCGTTTTCGTCCAGGAACTTCTGTAATTCGAAAGACTTAAACTGATATCCAGGCGCCAACTCAGGGCGGAACTTAACGAGAATTTCCAGCCATGGAAGGTAATTTCCGATATCTGTCCTCAGTTTTCCTTGGGTAGCTTGAGCAGGCCTAGCTTCAGTAAGATGGATATAGCCCTGCTTCCGTTCGAGATAGAAGCCGAGTTGGAGGAAATATTTGAAATACGCATCATAGTGTTCATCCATTTTCCTGTAATATCGGCGGGTACTCTCGGAAAGAGAGTCTTCACAAATGAAGCCACCGGTCCTCAGTATCTTGAAAATATCCTTCATGTAGGGCATGTCCGGCACAATAATCTCGTTTTCCATTATCGTTTCTTTAGTTTTAAATTCTTGCATTTATAGGCTTCGTCTCCACTGCGATAGACGGTGTAGTTGTCATCTGTGACAAATCTAGGCCTGTATTGATTGACCGTTTCCAGGAAGATGCCTATCTTTTCCCGGAAGGTATGTTCTATGAGATAACCTTCGTAGTCTATGATGAAATCGGCGAGAAGCTGAGTTCCTTCCGTCCTTGAGTAATCCCGGAACAGTTTCCGGACTTCTGAGAGTAGGCTGTAGGTCGCAGTTACAGGAGGCTTACGTCCAATCTCTGAGCGTTTGATGCCTTGTGCTACGTTCATTGAACCGCCATTCTGCAGATTGAATTCCCGGACGACCAACTCAATATTCTTGTTATCGTCAATGAGGATATCTTTGTCGAGTGAAAGGTGAAGCCCACGGGTATTCTGAATCCTGCCGCGCATCGCCCCCAGATAATCATTGACGTTACTGAATGTATCAAGCTGGTTTGCACTCCAAAGACGAAATATCTGGTCAATCTTTCTGGCGGGTTTATCGATATTCTCTATACGGTCAAGATAATCTCTCAACTGACGCGTAATCTTCGATTTCCGTCTAAAGTAGAATCGGGAAAGTTCTGTCTTGAACCATATGCCAAGGGAATGTAGTCTTTCGTCGCCTTCGCTAAAAGACGTTTCAATGTAAGGAAGAAGACCATCATATATGCCCTTGTTCGGTTCACCTCGAACAGCCGCTTCCAGCTCTTCCAACTTTTCAAGGTTCTCTTTGAGAATCTGCATCTTCAGAGTAAGGCTTCGCTCTCCCATATAAGAATCTCTGACAGAGAACTCAATGGCGCTCAGAGTTCTTCTTATATTGTTCAAAATGGTTCGGAGGCTTTTTCTTATGGCGGTCAGGTAGCGAACTGGGTCGCTGTCTTCTGTTTTTGAACTCTGATAGTAGCTGACATTCCTTTCCAGGGTTTCCCGGTTACCGATAATGGTTTTGACATTCGCCTCACCGCTTGTTCCTCCCAGAGATTCCAGAAAATCAAAGACCGTTTGGCTTAACTCCCATCGTCCATTGTCTACCTCTATAAGGCCGGCTCTATTGAGTTTCTCGAGGGACTGCGGGGAGGCTTGTCCACGGGCTTTCTCTCCCAGAACTGACATGGGGTTTTCTACGCCCCCTTTCTGCATCCCATTATATAGCGCAAATACAAGCTCGGTGGACGATGTGAGCATTTTCCACTTGGCTTGTACTGTTTGCTGAGAGCCTTCTGTTTTCTTCATGAATCTTATAATTAACTTGTCGTTGTAAATTTAAAGAATCATTTCGATGCTTACAAATGTCTCCTAGAAATAACGAAACGATTGTCAGTCAGATTCCGACAGTTTCAGCAATTTATTGATAATCAATTACTTGCCGATGCATTTAGCTTAACCACAACAGTATCAGCGTTTTGTGTTTTTAATCGGTACAAGCGCTTTATTTCCAGATTTTTAGCATTTTCTAGCAAATACAACCCGTTGATTCAAAGTGCTTTGCAAACCGACATGTACCGCGGCCTTCCGACTCATTTTTCGACCGGGAGGGGAGGGTCACTCCCGTAATACTTCCTTGAACTCCATGATATCAAGCATTGAGAATAAAACGCCATAGATAGAAGCGTTCCAACTTTGGTGGAAGTGACCGTAAAACCAGTGGGTGAGAGGCTGTCCTGCCTCGAACAATGAGTCAAAGATCCGATCCTGGATTGCCCTTTCTCGCTCACAATCCACCAGCAAAGTCTCGTCCCTCTTGGCCCAGCACATAAGCCCATCTTTCGTGAGCAGTTCGCAGAATGAAGGGGAAGTGTGAGTCACAACAATACCGACCTTGTGTTTAGCGTTTATTTCAGCTAAGGCCTCTTCGTCATAATACGGCATCTCATCCGCCCAGAAACAAGCCGTCTGGGCGGAATGAGGCCGTGAACCAACAGCGAGGCGATAGGTCCTGTCAATGCTGATGGCACCGCCAATGCAGAGGATGGTATGGCCGCAAGCTGTGACAATGCTATAATCCGGGATACAGCGGAATCGCTCATGGTGGATCCGCTGCTCCTGGAAGTAGGCAGGATCATCATGATTCCCGCGGATCATCACGACCCAGTTGTTCGCCTTGGCCAGCCGCCGCGAGATCTTTATGAAGACCTGATCATAGTAACCGGGCTTTTCAAATCCAAAACCGCAGTCACCGGCTACGATAAGCAGCGTGTCGGTCATCCCGTACTGGACACATAGTTTGAACACCATCTCCTCAAAAGCACCGTGGATGTCTCCACACACCACAACGCTTTTCGCTTCACGATAGTTGAATGCCAATATCTCTCTATTCATAAAGGCCACGGTTCATACTGTTTGTGCCATTTTGTGCTTTTGATGATCTTCCAGTATACCTCCTTGGTCACTTCGCCAATATGGGGGAGCCAATATTGGTTTGTTACGCCATCGCGGTTCATATACTTGTCGGGGTGGGGTCGGAACCCGACCATATCTTCCTGACGAAGAATCTTCAAGATGGAGTCGATCTCATCCACCTTAAGAGTTATGCCTTGCTTATGCAAAGCGATGGCGATTTCAGCCACTTCGTCATAGAAGCCATAAACACCAAAATTAAGGTGGAAACGGTATGACTCAGATTCATTCTCTCTCCAAGGTGACAGATGAATTCGCGCATAAGACACATCCATGCAATGAAAACCACAATTTGCCTTACGCCATTTCTCGTAATCCTCCTGA
>Ga0208297_1001793_pt1 | contig 16381 bp, 18 predicted proteins | sample LMS_cellobiose_e_FD_187367 | JGI IMG/M metagenome (GOLD analysis project Ga0208297, IMG submission 187367) | Rumen-fistulated moose microbial communities from Alaska, USA - LMS_cellobiose_enrichment (SPAdes) (version 2) | ecosystem: Host-associated > Mammals > Digestive system > Stomach > Rumen... | reverse complement strand
TCGACAAATCAAAGTTTGTACAAGCAATCACATTTTTGATATAATCCAAAAACCGTAATCAAGGAGGATCCAAAATGATTACTTTAGAATTGATAAGAGAAGAAACTCAGAAAGCGATAGCGTTTGAGACTCCCGGAGAGAGAGTCAAGTACTACCGCCGCGTTCTGTCGCTCATAGTGGAATATATTTACGAGCTAAAAGGCGAAGACAAGCCGAGCAAAGCGTCTCTTCTCGAACTCATTGACAGTAATGTTGTTGGATCTTACATAAAAGATGCGGATATTATCAATTCACTCCATTACATCCGGATCCTCGGAATAAATGCCGAGCACGAACAGAGAATTAAGAAGACTGAGGACAAACTCGCTCAGTCTAATCTCCTATATCTGATTGGATTAATTGAAGCTCAGGCAAACGGAACACAGCAGGACTATCAAAAGCCTCTGTATATGAGCGAGGCGACGACACGACGCCTGTATATTGACCTGTATTTGCGAGAAGCCGGTTGGGACGTTATGGAAACAGAGAACGTGTGTGCGGCAGGAAAAGCAGGAATTGAAATCAAGGTTGACGGTATGCCGAACGCTCAAGGAATCGGGTTCTGTGACTACGTTCTTTTTGGAAGAAACGGGAAGCCTCTTGCGATTGTTGAAGCGAAAAAAACGAGCGTATCGCCCGAAAAAGGACGTCACCAAGTCGATTTGTACGGCGAGTGCATGAAGGCGGTTTATGGCTATAAACCGATTCTTTACTATACAAACGGATATGTCACTAAAATCATTGATGGTTTATATCCCGACCGTCAAGTAATGGCTTTTCATACTATTGACGAGCTGGAATTGATGCTTCAAAAGCGTAATCGCGGCGATATTACGGATACAAAAGTGGATTCGCGTATTGCCGGACGTCCATATCAGAGCATGGCAATAACCAATCTTTGCGAATGGCTCAATCAGAAACACCGTCGCGGACTGCTCGTTATGGCGACCGGAACCGGTAAAACGCGAGTTTCCATCGCTCTCGTTGATGTTTTGACGCGCAATAACTGGATTAAAAACGTCCTATTTCTTGCTGACAGAACGTCCCTTGTTCATCAGGCGAAGGTCAACTTCAATAAACTGCTTCCTAATATGAGCATTTGTGAATTGTCCGGAAATGATGATAAAGACTATAACGCGCGTCTGATGTTTTGCACATATCAGACTATGATCAATTACATAGATGCTGAAGACAAACGCTTTACTTCTGGAAGATTCGATCTAATTATCATTGATGAGGCTCATAGGTCAATATTCAATAAATACGGTTCTATCTTCTCCTATTTTGACTGTTTGCTTGTTGGCCTTACTGCCACGCCTAAAAGTGAAGTTGACGCCAATACATACCGTGTCTTTGGATGCGAATCCGGAACACCCAATTTTGACTATTCTCTTGATGAAGCTGTCAAGGACCATTATCTTGTTAATTACAAAGCCTTTAACCGCACTACTCAACTGATGAAGCGAGGTGTGAAGTATAAGGATTTAAGCCCGGAAGATCAGGCAAAGGTTGATCAGATTTTTCCGGAAGATATGCCTACACCGGATTTTACCATTCCTGGCAACAAACTGTTTAAGAAGATATTCAACAAAGGAACTTGCCGCACGGTCCTTGAAGAGGTTATGACAAATGCAATCAGAACAAATGGCGGAGAAATAATCGGGAAGACTATCATATTTGCATATAATCATCCCCATGCAGAAATGATCGTCAACTGTTTTAGAGAAATGTATCCCAATTACCCGGCGAATTACTGTCAGTTAGTCGATAACTATGTTAAATATGCAGACGATCTGATTACAAAATTCGAAGAAGACGACGAATTCAGGATCGCCGTTTCCGTCGATATGCTCGATACAGGTATTGATGTGCCGGCGGTTGTCAACTTAGTGTTCTTCAAACCTGTAAAATCCAAAATAAAATTTGTCCAGATGATAGGTAGAGGCACACGACTTTGCCCGGATCTGTTTGGCAAGGGAAAAGACAAGACACACTTCGTTATCTTTGATTACTGCGACAATTTTGGCTATTTCGATCAGAATCCGGATGGAACAGACGGCATCCAAACTCGTTCGCTGTCTCAACGGTTTTTCGAGATTAGACTGGATGTTTTGTATGAACTTCAAAGAATAGAATATCAGGAAACAGAATTCGGACGCGCTTACTACAACAAATTGAAGCAGGCGCTTGTTGATGAGATTAGCGACATCAAGAAAAACAGCACAAGGCTACAGGTGCGAGCTGAAATGCAGTTCGTAGATAAATACAGCGACTACGACATTTGGACCTGTCTGTCTCCGGTTATGGTAAAAGAAATAAAGCTACATATTTCCCCGTTACTTGACAGTGGTCTCAAAGGCAATGATTTAGTTATTGCTTTTGATGTTCGTATGCTTGACGTAGAGCTGTCAATTCTTTTGCAAGGTAACACAGGTCGTGCAAACAGAGATGTCAAGGTGATTCGCGAAGTTGCCCAATATCTGCTTACTAAAGCGTCAGTCCCACAAATTCTTGAAAAGGCAACACAATTAAAAACTCTTGTTTCGGAACAGTTTTGGTCATCTCCCTCTGTCGAAAAAATTGAGTCACTGAGAGAAGACGTCCGAGATTTAATGAAGTTTCTTGAAAGAGGCAAAACACCTCCGATAGACATTGACGTTGAAGATGAAACTGAATCAAATGGTGACGACGGTAACGGCGAAGGATTTGATATTCGCACATATCGCGAAAAAGTCCTTGACTATTTGGCGGCACATTCCGACACTGAGGTAATACAGAAGATTCAGAAACTCGAAAAAATCGATGCAGATGATTTGAAAGAGTTAGAAAGGATCTTGTGGCAGGAGCTCGGTACCAAAGATGAATATGAACAATCAACTGATATAGACAATTTGGCAGTATTTGTTCGTAGTTTGGTCGGTTTAGATCAGGACACTATAAACGAAAAATTCGGAGAATTCCTCAACGGCAATGTTCTGAATGCGCAGCAACAGGAGTTTGTTAAAGCAATCATTAACTATGTTAGGGAAAACGGAGATATAAGGCGTGAAGATTTGATTGAAAAATCACCATTTGACAAGCAGTTCGTAGGCGAACTGTTTGGTGAAAATATTTCTGTTGTCATTCAAATTGTAGATCTGATTCATGGATGCGTTAGCGTAGCAGCGTAAGAATGAGGTGCTTTTATGAACAATAGCAGAGATACAAAGTTTAGACTACTTACATTAGCAAAGATACTTTACGAGCGCACAGATGAAGAACATGATCTGACCACCCCAGAAATTCTGGAGATTCTAGAGAAAGAATATAATCTTCCAACGCATAGAACAACAGTTGCGGGAGATGTCGAGATCCTTCAAGAATTTGGTATGGATATTCAAACCATCAGATCAAAACAAACTCACTATAACCTTTTAAGCCGAGAATTTGATAACGCAGAATTGAAGTTATTGATTGATGCAGTGGCTTCTTCAAAGTTTATCAGCAAGAGCAAAAGCGAGAGATTAACAAAAAAAATTTCGACTCTTGCCGGTCAGAATAAATCAGAAGAATTAAGAAGAAACATATCTGTTGAACGGCGCATCAAAAGCGATAACGAAAAGGTTCTCTTTATCATTGACGCCGTCAATGAGGCAATAAATCGAGGTAAAAAGATCCGCTTTCAGTATTTTGAGTACAATTTCAAAAAAGAACGAAAGCTTCGGTACGACGGATATTTTTATCAGATTACACCATATCGGCTCGTGTGGAACGGTGATTATTATTACGTTGTAGGCAAAGTAGACAAATACGAGAATCTGTCAAGTTATCGCATTGATCGAATGGCAAGTACACCTGATATTCTCGAGGATGATTCCATTCCGTTGCCTAAAAACTTCGACATGGACCATTTTCTGAATACGATGTATCACATGTTCGACACAGAGCGGAAAAAAGTACAGCTTATCTGCGCTAATGAAGTGATGGATGCAATCATTGACAGATTCGGTGAAGATGTTGAGACCTACGCTTTTGACATGGAACACTTTAGGGCAGACGTCGAAGTGGCTGTCAACAGTCTATTCTATATGTGGATATTTGGATTCGGAGGTAGAGTACAGATTAAGGAACCCCAAGAAGTAAAAGGAAGCTATGTTCAGATGGTTGAAAAAACCTATAAAATGCTGACTCAGGAAAAGAACGAGAACGAAGAATTTAACGGAATTGTCGTTGACGACGAGGATCTTCCTTTCTGAAAGAGTGTAATCCTATGAGACTATGGACATTTCAACCAGAAACTGTATATGACATATTGATTCAAGATGGTGTCTTTCACTGTGATGAAGCCAAGTCTGAAAATATCGTGGAGTATGGCTTTGACAAGGCCTATGGATGGCTTGCTGCTGAAATGAAAAAACGAATCGGAGCTCCACCAAGAGGCATAAAGTATCCAATATGGGCATGGCATACGATTAATTGGAAACACTCAAAGCCTGATTTGAGAATGAGAGAGTTTTATTTTTCAGAACCAATGCTATGCATTGAGATAGAAATGCCAGATAATGAAGTGCTCCTGAGTAATGAGGATTCGTGGCATATAGTTTTGAACGACAGTTATTACTCGGATAGCGAAGAGGACTGGGAGAACTACGAGTCTTTTCCACTACTCAAACAAGAGAAAACGAAAGATGCGTCTTGGAGAAAGATTTTTGATATTGTACCCTATGAAAATGAATGGGTCTGCAAAGGGCGGTATATCCAAGCAACTTTTTGGGAACTGAAAAAGGAATCAATCGTATCAGTCAGAAAGGTTAAACCGAAATACCGCTGAGTTGTTTTTGAAAGGACATAACGATGTTCAGGAAAAAAATCATCTACTGCCGTGTTCAGTTCGACGACGAAAAAACATATTGGTATCGCACGAATGAACATGGATACAAGCCGAATATGAAGGTCATCGTTCCTGTGTCAAGCAACGGACTATGGAAGATCGGCACGATAACCGAGGTTCAGAAGTTCGGTATTGACAACGTTCCGTATCCGCTTATAAGAACCAAAGGGATCGTCGAAAAAGCGGGCATCTTCGCGCAGTCAAAAATCAACAGCCATAATAAAGAAATTGAGCGATCCAAGTACCAGCCAATCGATATTTCAATCGCAGATGTTAAAACGCCGCGGGGGAGAATCGTTTATTGCACTTGCAAACGCGAACGTGATCTTCACCGCGAGTTATTGCGGATCAACAAAGAGCCGTTCATCACAATCGAGAATTATCCCCTGTCCGCAGAGATGGATATTCCCCGCGAGGCTCGCAAGGAATTGGAACGTAGGATCAAAGGATTACAGAAGCACAAACTGGATGAAGAGATCGACTTCATGGAACTGATGGAAGAACTCGACCAGTACAATTAAGGGGGAATGAATATGATTATTGAACGTCGCTATGAGTGTCTCGGCATTCTTCTTGAACGGGATACAAAATCCAAAGAAGTATTTTATCGTGTTCTTGGAGGATATCACTTACCGCTAGGCCTTGAAGAATTAGTCGCTACGGACTATGGTTTGATTTTGCACAACGCTGATATGGGATGTGGCATTCCAGGTGATGCATATCAGATGATTTTAACTGAATTTGCAAAACTTGATAAAACCAATCCCTACGATAATGGATGTACCTACCGTGATGTAAACGAAATCAATCACATAAGCAGCAAAAGCGGCAAGGAAATCAGCCTTATTATGAAGCATCGGTTTGATGGCATAGAAAGAATAATTCAGATTCTCCCGGTGCGAACTGAAGACGGTAAAACAACAATAGCTGACCCGTGGGATCCCAAAATCTATGGTAAAGGAATTTGAGAAAGATGAATAAGCACGAAGCAATAATCGAAAAGTTAATCAACAGACTTTATGCACATAAGAGCGGCGTCAAAACCAGTGTAAGCAAGCTGATGCTCGAATGCGGTTATGATCCGTCAGACTACCAGAAAGACGGTGAAATACTTGCAATTTGCGATGGATTTTGCAAAGCTGCTAAAGAATCTGAGATTGAATTAGATTGGTCTGAACACGAAGGAAAAGATAAAGGACTCCCATACAACTTGCACTTTACTGCAAAATGGGAAACTGTTGAGGCTTGCGGCGGCATAAAGCCCGAGGATTTATGTGCTATAACCGATGCAATTAAAAAAGCTGATAGCAAGGTTGAGATCACCATTGAGAAATCAAAGGCACAAAAAATCACAGTGACAATTGGCATTGACAACGATAGTCTTGACATTGATGAAGATGAAATAAACGCAATGACGCTCGAAGAACTTCAAAATAAACTCGATGAGGCAGAATGCGCTCTCTCCGATTTGGAAGATGAAGAGCCCGACGAGGAGGATGAAGAAAAGTATTCTGAATGGGAAGACCGTTATTCAATGCTTGAAGATCTTATAGACGAGCTTGAAGACAGGATTTCAGAATTGGAAGATGAAGAAGACGAATAAGGTGTGTTTAGAATGAATGGATTCTTTACAGAAAAAGAGTTTAATCTGATTCACGATCTTATTAACCTTTGCGATGAAAATGGTGTCCCGCGAGAGATACAGTATAGGATGGTTCGCTGTCTGCAGTCATCGCTTTATTTGGAACGCGACATCGAAACTTACAAAAAGACAATTCTTGCTAACGGCATGCCTTTTACGAAAGAAAAGCCGGTCAAAATTGTCCTTGAAACCGACGGTGAGACTTACGGACCGGCACCGGAAGAAGACGCTCCACTTTTTCAGCGAATCTCAATGACCGAGAAAGGTCACGTAACCATTACTTTTTATAACTGGCAGAGAGTCAAACTTGGATCCGAGTCTTTTCGCGTTGACGCAGACAAAGCGTCAGCCTTGATCAAGGATTTGGCGTATCATTTCGCAGTCGAACCATTAACTGCCAGAGCGACGGACGTTGGCTCGTGGGAAATAAAATTCACCTGCGACAATGGTGAAAAGATTTCTTTCGACGGTGATCTGCTCGAAGACGGCGCGAAATGTCTATATTCGGACAATTTGAGAGGTTTTCTCGGAAGACAAAATCTACTTTGTTTTGATGGAAGAAACGGAAGCGTCAAAAGATACAGGATCTGTACCTGCGTGTTTGATTCGGGAGAGAACGAATACTACTATCGCTCTGACGACCCAAACATAAAGATTGGGGACACAGTCATTGTTCCGGTTGGCGGCTTTGGGAGAACGTCTTTTGCTACAGTTACGGATATTGAGTTTTTGGAGGAAGAAGAGATCAATTATCCTCTTGATAAAATCAAGTTTATAGAAGGATCTCTCGAGATTCCTGCGATAGAAGGAAAAGATGTAAGCTTGTTTGAAGTTGTTAAAAAAGCAATCGACATTACGGATTGCGAAGGGCTTCTTGATATGGGCGCTCCCAGGGACGAATATGATGGCGAATCAAAGCAGATCACACAGCGACTTGAGCCCTATATGGACAAGTATCATGTAGCAACAATTATCACTGAAGTAATGACAGCTCAGTTTAACGAACCGTATTCCAGCGACAGGTTCTATAATGCAGCAGAATACATTGTAAACGCGATAAAAAACGGATTCGCAGGCAAAGAAAAAACATAGGGGATTGAAATGGAAAAGACTGTACAGTGCATATTCAGCGATGTTTCGGAGCACGACATGGATTTACTCTTCCTTGAGGAGTTTGTCTGTTCTCCCGCTTTTACAAAGATTTTTACGGATAAAGTCGGTCTATCCTCTCCGCTAGTTATATCTGTTCACTCCTCTAAAACTGACGCCTACCTCGGCGAATCCGATATGACGGTCGTTGTTAAATCCGCAGGAAAAAAGATCGGCTTGTTGATAGAAGACAAGATTGACGCGCTGGCTATGCCGGAGCAGGCCGCAAGATATTCTCTGCGGGGACAAAAAGGAGTTGCGCACGGCGACTATGAGGAATTCTATGTCTTCATAGTAGCGCCGAGAAAATACCTCTCACAGAACGCCGAAGCACAAAAATATCCGAACCAAGTCGAATTTGAAACCATTCTTACATACTTTGAAAAGCTCAACGATTCGAGAGGCGCTTTCAAGGTTCAGCAGATCAGACAGGCGATTGATAAGCAGAAAAAAGGATATCAGGTTGACGTAGATCCTGCCGTGACGGAATTCTGGAGCAAGTATTCTGATTATCAAAAGAAGGAGTATCCCGGCTTGCTGTTTATTTACAACGGCGAAGTTAAAGGTTCAAACGCAACATGGCCGCGATTCAGGGCAGTAGTTGACGGACTATATATGTATCATAAAACCGAATTCGGATATGTAGATCTAACTTTTGAAGGCTGCGCCGACAACATTGTTGAAATTGAGCAACTGCTCACGGATACTGTCGGCGATTACTTGAAAAACTGCTTCACTGTTCACAAAACAAGCAAATCAGCGGCTATACGTCTTATGGTTCCGGTTCTCGACTTACACAAGTCATTTGAAAGTCAGACGAGTGATATTAGAGTATGCTTTGACGCAATCACTAAACTTTCAAATACCGCAAAATTGTTTCCGACAAGCACTGTATCAACGCTACTTACAAAACATTAACACCATCATTCAACAAGGAAAGTGAAGGAGTTTATATGGGACTCAAAGCCCTATTTCGGCATTCCAAACCAACAGCAGCAGTGTTTATAGACTTTGAGCATTGGTGTTACTCTCTGGACAAGCTCTATGGACTGAGACCAAAAATAGAGGAGTTCTACGACGAAATAAGCGAAAAATACTATGTGAAACGCATTCTGTTCTTCGGAGATTTTTCAGAGCCTAAAATCAGTTCTTGTATTGATGAGATCCGGCAAGTAACGAACAATATCATTGAAACCCAGAACCCGTCTCCGCATATAAAGAAGGACTACACGGACTTCATAATGCTCGACTATATTTATCAGGACGTAGACGATTATCCCAAGACAGATACATATATCATTTTTTCCGGCGACGGTCACTTCTCTTCAGTTTCCACCTATTTGAAAAACAAAAAGAAGAAAAAGGTTGTAATATACGGGGTGACCGACGCCACGAGCAAAAAACTACAGAAAATCGCTGACGAGTTTCATCTCCTCCCGTCACAGAATGATGAACGCTGGCAGTATTATAAAATGATAATTGATAATATGGACTACATAGCCAGTCAGCGGAAAATCATGTACCCGACATTCAAGACAACCGTTCAGGCTGTATCAACCAGAAACAACGTGCCGGATGATAAAATCACAGCCGCGCTTCAGGATCTGCTTGATATGGGCGTGATCAAGCAAGAATTCACTTATACAGATTTTCACAAGCAGATAAAGGTACTAAAAACAGACTGGAAAAGCGCACAGGAGCGCGGTTTGTGGGATTATAAAGAAGCTCGCTCTATGGAGTGAAAAATAGGCGTGATAAAATGGAGACAGTAGTATTTATTGGACACAGTGAAGTATATAAGATCGACGAGATAAAACTCAAAGAAACGATTCGAGAAACAATCTTGCAAGGTGCAAAGTTTTTTCTAAATGGAGGAATGGGTGATTTTGACTACATTTGTGCCAGAAAAGTGCTTGAATTGAAGAAGGAATACCCTGATATTCAATGCGAACTTGTAATTCCGTATCTTACTTTCAAGCCACGTTCTATGGATTGTTTTGATTCTTCAGTATATCCTGATGGACTGGAAAAATATCATTTCAAATCTGCAATACCCGCTCGAAACAAATGGATGGTCAATCATTCACAGTGCGCCATCTGTTATGTCGATCACGATTGGGGTGGCGCTATTCAGACTTATGCGTATGCAAAAAAGAAAGGTATTCAAATAATCAATTTGGGCAACTATGAAGAATAAAACCTACTTACGACAAAAACTGTCCTACACATCTCGGACTCTTGCAAGTATAATGGTTTCAACAAAAACAAGGAGGCGTGTGCTATGAACAACGCAAACAGAATTGCCAAATATGTTCGAGAAGTAATGGACCTTTACAATGCAAATGACTATGGCTTTTTCAGAGATTATGACGAAGAAACAAATGACGTAATTGAGTGTTCATTATTCACAGGCGATGACACAATTGATAATGAAACCATTGAGAGATTATCTGTTTATCTGGGATTGTCTAAAGACGAGATTCTTCAAATGGATATGGGCGCGGCAAAAAGATATTACAAAAAATATCCATTTTTTCGCTTGTTTGATAAGTACCTTTCCGTTTGGAATTGGTGTTCAGAGTTCAAAAGCGAAATACCGACCACCGAAGATTATCTTTTGCATGCAATCTTCGGAGATGTTGCAAAGATCAACTCTGAAAAGAGATATGACTATGACTCTGTAAAGAAAAGAATGATTGATCAATTAAAGCAAATTGATCAATTAGTTCCCGGAACATATCACGCTGATGCAAAAATCACGAATCTCAGCATAGAAACAGAGGTGTTCTTTTCATTCCCGGAATGTGGTGAAATGATAGATTCATTTCTTGAAATGGTTGATCGACTGAAAGAACTTTTTTCCAAAGTCCTTACAAGTGATTTGTCAGAAGACGAAATCCATGAAATGAATTTTTTGGCATCTTGGTTGGATGCAAAGGATAGAATTGCAGTTTCATATACATTAACCTATTCGACAGTCAGGCAATTAAAAGATGTATATCTCAAAGAAAACCTTCAAGACTTCTTCTGTTATGCAAAAATCAAAAACTTTTTCTCGGCGGGTCCGTGGAGATGCAAAGAGTTTTTTGAGGATGATGCCCGTGTTGAAAGGTTCGTTGGTGTATTTCCTCAGACGAAAGCAGAAATAAGGGAATTCGCTCTGGCAGTTTCTAAATTCACCTGTGTTTTTACTTGGTCTGATGCAAAACCCATTACGTTTTCTAAAGAGGAAGAAGAACTTGACAAAGCGATGTGGGAAGGTACGGAATTCTATGTGCCAGTAGAAAAAAGAGCAAAAGAAAGAACTCGTCTGTATGTAAATAAGACTTCCGATGAATTGTTTGATTGGGAGCCTTATGTGAACAGAATTAAGAAAGCAGCTTCTCCTGAAAAAATGGGAGGAATCAAGCTTCCAGCAAATTGTAACGCAATTTCTCAGTTTGATATAACTCGAATGAGTAATAGAATCGAGGCGTTGCACGGAGGTAACCACTAATGGAAAAGTTATCTCCGCAGCAGATTGCTGGAAAAACATTACGTCGCCTTATACAAGAGAATTATCCTTCCCAGGAGGAATTTGCGTATGACTATGGTATGGAGATTAGAACAGTAAGTAGATATGTGAATAATGGCATCAACAAAATTGATGCCATTCAGGAACTTGCAGATTTTTTTAATATATCTTTCGTAGATTTTTTCAAAGAGCAGCCGGAATAATACGACAAAAACTGTCCTACAAAAAAAGCCAATCATAGATTATCATATACTCAAGAAAACGCGAAAGGAAGTATATGATAATGGGATGGGCTAAATACGCAGAGGATAATAATGAAATTATTCTAGAAAGGCAGCGAGAAGTCGAAGAAAAGCAGTTTGAGGGAAGAAGCTCCTTTCATAATGCATCTACGATATTTCAAACGCAAATTGTTCCCAACATAAAAACACGGGAGAAAAACACCGCATATCTTTTTCAAAAGAAAAACGATATTTACTTGTGTTGTAGAGAATGCGGAAGAATGTTTACATTTACCGTGAGTTCACAGCATTTCTTTGAACTAAAAGGTTGGTCTGCCCCAAAACGATGTAAAGCATGCCGCGAACACAAAAAAGCACTCACCTTAAATTATTCTTTACAATAAGGGGGTGCTTCATGATGGAAAACGAATTGTTTTATAATACATCAAAACAAAACGGATCTCTCGCATATAAACAAACTGATTTCACAAGAAGGTGTATTGATGGATTCGTTGTAGGGTGCAGCAAATGCGTTGGATACTGCGCATTCTGTGAACACCCCGGATTCTTAACCGAGAAGCTTCGGAAAAAACACGATTGTCTGGGAAAAGAATGCTTTCATTACATAGCAAAACCTGCAAAAGAAAAGCATTACACCAAGACCTTAAATCTCTCCAATGAGTTGTTGTCATATGTTCAAAAAGAAATTGATTTGAATGAAGGACTGAAAGTCATAAGAGTTGAATTAGATCAATCAAACTCTTATAAAGCTTATTTTGTGGCAATAACCAATCATTTTTGTCTTGACAGATATGTTTCCAGCGCAAAGGAACGTTTCGGTACTAATTTAGTATTTGAAAGATTGAATTATGATTTTGAAGTATGCGCATCTCTGATATGTGCCTATTGAAAGGAGGGCGTTTATGTTGTTTGATAACAACGACCTCTTTGGCGGGATGTTTGATTTCGACGGTGACGGAAAAACCGACATCGGAGAAGAATTTCTCGCATATATGATGTTTGAAGAAATGACAAAAGACGATGAAAAGTCCAAAACTGATGACCGTATAGATTTCGATGGGTTTGACGAACTTGACGAAGATCTAAATGAAGACGATCTCGATGAAAACTCCGAAGAAAGTGACGAAATGTTTGGCAGTGATTTCTCGTCTTCCGAATATGCCAGCACTCTGGCAGCCTCCTCCGGTTATCGTCCCGCCCCTATTAAAAAGATTGAGTATCCAACAAAGGATGTTTCAAACACGGTAAAAGCAATCCCGACAGAAATGACGTTGGATGGGTATAAAGCCGTTAGAAAGCAGTTTTTGAAAGATTGCGCTTTATCTGTGGTAATAGGGCTTGTGATGTGCTTTTTACCTGCTCTTGTCATATGGGCGGCGTTCAAGTCTTACGATGAAAAGAATAGCGCGAGCGGATTTATCATAGCTCTTGTGCTTATTGTGGGCGTTGTCATGGTTGGAGCCATAATCAAAGCCATAGCCTCACAAGTTTCTCCGAGCTGGACGAGCCTTAAACTGGCTAAGACAGCATACTCAAACTCTGCTCCGCAGGAAGAACTCAACGCTCAGAAGAGTAAAAAAAGAAAGACAACCATCATCGTTTGTGTCTGCATCGGGCTGGCTTTTGCTTCTGTTATTACGTTGTCAATTCTAAACTCTGTTCATTTGTCGTCGGTATATGAAAATGCAGAGCATTTGATCGAATCCGGGGAGTATCTGAAAGCCAGAGACAGCTTAAAAGATATAGAGGATAAAAATTACAAAGATACATCTGCTCTTATTCTCTTATGCACAGCTCACATTGAATACGATGGCGGTCGATATGTAGATGCCTACTATATTCTGAAAGACGCAAGCTTTCGCTATCAAACATCTTCTCAGCAAAGTAAGATCTCAAGCTTCAGAAATACTCTTGATGCAGAATATAAGGCGTACATCAAACGGATGAGTGAACGACAGCAGCAAGAGTATGAAAACAGAATAGTCAATGGTGTACCGTATGTTGGAATGTCTGAGTCACGAATAGCAGATACCACGCTCGGTAAACCCTCAGATAAGGTTCGTCATAACAGCGAAATGATAAACGGTCAAAGATACACCGCCAACCTCTATGACTTCTATCAGAACGGCAAACGCATCTTCACCGCTCGCTGCATCCAAGGTCGTGTAACGGAAGTCTGGGATGAGCGCAACAGCACCACCAACACATATACGCCCAGAAGTGGAAAGACATCAACCGATCCAAGCGTTGAAGGTTTTTCGCACCCGGAAGATTTCTACGAATACTACTGGGACGACTTCTTTGATTATGAGGATGCCGAAGATTACTATTATGAGCATGGTGGAAAATGAGTCGAAAATTTGAAGGCGATTTTGATGACCAATACTGAAAAAGAACAACTCGACATGATAGCAACCCTGCTGAAAGATGCAGGGTATGATTCGTATTCGCAGTTACAAGGGTATTACAAAACTGGCGATGATTCGTATATTACCCGAAAAGGCGATGCACGTAAACTAATCAAAGCAATAAGCAAGGAAGCACTAAGCGAGTTTATCGAGAAGATGCCTCATTAAACGCAATTTTGAACGGAAAGGACGGTGAGCGTATGATCGACGATGGGAACAGAATATATATCGCGATAGACCTCAAATCGTTCTACGCTTCCGTCGAATGCGTTGCGCGCGGTCGAGATCCGCTCACTACGAACCTTGTTGTTGCTGACGAAAGCCGGACCGAGAAGACAATCTGCCTTGCGGTGTCACCCTCACTTAAATCCTACGGCATTTCAGGCAGAGCGCGGCTCTTTGAGGCAGTACAAAAAGTAAACGAAGTCAATAAACAGAGAAAGTACGCTCTCAGGGGCAAACCGTTCAGCGGAAAATCGGATGATGATACGAAGGTGAAAACCGATCCGACGCTTGAACTGGATTTCATCAAAGCTCCGCCGAGAATGGCGGAATATATGAAAGTCAGCGGACAGATCTATTCGATTTATCTGCGCGATGTTGCCCCGGAGGACATCTTCGCCTACTCTGTTGATGAAGTTTTCATCGACGCGACATATTACCTCAAAACCTATAAACTGACCGCCCACGAATTCGCTATGCGGCTTATCAAAAATGTGCTTGCGGAGACCGGAATCACGGCGACTGCCGGCATCGGGACGAATATGTTCCTCGCCAAAGTCGCTATGGACGTAACGGCAAAGCATATCCCAGCCGATAAAGACGGCGTTCGTATCGCAGAACTTGACGTTATGGCGTTTCGAGAAAACCTTTGGGATCATAAACCGATAACGGATATATGGCGTATCGGTCCCAGCATAGCAAGGCGGCTGGAAGCGATGTATCTCTACACGCTTGGGGATATTGCTTTATGTTCAATCAACAACGAGGAGCGACTGTACAAAGAGTTCGGCGTCAATGCGGAGCTGCTTATCAATCACGCCTGGGGTTGGGAACCGACGACTATTGCAGACGTAAAAGCATATAAACCTGAAAACAACAGTTTGAGTTCCGGGCAGGTCCTCTCGCAGCCGTACAACTTCAAAAAAGGTCGTTTGATCGTTCAGGAGATGACAGACCTACTCGTCCTCGATCTCGTTGAAAAAAGGCTTGTAACGGATCAGATGTTGCTTACAGTAGGTTATGATATCGAAAACATCGCCAAAGACAAGACCTATAATGGCGCAGTTGAGACGGATCGCTACGGTCGTAAAACCCCTAAACAGGCTCACGGATCTATCAACCTCGGAAAGTTCACTTCCTCCACAAAACTCATTTTAAAAAAGGTTACTGAACTATACGAGCGGATTGTTGACAAAAACCTGACAGTCCGGAGGATGTACGTGGTTGCAAACCATGTAATCGATGAATCAAAGGTTCCAAAGGAATCGGAACAGATTCAACTGACTCTTTTTGACGATCCGGAAGAGATCGAAAGGAAAAACGCTGCAGAGAAAGCGGCGCAAGAAAAAGAACGCCGGCTCCAGGAAGCAGAGATCAAGCTGAAGAAGAAGTACGGAAAGAACGCCATCCTCAAAGGGATGAACTTTGAAGAAGGCGCAACGACAATAGAGCGTAATAAGCAAGTCGGCGGTCATCGCTCGGGTGAGTGACCCCGACAAATCGGGATTTGCGGGTTTAATTATATGAAACGTTTTTTCAATTTATTTGGCAAAATCAAATCTTTTGAGATCGTCACGCTTCATACGAGCGGGATGCGCCACGTGACAGATTATGAGATCGTAAAAAGCGGCGACGAAGCGGAAGTGTCTCAATATGCCGTCGGATACAGAGACGGTGAAAAAGTGCGTCAGCTTGAAAAACGTGCCGTATGCTCTGCGGAATATGCGCTGAAGCTGATGAACAAATGCCGTCTGCTGTCGTGGGACGGATTTCACGGAAAACATTCGAAGGGTATCGAAGACGGCACGAATTTTATCTTCAAAGCGACCGTGAACGAAGGGAAAGAGATTTACGCGACCGGGTCGCAGAGGTTTCCACGGCATTACGGCGATTTCAGGGACGGACTCCGTGAAATGCTGAACAACAAATAATGCCGACAAGCCCGGATTTGCGGAGGTGATGCAAGTGGAAAACAAAGTAGTTACAGTTGGACGATGGCGTTATTCAGAACCAGCTCAAACATCCGACGAAAACGGTCAACTTGTCATTTTTTCAAAGTCATCTGTTGCTCCCGCTGAAATTTTTGAATGGGGTATCGACGCCGAAAAACATCCTTTTGAACGATACAGATGGTGCGAAAACGATTTTTACGAAGAATCCAATTATGAGAAAACAATTTCAATAGAAGAACTGATAAAGCAAATTGAAGAGATTTCCTCCATTTTGAAAAAACACGGTTTTGATACCGTTTCCAAACAATACGACATGATAAAGGCAAAGATTAATTCCATTTTG
>Ga0208297_1001784_pt1 | contig 16459 bp, 15 predicted proteins | sample LMS_cellobiose_e_FD_187367 | JGI IMG/M metagenome (GOLD analysis project Ga0208297, IMG submission 187367) | Rumen-fistulated moose microbial communities from Alaska, USA - LMS_cellobiose_enrichment (SPAdes) (version 2) | ecosystem: Host-associated > Mammals > Digestive system > Stomach > Rumen... | reverse complement strand
AAACGTGTGTCCGCTTATCTTGGTGCGAGAAACGGGACTTGAACCCGTACGGTGTGAACCACACGCCCCTCAAACGTGCGCGTCTGCCAGTTCCGCCACTCTCGCATATCGTTGGCGCGGATCTCCGTGCCAACGTTTACGAATTATACCTGAAAAGGTCGTTTTTGTCAATAGGTTTTCGAAAAAAACTATAATGGGACTCACACAAATCCCCGAAGACGCGGAAGGCGGTCAAAAAGTCTCCGCTTCCTGCTTTTTACGCCTTTTCTATCATATCAACGGCTTTTGCAAAACCGTTTATGAATATCTTGTCTGCTCCGGGAGCGCATCTGCCTTTAAGGCGGTATTCCACGTCGCTTCTGTCGCCCGCCTCATAGCCGCCCTCGGCGATCATCTTATCGCTTGGAACGTAAGCTATGGCGTCGTTGTAGCCGAAGCATATTATCTGTTTTCCGGGAAAAGCCTCGCGCAAAACGGTCTGTATGTTCACGCCGGGCTCGCCGCCCATGGAAAAGATATAGAAATCGGGGTTAAGCCTCACGGCGCCGCAGTTGAGCGTCAGCGTATCGGGAAGCTCGTCGTATCTTTCGACGACGTAATCGGCGCACGCCCAGAAGAGCTTTGCGGTATTGACGCCGGTCTGTGAAGCTACGCCGGGCGTGGGTACGAATCTCACTCCCGTCTTTCCGACGGCGCCGGTGCTGAATTTGTCTCTCTCGCTCACGTAATAATCGACTGGATTCACGTCAAGCGGAAGCTCCACCGTGAATTTGAGTGCGCCGAGCTTTACGGGAACGCTCTGCCAAGCGGAGGATATCATGCGGTTCTTTACGGATTGAAGCATGGAACGCGCAACGTCGTCGATCTCCTCGTAGGAAAGTCCTGCAAAGCTGTGTCCGTTCATACCTCTTCTGAGCTTGGTATCCGAACCGAAGCCCTGGAAGAAGAGCGCGGTACAGCCGTAATATTCGCCCTCAATGCACGCGCAGAGTCTGCCGGGATATTCCGATGATACCGTGTTATAGCCCGATCCGTTCGACGGATGGCACGCAAAGCTCGTAAGAAGAGCGCGCATCTTGCCGTTCTCATCGCAGAATCTGAGCAAATAGAGGTTGGGATCGGTCTCTCCCGCCGGATTCGGCTCGAACGACGTGTCGCCGTCCTTGTAAAGGCGCCTTGAAATATTCCAGTCGCCCTTTACCGCGGCAAACTGCACCGTGCCCCTGCGTGTATTCAGAAAGGCGCGGTCGATGCTTGCGCATGTGCGGTCGAGCAAAAACGCCTCGTAGCTGTCGGTCGCATAATTAAAATCGTATCCCTTTACCGCGGGTCCGAAATGGGTATGCGAATATGAAACGTGGAGATTGTCGGGCTTTACTCCGTATTTGTCCCGTGCGTAGGCGCGCAAAGCCTCCGGGAGCGTATCGTCGTGAAAAAGCAGATCGAAGCCTATAAGCAGCACCTTTTCGCCGTCCGCGTCCTCTATGAGCAAAGTTCTTACGTATACGTCGTCGTGTATATCTTTGAACGGCACTCCGAACACGGTGCCGAATCCGATCAACGTCGTTCTTTCTCTCGGCGTAATGAGTTCTTTTGCAACTCCGAAGGTTACGCCATTGTATTTTTCATTCATGTCTTGACCTCCTGAACAGTTCCCCCCGCATCAAAGCCTCTCAGCAGTCCGGGCTACACGCGCATTATATCACAATGAGCCCGCAAAAATCAATCGCGCTCCGCTTTTTGCGATCCTTTTTCGCGAAAAAGAAAAATTTGCTTTATTTTTCTTTTTGTGATAGAATATGCGTGAAAGCTCTAAGGCTTTTCATATCAGCGGAGTTCGGCCTCTAAATCCTCCGCTTAAAAAATCAAAACCAAGGAGAAAACAATGAAAACAACTTTTAAGAACACGTGGGCGGACGTTAAGCTGCTCCTGCGGAGCATGCCCTCTGCGGTCACCGCCCTGTTTACGGTCTCAGTCGTGATAATGAATATCCTCGCAAACAAAACGATCTATCAGTCGGATCTTCTGGCGATAGACGGCGGGATCCTCGTATCATGGCTGTCTTTTTTGTGCATGGACATAGTTACGAAAGCGTTCGGTCCGCGCGCGGCGACAAAGCTTTCCGTCTTCGCCGTGGCGGTGAACCTCTTCGTATGCCTGATATTCTTTATCGTGAGCGTTATCCCGACGGAAACGGACTATACCGCCTTCAACACGATCATAGGCGGCACCTGGTTCATACTGCTCAGCAGTACCGTCGCGTTCCTCTCGTCGGCTCTTATAAACAATTTCCTCAACTGGAGCATCGGAAAACTCTTCCGCAAAAGCCCCGACGGAAAGCTCGCTTACGTCACGAGAAGCTATATTTCAACGTTTATCGGACAGTTTTTCGATAATTTCATCTTCGCCGTCCTCACCTTCACGGTGTTCGCCCCGATATTCTGGGACGGATTTTCGTGGACTTTGCTTCAATGCTTCACCTGCTCCGTTCTCGGCGCGGCGCTCGAGCTCGTCATGGAAGTCGTATTCTCTCCCATCGGCTATTTCGTTTTGAAGAATTGGGAAAAGGACGGCGTCGGCAAAGAATACCGGGAGAGGTGCGAAAAATGAAGATCATAATAACCGGAGCGTCGGGCGGCATCGGAAAAGCCGTCGCGGAGCGCTTTTTATCCCTCGGGCATGAGGTGTACGGCATCGACACCGCGCCGTCGGCAATAGAAAACGAGCGGTATTCCCATTATATTTCCGACATCAGGGATCCCGCCTCGCTTCCCGAAATCACAGACGCCGCGGTGCTTTTCAACAACGCCGGAGCTCAGAACAGCGCCGACGATATAGACAACAATCTCAAGGGTACGATAAACGTCACAGAAAAATACGTGCGTGAAAACGCCTCTCTCGTATCTATCCTATTCAACGCCTCCGCTTCCGCCGTATCTGGTCAGGAATTTCCTCTCTACACCGCTTCAAAAGCGGGCGTGGTGGGATATATGAAGAACGTCGCCGTCCGCCTCGCGCCGCGCGGCGTTACCTGCAACGCGATATCCCTCGGCGGCGTATACACAAAGCTGAACGATCCCGTCACGCGCGATCCGAAGCTTTGGAAAAAAATCATGGACGTCACGCCAATGAAAAAATGGATGACTCCGGAAGAGGTCGCGGACTGGGTCGTGTTTCTCACTTTGACGAACCGATCCATGTCCGGGCAGAATCTGCTGATAGACAACGGCGAACACGATCTGAACGCCACGTTCGTGTGGCCGGAGGATTGACATTATAAAAAAGCTGCCTCATTTGCGCTCGCGAAAAACCGAGCGCTTTTTGCTTTCCCCTTGAGGGGAAAGTGGGCGCGGAGCGCTCGAATGAGGTGGTGCCGCCCTTTTGATATCGGCTCCGTATTATAGGCAAAGATTTTTTTCTCTCTTCGTTGCACGAAGCTTTGCAATACAACTTCAATATATACGCCGTTTGTACCGGCACGGAACGGTCTTTTTGCTTCGCAAAAAGGGAAAGGCCGCCTCAAATTTGATCAAAGTGGAAAAGTCGAAGACTTTTCCCGAGGAATGCTTGCATTCCTCGATTCCCCTGACTCCCCCATGGGCAAAGGGGCTCCGCCCCTTTTGAATCCCCGCGCGCTTTGCGCGCACGCTCCGCGCAGCTGTCGCCCTGAATTTGATACTGCTGTGCAATGGGGATTATAACGGGAGACATATCAAAATAGAGCTGCCTTTTTTTGCGCTCGCGCGAAAGCGAGCGCTGTTTTGGACTGCAAACGGATGATATATCAGATAAAATTCTCGCAAAGAACAAGGCAGCATATTGGCTTCCCCTTGAGGGATAGAGGAACGCAAGCGTTCCTCAGCAAAATCCTCCGGATTTTGCACTTTGATCAAAAATGGTGACTGATGAGGTGGTGACGCCCGTTTGATGAGTGTTTCGTATTATAGCCTAACCCATCTGATATCGGCTTTAATACTATAATCTGCCCCCTTGACAACGCGTGCGGATCGTGTTATACTTGTTATACAAATCATACTTTTCGGAGAAAACGAACATGAAAAACATACCGGGAAAATACGCATACAGCGTGACGGTCGGCGAAAAAGGGCAGATCGTCATACCTAAGCAGCTTCGGGAAGTTTTCGGGATCGAACCCGGAGACACGCTGATATTGCTCGCCGACAAAAAAAGAGGGATCGCGATCCCTCCGAAAGACGCGTTTGCTGATCTGAGGAAGAACATCTTCGGTACGGAGGAAGAAAATGACACAAACGGTAAATAAAAACGTGCCGGCACTCGAGATCGCCGGTCTATGCAAGGAATATCCGAAATTCAAGCTGAAAAGCGTCTCTTTTTCGGTAAACGAAGGGGAAATATGCGGCTTTGTGGGCAGAAACGGCGCCGGAAAAAGCACGACGCTGAAATCGCTTCTCGGGCTCGTTCATCCGTCCGCCGGGAGCGTCCGCTTCTTCGGACTCGACGTAAAAGAGCATGAAAACCGGATAAAGCAGGCTATAGGCTTTTCCGGCGGCGCGGTGGATTATTACAAGAGAAAAAAGATAAAGGATATCGTATCGGTCACGAAGACGTTTTACGAAACGTGGGACGACGGCAGGTATAAAGATCTTCTTGAAAAATTCGAGCTTGACGAGGAAAAAACGCCGTCCGAGCTGTCCGAGGGAATGAAAGTAAAGCTGAACCTCGCGCTGGCTCTGTCGCACAGGGCGCGTCTTCTCATCCTCGATGAACCGACGAGCGGTCTCGATCCTTTCTCGCGCGCCGAGATCCTCGATCTGTTCCGCGATCTTGCAAAGGAAAACGTCGCCATACTCTTCTCCACACATATAATAAGCGACCTTGAAAAATGCGCCGACAGGATCGTTTTCATACGAAAAGGCGAGATCGTCGCCGCGGAGGAAAAGCGGGATTTCATATCGCGCTTTACCGGGGAAGAAAACGAAAGCCTCGAGGATATCATCGTAAGGCTCGAAAGGAAGGCTGACGATCATGAATAACACGGCAAAGCTCATATCAAAAGAGCTGAGGCTTTCCGCCTCTCCGCTCTCGTACTTTTTCATACTCGGTTCCGCGTTCTGCATGATACCGAACTACCCGTCTCTCGTGGGCGCGTTCTTCGTATGTCTCGGCATTTTCTATTCATTTCAGAACGCAAGAGAATCGAACGACACTCTTTACACGGTGCTTCTTCCCGTGGTGAAAAGCGACGCGGTAAAGGCGAAATTCCTCTTCGCCGCCGTGATACAGGCGATAGCCTTCGCGGCTTTCTGCGCCTTTTCTCTTCTGCGAACGGCACTCTCCGACTATCCGCCCTACGACATTTCCGCGCTTATGCGCCCTAATCTCGCCATGCTCGGATACGTGCTGATCGTTTTCAGTCTGTTCAACTCCGTTTTCATCTGCGGATTCTACAAGACCGCGTACAAGCTCGGAAAGCCCTTCATCCTCTTTTCGGTCTTCGCGTTCCTTTTCATAACCGTCGCCGAGATCGTACACCACGTTCCGGGACTCGAAATGATAAACTCCGTAGAGACCGACGGCATCCCGCTCCGCCTTGCGATCCTTCTTGCGTCGGCGGCGATCTACGCTGTCTCATTTTTCGTTGGCATGAGCGTCTCGAAAAAACGCTTTGAAAGAATAGATTTTTGAAAAAGCGGCGCGCATTCCCTGCAAGCCCGACCCCCGTCGGGCTTGCTTTTTCTTTCGCGGAATGATATACTATACACGCCCGGGGCATGTAAAAACGCCGGCGCGATTTTGAAACATTTTTGAGCCGCCGTACGGCGGCTATCGGAGGGCATGATGAACAAAGAAGCCGCAAGGATATTCAGCCGGCTGACTCTGCCGGAAAAAACGGTAAACGTAAAACTTCTCGGAGATTCGATAACCCACGGCGTGGGCGGTACGGGATTCGTACAAAGCGGCGAGCCGATAGCCGCGGGCTTTCGCAGAAATCCCGACGGATTTTGCTGGGCGAAGCTTTTTTCCGAATACCTCGTATCCCGCTATGACTGCAGGGTGACCAACAACGCCTGCACCGGCACGACGATAGAATTCATACTCGATCATTTTGACGAGCTCGTAAGCGAAAGCGACGACATCATCCTTTGCGCCATAGGAACGAACAACCGCCACCAGTATTTTGCAAACGCTCCGATGCATACGCGCCGCGAACACATGGAAGCGTTTTATAACAGGATCCTTGAACTCGCGGGAAAATTCGCGGCGATCAAAAAAGACGTTATCTTTATCGCCAATATACCGGCTTCAAAAGAAAACGAGAAGGACGGTCCGGATTACGCCCGTCTCTTCCACATGAACGACGTGCGCGATATTTATATGAAAGCCTCGGTTTCGTGCGGGTTCCCGCTCATAAGCCTTTACGATCTGTTCCTTGACTACTGCGACAGAAAGAACGTTCCTTTCGTTTCTCTTCTCGCAGACGGACTCCATCCAAACGACGAGGGACACCGCGTTATATTCGAGATAATGAAAAAAGAGCTCGGAGTCTTCACGGCTTGACGCGCGGCTCGGTATTCCCCGCGGTCTTTTCCGGAAAAATCTTTCGATTTTTCCGGATTTTTTTCGCAAAGGGGTTGACAAGGCGGTCTACACATTGTAGAATATATATGGTCTACAATGCGTAGAATCAAACTGAAAGAAGCAGAAAACAGATATGAAAGACTGTCAGATGGGAAATATCGAATCGCGCTTTGCAGATATAATCTGGGAAAACGAACCTATGACATCCGCGGAGCTCGCGAAAAAAAGCGCCGAGGCGCTCGGATGGAAAAAATCCACTTCCTATACCGTTTTGAAGAGGCTTTGCGACAAAGGCATTTTCCAGAATTCAAGCGGTACGGTTACGTCGCTTATTTCCCGCGAAGATTTTTATTACCTCCAAAGTGAAAAATTCATAGAAGAAACGTTTTCGGGATCGCTGCCCGCGTTTATCGCCGCTTTCGCCTCACGCAAAAAGCTGTCGAAGGAGGAGATCGAGCAGCTGCGGAAACTGACCGAAGAATAACGCCGCCGTTTGCGTAAAGTCCGGTTTTTCGACTTCACGCTTCGGAACTTGTCCGTGCCGCCCGACGGGCGGAATCTGAGATACTATGGAAAATGTTTTTCTGACAATCCTTGACATGAGTTTTACCGCATCTTGTATCGCGGCGGCGGTCATGATCCTTCGCCTGCTGCTGAAAAGAGCGCCGAAAAAGATAACAATACTCATGTGGATACCTTTTTGGCTTCGCCTTGCGCTGCCGCTTTTTTTCGAGAGTGCCATAAGTCCGATCCCGAGTACGGAGAACCTTCCGGAAAGGATCATTCTCTCGGCGGCTCCGGAGCTTGAAACCCGGATCCCGGAGAGCGCCGGCGTCGCTCCCGCGTTTTCCGGTCCGTTTATTTCCGAGGTTTCCGCGTCTCCCGCACGGATCGCGCTGATGATCGCCTGCGCCGTATGGGCGGCGGGAACGGCGGCGATGGCTCTTTACGCGCTGATCGGATACGTGCGTTTGCGGATGACCGTACGCGAATCCGTTTTGTGCGCCGACGGGACGTATATGTGCGACCGTGTAAACACGCCTTTTATTCTCGGACTTGTCCGTCCGCGCGTCTTCCTTCCCTCTTCGATCGATCAGAAAGACGCCGTATTTGCGGTCGCCCACGAAAAAGCCCATATAAAAAGGCTGGATCACGTCTGGAAGCCGTTGGGCTTTGCGCTTCTTTCCGTGCACTGGTTCAACCCGGTCTGCTGGGCAGCGTACGTGCTATTCTGCCGCGATATCGAGCTTGCCTGCGATGAAAAAGTCATATGCGATATCGGGCCCGGTAAAACAAAGCAGTACGTGAACGCACTGATAAACTGCAGCGCGCAAAACCGCGCGATATCAGCGTGTCCCCTCGCCTTCGGAGAAAGCATGATAAAAAAAAGGATTCGGTCGCTCATGGAACAAAAAAAGCCCGCTCTGATCATCACCGTCGCCGCCGCTGTATGCTGCGTCGTCCTCGCCGCGGTGTTTCTGACAAATCAGCCGAACGTGAAAAACGATCTTCCGGTCTTGCCCGTGTCCGAAAGCTCCGGGGAAAAAGACACTCCTTCCGTAACCGGTAACAAGACGCACTCCGATACAAACGAGGATCCTGACGACGGTATCCCGAGGCTTACTCTGCGATATTACGGCGGCTGGAGCGGAAAGCTGTCCTGTTTTACCGTTCCGACCGGATCATACGGCGCAGATGACAGCGAGATCGATCCCGATTACGGCGAATATCCGGTCCTGTATCCTTCATATAAATCATCCATAGACACTTCCTGCGTCACCATGACGTTCGACAGCACTCCGGCGTTCGTTCAGATACGCTGTACCGGGACGGATAGATCCTCGCTCTCGGAAACAAACGAGATCGTCTTTTCCGAAGAACTCCCCTTTTCCGTTTACGACCTCGGATACGGTCCCGAAAAGCGTTTTCGCGCAAGAGAAGGCGATCATCTGTACGAGGTCACGGCGCATATAAACGGCGCTGTCGTGCGGTACTTTTTCCGGATCGTGCTTTTCATCCCCGAATTCGAATTTCCAGATCCGAAAAGCAAAAACTGAATATTTTTCCCGGAAAGAAAAACGCGCCGGGTGCCAACGGCACCCGGCGCATTCTTTTCGGGATATTTATTTTACGTATCTGCGCTTTCTGTCGACTATAGCAAACGCCGCGATGCCGCAGAAAGGAACGATACCGACGAGGACGACGTAAGGCGTTACGTCGTCGCCGGTCGCGGTCTCGCCGCATTCGCAGGTCCTGTGATGATAGAAACCGTTCGCTGCGTCGGGTTCCCAATCGCCGAACGCGTGATCCGTCGTCTTGTCTATCGGCTCCGGTTTGTCGCGGTCCCGTCAGCAAGCGCTGACGAAAAAGTCAAACTACTTATAATAATAACAAAACGACCGCGTTTTGTCAACTCGCAGCGTTTTTTTGCCGTTTTTTTCGTCTTTTTTCGCAAAAAAAGCCCGTTTTCGATCGTGCGCTTGCGATTTTTGCATAATCGGTATATAATAATATGCAATACGCGCAAGCAAGAGAGGTACGGCTATGACAAGGATCGACAGGATCATAGAGAAAATGACGGCGGAGCAAAAAATAGCGCAGATGCTGATGCCCGCGTTCAGATATTACAGAGACGAAAAGGGGCTTTTTTGCGGTGTTACCGAAATGCGCCCCGATATGAAGAGGATGTTCGAGAAATACTGTTTCGCCGGGACGATGCTTTTCGCACAGAACGCGGACGATACGGAAAGCACGGTGAGACTGACAAGCGCGATCCGGCGCGCGAACGCTTCCGTACCCGGACGCCCCGGACTCTTTATCGCGGCTGATCAGGAGGGCGGCTCGGTCACGAGGCTCGGTCACGGCACGCAGACGCCGGGCAATATGGCTCTCGGCGCCGCAAACGACGAGAAGATCACGTTTCAAGCCGCAAGGATCCTCGCCCGGGAGCTTTCCGCCGTCGGCATAAACTACGACGCGGCGCCGGTGCTCGACGTGAACAACGATCCCAGAAATCCCGTCATCGGCGTAAGATCCTTTGCCGACGATCCGGAAGACGCCGCCCGCCTCGGCGTAAGCTTTATGAAGGGAATAATGTCCGAGGGCGTAATATCGACTCTTAAGCATTTTCCCGGTCACGGGGACACGGCGACGGACAGCCACACCGGGCTTCCCTGCGTCGATAAAACGCTCGAAGAGCTCTCTTCCTTCGAGCTCATCCCGTTTGCAAGATGCATAACCTCCGGAGCGGAAGCCGTCATGACGGCGCACATACAGTATCCGCGCGTTGAAAACAAAACATACAGATCGGTCATGACGGGAAAGGATATCTTCCTCCCCGCCACCCTCTCGAAGACGATAATAACCGACGTCCTCAGAAAAAAGCTCGGCTTTAGCGGCGTAGTCGTCACCGATTCCATGGGCATGGACGCGATCTCCAAGCATTTCGATCCCATCGACGCCGCCGAAATGGCTATAAACGCCGGAGTGGATATACTGCTCATGCCCTCCCTGCTCTCCACGCCGAAGGAAATGGACGATTTTTGCGAGTACATAAAAAAAGTCGCTTCCCTTTTGGAAAGCGGCAGGATAAAGAGCGAAACGGTGGACGCCGCCCTGCACAGGATACTCGCGCTGAAAGAGGCTCACGGTCTGCTCGAGCCGGCGACTTATGACAAAGACGCGGAGGACGCGGCGGTAAAGAAGGCTCTTGATATCGTCGGCTCCGCGGAAAATCACGCGGCGGAAATGAAGATTGCCGAAAAAGCCCTCGTGCTTATAAAAAACGACGGAGCTCTGCCGATAAAGGACGAAGCAGACGTGCTCGTCGTCCCGTATTACGAAAGCGCCGTAAAAAGCGCGGAATACGCCGTGCGGACGCTCACAGACGAAGGAAAGCTGAAAAAAGACGCGGCGGTGCGCGTTGCCGCGCTTGAAAACGCGGACGCAAAGCAGCTTTGCGCGCTTGCGGCAAAATGCCGTCATCTCGTGGTGATATCGGCTCTTTACAGACTGTCCGGGCTCTCTCCCGACGATCCTCTGAACAAGAAAGCCGACGCTTTGATCGCCGCCGCGAAAGCCTCCGGGGCGGACGTTACGGTCATTTGCGCTCAGCTCCCGTACGACGCCGCAAGGTTTTCCACCGCCGACGCCGTGATAGCCGCGTGGGGTGCGAGGGGAATGAGCGAGGATCCGAGAAACGCCGCCAACGGCGCCGCGTCATACGGACCGAACATTCCCGCCGCCGTCCGCGCCGCGCTCGATCCCGAGGCTTCTTTTTCCGGGACGCTCCCGGTGGATATACCGGTTATCGAAGACGGCGCCTTTTCAAAAAAGGTCCTTTATCCCCGCCGTTCCGGGGTCATAATGAAAAACGGAAAATCCGGAAAGTAACCGCTTTTACAAACGCTCCGCCCGGCGCCGCTTCCGCGGCTCCGGGCGGAATTCTATCTCCGTTCTCCGCTGTAATGATATCCGTTATGTGAAAAACGGTCATTCCGCTTTGTAATTCGTCACGAGCTTCGTATCCTCGTCCTTTACTGTACCGGAGCAGATCCCTTTCCACCCCGCGAGCGAATATTCATAATATATCGTAAGCGCCGGGCAGGACGCGAACGCCTTGACTCCTATACTTCTCACGCTTCTCGGCACCGTCACGCTTTCAAGCGCGGTGCAGCCGTAAAACGCATAGTCTCCTATGCTTACGACGCCTGACGGCAGCGTTATCTCACGAAGCGACGCGTTTGCATAGAACGCGCCCGGGACGATCGTCTTCACGCTCTCCGGAAGAGTGAGCTTTTCGACTTTTCCGAAGCTTTTACCTTCCCCGGTAACCCGCGTGACGGGCAGGGTGCCGATATAGTTCGCTATGATGAGTTCCGTCTCCCTTCCGGCGTATCCGCAGACGGTGACGCCCGTTTCGTTTTCCGTCCAGAAAAATCCGTGCGTGTAATTTAATTTTTTGCCGTCGGCACCGTATCTTATAAGGCCGTCTTCCTTTTCGCTAAACGCGGATCCGTCGGAAACGCCCGATCCTGGGTTTCCGACGTTTGTATATACGTCGCGCAGGAAGGGAACGGCGGCGACGGCAATGATCGCGACGGCGGCAAGCGACGCCGCGGCTGCGATCCTTCCGTTACGAAACGGCAGAGGCGATGCGCTTTTGCGCTTTTCTCCCCGCTTTTTTTCAAATGCTCTTTCGTCCGAAAGCGCCTTTTCAGGCGCTGACCCTGAAATAAAATCCCCACGAACGCCCGAAAGAGCGTCGAAAATATCGCTTCCTCTCATACGTCTATCCCTCTTTCCTTCAAAAATTCCCTGAGCTTTTCCCTTGTGCGTAAAAGTCTCATCTTCACCGCGCTCTCGCTGAGAGAGCTCTCTTCTGCGATCTCCCGCACGCTGCACATCCACCAGTATCTGCGCATGAACATCGTCCGCGTATCCTCGGGGAGCGACGCGAGAAAACCGTTCAGCGCGTCCGTCAGAGCGATGCGGTCCGCCTCGTCGCATCCCGGTCCGGAAAGCTCCGCGGGCACACATTCCGACAGCTCTTCGAGCGCGAGAGCGTATTCCCCGCCTCCGCGCTTCGCGCGTTTTCGCTTTTTCAGCATATCCGAGGCGCTCTGACGGCAGAGCATCCCGAGATACGCATTCAGCGACTCGGGTCTGTTTGGAGGGATCGTGCTCCACGCTTTCATGTACGCGTCGCTTTCGGCTTCCTCTGCATCCTCGGCAATCCCGAGTATCCTCATGGCGATAAAACGGCAGTATCTTCCGTATTTTGTCCTGCATTCCGCTATCGCCCGCTCGTCTCTGCTGAAAAACAGCTCGATTATCGCGGCGTCGTTCACGATCTCACCCCGCTTTCCTCCGTCTCGTCCTTATTTGAAAAGGGCGCCTTCATCTTAAATAAAGACAAAAGCGCCCTTTCCGTCACTCGTTTTTTGAAATTTCCGAAAGAAAAAAATATTTTTTTATAACGCTCCACTCTTTTATCAGTCTGTCAAAGCCGTACGACGCGTTGGCGGGACTGGTGGAGGGCAGGCAAACGTCCCTCACGCCCGTGCTTTCAAGGATCCTTTTCACGTATAATTCGTGCGCCTTTTTGCCGTTTGTGAATACCGCCGCGATACCGTATTTTTCTATCATCGGAGCGATATCGCTTGTCACCGCGTTTTTTATGGATGAATCCGCCGATCCGGACAATGTACAGGACGAGATCACGTCCCAAAGCGCTATACCGTGCCTTTCAAGGAGCGCTTTTTTCTCTTCGACGCTTATAGGCGTCTCCTCGCCGCAAAGGCGCGCGATCAAAGCCCAGAACCTGTTTTTCGGATGGCCGTAATAAAATCCCGACTCTCTGGACTTCACGGACGGAAAACTGCCGAGGATCAGGATCCGCGGCTTGCCGCCGAAAAAAGGAGGTATCGGATGAACGAGCGTTTCCGTTTTCATTTTTCTCAGCGTTCCGCTTATTTTCCGGCGTCTGCCGGCGTGACGCGGTACGGGTGTGAAAGGGCGTTTTTCACGGATATGACCGCCGCCTTTCTCTCCTCCGCGCTCACGGTATCGGGCGTGAAGGAAACTTCGTCGGGAGACGCTCCCGAGACCGTGCAGAAGAACGTCAGCCCCGCGACGAAACGTCCGAGCCCGTAAGAAAGATGATATCCGTCGCGCGTAAGCGTGTCTCCGACAAACGAGGTCCGCGCGTTCTGTATCGCGGTCCCGGAGGGGCTTACGAGGCTTATCCCGGGATGCTTCCCGACTACCTCCGACGAGACGGCGGATAATATCATCCCGTACATTTTCATCTGATCGCATCCGTATTTCATGAACTCTCCGTGGGTGTTTATCTGCTGATACGCCCACGTCATGTTCCAGACGAGCGTCGGCTTTTCCCCGACGATGCCGCGCACGTAATCGATAAGGTATCCGAGCTTTTCGTACGTTTCGCAGATCCCGCTTTTTCCGCTCGCCTGCTGGAGCGATATGAAGTCCCATTCGCCCGAGGAAAGAGCCTCGGATATGGAAACGCCGGGGCGGTTATGCCACACGCCGTCGCCGTTCGTGCGGTATTCGTACGCCTTTTTGTCCTCCGCCGCGTTTGCGGCGTGAAGCTCGAGAGTGCACCCTCCTATATAGAGGTTCCCCAAAAAAACGCTGTCGTATCCCGCGCTTTTCGCCATGCTCCACACGTATTCGAGCGTGTCGTCGGAAAAGCTGTTCCCTATCGCGAGTATCCTCAGATCCCCTCGCTTCGCGGAAATATCGCGTATGTTTTTTTCTTCCATAAATAATCTCCGTTTTCTATTGAAAAGTCACGTTTGCGCGTGTATAATATTATGTTGTTGAATTTTTTTGCCGCGCCGCGGCAGGAGTTTTTTCACATGAACAGCCAAGAAGCAAATCAAAGATCGCTTTATACCTCCGCAGAGGCGGGCGCGAATTCGTTCAATCTCAAATGTCTCGTCGCGCTTTGCTTTTTCGTCCTCGTAGCGCAGATCCTGAATGAAATACGGCTTTTCAAGGTCGACAGACGGATCATGCTCGCCGGAACGATGGTCGCGTTCGTCTTTTTCATCATTCCCGTAGCCGTGTGGTTCTTCCACGACAAGCTGATGAAGGATAAAGCGCCGATCATCGAAAGCGTCAGGTTCAAATATCTCATTATCACGTTTTCTTATCTCGGGATCAGCATTGTCAGCGTAACGCTGTCGTTCCACGTCGTCATCCTGCTCACGGTGCCGACTCTTATGGCGGCGCAGTACTGGAACCAGCAGCGTCTTTTCGCTTGGACGACCGCCGCCACGTTCCTGCTCGTTCCCGTGAGCGTATATGGAGGCTTCCTTTTCGGCGCTTCCGACAGGAATTTCATAAAAGGCATGCTGACCGACGAAGAGGCGGTCGTTTTCGCAAACCGTCTGCCTCTGCTTACGGCGGACCGCGCGTGGGAGCTTTTGCTCCACTACGTGATCCCGAGGCTCCTTTGCGTAATGGCTATCTCGATCCTCGCCTTCGGCATAACGAGGCGCAACGGACTCATGCTCGCGCGGCAGGCGGAGCTTTCGAGGAAGGTCGAGCGCGAAATGCGGGCGAAGAGCAGTATGCAGAGCCACGTCATAGACTCACTGGCGACGCTCATCGAAACGCGCGACGCCGAGACCGGCGGCCATGTGATACGCACAAAGAAATACGTCGGCATGATCGCTGAGGAATTGAGAAAAGACGATAAATACAAAAACGTCCTCACCGACGAGGTGATAGAACGCATACAGTCCGCGGCGCCTCTGCACGACGTCGGGAAAATATCCGTCTCCGACACGATACTTCTCAAGCCCGGAAAGCTGACGAGCGAGGAATTCGAAAAAATGAAGCTCCACACCGTCATCGGCGGCACGGTCATAAAGAACACGTTTTCCGGAATTGAGGACGATTCCTTCATCAGAACGGCTGAGGAGATCGCCGTGTCTCACCATGAAAGATGGGACGGAAAGGGTTATCCCTCGGGGCTGTCCGGCGAGGATATCCCGCTGCCCGCCCGGATCATGGCTGTCGCCGACGTGTTCGACGCGCTCGTTTCCGTGCGCGTTTACAAGGCGCCGATCCCGGCGGACCGGGCTTTCGATATCATAGTCTCCGAAAGCGGGACGCATTTCGATCCCGACGTGATACGCGCCGCTTTGAGGATAAAGGACGAGCTGATAAAGGCTTCCCTCTCTCCCGTGGAAAGCCTTTGAAAAAGCATTTCTCCCGTTACCGTTTATTTTATCATATCATCCGTTCGTTTTCAACAAAAAATATAAAAATCGACTTCATGCGGCGATTTATATTGAAAATCCAAATATCATATGATATAATGACCGCATATGAAAAGCAAAAGGAGATATCTGTATGAACGGTACCGGCACAGTTAAAAAAGGTCTGAGCGGCGGCGCGAAAGCGCTCATCGCCATCGGCATAGTCTTCGGCGTCATCATCGCCGCATGCGCGGGCGTTTTCATCTATTTCAATTCGCTTTATTCGAACAATCTGCTGACGGACAACGATCCGGGCTTTGCTCCCCGTCCTCAAAGCGCGGGGGATCCCGACGACGTTCCCACCCTCGTCAGCGTAACGGTCAAAAAGGACAAGGGCGTTTACGTGAACGAAAGCGACGTTTCTTGGGACGACGTCAAGGTCGTCGGCACGTATATGAAGGGCGGCGAAACGTACGAAGCTGAGATAACCGATTACGAAATCGTCAAAAACGGCGATACCGGCGTTACCGTTCACGTGGAAACGAAGGACGAAAACGGGAACGGTTCCGCCGCGAACGTTTCTCTTTCCCTGAAAAAATACGCGTCCGCCGAGGAATTTCCCGAGGACGTTTCCGCCGAGGCGTCTTCATACGCTTCGTCGAGCTCCTCGGACGCCGATATGATCTACTCGCTGTCCGCCAAAAAGCTCGCCGCCGCCAAAAACGCCTCTTTCTCGCCGATATATAACGCGGAGCAGACCGCGGGGCAAAACCTCGCGCTCCTTCTCATCGAGACGGCGCCCTTCGCGGACGGCGATCCCGTAAAATCCCTCGTGCCCGAGGGAAGGCAGAAGGCAAACAGCGTATTTATACTCGTTTTTGACGAAAAAGCGGGCATGATAAGGATAATCGCCCTCGATCCTCTCACCCTCGTCCCGGTGGACGGCTACGGCAAAAACACTCTCAGGAACGCCTACGCCATAGGCGGTCCCGGAATGCTCGTCAATTCGGTCAACGACTTTTACGGCACTTCGATCAGATATTATCTTGAAACGAATCTCGACAGGATCATCGAATACGCCGACTCTCTCGGCGGCGTGAAGCTCGATCTGACAAGCAGGGATCTGGAAGCGTTCTCGCTTGAAGGTCTCTCCGCGGGATCG
>Ga0208297_1001781_pt1 | contig 16477 bp, 6 predicted proteins | sample LMS_cellobiose_e_FD_187367 | JGI IMG/M metagenome (GOLD analysis project Ga0208297, IMG submission 187367) | Rumen-fistulated moose microbial communities from Alaska, USA - LMS_cellobiose_enrichment (SPAdes) (version 2) | ecosystem: Host-associated > Mammals > Digestive system > Stomach > Rumen... | reverse complement strand
CACGCCGCCAGCGTTCATCCTGAGCCAGGATCAAACTCTCAAAAAAATGGTATCTTAAAGCCTTCCGGCCTTAAAATCAATTTCTTCGATCGCTTCTAGCTCTCAAAAGAATCATTTCTCCGACCCCCTTCGGGGCCGGTTCAAAGAACCCTTCTCTGGTGCTTATTTGCATAAGCTTTCTTGTATTGTTCAATTTTCAAGGTACATTCCCGCCGCCTTCCCTCTTCAGGGGGGCAGCTTGATTAGTATACCTCACCTGGCGGTGGATGTCAAGCAAAAAATTTCCTGTCGGAAGGTATTTTTTGCCGTAATCCACCCAGGGAGCGCACTTTTGAGGTGCTTTGTTAATATAGCATCTGATTTGCCGCTTGTCAACACTTTTTTGATGCTTTTTTGAAGATGATTTTACACTTCTAAATCTTGTGGTTTCCCGGGAAATCGGGCTACAAAATAACGGCGTTCCGAAGGCGGAGCGCCGTTAAAATAAACAAAGGAGGGCCTAAAAATTGAACCATTTCCCGATGACCGGCAGTTCCTGTTTCCGGCCGTTGACGGCGTTGCCGATGCCCTTGACCGCCAGGACCACGGCCAGAATATCCACCGCCCAGGCGAACCCGAAGAGCCCGCCGACGATGTTGCCGATCACGGCCGCGATCGCGAGCTTTGCGCCCTGTTTTGCGTGGTATTTGGAGAAATCGTCGCTCCGGGAGGAAAACATCGGGATGAGAAACAGCAGCCACAGATAGCTCAGCGCGGCCAAGCCGCGGGTAGAGTTCTCGCCTTCGGCCTGCCCGGCGTCTTTTTCGGCCTGCTGCCCGGCGGCGGCACGGTTGACGAAGCTCTGCGCCCGCTCCTCGGCCTCCTGCCGACGGCGGCGGAATTCCTCCTCCATGTTCTGTCTGCGGCGAAACTCCTCTTCCATCCGGCGGTTGCGCTGTTCGTTGGCCGCCCAGGTCTTGTTGTATTCCTGGCGCTGCGCCCGGCGTCTTTCCACCTCGGCCCGTGCGTCCTCGGCCGCCTGCTCGCGCGCCTTCGCCTCCTCGGCGTAGGCCGCGGCCTGGGCGGCGGCGGCCTGGGCGGCCGCCTGCTCGGCCTGCTCGTCAAAGCCGCAGGCGAGGCATTTGGTCTGCCCGTCGGGGATATACGCGCCGCAATGATTGCAGTATGCCATGATCGTCTCCGCCTTTCGGGATAAATACGCCGCCGGGGACCGGCAGCGCGCCCTGAAGGATATTATACCCGACGGGGAGACGGATTTCAACACCTATCACGCGCAAAACCGGTGGTTGCCGATGGTGACGATCAGCGGGCGCGACCAGATCCAGGCCGACGTGGCCGTGGCGGGGTTGAAATAGTAGAGCGCCCCGCCGCTGGGATCGCTGCCGCCCAGCGCCTCGCGGGCGGCACGGTAGGCGCTCTCGGCCACGGGCTGCTCGAACTGGCCGTCCACGACGCAGGTGAAGGCGTCGGTCTGGTAGATCACGCCGGCGAGGCTGTCCGGGAAGGAGGGATGCTTCACCCGGTTGAGCACGACCGCCCCGACGGCGACCTGGCCGATATAGGGCTCGCCGCGGGCCTCGGCGGAGATCAGCCGCGCCAGCAGGTCCAGCTCGCCCGAGCCGCCCGCGGGAGCGGCGCCCGGGTCGATCCCGTTGGGCAGGCCGAGGGCCGCCAGGGTCTGCGTGCCGGCCTGCCCGTCGACGGCAAGGCCGTTGGTCCTCTGGAACCGGCGCACCGCCGCCTCGGTGCGGCTGCCGTAGACGCCGTCCACCGCGCCGTCATAATAGCCCCAGTTCTTCAAACGGGTCTGGATCTCGGTGACGGTCGCGCCGCTCGAGCCGCGCTTGTAGAGATCGGCCACAGCCTTCTGCGCCAGCGCGATCAGCAGCAGGTTGACCGCGAAGACGATTGCCAGATCCCGCAGCAGTTTCTTCTGTTTATCCGTCATAAAACACGCCCCCACAAACTGTTTTCCTTAGTTTGTGGGGGCGGGCGGTGTTTTATGCGTTTTACGCGCCGACGCGGTTTTCGATCTCGTCCCGGATCTTCGCGAGGAAGTCGTCGAGCGGCATCGCGCCCAGATCCTCGCCCGCGCGGGTGCGCACGGCGACAGTGCCGGCCTCGAGCTCCTTGTCGCCCACGACCAGCATGTAGGGGATCTTCTGCATCTGCGCCTCGCGGATCTTATAGCCGATCTTCTCATTGCGCAGGTCGCTTTCGACCCGGATGCCGGCGGCGGCGAGCTTTTCCTCGACGCCCTTCGCGTAGTCGGCAGCGCGGTCGGTGATGGGCATGACCCTGGCCTGGACCGGGCTGAGCCAGACCGGAAAGGCGCCGGCGTAGTGCTCGGTGATGATGCCGATGAAGCGCTCGATGGAGCCGAAGACCACACGGTGGATCATGACGGGGCAGTGCTTCTCCCCGTCGGCGCCGGTGTACTCCAGATCGAAGCGTCCGGGCAGCTGATAGTCCAGCTGCACGGTGCCGCACTGCCAGGTGCGGCCGAGGCAGTCCTCGATGTGGAAGTCCAGCTTCGGGCCGTAGAAGGCGCCGTCGCCGGGGTTGATCGTGTATTCCTTGCCGATGCTCGTGATGGCGTCGGCCAGAGCGGCGGTCGCGACCTCCCAGTCGGCCTCGGAGCCGATGTGGTCCTCGGGCATGGTGGACAGCTCGATCCTGTAGGGCAGGCCGAAGAGCTGATAGACCTCGTCGAAAAGCCGGGCGATGCGCACGACCTCGTCCTTGATCTGCTCCGGAGCCAGCAGGATGTGCGCGTCGTCCTGGGTGAAGGCGCGCACACGGAACATGCCGTGCAGCGCGCCGGACAGCTCGTGCCGGTGGACGTTGCCGAGCTCGGCATAGCGCAGCGGCAGATCGCGGTAGGAACGCGGCTCGAGCTCATAGACCAGGATGCTGCCGGGGCAGTTCATGGGCTTGATGGCGAAGTCCTCGCCGTCGATGACGGTGGTGTACATGTTGTCCTTGTAGTGGTCCCAGTGGCCGGAGGTCTCCCAGAGGGTGCGGCGCATGATCTGGGGCGTCATGATCTCGACATAGTCCCACTTCTTATGCACGCCGCGCCAGTAGTCGATCAGGGTGTTGCGCAGCACCATGCCGTTGGGCAGGTAGAAGGGGAAGCCGGGGGCCTCGTCCCGGAAGGCGAAGAGCCCGAGCTCGCGGCCCAGCCTGCGGTGGTCGCGCTTCCTTGCCTCCTCGAGCTTGACGAGGTACTCGTCCAGCTCCTGCTGGCTGCGGAAGGCCACGCCGTTGATGCGGGTGAGCATCGGGCGGGAGCTGTCGTTCTTCCAGTAGGCGCCGGACTGCTGGGTGATCTTGAAGGCCTTGAGCGCCTTGGTATAGGTCAGGTGCGGGCCGACGCACATGTCGACGTACTCGCCCTGCTGAAAGAAGCTGAACTCCGTCTCGTCAGCCAGATCGTCCATATGCTCGAGCTTGAACTTCTCGCCGCGCTCGGCCATGAGCTTTTTGGAGTCCTCGCGGTTGAGAGAATAGGCCTTGATCGGCAGATTCTCCTTGACGATCTTCCGCATTTCCTTCTCGATGGCGTCCAGATCCTCCTGGGTCAGCTTCGTGTCGCCCAGGTCCACGTCGTAGTAAAAGCCGTTCTGGGTCGCCGGGCCGTAGGCGAAATCCGCCTGCGGGAACAGGCGCTTGATGGCCTGCGCCATGACGTGCGCCGCCGTGTGGCGCAGGACATGGAGTTCTTCCTCCTGCGGGCACTCGCCCACATGGCCGTCCTTGTAAATGATCTTCATAGACAGTTCCTCCCCTGAAATAAAAACACCCCTGACGGCATTTTGCCGTCAAGGGTGCATAAACATACACGGTTCCACCTTGCGATTTCACTCATCGATGACCGATAACGCCGTCGCGCGGGGCGGCATTTCCTCCGCCCGGCTCGGGGACCGGTGGCGCAGCGGACGCGATGCGGGCGGCTTGCAGCCGGCGGCCTGCCCTCTCTGTGTGCTCGCGTAGGTTTGCGTGTCCCTTCAAAGCCTTTGAACGAAAGCTATCATACCATTGCCGGGCGGCCCTGTCAACCGCGATTTTCGGTCTTTTTCGCCAGAGCGCGCTGGATGAGCTTGACGAGCTCCACGACCGGGATGACGCAGACGCTCAGAGCGATGGCGACCGCGTACTCGGTGAGGCCGACGGCGGTGAAGCCGAAGGCCTGGGCCAGGAACGGGATCTCGCACACCGCGGTGGTGGCGATCAGCGAGGCGACGGCCGCCCCGACAAGGAACCAGTTCGGCCCGCCGAGCGAGAAGACGCTGCCGCGCTGCGAGCGCATGTTGAAGCTGTGGAAGATCTCGGCCATGGACATAGTCAGAAAGGCCATCGTGATGCCGTCCGGACTGTCGGAAAAGGCCCATACGCCGCTCTCCATGTGGTGACCGATCAGATAGCTGGCCAGCACCAGCAGCGTCACGAGCAGGCCCTGATAGATCACGTCGAAGCCCATACCGTCGGCGAAGATGCCCGCACGCGCGGGGCGGGGCTGCCGCCTCATGACGTCGGGCTCGGCCCGCTCCACGCCCAGCGCCAGGGCCGGGAAGCAGTCGGTGACGAGGTTGATCCACAGCAGGTGCACGGGCTTGAGGATCGTGAAGCCCAGGAGCGTCGCCGCAAAGATCGACAGCACCTCGCTCATGTTGGAGCCGAGCAGGAACTGGATGGCCTTGCGGATGTTGTCGTAGATCCGGCGGCCCTCCTCCACCGCGCCGACGATGGTGGCGAAGTTGTCGTCGGCCAGGACCATGTCGGCCACGTTCTTGGTCACGTCGGTGCCGGTGATGCCCATGCCCACGCCGATGTCGGCGGACTTGATGCTCGGCGCGTCGTTCACGCCGTCGCCGGTCATGGCCGTCACGCAGCCGCCCTTGCGCCAGGCGTTGACGATGCGGGTCTTGTGCTCCGGCTGCACCCGGGCGTAGACGCTGATGTTCCGGTATTCCTTTTCGAAGGTCTCGTCGTCCATCGCGTCGAGCTCCGCGCCGCTGACGGCGCGGCGGCCCTCGCCGAGGATGCCAAGCTCCCTGGCGATGGCGACGGCAGTGTCCACATGGTCGCCGGTGATCATGATCGGACGGATGCCGGCGCGGCGGCACTCGGCGATCGCGTCGCAGACCTCGGGCCGGACCGGGTCGATCATGCCGCTCAGACCGATGAAGCACAGCTCCCGCTCCAGTTCCTCCGGCTCGAAGCTCGCGGGCTTCTCAGCCCAGACGCGCTCGGCGCAGGAGAGCACGCGCAGCGCGCGGTCGGCCATGGCCTTGTTCGCGCGGAGGATCTCGGCGCGGTATTCTTCCGTCATGGGGACGGCCTTCCCGTCCTTGAGGTAAGTCGTGCAGCGGCCGAGCAGCACGTCGGGCGCGCCCTTGGTGTACTGCACGCAGCCCCCGGGCGTGAGGTGGACGGTGCTCATGAGCTTGCGCCCGGAGTCGAAGGGCGCCTCGCCGCAGCGCAGGTACTTCGCCTTCAGGCTGGGTTTGTCGAGGCCCAGCTTGTAGGCCCAGACCACGAGCGCGGCCTCGGTCGGCTCGCCGGTGACGGCGCCGTCGGCGTCGATCTCCGCGTCGCTGCACAGGGCCATCGCGGCGGCCAGACGCTGCTCGTCCTCGCCGAAGAAGTCCACGACGGTCATCTTGTTCTGGGTCAGGGTGCCGGTCTTGTCCGAGCAGATGATCTGGGCGCAGCCCAGGGTCTCCACGGCGGTCAGGCGGCGGATGATGGCGTTGCGTTTGGACATGTTGGTCACGCCGATACTCAGCACCACCGTCACGACGGCGACCAGGCCCTCCGGGATGGCGGCCACGGCCAGGGACACGGCGATCATGAAGGAGTTGAGCGCCAGCTCGAAGCTCAGGCTCCCGGCGCGCAGGATCTGTACGGCGAAGACCAGCACGCAGATGCCCAGCACCAGCCAGGTCAGGATCTTCGAAAGCTGGCTCAGCTTGATCTGCAGAGGGGTCTGCCCCTCCTCCGCCTCGGCCAGCGCCCCGGCGATCTTGCCCATCTCGGTCTCCATGCCGGTGGCGGTGACGACGGCGGTGCCGCGGCCGTAGGCCACGCTGCTGCCCATGTAGACCATGTTCTTTCGGTCGCCCAGGGGCACGTCCTTCGCCCCGTCGGAAAGCCGGATCACGTCGATGAACTTGGTGACGGGCACGCTCTCGCCGGTCAGGGCCGCCTCCTCGACCTTGAGGCTGGCGCTCTGCAGCAGCCGCCCGTCCGCGGGCACGGCGTCCCCGGCCTCGAGGAGCACCACGTCGCCCACGACCAGCTCCTCGCTGCGCACGATCTCGATCTTGCCGTCACGCAGCACCTTCGAGGTGGCGGCGGACATCTCCTGCAGGGCTTCGATGGCCTTTTCGGCCTTGTTCTCCTGATACACGCCCAGCACGGCGTTGACGATGACGACGGCAAGGATGATGATCACGTCGGCGAAGCTGTCGTTCTGCGCCACGGCCAGCACGCCGCTGATGAGCGCGGCGGCCAGCAGGATCAGGATCATGGGGTCGGCCATCTGCTCGAAGAAGCGCCGGATCAGCGGCTTGCGCGGGGCGTCGGCCAGGCGGTTGCGGCCGTTCGCCGCCAGGCGGCGGGCGGCCTCCGCGGCGCTCAGGCCCCCGGCGGCGCTGCCGACCTCGTCCAGCGCGGCTTCTTTCTCTTCACAGTAGAATCTCATACCCGATCTCTCCCTTAACAAACATGACCAATCAATTGTAAAAGGCGTAAACAAACTCTGTTATTGAGGGGTATTCCAATCGTTTTTGAGGCAGCTTTGCCGCCGCAAAAACACCCTGAGGCGAGCCTGCGAGTCCTCGCGCCGACCAAACGCGGCTTGTCTCCCGTAAGCCGCGTGCGATAAGCGCGAGTTTTTCAATTGCGAAATGAATTTCGCAATTGATGAAAAAGCAAGACTTTTACAGCGGTGGCTGTAAAAGTCTTGCTCAATACTTCCGTATCTGATACGCCGAGTCCTTTCGGACTGCGATGACGACGCACCAACGCGCGCCCATGCGCGCGCAAGCTACTCCCTTTTGACCGTTTCAGTTTAGCACGCCGTGTGCCGGAAGTCAAGGGAAACCGGCCTCATACATTGAAGCGGAAGTTGGTCACGTCGCCGTCGCGCATGACGTAGTCCTTGCCCTCGAGCCGGAACAGGCCTTTCTCGCGGGCCGCGGCGATGCTGCCGCAGGCCTTCAGGTCGTCGAAGGCGACGATCTCGGCACGGATGAAGCCGCGCTCGATATCGGTGTGGATCTTTCCGGCGGCCTTCGGGGCCTTCGTGCCTTTGACGATCGTCCAGGCGTGCACGTCGTCCTCGCCGGCGGTGAGGAAGGAGATATAGCCCAGCAGCTCATAGCTCGTGCGGATCAGCCGGTCGAGCCCGCGCTCCGTCAGGCCGAGGTCCTCCATGAACAGCTGCGCCTCCCCGGCGTCCAGCCCGGCCAGCTCCTCCTCGAAGCGGGCCGCCACCGGCAGCACCGCCGCCCCGCTCTTCCCGGCGTAGTCGGAAAGCGCCCGGAACTGCGCGTCGTCCGCCAGACGGGCCATGCCGTCCTCGTCGAGATTGGCCGCATAGATCACGGGCTTGACGGTCAGCAGGCCGCCGTCGGTCAGGATGTCCTGATCCTCCTCGGTGAAGGGGAAGTCCCGCGCGGGTTTTTCGCCCTCCAGATGCTCGATCAGCGCCTGGCACATCTCGGCCTCGCGCTTGTATTTCTTGTCGCCGCCCTTGGCATTCTTCTTCGCGCGCTCGAGGCGGCGCTCGACGATGTCGATGTCCGCCAGGATCAGCTCGAGCTCGAAGCTCTCCGCATCGCGCACGGCGTCGGCCGCCTCGAGGAAGAGATCGGCGTTGTCGAAGCAGCGCACGACCTCCACCAGCGCGTCCACCTGCCGGATGGCCTGGAAGACCTCGTTGCCCTTGCCGCCGCCGGCCACGCCGGCCACGTCCACGAATTCGATCGTCGCGGGGCTGTACTTCTTCGGGTGATAATAGTCGGCCAGCCAGTCCAGCCGCTCATCCGGGACCTTCGCCACGCCGACGTTGGGCCTGGCTCCGGCCGCGGTATAGCCGCCGGTCTCGGCCTTCGAACCGGTCAGCGCGTTGAACAGCGTCGTTTTGCCCACGTTGGGCAGACCCACGATGCCTAATTTCATTCCTTCCTGTCTCCTTTATCCTGAGCATCGCGCGGTGAAAACGGGCGGGCGCCCGCTCCCTTATGCGAGGTTCCTCGTCCTGAAAGATGATGAAACGCCTCAGGGCTCGTCGGTTGTGGACTGCGCTCCGCCGTCATCGGACTGCGGCTGCTGCGTCCAGTACAGCCACTGGATCTCGGTATCCTCCAGGATCGGGGTCTCAAAGTCATAGTCCCAGCGGCCGTACTGTGTCGGGCGCAGGCTCGGCTCCGCGGCGAAATGCTCGTACTGGATGCGCTGCGTGCCGAAGAGCTGCTCGCCCACCATAAAGCGTACGTCGAAGAAGCTGAGCTTGAGCTTGATGATCTCGTTGACCCGCCGCATGGTGATGTTATAGCGGCTGAGGTCCCGGATGCCGATCTTCAAAAACTGCAGCGTGGGGATATCCAATGACAGATAGTCGATGTCGTCGCCCCAGCCGTCATAGTCGGAAGTCTCGCTGCTGCCCCAGATGGAGGCCCACTGTCCCTCGGTGAAGAGACGCTCGCCGCTCATCGTGCCGTCCGGGTAGATGAGACGGCAGGCCACGGTGCCCTCAAAGACCATGAGCAGCGTGTGGGAAATGCCGTCCTCGTCATACCAGACATAGACGCGGAAGGACGTGCCGCGCACCGCCATGGTGGAGTTCGGCGTCGTCACCTCGTAGGAGGAATTCTCGCTCAGCGGCTCGGTGAGATGGCTGGTCACAGCGCCGATCTCAAGGTCGATCACGGTCCGGCTGTCCTGCCGGGTCCCGGTGGCGGTCAGCGAGAAGCGCGTCAGCGGCTCGGCCAGCATGAACTTGTCGCCGTCCATCTTGAGGTAGAGATAGCTCTCCTCATGCGTCGCCACATGGTCGCCGCTCGTGAGCGCCATGTTGACGTAGGGGCTGAACTCCCGCTCGCCGCGGCGCACCTCCGCCGTTCCGTCGAGCCGGTAGATCTGGATGCTGCGGAAGCCGTTGCTCCCCCTCACGAGGAGGAACACCACGGCGGCCACGAGCGCAAGGGCGGCCGCGATCACGATGCCCAGTGCCTTTTTGTTTTTCAGCAGCGTTTTCATGACGTCTGCCCGCCTTCCGAGATCGTCATCGTTCCGCCCGCGTTCGGGTAGAAGTACTGCGCACCCTCGTAGACCGTGCCGTCGCCCTCGATGACGAAGCTGCCCTCGTCGAAGCGGTAGCGTCCGTCGCCCTCCAGGTCGTAGGTCCCCACGCCGATGATCTGCGTCCATACGCCGGAGAACACGACCCTGCGCAGGATGCCGTAGGTGCCGGTCAGCATGTCGCCGGGCGCGTGCATCGCCCCGTCGGCCGTGCAGTACCAGCCTTCAAAGTAATAGTTGGCGCTGACCGGCGGGTCGTTCGGGATGACGATCGAGTAGGTCAGCACGTCGTCCCCCTCCTGGGTGAAGAGGATGTCCTCCAGCCGGGTATCGCCGCTGTTGCGGAACAGCACGTTCGAGGTGTAGGGGATGCGCGGGGCCAGCACCTGCTGGCAGAGCAAGCACCACTCGCCGTGTTCCTCCGTGGCCGGGCCGGAGGAAACGTGGTTCTGCATCGCGTCCTGCGCGCCGCAGACCGTGCAGATATGCCAGTGTCCGTTGATATTGCCGTGCCAGACGGTATCCCAGGTGTGCGGGATCATGGCGATATCCTCGATCCGGGTGTGGCTCGGATCACGCGTGCAGGTGTAAGTCATCACGCCCACGGCCGAGCAGGTAGGCGCCGTGGTCACCGTGCCCGCGTCCCAGACGTGGCCGAGAGGCGCGGAGGCGACGGAGCGGCTGTCCGTATAGCCGGTGCCGTTGAAGCTGACGGTGGCGGTACCGGTCAGGAGGCCCCCCGCCTCACAGGTGGCGCTGTCCGCCGTGGTGACCGCGGCGGCCAGAGTCTGCGTAAACTCGTTGGTCGCGTCGTTCTGGCAGGTGAAGGTGGCCGTGGCCGCGCTCACGTCCGCCGCCCAGGTCCAGGTCGGCGCGTTCCAGACCTGATGCCACCGGGCCGTGACCGTCGCATCGCCGGTGAAACCGACGGCCGTCCCGGGATCGCCGAGATCCCAGGTCTGGAACACGTAGCCGTTGGGGCCGGTGAAGCCGCAGTCGGGCAGCGGGATCGCCGCGCCGTCCCACGGGGCGTAGTAGTCGGCCATCGTGCCGCTGCCGCCGTTGGGGTCGAAGCGGATGACCCAGCTGACCTTGTAGGTGCCGGCCATGGCCGCGCCGTCGTAGGCGGCAACGAGTTCTGCGGCGGTGTACATGACGTCGGGATCGCGGCTCCAGCGGCCGGGGGCATCGAAGCCCGTGTATTCCAGCATGCTGTTCGGCCCGAGCTTGAGCGTCTTCAGGCCGTTCGCGCCGTACAGCATATCCATCGCGTCGGCGCCCGTCATGTCGATGCCGCTCAGATCCAGCTCCGTCAGGGCCGCGCAGTTCTGAAAGCTCTCACGCATGAAGGACGGAGCCGGGGTCCAGCCGCTCAGGTCCAGATCCGTCAGCCCGGCGCAGTTGTCAAACATGTAGCCCATATCATCCAGGGCCGTGGGGTTCCAGCCGCTCAGATCCAGGCTCGTCAGGCCCGTGCAGCCGGAGAACATCGCGTTCGTGCTCGTCAGGGCCGGGGTGCTCCAGCCGCTCAGATCCAGGCTGGTCAGCCCGGTGCAGTTGGCCAACATGGCGCCCATATCCTCCGCCTTTCCGGTATCGAAGCCGCTCAGATCCAGGCTCGTCAGCCCGCTGCAGTCATCGAACATGGCGCCCATATTCGTCACCTGCGCGGTGTCGAAGCCGGAGACATCCAGTGCCGTCAGGCCGCTGCAACGATAGAACATGCTGTCCATGCTCGTGACCTTCGAGGTGTCGAGCGGGCTGAGATCCAGCGCGGTCAGACCGCCGCAGCCGTAGAACATGCCCGCCATGTCGGTGACGTTCGCCGTATCGAGCGGGCTCAGATCCAGCGTGGTCAGACCCGCGCATCCCTCAAACAGGTAGCTCATGTCCGTCACGTTCGCGGTGTGGCCGGCCAGCGGGCTCAGATCCAGCGCGGTCAGCTTGTTATTGCCGTCGAAAAAGCCCCTCAGGCTCGTCACGCCGTCGGCGTTGAAGTTGGTCAGATCAATGTCGGTGGCCTGCGTGGCATAGAACATGCGGCTGTGGTCGCCGGTGCCGTTGACCGGCGCGATGAAGTCCACCGAGGTGATCGTGCTGCGGTAGGTGTACCAGGGCCAGTAGTTTTCCCAGCGGTCGGCGACGTAGTCGAAGGTCTGCGGCGTCACGCCGTCCTGATTGCCGAGCTGGAGCTCGCCGGCGGAGGTGATGCGCCAGTCCACGCCCTCGAAGGTGCCGCCGATCGTCCACTGCGCGTACACGTTCGTGTTCCCGGTCAGCGCGATCGTCGTGCCCGGAGCGCCCAGGTCCCAGGTCTCAAAGGCACGCTCGGCCGGCGGCGTGAAGCCATTGGCGGGCAGCGTGTATGCCGTCGTATCGACGACCGGCCAATAGACGGGGGCCATCGTGCCGGAACCGCCGTTGGCGTAGAAGCTGACGGTGTAGGCGAGGTAGTAGGTCGCCTCGTCCCCGCCCGCGGAGGCGGCCATCACCTCCGCCGCGGTCAGGCCCGTGACCCGGTCGGCGGTCCAGGTCCCGGCCGTGTTGAAGCCGGAGCCGGTAATGTCCGTAGTCGCGCCGAGTTTGAGCGTCTGCAGCGCGGGAAGCCCGATCATCATGCCGGCCTTGTCCGCGGCCGCGTTGACGTCCAGGCCGCTGAGATCCAGCGTCTCCAGCGCGCTCATGCCGTTGAAGACGAGGCGCATGGCCGTCACGCCGCTGCTGTTCGTCCAGCCGGAGAGATCCAGCTCCGTCAGGTTGGCGCAGTTGTCGAACATCGAATTGATGTTCGCGGCGGTCGATAGATCCCAGGCGCCGAGGGTCAGCGTGCCGACGCCGCTGCCCCGGAACATGTTCTCCATGGTCGTCACCTGCTCGGTATTGAAGCCGCTCAGGTCCAGCGCGAGGGCCGCCGTGCCGCATTCATAGAACATGCCGTTCATATCCGTCACGGCGCCGGTATCGAAGCCGCTCAGATCCAGGCTCGTCATACCGGAGCAGCGGTAGAACATGCTCCTCATACTCGTCACATTGGCCGTGTCGAAGGCCGCGCCGAAGGTCACCGTCGTCAGCGCGGAGCAGTCCAAAAACATGGCTTCCATCTGCGTGACGGCCCCGGTGTCCCACCCGCTCAGATCCAGCGCGGTCAGTCCGGAGCAGCCGTTGAAGAGATACTCCATCCTCGTCACGCTCGAGACGTCCCAGCCATAGACGGCGCTCACGTCCGTCAGGCCGGAGCAGTGGTTGAACATCCCCCACAGGTTCTCCACGTTCGCGGTGTTCCAGCCGGCCAGGCCGGTCCCGGTCAGGCTCGTCAGGCTCGTGCAGTCTCCGAAGAAGCCGCCGATATTCGTCACGCCGCTGAGATCCCAGCCGGAGACGTCCACCGTACTCAGGGAGGAGCAGCCGTTGAAGAAGTTGCCGAGATCCGTCACGGTAGCGGTGTCAAAATTCGCGCAGGAGGCGGAGGTCGCGTTGATCTCGCCGGCGAACATGTTCTGGTGGAAGCCGCCGCCGGCCACCGGCGCGACGAAGGCGATCGACTGCACGGTGTCGCGCAGCGCATACCAGGGATAATCCGTCGTGGCGCGGCTCGCCCGGTAGGTATAGTTCTGCGGCGTACCGGCCTGGCTGCCGATCTGCAGCTGAGATTCGGGCGCGTCGGTGATGAGCCAGTCCACCCCGTCGTAGCTGCCGTAGATCGCCCAGACGGCCGTGATGACGACGTCGTCGCTGAGGGTGACGTTGTCGCCCACCGCGTGCCGGGCGCCGCCCAGATCCCAGCGCCACAGCGTCTGGCCATCGATTGACCCGGCAAAGCCGGCCGGGACGGCGGGGAATTCAAAGCTGCCGGTAGAGGCGGGCGCGCACATCGTTTCCTGGCTGCCGGTGCCGGTGCCGGGATCGAGCGTGACCACGTAGACCAGCACGTAAGCCCCCGCCATGTCGGTGGGATCAGCATCAAAGGCCGCGCACAGATCGGAGGCGCTGTACGCGTCGGTCATGTTGGAGCTCCATGTGCCGGGCGTGTTGAAGAAGGTGTTGGTGAGGACGTTGTGGACACCGAAGGTGATCGATTTCAAGCCGGTCATGCCGCTGAGCATGTTTCCCCGGTTCGTTACGCCGGACATGTCAAAGCTGGAGATGTCCAGCGCCGCAAGACCGGTGCAGCCGCTGAACATCTGTTCCATGTTGGTGACGAGGGCGGTGTCCCAGCCGCTGACGTTCAGCGTCGTCAAGCCGGTGCATTCCTGGAACATCTGCTGCATGGTGGTGACGGCCGCCGTGTCCCAGTCGGACAGATCCAGACCGGTCAGGCCTGCGTCGCTGTAGAACATGCTGGCCATGTCGGCGACGTTCCCGGTGCTCCAGTCGCCGATGCCGGTCAGCGTCGTCATGGCGGTGCAGCGGTCGAACATGCCGTGCATGTCGGTGACAGCGGCGGTATTCCAGCCGCTGACGTCCAGACCCGTCAGCGCGTAGCAGCAGTAGAACATCTCTTTCATGCTGCCGACGTTGGCGGTACTCCAGGCGGGGCCGAAGGTGATGCCGGTCAGGCCCATGCAATCGTAGAACATGCCGTGCATGTTGGTCACGCTGCCGGTGGTCCAGTTAGTGAGATCCAGGCTGGTCACCGCGCGGCAGTTGCGGAACAGATACTCCATGGTGGTCACGCTGGAGGTGTTCCAGCTGGCGACATCCAGCGCGCCGAGCCTGTTGCAGTCGGCAAAGGTGTAGCTCATGTTCGTGACGTGGCTCACATCCCAGCCGCTGACATCCAGCGCCGTCAGATTGGGGCATTCCATGACCATGGCGCCCATGTTGGTGACGCTGTGGGTGTCGAAGCCGGCGGCAGGCTGGGTCAGCGTCACCAGTCTCGAGCAGTTGGCAAGCATGTTGCTCATGTTGGTGACGAGCCCGGTGTTGAAGCTGCTCAGATCCAGCGCGGTCAGATTCCCGCAGCCGTTGAACATGAACGCCATGTTCAGCACAGCGGCGGTGTTCCAGCCGGAGAGATTCAGGCTCGTCAGCGCCGAGCAGTTATTGAACAGATACGCCATGTTCGTCACAGCGGCGGTGTTCCAGCCGGAGAGATTCAGGCTCGTCAGCGCCGAGCAGCCGTAGAACATGCAGTAGAAGCTCGTCACGGCGGACGTGTTGAAGTTCGTCATGTCCGCCGTCGCCAGGTTGGTACAGCCCCTGAACATATTGTTGTGGGCACCGTTGCCGCTGACGGGCGAGACGAAGACCACTGAGGTGATCTGGTCCGCGTAGGCGTTCCAGCCGTAATCGTTGGTGGCGCGCGAATCGGCGGCGGTAGCAAAGGCCTGGGGCGTCGTGCCGTTCTGGTTGCCAATCTGCAGCTGGTTTGCGGGCATCGCGTCCGCGGGGGTGATCAGCCAGTCCACGCCGTCATAGACGCCGCCGTCGGTCCAGACCGCATAGATCGTCGCGTGGTCGGTGAAGCCGACGACGTCGTTCTCGCGATACTGCGTGCCGTTCACGTCCCAGCGGTAGAAGACCTGTCCCGTCGGCGCGCCGAAGGTGCAGAAGGGCAGCAGGACGTTCGCCGCGTTGGTGATGGGGCAGATCTCGTCGGCCATCGTGCCGGTGCCGCCGTTGGCGTCGTAGGAAAGGATCACGACGCGGTTATAGCCGCCGGCCATGCCGGCGGGGTCGGCCGCGAGCGCGGTCATCAGCTCCGCGCCGGTGTAGGTCGTGATAAGGTCGCTGCTGAAGGTATAGCCGGGGTCGTCCAGGCCCACGGTCCCGTCGATCCGGCAATCCGTGCCGAAGCGAATCGTCTCCAGCGCGTTCAGGCCGCTGAGCATATCAGCCTTGTCGGTGACGAAAGCCATGTCGAAAGTCGACACGTCCAGGTCCGTCACGGCGGAGCAGCCGGCGAACATGCTGTTCATGTTCGTGACGGCGGCGGTGTTGAAGCTCGACACGTCCAAGTCCGTCATGGCGGAGCAGCCGGCGAACATGCTGCGCATGTCCGTCACGCCGGCAGTGCCGAAGCTCGTCATGTCCAGCTCCGCCAGGGCGGAGCAGCCGGCGAACATATAGGCCAGGGAGCCGGTCGCCGTGACGCCCGTCGTGTTGAAAAGGACGCTCGTGATCTGGGCGCGGTAGTCGTCCCAGGGATAGTCGGCCGTGGAAGCGGCGCTGCAGGCGACGGTATACTCGAAGCCCTCGCCGAGGGTGAGTATGCCGGTGTCGGTGTCGAAGGACCAGGGGACGGTGTCCCAGACGCCGGAATAGACCGCGTCCGTCACGGCGATGCGGTAAGTCACGCCGCCTATCACAACGTCCATCCATTCGCCGCTCGTGAACGGGCCGTAGGTCGCGACGATCCACTCCCCGCTCTCCTGCGAGGCGGAGAAGAGGCTCTCGTCGCTGACGGTCACGGACGTGACCTCGCCGGTCAGGCCCACGGCCGCCAGGATCGTCGCCAGAGGCACGGACTCCCCGCCCCTCAGGACGTACTGCATATCGTTGTAAGTGAATTCAACCGTATAAAGCGAGAAGCCGGTCGTCTGCGCCGTGGCGGTGACGCCCGATTCGCTGACCGGGAGCGCCTCGGCGCTCATGGCGCCGCCGTCCTCGGAGATATGGTAGACCTGGGTGTCCAGGTTGGGGTCGGCCACCTCGGCCAGGGCAAAGGACACGCTGACGCGCCGCCCGTCGGCGGGCTGGAGCTCCGCTCCGTGCGCGTCGAGGACCTTGATATCAAAGGTATAGGAGACGGCGACGTTCTGTCCCTCGTCCCGCCGGTTCTCCACCGCCGCCTCCGCGAGCTGCTGCCGATAGACCGGCACGCTCGACACGGACAGCACGGCCCCTGCCGGGAAAACGCCCGGTTCGGCCGATACGGAAACGCGCACGCCGCCCGCGATCACACTCTGGCGGAAGGCCGCGGGCTCAGGCTCCGCGGCCGGTTCCTCGGCGGCGGGCTCCTCCGCTTCGGGCTCCGCGGCGGGTTCCTCCGTCTCGGGCTCCGCGGCCGGTTCCTCCGCCTCGGGTTCCGCGGCGGGTTCCTCCGCTTCGGGCTCCGCGGCGGGTTCCTCCGCTTCGGGCTCCGCGGCGGGTTCCTCCGTCTCGGGCTCCGCGGCGGGTTCCTCCGCTTCGGGCTCCGCGGCGGGTTCCTCCGCTTCGGGCTCCG
>Ga0208297_1001780_pt1 | contig 16497 bp, 24 predicted proteins | sample LMS_cellobiose_e_FD_187367 | JGI IMG/M metagenome (GOLD analysis project Ga0208297, IMG submission 187367) | Rumen-fistulated moose microbial communities from Alaska, USA - LMS_cellobiose_enrichment (SPAdes) (version 2) | ecosystem: Host-associated > Mammals > Digestive system > Stomach > Rumen... | reverse complement strand
ACCTCCAAACACGATGAGGGAGCACCGAAGTACCCCCTCATCACAAAACAGATGTTGTTGCAGCTGCCGCATGTAATGCGCGGCACTATTCGAAATCCCATTCGCAGTTCCACCGGAACTCGTCGGCGAGAATGGCCTCAAGCAGTTCGTCGATGTATTCTTCGGCATCCCGATCTTTGGGGACATCGATCTCCAGAATGACATCGGGTGCAAAACAGCTTGGACTTAAAACAATGCGCCTTTTCACGGGACTTCCTCTTCATCCTCGTTATCAATAAAGACCACGAAGATGAAATCGACTTTCCCGTTGCGATCAAGATGCTTGATGGCAGCGTATCCGCCATCTCCGTACCCGGAGCTGGACACGGCACCATACGGCATGACACCTGCGCCCGTTCTCGTGAGCGTGATATCACAGCAGTGGCTGTACCATGCATCGCCGAAATCGTGCTCAGGGCCGTTCATCTTTTCAACGACGGAATTATCCTGATAGTGGAGCTCATCGAAGAATCCGGCTTGACCGGAATCGACTCCGACCTCAAACGGGCACACATGCCATGCCCCGGTTCCGTTGCATACTGCACGATTGATTGCGTTGAATTTGGGCCCACCGTCTTTGTACCGGACTGCGAGCACGGCATTACGCACGCCCCAATCGCCTTCGTCCGTTTTCAGAACTGCAGCTTCCCAAGTTCCAACTCTGCAATTATCAACCGTGCCGCAGCACCAGACTTCCCGGTCATAGCAGGGATCGCTGACCCTCATGACAGGCCCGGTAAGCTCAAAGCTCCCAAGAATAACAAGATCTCCAGAAAACAGTTTTTTCATCATGACTCCTCACTTTGCTGAACCGCGCTGAGCGTCCGCCATCTGTTTCGCGTCACGAATCACCTTGGGGCAATAGGTGAGCTCCCAGGCATCGATATAGCGCACAGTCCGATACACAAGATCGAAGAAATCCTTGTCATTGATATTGACAAAGACCTGCCGGTCAGACTTATAGCTTCCGCTCTTGATATGGATGCCTCCAGTCTGAGTGGTTTCCTTCACTGCCCGTCCGTTCTCAAGGATGATACACCAGGGATACTTCCTCGGCTTCTTATCCTGACCAATCGAGGCGCGCTTGATCGCAAGCTTCGTCACAGAGCTCATGCCGTTCTCGTCAGGCTCCCCAAAGATCTTTTCCTCCGAAAACTCGAAGTTTTCAACGCCGGCGTTAATCTTGCCCAACAGGAACGGAAAGGTGTTCGGCGACATATTGGCTACCACGCGGATCGTCTTGTCGCCCTTCCCGTTGGAGTAGTCCTGAAGAACCACGCCGATGCTGGAGTAAATGCGGCTGTCACCGATCTTCTCGCCCTGCGCATGCATGTGAGCGTAGTGCTCAACCGGCGCGACATTGAGCTTGTCCGTGAACTCGCAGAGCTTCTTGTTGGTCATGTAGATTGCGATCTGGTTCTGAATGCGGTTTTCTTCCATTGGGAATTCCTCTCTTTCAATAATCAAATAATTCGCTGAACTCAGACTGATAGGTTGTCTCGGGTTCGAAATAATCCACCCGCACATCCTCATCATTCACGTGAATGAAATAGAACTCGCAGCCGTATTCAACGACGGCAAACATCGTTCCCTCTAGGTGATAGCCTCTCGGCACCAAATACGATGCAATGAGCTGGAGCCATTCGGAGATCGCGTATGCCTTCTCTGCTCCATTCCAGCCGAGGTATGAGCATGAGCCGTCCTGACTGTGTACCAGAGCGAGATCAGAATACAGGCTTGGACAGTGCGATGGCGGATAGTTCATGGATAGGGTATCTACGAGGCCTTCTGGAGTCGGGTCTTCTTGAAATAACTTCAGATTCAGATCCTTCGTTTGCTCCGGAAGATAGAACTCTCCATCCTGACCGAAGTCTCCGTCACCGAAGAGCGTATGCAGCTTGCGATCCTCATCCTTCGGATAAAGACTTTCCAATACAGGAATAGAGCGACGCATATGCCTTAGCTCCAGCCAATCGGTAAGCTGCGTTGCCAGCGGTTCGGAAATCTGCGGCGTGATCCGGATAGCACCGGTAAATTCTGTATGAGTACCCATATTTCCGTATCCTCCTCAAAAATGGTAGTCCACCGTACCGCCGAAGAAGAATCCCTTCCGCAGATTGGTTTCCCGAATCCACTCATCCAGAGGCGTCAGATCGCCCTTGTAATAGATGTACATCGAAAACTTGTCATTGAACATCTCGTTCAGGCGGAACATCTTGTTGCCGATGTCTCCGGAGATGCCGATGAATTCATCGCGGGTAACACCTTCCAGAGATTTCAGATTCTCCAGGAAACGCTCATATCTTTCACCGAAGTACTTCGCTTTTGCGTCGTCCTGAAAGATCAGCTTTCCCAGAGAATTCACGGTGGCCGCACCGTTGAGAGCCTCGATAAACCATTCGATGTCGCCCTTGCGGTCACGGCTGTCGTCGGCGTAATCCGCCACGCTTCCGTAGAACCACTCGGGGACGGAACTGTAGGTCATCCGCTCTTTTGCGGGAATTTTACTGTCACTGAGTTCGATTATCCTGCTGTGCATAAAACTAGCTCCTTTCTTCGTTGCCAATCCAGTCCAGACATCCTTCGTCCGTAAGCTCCGGCACGCGGCCAAATACAAGAGGAACGAGGCAGATGCCCTCCGGATTGAAAATACAGTGTTCTGACATGCATTCCTGACAAAGGGCAGCTCTGCGATTCAGTTCAGAACCGCAGAGCTTTCCATTCCTGTCGAACAGGGACATATTCATGACTTCACCTCCCTTCAATGAGGAAGGTTCCGAGCGATCAGGCTGGTGAGCATGACCGGCAAATCATTCAGATCCGTGATATCCAGATAGCCGTCACCGTAGATCCGTTCGATATTCTGTCGGTCGTCTCCGATGGCCGCCGCATAGATCTGAACGCCTTTCCGTGAATACTCCAGCTTGATACCTCTGAGGTCTGCTTCCGCAGCGCTTCCTGAGTATCCGTCGTCGTTCGGCTGCCCGTCGCAGATGATGATAAGGATCTTCACATCCGACACCTGCTTCGAGAGCTTCTCCGCAACGAACCGCAGTGCAGCGCCGTCACGATTACAATCTCTCGCACTCATATCCATGAGCCGATAGCGGTCGTTCTTGTCACGCGAGTTGAAGTCCGAATAAGAGAACAGCTCGACGCGGGACGACCACGCCGTGTGACCGACGATCATAATCGGGATACCGAGACTCTCACAGAAATCCTGCATCACAATAGCAGTAGCTCTGGCACGGGTGATTCTGTCACAGCTGCACATAGATCCGCTCTCGTCAACCAACAGCCCGACGGACAGGTTGATCGGCTCGGTCGGCAGGCGTGTGTTATAGAAAACACGCCCGTCATTGCGGTAGAGCGCGTGCTGATTCAGACGTTTGCCACTGAACAGCCCTGTCTGCTTTCCGCCCTGGCGCTTATCACGCAGAACTGCGCTTACACTGCGCTGCAGGCGCTTGGAAAGCATAAGCAGCTGCGGGGCGACACGGTTGTAGCTTTCGATCAGCTCCGGGCTTATGTGTGCCATGCGATTGACCGTGATGTGGATGTTCCGGTGTGCATTACCATACGATATGGAATTTGCTTCAAGCTGCAGTTCCTCAGAGAGTTCCTGCTCCATCTCCTCACTGACTCTCGCTTCGGCCATTGTGTCCAGAAGCCTCTCAATGTCTTCCGCCGCAAATCCGTAGTCATTGCCCTCATATTCCGTGTTGCAGTCCGTCTGACCATCGCCTTCGCTCGTGATACCGTTTGTGACATGAGCCGCGATGCGATCCGTCTCCTCCTGCAGTACCCTTGCCACCTGAGCACGGACTGCATTCTGCTGGTCTTCGTCAGGCTTGAACGATTCAGTACTGGGTACTGCTGAGGTCTTCAATGTAAAGTTCGGTGCCGATTGCGGTAACTGGCCGGACAGTTCATCACTGACTGCCTGCTGAGCCTGCTGCTGCGCGGCTGCCTCATCCTGATCAGAAGTGGGATCACCGGTTGCTCCTCCGCCGCCGCTGTCGGCCGCCTTGTTCTGGCTGCTTTGCGTGGCGTTTTGCTGAGCCTGATTGTACTTGTCCCGAAGCGCATCGAAGCATCTCTGCATGATCGGCCACAAGTCGATCAGGATCAGATTGACCGCCTCGCAGCGATCTCTCGCATCATCCGCATAGACACATCCGTCAACGATCGGGATATACGTCTTCAGGCGATCGATGTACTCACCCTCATAGTCTGACAGGTTATTGAGTTCACCCGCCCGGACATACTGGATCAGAAGATTGACAATGATATTGTGGTCGTAGTATTTGCGATTGATCATCGTCTCAATGTCCGGAACGAGTTCGGAGTACCTCTGATTGTTCAGGGTGATCCCTCTGGCCGGCGTACCCGGATACTCATAAGAGCACCTTGCATCCACATACCCGTCTTCGAGAATGTTGCTCAGGGCATGCGCGGTACTCAGAATAACGTTCCCCGGAATGGGATCGGCGTCATCCTGAAGAGCATCAAGGATCTCAGACGCATGAAGCTTTTGCATCGCATCCAGACCCGACGGCTGCTTTGGGTAAAATTTCCCTTTGACAAGCCGCCGAAAGAAGCTCTGCCAGACAGGGTTGTCCGTAAACAGCATGTGCGCAAACTCATGGGAGCAGAGGCCTTCCAGACTCAGGGAACGCAAACGGCGTGACGGGAAACTCCACGTGATGTGGTTGCAGGCATTGATCATGATTCCGCTGAAGTCAGTAACCGCAACGGTATCATCATCGGGATCTGCTTTTACCACGACCCGCATGGTGCGGTTATACCGCTTCGTAGCGGATTCTGCGATATCCGTCAGATACCCGCTGTACTCACGGGATGCGAAAAACTCTTCGTCAGAGATTTTGCTTTTTGTCTCCAGGATCCTTTTGCGGATCGTCAGGTGCGACGTTCTCATCTTCTGCACCTCCGGACTCTATGCCGGCAGCCGGACGGTATCCTTCACAACATCCTGAAGAACGCCTTCCAGTTCAAGAGCCATATCACTCTGGTCAGAGTGGGGATAAAACCAGAACAGCCGCTGCGCCTCACCGTCCAGCCTGATAGCCAAGGGGATCTTGCTGCTGGTCGGATACGGTACCGGTTCGACGGAAACATCCGTGTCCGAATGAGCAAAGACGACGGCAAGTACATCCTGGATGTACGCTGCCGCGCTTTCCGGTGACATGGTTTCAAGCTGTGGCCGTTCATATGCAGTGCACGCGATCGCCACCGCGATCGAAATTCGGAAAATAGTCAAGTCCTTGCAAAACATTGCGATTCACACCTCTTTCACATAGTTTCTGAAAACTGCGCCCTCAAGCACGACGAAATCAGCTCCGCACGATTATCCGGATCAGCGGACGCGGAGGAGATGATCGTCGAGAGAGCCGATTCATACGGATCATTGGTGACCATGGTGGATTGAACCCAGCTTTTGAATTCCCGCATACCGCAGCTGCCGTCTGTAATCATCGTCTGTCTGCACCGCTCAGCAATATCCCGTACGACGATGGCCATCTTCGTGGCGGTCTGTTCGTCGGTATATCCGGTCACGTTCATGACACGTTTCACCATTGTGCTGAGGTCGGGCGCTTCGACATCATAGAGCAGGTCCATTCTGGAAATGATGCTCTGGTTCATGTCGCGGCATCCGGCGTAATCGGAGTTGGTGGTAACGATAATCACTGTATCCGGGTGACGATGCACTCGCTCTCCGGTCGGCAGCGTGATAACCTGGCAGTTGTCCAGCAACGAGTTCAGGCCGACAAGGACACCCGGGTTTGCAATGCACGACGGCTCCTGAAGCTCACAGACATAGCCGTAACGGATCGCCTCGATCAAAGGTGAATCCACATATCGGATTCTCTGACCGTGCTCATCCGGCGGCGTCAGTCTTTCAACCGCGATCTCTATGAGTTTCTGCAGAACGTCGTCTTCCGTTTTGTCATCGTCATACTCTCCTGTCAGCATCTGATAGACACTGGGCGGATGCATGATGATGTCGGAAATCTTGGGCAATTCATTCGGTCCTGTCTGCGCGGAACCGTTTGCTGGTGCGTCCGGGATAAACTGTCCTACCAGATCGGTAATTTCTGTGTTCGCATTGCAGGTCATCAGTGTGTAAGGCAGATTCAGCCCAGCGGCGATGGCCTGGGCGCTCATGGTCTTGCCTGTGCCGGCCACACCACGGAACATGAAATTGCGCATTGGCTGACTGGAGCCAGTCGTTGTCTGCGCATGCTCACATACCCGAACCACCTCACGAGGTACGATGTACCAATCCGGCAGTTTGGGAACCATAGCCTGCTCGCGAGCACTGAGTACGCGGGCGGAAAGCGAGTATTTACCCATCAGGTTGCCGGGAGACATTGAAAACGTGGTACTGGCGGCTGTACTTCCGTTCAGAGGAAAGTGATTAAACTCACCGTAAAGCACACCGGTAGGCGAATACGATCCGTTGTCCAGCGCCATCTGCGTAATCGTTGAGATATTGCCGGTGGTTGGGATCGCAATACGGACTCCGTCAGAGCCCAGAGCCTTCGCGTTCTCAATTCTGCGATAGATATTGTCACACAGAGTAAGCGCGGTCTTCAGCGCCTCGTCCATGTCGCCCCAGTTGGCGTCCATCTGAGCAAGAAACTCATTGAAGCAGCTTTGAAACTCATCGTCTTCCAGCAAGAAAGGAATCAGGCAGAAGATCAGAGCCGATCCGGATCCGTTTCCCGAGCCGGGGCCCAGGTTGTACGGAGTCAGATTCCCCGTTCCGTTCTGGATTCTCGCAGCACAGAATTTCCCGGTGTTCTGGTTAAACACCACGCAGTCTGTCTTGTTCGCCGAGACGTACTCAGCGATTCGGTACGTCGTGCCTTGGTGTCCGATCGCGCCGAGACCATCCACGCTGTTGCCGACATCTGTCTCATGAACCAGCTTCGCATAAGCGAGCAGCGCACGAAGCGTCGGCGCATGCAGCGTGGACTTTTGCACGGAGATCGTATTATAGCGGGACAGGCCGAAGGACTTCGCTCCGGAGAATGATGGATCGTCAAAGGGAGAGGGAAGCTGGAGCTTGAATGTCCAGCTTTCAAATAGCTTAGTCTTAGGCATGTTATTGCACCTCTGTTTGGTAGTTTTTTCGGGACAGATTCGTCAGTCATGGTTTGAAAGAGCTCCAATACGACCAGACAACAGAAGACGTTCCAGATCAATGCCTGGAACAACCATCGTGCCGTCGGGGAGTTTTCGCCCCAGTTTCACTTCTCTCACCGTGCCGTTTGCAAAGTGAGCAAAAAGGCGATAGCCGGACATCAGAGTGGCGATTCTGAAGAAAAACGACTGATCTGAGTGGACATACTCCGTTCGGAACCGAATCAACCGCTCAGCCATGTGAAAGCCGATGGCAAACTCATGACCGCGAGGCAGGTTGCGCGGCATCCTCCAATAGTCCTCATACCAATGAAATTCCATATCAGCACCTACCATGCGATCGCGAGTTGAGCGCCATCGACCGACGCCTGAATGTCATCCTCACGAACAAGGACACACAGATCGCTCCATACGCTCTTCGGCGGGAAGTTCTGAATGGTTTCAAAGGGATGCTGTCCGTCCTTCGTTTCAATTACGACTTCGCCGTCTTCGGTGATGCTGAGCTTCTTATACCCTTGGGTATTGAGCTCTTCAACGATCTCGCAGAGAGCCTTTTCACCGTCAGTGGAGTACCATTTCTTCACATCGAAACGCTCCAGGATTTCCGACTCGTGCAAGTCGTTATCATCCTTTACCGGTTCTGAAATTCGGACGGCATCGGACAGCGGAACGATCTGAAGGAGCGTAATGTACAATGCGCCTGAGCTCTTAAGGCAGACTTCACCGTAATTGAAAGGTTCTGCATTCTGCAGCGCGATGCGCCAGGTTCCGCCCGCCTTCAGGCTATTCGTCTCAGGACGCTTCAGCCAGAGCCAGGATACGCTGGGATACATGGCCTTGAGTTGTTCCGTTATCCGGTAGTTCACCTGCAAGAGCAGGCTGTGATCTACAGGCTCGTCACAAGCTGTCGGCTCCTCAGCGCGTGCTTCCTTGCGCTCAGTTTTCCTGCTGCGTGTCCGTTTTTTGTGCCGTAGAGCAATATGCTGCCCGACCTCAATAACGACCCAGGCCAGCAGTGCGATAAGCGCGATCCACTGGAATATGGGCTTTTTGAAGATGGCGCACAGAAACATACACGGCAGCACCATGATCCTGAAGAGAGACCATGAGTTCATTCGGCTATTACCAGCCACATTTGTTCAGTCCTTTCATTCATGAATTTTGGCCGGATACGAAAAAAAGCGGCTGCAAGTATCCTGAAACACTTACAGCCGCTTTATCGTATCCATCTCACAGGGGGAGTTCGTCTTCATCGCTGGGAATGCTGATCTCCGGTCCAACCTTGCCGGTGGGATTGCTCTGCGCCGGTTCCTGGGTTTCCGCACTCTGCTGGTCATCGCCCTTAGGCTTAGACCCGACAAAATGCCAGTCCATGATGCCGACATCAATGGAGGTGTGCTCCACGCCGTTCCGATCCGTGTACTCGCGAGCAGTCAGATTGCCGATCACATGCAGAGGTCTGCCTTTGGTGAGCTCGGCCTTCTTCATGCGCTTCGCGATGAACTCGTTGCCGGTGCAGTTGAAGAACGTACTGTTGTCCTGCGGACCCAGCTTCTGATTGACAGCCAGTCGGAACGTGACAAACTCACGATCCTCCTTGCCGACACGAAACTCCGGATCTGCCACCAGTCTTCCTTCGATGTTGATGATTGCGTACATACTGATTCTTCCTTTCCGCCTTTCGGCTAAATAATATTTCCAGACGCCGTAACAGCGTTTGGTTCTAAGTTCAGCCTCTGACCCTTGGCCAAAGGCATAAAAAATAGCAGATGCGGTACAGGTATACTGAAACCGCTGATCTGCCAAGGGCATGACGAATTAGAACTCGCATGCTCACAACTTAAGAAGCTCCGAATGGGAGAACAGAAATCTAATAAGAACACAGTAAGCATATCAGTCTTTGCTTCCAGTATCCACAATACCTATTTCTGCTCTCGTCGCCAAAAATGCTCAGATCTCCTCAAAACCGAGCAGGGAGCGTGCCGGCCGCAACTGAGCCGGCAACGAACCGCCAAAATCGCCGGACAAATCTTTCGAGAGATACAGGCGGTAGCTCTTGCCGACTGCGAACCTGGTCTTTCCGGCGATGAGGACTTCGTGCTCGGCTTCATCAGCATCCGACATAAGGAGTGTTTCCCGGCGCATGACAGCCGACGGTTTAATCGACAGGAGTGTACCTTCAACGGTCTCAAACTCATCGTTTTTAACTGCCTTAAGGGTGAGTGCGATCTTCATTCCGCCGCAAACGGCAAGTGCGACCGACAGCAGCAGGATTACCTTGTCATGGACAATGATCCCGTAGATTCCCCCGAAGAGCAGCGCAACCACCAGAAGAATGCCTAGCTTGCCATATCTCATCAGAATGGGTCTGGGAATTTCTTTCATGGGTTCTTCCTCCTATGTAATATAACTTCAGCGGAGGCCGAAGCCTCCGCCGATTCATGCAAGATCCAGCATGACCTTGCGACCGAGATATAGATTTGCAGCTGCCTGGAGCGTCCTTGTTCGGTTTTCGGATAGTCTGGACGACGCACTGATGCGATCCTGTGTATCAGAGTCATCAGTATAGATGGCAGAAATCACCTTGTCGGGCGTACTGACATCCCTGACGCCGTTATCAAAACATCGAATCAATTCGCTTACGCTCAGAGGCGTCTGCCTTACTAGACGCAGAACTCGGCGCTCATCCGGCGTAAGCTTGTCCGGCTTCAGAATTCTGATTGCTTCTTTGCCCGTGATCTTCCCCTGAAACAGCATGCGCAGGACTGGTCGGACTTTCTTTCCGCCAAGAGTCCGAACGGGAGATACAAACGCATCGGAGAGCATGTCATAGAGAGCATCTTCTCCTGTATATCCGATACCCTTTGCCACGAGCTTCCGCTTTACAAGCATATGCAGCGCCTGATCCATGTCCGGGAGCTCCACGCCGAGCTTCTGCCCCTGCCAGATGTAATACTTCCTGATTTCCTCATAAGTTTCAACTTCCCACAGGAGATGGCTCCAGAGAAAGAATTCAGGAATGGATACAGGCTCAAGCCTGCCCATATGAAGGATATAGGGCATCTGCCGCCCGTTTTCGTTATTCATCTGGTAACTGCCAATCGCAGTGAAAAATGTAATCATAGAGTATAGCCTCCTTCTTGTCATTTCCATCTATTCATATTTACGGATTTGTGTCGATAAAAACAACAATTCACAGAAGAAGGCGCGTCAGGCTGCTCTCATTTCGCAGCTTGCTTCGGGCTCGGGAGATCCACGCATTTACATTGTTGATGCTGGTCCCATAGCGTTTGGCGATTTCCTTGGCGCTGAAACCGAGCATCTTCATCTCGATGGCTTCCACGCCTAGGCGTGCCACTCCGTTGTACTTTTCCTTGAACTCACGCAGCATCTGCTCGACTGTGACCGAGTCGATGACTGCATCATAGTCCGGTCTTTCCGCAGAGAGCTTCTCCAGCAGGGCCTCCTGTGTTTCCTGATCCATGCTGTCGGAGATGGCACCTGCTACGATGTTTTCGCTTTTGCAATGGTCTACAATTGCATTGTAGATGCAAGTAGCGGCAAAAGGCTCAAATGCGCCGAGGCTTGGACGATAGCGTATGGCTGCGCGGCAAAGCGCCTCTCTGCCAACACCCTGCAGATCTTCATAATCCATCAGCGCAGATGATGCCCTGAAAGTGATTCGGGTACGAATCACTTTGTCTACGAGCCGCAAATTGTCAAGAACGAGCCGGTTTTCAAATTCTGTCATCGTCTTCACCATCCTTCCCAGATCGCGGTATAGCCGTCTTCAAGATGCCGACTTGCTGTTTCGCGCCAGAATGTCATCGCATTTTCTTATCAGTTCCGTACACTGATACTCGCTGCACAGACCAATGTGCGCATCCTTCAGCTTGAGGCAGAAGTAGTCGGCAAACCAGCGATAAGCCTGATCGCGGGACATGATCCCTGTCTGCCAGATCTGATCGAACTTGCGATGAGCCCGTATCCTCAGGTTCCTCAAATCGCCGTTAGCCGGTGTGCCCAGGGGTATCCTGGTGCCGGGGTGTGTTCCTACATAGGTGTTGCACTGCGGATAGTGATTGCACACATACACCTGTCGGGAGTCGTCGCCGTCAGCGTAAACATAGGATGCCGGGCGAAGAATCATCGCGTTTCCACAGTAAGGGCACCGCATTGGCTTCCTGTTGCTGGTTGTCTTTCGTCTTGTCTTCACGTTTTTTCACTCCTTTTGCTTAGCGTTCTATAAGATTTCACTCTCTCTGGCAGGTGGTACCCCCCGTCCTCCGAAAAAATTTTGAATTTTTTTGTCTTGGGATGATATAAAGAAAAGCAACCGCCTGAACGGTTGCTTTGATACACAATATGTATTATTATGATGGTGTGCGGTTTATGGTCCACCTTCCGGCTTATACTTGCTATAGTAGGCTATAGTAGGTAGCCATACGTAGGCATTGTACGCATGGAGGTGGACGTTATGGCAAACAAGGGCAGGAGCGAACCCAACCTGTTCGGCGGCTACACGCACTATGATGATAAGGGGCATAAGATCGGCAGCAGTGAGCCCGGCCTTTTCGGTGGCTTCACGAACTACGACGCCAAAGGACACAAGATCGGACACAGTGATCCGGGCATCTTAGGCGGCATGACGCACTACGACTCGCATGGCCATAAAACCGGACACAGCGATCCCGGCATCTTCGGCTCCTACAGTCATTATGATGCGGGAGGAAAGAAAACCAGCAGGAGCGATCCGGGTATGTTCGGCGGATACAGCAATTCGGACAGTGAAGGCTGCTATATTGCGACCTGCGTATACGGATCGTATGACTGCCCGGAAGTGTGGACGCTTCGCCGGTTCCGAGACAGCATATTGGGCAGCAGTGCCTTCGGACGGACGTTCATCCGGGTCTACTATGCGACCAGTCCCACGCTCGTGCGTCTGTTGGGGAAGAACAAACTCTTCCTGGCGTTCTGGAGGAATTCGCTCAATACGCTGGTGGATCGGCTGCGCAGAAGCGGGATCGAGAGTACGCCGTACAGCGACCGCAACTGGAGAAAGAAGAAGCAGTGAGCAGGCTTGCCGCCCTGCGTTTGACAGCTCGCGTCTGAAGGAGGACTTAGAATGGCTAAGCAATCATCGCAAAAGCTGAAAATCGTATATGTTATGGAATATCTCCTCAGGAACTCAGATGAGGAGCACCCTGTTTCCATCAATCAGATTTCGACTTATCTGGAATCGAACAATATCTCGGCACAGAGGAAATCTCTCTACGATGACATCGAAGCTCTTCGGACATTTGGCCTGGATATCATTCAGACGAACCGGGGCAAGGTATACGGGTACTATGTCGCCACAAGGGATTTCGAGCTTCCTGAGCTGAAGCTGCTGGTGGACAGTGTGCAGTCGTCCAAGTTCATCACGCACAAAAAGACTTCCGCGCTCATCAAGAAAATCGAAAGGCTCGCAAGCGTTCATGACGCGCAGCTGCTGCAGCGACAGGTTTACGTGCAGAACCGGATCAAGACCATGAACGAGTCGATCTACTATAATGTGGATGAGATCCATAGCGGCATATCCAAGGGCCTGAAGATCCGATTCAAGTACTTTGACCTTACCGTCTCCAAGCAGCGCAAGTATCGAAAAGACGGCGAATACTATGTCGTCAGCCCCTATGCCCTTACCTGGGACAACCAGAATTACTATATGGTCGCGTTTGACAGCGAGGCCGGAAAAATCAAGCATTATCGTGTGGACAAGATGGCCGACATCTCCACGATTGATGAGCCGCGTGACGGTCAGGAAGCATACAATGCGCTGGACATGGCGATCTATTCTAAAATGGTGTTCGGCATGTTCGCCGGTGAACCGGAAACCGTACAGATGCGATTCAGCAACGTGCTTGTCGGGGCTGTATTGGACAGACTCGGTCAGGATGCCATGTTCATACCAGACGGCGACGACCACTTCACCGTCTCAGCAAAAGTAGTGGCAAGTCCGCAGTTCTTTGCATGGATCTTCGGCTTTGGAGAACTTGCCCAGATTCTCGGCCCGGACGATGTCATTGAGCGGATGTATAAGCAGACAAGCTCTGTGTTATCCATGTATTCTCCGAAGAAAGATGACGTATGAGCCCTCGCTGCGCCTCTAATGTGAGGCTGATCGTCAGGAAGAGAGGTCTTATTAAGGTGATAAAGAATGTGCGGAAGATATCAGTTTACAGCTGACGAGAGCGAAGAATTAACGAAAATCGTCAAAGAGGTTGAGCGGAAAAGCCAACTGACTTCCTGGACACCAGGTGAAATCCGCCCCACTGCTTTTGCACCGGTATTGCTTCCAGGGAAAAAGGCACCTGAGGCGGAGCTCCTTACCTGGGGATTCAAGACGACCAAGTCTCTGATTATTAACGCCCGCTCGGAAACAGCATTGGATAAACCGTTGTTTCGCGAGAGAGTGATGGAGAATCGGTGTGTCATACCCGCTGCAGGCTTCTATGAGTGGGATTCGGAAAAGCGAAAATTCTTTTTCACTGTTCCGGGTAAACATGAATTGTATATGGCGGGAATACTCGGGTTCTTCGAGAGAAAGCTTTGCTTCTGCATTCTGACGACTGCTGCAAATTCCTCAATGGCAGAGACACATGACAGAATGCCTCTGATTCTGGATAAGGAGCAAATTGAACCGTGGCTGTATGACGCCTCAGCGGTAAAAAGCATCCTTCACCTCATCCCGCCGCAACTTCTGCGTAAATCAATGGAAGCACAGGAGAGTCTGTGGTAATCCGCCTAACAGTTTTCAGATGGCCGGTTAGATCAATCCCACTTGGTTAGAAGGCAGCCGGTTCAGATAGGAGATGCATATGGGAGAGTATTTTGACTGGGTCAATGTCGATAAAAGGGAGTTCATCAGTCCCAGCGACTTTGACTATGGCAATAAGTTTCATGAAACAGTGCACAAGAACAGCGTTCCCTTGCTGGTTTTGCATTCATTGCTTGCAGAAAGATGGGCAGGAGATCATATCCTCTTTCTCGGAGATGAATGCAATGTCCCCGATGAGCCGTCCAATTACGTATATCGGATCCTAACGGAGCAGTATAACGCTTATCCCGATGGCGGATATACCTGGGACATGGTGTTTGACACATATCGGAATGTATCGGGATTCTTCAAGGAATCCGAGAGCGTGGTCCGCCCGGAGATAGGGTACTATCTTGAGGATTTAAGGAATCACGAAGAGAATGCGCATAACGAGTATGGAGTCAATGTTGATCACCCGTATGAAGGCCTGTTTACCATGACAGGGAAAAGGTATCCATACGTGTTGAATCACACAAAGCGAATTGGTTATTCGCTGGAGGAAACGAAGATCCTTTATTTGGACCATATGGAATCTGACTATGCGGATCCTTTGACGATCCTTCTTGGCTTTGGCCAAAGCTGTGATCCGGGAATATGGATCGGCGATATTATCGGGGTCGCAGAAAGGATTCCAGAGGGCTATGCATTGCTTAATGAAATATTCCTGGACTGGTAATCCGCATTTTACGGAGGAAACGATATGCAGCACGAATGCAGAATAACCGTTCTGGAGACGAAAGTCTTTCCAGAACTGCAAGAGAAATACCTGGCGGATCCGCACTCTGGGCCGTGTCCGTGCTTTAAGCCCGGAGACACGTTTCTCCTCAAAAGGACATCCGAACAGGATGACTTCTATCACCTGATGAACGGCAGATTCTGCGGTGAGGCGTGGGACGCGATCAGCCGGTATGTGTACACGGCTCTGCAGGGCGGCTCAATCATGCACAAGTGGACAAATGACGAGCGTATGATGATTGCCTGCTGCAATGACGGCACGCGACCGGTGATTTTCAAAATCGAACGGATTGATATTCCCGAGACATCGGAGGAAGAAGAATGGCTTGCAAAGCAGAATTTCACGAATGCGGCGCAAGATGCATATACTGGCTGACAAGTCAGAATTGCGGAGTGTTTTATGAGTAAAATACTTGGTTCTTGGAGCAGCATGAGAACTTATCTTGAAAATGAGATGCTGGCTCCGGTGTTACATGGACGCGTGCGCTACAACTGCACGAGATATGTCGGCATGGACAACTGCCATATCTTCGAGGTGTTCATAGACGGACGGAAGGCAAAGCAGTTTTCATGGGAAACCGTGAATTCCTATTTCATCGACAGTGGCCTGAAAAAAGAAAGTCAGCCCGTTGGCGTACGGGAATACTGGGAGGAGTTTTGGCCGCTGCTTGAGTCAATCCCCATGAGCGAGCGTTCCGAGTATACGGATGACGAATTCTGCGAAGCGTTGGAACGATACAGAAATCAACCGATCAGAAACAGCATCCATTCGGAGAATCCACTGGTTAGAATGTTTGCCATTTTGGATCGGCGGATCGGCAAAAGAACACTCATCAGGCTGAAGGAGGCAGAAAAGGCGCAGCCGGAATTTCTGAGACAGTTTTTTCGGCTTCGTTTGGAAGCAGAGCATCTATGATATCTCGGACAGAGACACTTTCATAAGAAAAGCCCATAAATATAGTCTCTGTCCGAGATAATATCACTTAAATTATTTTAGTATAAATATTTATTCGCCTTAAATGCTTTAGTGTGTAGAAAAATCAGAATATGTGGAGGCAGGGGAAATGGAGATAAAACGCATTGATGTAGATATGACGGTATGCAAAGTGGATGACTACTCTGGAATCAATCTGTCTGAGGATTATTGTTTTGTTGGAAAAACTGATGAGGAAAATTCACTTGTGTGTCCAACGGCATCTGTTCCAGGAAATGCAATAGAACGAGATGATGGATGGAAAGCATTTAGAATTCAAGGTGTGCTGGACTTTTCATTGATTGGTATACTTTCAAAGATTTCTGGAATCCTTGCCGAGAATAAGATTGGGCTCTTTGCCATTTCGACCTTCAACACAGATTATATTCTGGTTAAGAGGGAGAACTATGAGAGGGCATTAAGTGTACTTGAAGAAGCAGGATATCAGATAGTGTGACAAATCCCAGTTTGTTAGTTTGAAAAAGCAGTTGTTATTCACATATAATAGTTATATGCAGAGGTTTATGCAAAAGTGATATTATCTCGGACAGGGATTAAATATAAACAAAAGTAGATGATTGCGTTGGAAAGGGAAACATACAGGATGCTGGCTGACAAGAAGATGTTTGATAACGTAGAAGCGTTTCTCCGCGAAAACGGTTCTATTGATCGATTTGAAAAGGAATATGGAGAAATCAAAGGCCGTATGATGATAACCATGACC
>Ga0208297_1001777_pt1 | contig 16501 bp, 22 predicted proteins | sample LMS_cellobiose_e_FD_187367 | JGI IMG/M metagenome (GOLD analysis project Ga0208297, IMG submission 187367) | Rumen-fistulated moose microbial communities from Alaska, USA - LMS_cellobiose_enrichment (SPAdes) (version 2) | ecosystem: Host-associated > Mammals > Digestive system > Stomach > Rumen... | reverse complement strand
ATGGGACTTGCCACGCCGCAGACGGATGCGGAGAAAAGCGTCTACGGTCTTGTGCAGGGGGCGACGGAAGCCGTGCCTTTTGTCGGCGGCGGTGCGGCATTGGCCAAAGGAGCCGGTGGCACGGCGCGCCAATTCGGGAAATGGCTGGCTGACAGCCCCAAGACGCAGGCCGTTCTCGGCGGGCTGTTGGGGTTGATGGCCGGAAGCGGTGAATAAGGGGGAAAAATTATGGCGGATCTGACGACATACGCAGGACTCAAGGACGCGATCGCCGATTATCTTGGACGCGGCGACATGACGGAGCGTATCCCGACGTTTATTAAGCTGGCAGAGATGCGGCTGAACCGCGAACTGCGCATGCGCGTGATGGAGCGGCGGGCGACAACGGATATCGTCGGCGGGCAGAAGATGGTCCCGCTGCCCTGGAAGCGTGTTGCCGGCGATTGGGATGTGTTCATGGAGATGCGGGATCTGTCTTTTCTGCCAACGGGCGGTTCCGGCGGAAAAATAGTCAATCTCGTGTATATGCCGCCGGATCGGGCGCAGCTTGAAAGCTCCGTTTCTGGATGTCCTGCCCAGTACACCATCCTCGGACGCGAGCTTCTTCTCATCCCGTGTCCTGACGGTGCGGGGACGCTGACAATGGCGTATTATGCAGAGATTCCGCCGCTTTCCGATGAACAGGTTACGAATGATGTGCTTCTGACCGCGCCGGACGTCTATTTGTATGCGTCACTCGTCGAAAGCGGATCGTTTACGCGGGGGAGCGCTCCGGTGGCGGAGTGGGCGCAATATCTTGAAGCGGCCAAGGAAAACATCAGAAAACAGGAAAACCGTGCGCGGTACACGGCCAACATCACCATGCGGCCAACAAGGAGGATCTGAAATGTCCCTGACAGATTACGGCGAAGATCTTTTTCTGACGAATTACAAGACAGGGGGGACGGCGTATCTCGGTCTTTTCACGCTTTCGCCAGGCGAATCAACGCCGGGAACGGAAGTATCCGGAAACGGATATGCCAGGCAGGCCGTGACCTTCGGGACAGTTTCCGGCGGCTCCATGTCCAATTCCGCGGATATTGAGTTTGACCCGGCAACGGGGACATGGGGGACCGTTAACAGCTGGGGGCTTTTTGACGCTTCGACGGGCGGGAATCTGGTCTGGTACGGGGCTCTCGACATCGGAAAGACCGTGACTGCCGGTGATATTTTCCGCGTTGCAACCGGCAACCTGATTCTCAGCATGGACTAGACTATGTCATCCATTACCGCCATATATCCGCCGCCGCAGACGATAGATACGCTCCCGGCATGGGGAGATATCGATCATCTGCCGTATTCGCTGGACAGCGCGATTTGGCTGACGGCAGGGGTGTACGGGCTCAACCTTTCCGAAGACGCGGAAGCGGAAGAAAGCGCATCCGGCGCATATATCGAAATTTCAGCTTCTGGGACAATTTCGGCGCAGGGAACATGTTTTCTGCGTGAAGTGCTGGAAGCGTCGGCGGTTTCAAGCGAAGCGATTTTTGCGCAGGTTATTTTTGACGGGACAGGCGACACGATGGCCGCCATGTCATCGGATTCAGCGCATGGTGAAATTTTCGGCCACGGCTGGCACGACAGACCGGTTTCTTCCGGAGACTGGGTTCCCATGGCCGATGCGGCGCAGGGCTGGCATGTGCTCCATGCTCATAATCAGGCATGGGGCCGGGCTGTTTGAAACCATCAAAAGAGAGGATGACAAGATGGATGACGAGGAACTCACTTTCGTGACGTACGAGCAGTTCATTGCGGACGTTATCGCGGCGATTGCGGATCTCACGTCGAGAGTCGAGACGCTTGAAGAGTAAAACCCAAAAAAGGTGGCGGAGATGGCACTTACGAAATTCACGGCAGAGTTCGGGGCGTGGGAGCCTGACTCCGCCATCTTTAATGGGCAACAGGCTCCGGTCATCTGCAACGTCATCCCTGCGGCGCGGGGATACAGCGCGATGAAGGGACTTGTCCCGCTTATCTACAATGCTCTTCCTTCGCGCGTTTACACTGGCTTCACGCACCGGAAAATAGATTCAACGCTTTTGACGTACGCCATGACGGTCGGGAATATCTACGCGCTGGAAAATTCCGTCTGGACAAGCAAATACAGCGACACGGTGGCCAGTGACACACGCGCCATGGTTGCCTACGGCGATAACATGTACGCGCTTTTCGGTGACAACCTCATTAAAGGGACGGTCGCCGGCGGCATAACGACATTTGCGGCGGTTTCAGGTGCTCCTACGGGCGAAGTCATCGGCGTTGTGCGGGATTTTTTGATGTTGGGGAGGACGACAGCGGACGGCGACAATGCGGTTCACTGGTCAGCCATCAACGACCCGGATTCCTGGCCGACTGTCGGGACGGACGCGGCCCAGTTTGTGCAGTCGGACGTTCAGGTTTTTCCGGAGGGCGGCGGAATTCAGTCTATCGTCGGCGGCATCGGAAACGGAGTTGACGGGCTTATTTTTCTTGAGCGGGCGATTCACAGGGCAACGTACATCGGCACGCCGTACGTCTTCAAATTCGATGTTGTAGACCGTCAGCACGGATGCCTTGCTCCGCGTTCGCCCGTAGTCTGCGGGAACGCATGCGTCTTCCTGGCAGATGACGGCTGGCGCATCACGGACGGCACGTCCACGAAAAGCATCGGCGCGGAACGCATCGACAGCTGGTTTTTCAATGAGTGCGGATCAGGCCGGTACAGCGAGATCCAGGGCGCGCATGATGCGCAGCGCCGGCTTGCCGTTTGGGTTTTCCCGTCTGAGAACGCGCCTGAACACATTTTCGACCGCATCCTGATTTACAACTATCACCTGGATCGCTGGAGTTACGGAATCATTGACACAGAAACGCTGTGTGAAGGCGTTTCGCGCGGTTTTACCCTGGATGAGCTTGACCAGTTTGGCGATCTGGACAACCTGCCTTTTTCCTCGCTCGATGACCCGTTTTTGCGGGAGCGAAGGAACGTGATTTCGGCTTTCGGGCATGATCACAAATTAGCGCAGTTTGCCGGGCCTGCGCTTGCCGCGACGCTTGAAACGGCGGAATTCGGCGGCGAACGTGTGATGCTGCACGGACTCAGGCCGCTGGTTGACCGTGGAGACGCTGTCGCAGGACCGCTCTACCGCGATCGGCAGAGGGATGAGCGGCGCGGTCTTGATCCTACGCCGCAGGAAAGAGACGGCGTATGCTATCACCATCTTTCGACGGTCTATATCGCTGCGCACGTTGAGATACCGGCAGGTGACGATTTCGTTCACGCTGTGGGCGTTGAAGCGCTCTATGAACCGGAAGGGGGGATGTGATGGCTTCATCGGTCGCAATTGTGCCCGAGGCCACGCCGCAGCAGATGGTTGAACTTGCCATCGGCGTCAATGCGGCATTGCGCGGGGACACGATGAACATCGGCAAGGTGGAGTGTGCCGCGGGTGATACGTCTGTTACCATCCAGGACAAACGATGCCGGGCCGGGCGGCTTGCCATCCTGATTCCATTGGATGCAACAGCGGCGGCGGCGCATTGGTGGCTTTCGAACATGACGCGGGACGAGATGACGTTTTCTTTCACCAGCGCACCGGGGGAATGTGCCTTCGGATGGGCGATAATCGGCGACAGCTTATAAACGGGGACAAAAAATGGCAGGTATTTACGACATCTACCGGCAGAGGCATGGCGGAACGAGCCACGCGCCGCTTCAGAACGTGAAGCTCCCGACAAACCGCAGCTCATATCAGACTCCGCGGGCAACGACGACAACGTCCAGCGCCGGGGCCAAGCAGCAGCCTGACGAAGCACAGCAGGCGGTGAAGCTGGGCGGCATCCTTGGGAAGATGGCGCAGCAGTACGCGGATGCCAAGGACGCGGCCAGCGCGGCCTATCAGGAATCCGTTACGTCGCCCTGGGCGAACAACGCCTACGAACGGCTCAGGGAAGTGGAAGGCTTCAACGTCCCCGGTGAAACGCCTTTAACCGGCGGCGGAGAGATCGTTCCGCCGGTTCCCGGTCAGGATCAGCTCCCGCAGGGGGGATTGCTGGCCATGGCGGCGAACGAAGGCAATAACGCGGCCAGGATGGGAAGCGACATCGCCGCCATGGGTGATGTGCCTGTTCCCGATTTTGTTCCTGCCGACGCCGTGCCTGGGCTTGCCGATGCCGGAAGCGAAGCCGCCGGAAGTATGGGGATGCCCGGACTCGGGACCGTAGTCGGCGCCGGTAAAGTCGGGCTTGGGCTTGCCAACGGCGACTACGGCAACGCGGCGCTTGACGCGGCGCAGATGGGCGTGACCGCATGGAACCCGATGGCCGGGCTTGGCATGGGAGCCGTGCGCACTATCTTCGGATGGTAAGGCGGGAGCATGGGAGAATTTTCGCGTGTTTACAAGGCGGATTTGACAGACAGGCAGTTCATGGCCTTCTGGCGGCTCGTCTGCGATGCCGGGCGGGACAGGGCTTTTTCCTACTGCCTTCCGCCGATGGACGGCAGCGGATTTGTCCGCTGGATGCGAAAAGAGGATATCTTTCCCTGGATCGTCCTGTATCAGGACGTCCCTGTGGGAATGGTTCTTTTGACGGACAAATTCGGCAAGTCAGCGCAGGTCCATTTCTGCACGCTCCCAACCGGAGGAAGGCGAACAACTGACCGCAAGATGGGCATCAGCAAGGCAGCAGGACTTTTTTCGCTGGGATCTATCCTTTGGGAAGAGAACGGCAGCGGCGGATATGTCCTCGATTATCTTGTCGGCATAACTCCCAAGCCAAACGTGGCGGCCGTGAAGTATGCCCTCGCGCTTGGCGGTGATTTCTGCGGCGTTGTCCCAGGGCAATGCTGGTTCCATGACACAAACGAAAACTCGGACGCCGTCATTACGTCGTTCACGAGGAAAAACGTCCCTGCGTGGACGGCGAAGCTGTAAGGAGGCGGATATGGCCAAGGGCGGAGGTGGTTCCTCGACCACAAACACAGTTGCAACCCCATGGGAAGGGCAGCAGCCTTATCTGACTGACGTCTTTGCGAAAGCGCAGCAGAGTTATAACGCGGGAAATTATGCCAACCCGTATGACACGGCAATAAACAGCCTTGCCCCGGCGTACTACCAGGGCGGGACTCTCGCCGGGCAGTCGCAGAACACGCTCGCGGCGCAGCAGATGCAGGCGAACCGGGCTATTGCCGGAGATGACGCCTACGGGACTCTCGGCAATGCTTCGCGGGCTGCCAATAAAATCCTGACCGGTCAGACCATGTCCGGGAACACAGGATTGCAGACGCTCAATCAGCTTGCCGGGCAGGACAACCCATACGTGGATGAGCTTTACCGGCGCGCCAACAGCCAGGCGCAGGCCGGGATTGATTCCTCATTCAACCAGGCAGGGCGGTATGGCTCAGGCGCCATGGCGAATGCCAAGGCGGAAGCCGCGAACAACCTGGCCACGGACATGTACGCCAACCTGTATGACAAGCGGCTTGAGGCGGCGCGTGCGGCCAGTGGAGAATACAACGCCGGGCTGGATGCGCAGCTGCAGGCGATGCAAACGGGCCAGGAATTGGCGAATCAGCGCTATAAAGATGCGGCGGCACTGTCCGAAGCCGGCCAGCAGCAGGATGCCTACAGGCAGGCGCAGATTGACGCTGATATCGACCGCTACAACTACAACGCGCAGCGGGCGCTCACAGCGCTTTCCAACTACAACCAGCTGATTCAGGGCACCTACGGCGGAACGACCACGGAAACGGGCAAGCAAGGCTACAAAGGCTCGGCACTCGGTACGACCATCGGCGGCCTGACGGCGGCGGCAAGCCTTGCGGCTGCGCTTGGCGGCGACAGGGGCCTGCTGTCCTATTTTGAATAAGGGGGGTGCACAGATGTTTGGAAACAACAAGATCTTTTTTGATCCGTATGCTGACATCCCGGAAGTCGATGAAAAGGCCGCATGGATTCCGCAGCAGGAAAAGGCTTCTACCGCTCCTTCCGGCGGCTTTTTCGGCGCGACACGGAAAGACCCGTACGCCGAGGCAAACCAGTACGCTACTGACGCCGACGCGGCTTGGAAGGAGGTAACCCGCCGCGGCGACCTCCCGATGCTTGGCCTTATGGCCGGGCTTTCCCTTATGGCGCACAGCGCGCGGGAAGGTCTCGGCGAGGCCATCGGAAACGCCGGCATGGATACGCTCGGCCAGTACGCGAACACGACATCCGGACGGCGCAATGCCCTTGAACGCGATCAGATGCTTGCCATGAAGAAAGCGCAGTACGAACAGGCTGAACAGCAGCGGCAGCTTGAGAACAATATTGCCTTGAGCAATCTTTTGATAAACCGCGCGAATTACGAGCAGCAGGCAAAAAAGGCAGCGCGTGAACAAGCCGGATGGGATGCTCTTAGTAGAGCGTATAGCGGTAAGCCTTTGACTGGAGACGGAACAGCTAGCCCACAGGGTGATGAAAAGCCTGTATTCTCCGAGCGGCCGCACGCATCGAATCCCCTGAATCTCAAAGTTCCCGGCGGAGAAGGATACCGTGTCTTTAAGTCCGGAGAAGAGGCATTCCGCGCGTATCGTGATCAGCTTGCACGATACGCTGCCCGCGGTGCCGTGACGCCACGGCAGATGATCGGACTCTGGGCTCCGGCTGCCGATGGAAATCCGACGGATCAATACGTTACCAACGCCGGCGATTGGTCCGGCCTCGACATGGACAAGCCGATCGATCTGAATGACCTTGATGCCGTTTCCCGTTTGCTTTCCGCGATGGCGCGGCAGGAGATGCCGGACGGGAAGATGTACACGCCAAAAGTCGTACTCGGTTTCCTTACCGGAAATCAGTCGGCTGAATGGCGCGACCAGGCAAATCCTCTTGCGCCTGGGCAGGTCTCGGACAATGTTCCGCGAGTTGGTGGAAACAATCCCCTGCTTCCGCCACTTCTCGACCCGACGACGCGGGCAAATCTGGAAAGAGTTGCGAATATGGGCGGGGCCGCCGGAAGCGCTGCCAGGCAGCAGCTTAACGCCGACGATTCCAACAGGATGAAGGTAGCCGAGTTTCAGCAGAAGCAGGCAAAAGAAGATCGTGAGCTTGGGGAAAAAGAGGAAAAGGAACTCAAACAACAAAAGAACACCATGAAATATGCGAACATCGTCACAGATGATGTTCGCCGAGCCAAAAAACTGGCAAAGGATTATTGGGTAGTATCAAATACGGGGTTCGGCGGAGCCATGTTGCGAGCAATTCCCGGAACAAAAGCATCGGATCTTGATAAGGTCTTGGATTCGATAAAATCGAACCTTTCGTTTGAACGTCTGCAAGAAATGCGCAATTCCAGCCCGACTGGTGGCGCACTTGGCAACGTTTCAGACAATGAAAATAGGATGCTTCAGGCGGCTCTTGGATCTCTAGCGCAGGTGCAGAGTGAAAAAGAGTTTCTTTATACCCTTAACAGGGTAGAAACAATTTACAATAACATCGTCCACGGAGAGGGCAATTGGATGCGTGATGATGACGGTGACATCGTTGTCCGGAAAGCACCTCAGAAAGACAACAGCAGACCATCCCTGGCCTCGTTTGGGAGAGGGGGTAAGTAATGGACTTTGACGTAGCTGGAGCGAGGAAGGCAGGCTATACGGACGCTGAAATTGCCGAGTTCTTGGCACGCGAGAGCGATTTTGATATCGCCGGGGCGAGGAAAGCAGGATACGGCGACTCTGACATCATTGCCCATCTTTCCGGAGGGACGGTCGAGCCACAAGGCCCGATTGACGACACGACCGGCGCATCATGGCGGGAGCGGTTCATCATCGGGAGCGCTGTTGATCCTAAGGTTAAGCTGGAACGAGCCAAGGCTATTTACGGCGATTCTGCGCGCATGGACAATGACGGAAGGCTTTCCTTCATTTCACCGGCAACGGGGCGGCGGACATACGTAAACCCGTCCGGGTTTGACTTCGGCGATATCTTAGGCGGTGCGCGTGAAATCGGAAGCGCGGTGGCATCTATCCCCGCCGGAATTGCCGGAGCAATCGGCGGAGGAGGTCTGAACATTGCAACAGGAGCTTTGGCTGGTTCAGCTGCCGGGGCAGCGGCTGGACAGGGGATTGACGCTCTCGCCGCACAGATGGCGAGAAGCGCGGCAAGAGAACGCGGGAACACTGTCCCAGCCATGCAAAGCCCTGCTGACGCTCTTAAAGAAGCCGGGGCAGAAACGGCCATCGGGACTATAGGAGGAACGGGCCTCGGTCTTGCCGGAAAAGGCCTGGTCAGTGCTTTAAACCCCATGCGGCAGGAAGTCGTGAACGCTTTCCGGCAGCTTAATATCCCGATGGGGACTGTCGGCACTGGCGTCGGCGGAAAGGGTTCAGCAATTTACGAGAATGCACTTGGAAGCGTTTTTGGCGGTACTGGCGCTATGGAACGCGCAAATATGGCGAATCTGACGAACTTCAACAGCGCGATTGGAAACACGGCAAACAGGATTGCCGGGGGACAGGCCGCCCCGAATGTCGTCGAGCTTGGGATTCTCGCGCAGGATGCGGCCGGACGCGCGAAACAGGCCTTCCAGAATGAAAACCGGGCATTTTATGATGCAATAACGAAACAATGGGGGACACAGCCTGCAAACATGTCGGCGACACGTGCGGCAATTGACGACATGACTGGAGGACTTTCTCCCACTGTCCGGGAAAAAGTTTCAAAATCGCTTCTTGACCGTCTTGAGGCAGAAGCGACTGACGAGGCAAAAGACGCTCTTAACGTCAATACGATAGCCTCGGCGAGAACGCGACTCGGCGAAGCCTTAAACTCACCACAACAACTTGACACGGATGGCGTTACGCAGGGCCAGCTCCGGAGGATTTATGGTGCGCTGACGGATGACTATATGAACGCGATTAGCGATCCGGCAGTCGCTCAAAACATAGCCCAGCACAAGGCGCAGGAGGCAGCTCACCACAAGGCGGCAGAGCTTCTTGAAAGCAAGATTTTTGGTCAACAACGTTTAGCGCAGGGTACTGGAGAGGCTTTGACGCGAAAAGACCTAGCGCCAGAAGTTGTGGAAGCCATGCGGACGACATTTTCTCCAGAAGATTTCAACGCCATCCGCGGAGGTATCCTGAATAATATCGGTGTACCTCTGTCGTCGGAAGGACGCCCAGCAGAAGCGGCAAGCGCGGCGCAGTTCTCAAAGATGCTGGGGTATGGCCGCGGAGGTCTTTCTCCGCAGACGCAGGCTGCCTTGTGGCCTGAACCTGAAATTGACCATCTCCGCACGGTATCTGATGCCATTGCAAACGTAGCTCGCAATGCGAACACGAGTAAAACCGCGCAGACAAACGCGGCAATAGGTTTTTTTACAGGCCTTAATCCACAGAAGATTATACAGCTTGGAACAGCTGCCGGAGCTTATTCCCCACTCGGATTTGTTGGACCAGCATCAACGGTTGCCGTCCCTTGGGGCTTGTCAAGGCTGACGACATCGCAGCCGGTCATCAATTTTCTTGCCCGGCCGCAGTCTGCGGCAAGCCGGGTGATTCTGGAGGAAGCGGCACCGATTGCCGGGCGTCTCGGCGGGTTGCTTGGGAGGATGCAGGAAGAGTAAAAACCGCTGCGAAATAAGAAGGGGGGCGAAATGCCCCCCCATTTTTTTATCTTCTGGCCTGGCTTCGTCTGGCTGCGTCCCAGTCGCCGACGCGGCGCGTGGCTGAGACGATGCGCCAGAGGGCCGCCCAGAGGCAATCCTGGAGGACGTACAGGTCTTCGGCAAGGTCGAAGCGCTCTGCGGCCATGCTATCGCCCAAGGTGTAGCCGCTGGGGATTAAGTCCCAGCGGAGGCGTTCGCGCGTCTCGTGCAGGAGCTTGAGTGTCTTGTCTGCGTCATGTGGGATGCGCATTTTCTTGGCCTGCATGCCTGCCTGCGAAGCGGTGATGGCACGGCGGGGCTGGACGGACGGGGAAAGCTCCATCTGCGTGAGGTAGGCTATAGCTTCGGAAAGCCTGCATTGCGGGAGCTGGGCATAGCGGGCGATTCGGAAGTGGTTGTTGAACCGGCTCCAGATCTGCGGGTACATGCCGCCGTGCCGTTCTGCTTCCGGGATGGCCTCGACCTTTGCCTTGACCAGAGCCTGCAAGGTGCATTGCTGGTCCGGCGTGAGGGGGGCGGTGGAAGAGGTAGATGGGATAGAGGAACGCTCGGCATGCCCCTTCGTCCAGTAGTCCCATAATGCGTCATCGTACTCGCGCTGATACAGCTCGATTTTTTCCCGAAGTGCGATCTTCACTTTTCTGGGGTTGATGCTGGCGAGAAAGGCGGGGAGTTTGCGGACGGGGATGCAAAGCGTTTGCTGTTCGCCGCTCTCGGAAGGTATCATCATAATGGTGATACCCCACCGTTCCTTGTTGTCAGTTAACTTCCGCGCTTGTGTCTGCCAAGCCAGCCCCATGTTTTCGACGATGGGCTTGGCTGGGGTGAAAGGCTGGTTTTCGATGGTGACGCAATAGATGGTGTCGCCGTGGAAGGAAACCGGGGAAAGTTCGCACATAATGCACCTCGCGTGGTTTGTTATTGCCCCTGCCAAAATAAGCAAAGGCCGGGAGCTAACAACCGCACGCGAGCGGCAGGCATATTTCCCTTGCGGGTATTCTATTAGCCTACTCCCGGCCAATCATGGCTGGATTATACCCTAAACAGGGTAAAGAAAAAGCCTTGACTTTCGGGAAAGGCATCCGTCGCGTGAGGAGTTGTTAGGCTCCGTGAGGATAGAAAGGCATAATTTCGCGAGGATGTCAAGAGCTATGGCTAATAGATCCATGGCTCTTTTTCCTTGTCTTGTTTGGTTGTTTCCAGTTCACATATTTTATTTTTGAGCTTATAAAGCTCGTCTTCAAGATCGCTGTTTTTGTCGAGCAATTCTTCATACATTTTTAGAAGGGCATAACGAATCTCGAAAAAAAGACATAATAAGACGGTAAAAAGAACCACCAGTAATTTATTCAAATTATCTGTAATATCAAACAAAAAATATAAAACAATAAATACACATACAAACAAAATGACTGATTTCATTCTCTTTCCCCCCCTTTGTCCTGAGTTTTCTCTAAAATATCATCCCGTTCCCAAAAACTCCAGCGTCCCCCTGTGCCGCGGTTGCTCCATCCTGTACCCTATCCGGAAAAGGAGGACGCCACCATGTCCGTTGACGATTACTCGACCAATCCGAACAACAATTCGGCCATTTCCGGCATCAACATCGCCGAGGGTTGCCCGCCCAGCAACGTGAATAACGCCATCCGCCAGCTCATGGCGGACGTGAAGGCAAAGACAACCTCTATCGATTCGTCCATCAGCACGCTTGATTCAGGAGCACTGAAAAAAAGCGGCGGGGTGATGACGGGAGCGATCAAGAGCGACGTTCAGCCAGCGATGACATCAAATTCGAATACGGGGCTTCGGCTCTGCGGCGATTCCAGCTGGGATGAAGGCGCGCGGCTTGCGCTTCTTTCCGAAGACGGCGGCGGAAATTTTTACCTTTCCGCAATTAAATCTGACGGGACGGGGGTTTTTGTCACTCTCGGAGGAAATGCTGATACCGGTCAGCTTGCCTGGAATAATCAGGAAATCCCGACGGTCGCATTGACAGGCCTTCTCGCCAACCTCACCACAACGGCGAAAAACAACCTGGTTGCGGCCATCAACGAGGTTAAATCGCTGATTCCCGGGGGCGGTTCCTTCCTTCCGCTTGGCGGCGGGACAATGTCAGGGACGATAAAATCTGATGTCCAGCCAGCGATGGCCGCGAACAGCGGGACAGGACTCCGACTAGCCGGAGGTTCGACCTGGAACAACGGTTCGCGATTAGCGCTCCGAAACACATCCGGCGGCGGCGGTTTCACCATCTCGGCAATCCAATCCAATTCAACGTTTGTCAGCCTTATTGGTGATGCAAACGGCGGGTTGACATGGGACAGCAAACCCGTCCTTCTCGCAGGCGACACGCTTTTCCCGACGGTCAAGGATGCCGTCATCTCAGACAACAAACTTTATGCGCCTTCCGGCGGCACATGGTGGTGTACCGGGCATTATGTGATCAATTCCACGTACGAGTATTTCGTGAACGCAAGCTACGCTGGCGGAGCCGGGATATATACGAACGTAGGTACGATTAGCATCGTATCACATGTTGCGTGCATCAGAATCGCGTAAGGGGGAGAAAATGGAAGACTGGAAAAACAGCACAATATATACACGGGCTGACGGCTCTTTTGTTGTGGAGTGCAACGGATTGCCTTACCACGTCCCGAACGAAGGCGAATTTGCCGGGATGTGGGAAGAAATCTCAGCATACGCGGCGGAACATCCTGGGCAAGTCAAGCCTGAACCTGTGCTGCCTCCGCTGCCGGAAGATGAGCTTTTCTCCATGCTGAGAGCGCACAGGGATTTTTTGATTGCGAAGACGGATTACCTGTTTATGTCTGATTACCCGATTTCCGATGCAGCGCGGGCAGAATGGGCGGCGTACCGGCAGGCGCTCCGCGATTTGCCGGATCAGGACGGCGCACCGTGGGACGGCGGAGGAGAAGCAACGCCGTGGCCTGTTCCGCCGATTTTGTAGGGGGTGAATGGAATGGCTGTTTCTGATTGGTCAACCACGGCTGACGACAATACCGCCATCGACGGGCTGGACATCGGCGAAGACTGCTCCCCGGCCAACATCAACAACGCGATCCGATCCGTCATGGCAGGCGTACGCGCGAAATGCGACGACCTGGACACGGAGGACGGAAAGGCACTGAAACTCGCCGGCGGGACGATGACGGGAGAGATAAAGTCGAGCGCAAGTCCTGTCATGGGCGGAGCAAACGCGGGCGACACCGTCCGTATCCATGGCGGCAACGAATATAACAAAGGCGCTAGAATCGCCTTGCAGTCTGCTCAAGGCGGTGGGACAGGCATTTTTTCCATATCAGCCATGAAAACAGACGGCACTTTCACAAATGCCGATCTCCAGGGCAACGCGGACAACGGGACGCTTACCTGGAATGGGAGAAGATTACCGGTAAAACGGGCTGAAGTGTATAATGAAACAGTCGCTTTGACACAGGCGACAGCAAAAACGATCACCATCACGCCGGCAGCCGACCGCACTGAGCATCTTGGCTTTATCATCACGAAGGCTTGGCCAGGGTCGACATGGTCAAACGCTGGCGTGCAGATAGTACGTGAGGATTCAACAACTCAAATCGTTGTCCTTTCCGTCAGCAGCACGCAAAACTATACATTAATCATTGATGAAATTTATATTTAGGGGGGAGCATGGAAGAACTTTTTGACGTGTATTCCGTGGAAACCGGCTGGCAGAGAGTTGGCTGGGATGAGATTGCGGCGAAGTTGGATGCCGGGTTTGTAAAGGCCATATCTGACGATGTAGCGCTGATTCCTGACCTTGATGCTCTGTCAAAAGTATATTTTTCACGCGTCCAGCAGGCGCTTGACGCGTTTGCGAAGTCGCGCGGGTACGACAGCATCATCAGCGCAGTGAGCTATGCCGGAAGCGGTGATATGCAATACGCGATTGAGGGGGCCTACTGTATGGGCCTGCGAGATTCGACATGGAAGGCGGCAAATAAGCTGGCCGCTGATATGATATCCGGGACCGTTGAGCCGATTGCCTACGCGGATTTTTTTGCGGCCCTTCCTGTGGCGTCGGCGGAATGGCCGGATGCTGATGAAGAAGACGACGAATAGGGGGAAAAGATGTTCAGGGCGATCCTGATGCGCGAGAAAAGCGGAGAACAGGGGACCTTTGGCCGGCTGACAGTGAAAAATGGAAAAGGCGCTGAACTGAGCCTGCAAACCATCGAATTGCCATGGAAGGACAACCGCAGAAACGTGTCCTGCATCCCGGCGGGAGTTTACGACTGTTCCCGGACGCACTCCGGGAAATTCGGCGTTGTCTATGAAGTGATGCACGTGCCGGGCCGCTCCGGCATCCTCATCCACGCCGGCAACGTTGCCGGAGACACGGCAAAGGGCTTCCGGACTGACGTTGAGGGCTGCATCCTTGTCGGGATGTCGCGCGGGGAGCTTTACGGCCAGAAGGCCGTGCTTGAAAGCCGTCACGCGCTCAAGGCTCTGCACGAGTTCACACAGGGCGAGCTGATGGAACTGACGGTGGAATGGGAAGACGGAGATGATTAGCGGAAAAATCCAGCTTGCCGTCGGCGTCGGCATCCTGATTTTGATAGTCTTCCTTGGTGTCAGGATAAAGATGCTTTCCGCGCAGCTCGAAAAAGCCGAGGCTTCCGTTGTGGCGCTGGAAGCGGCGAACAAAGCCAGCCAGGCGACCATCGCCGCCATGACCGCAGAACGCGAAACCCTGGAAAAGACCTATGCCGACTATGCCAGAAAAACCACAGAAATCAGCAAGTCGCTTGACGCGGTTCGCAGGACGCTTGCCGCAAAGAGCCGTGAAAGCGATGCGGTTCGCGACTGGATGGATACTCCTTTGCCTGCCGATTTTGCTGACGGGCTGCGGCAGTTCGCAGGTGGCAGTTCAGACGAAAACGATCCGCCTCCTGCCGCCCGCTGAACTTCTTGAGCCTGTGCCTATTCCGGCGTTCACGGCAAAAACGAACGGCGAGCTGGCTGATGCGTATCTGGATGTTGTTGACGCATTAAAGCGGGCCAATGCGCAGTTTGAGGCTTTGAAAACGTGGGGGAAAGGAAGAGATGAATGAAGGCGGCGGGGTGTTTGTTTCAATGTCTGAAACGCTGCGTTCATGCCTGCATAATTGGCAGATAAAAACGCTTTTCAGCATCGTCGGGGGCTTTTATTCTTCCATCAGCGCAGGGGATTCTTTCTTGCTCGCATGTGTTTTCTGCATGATGTGCGCAGATGTCGTCTTCGGGCTTTCCTCTTCCTTTATTGGCGGAACGTACGACCCGCACCGGCTTTCCCGCGGCATCGGCAAGTTTTTTTCCTATTCCGTGACGATCCTGCTCGTCATGTTCATCTCGGCCGGCATCAACACATCCGTCGGAACAAATCTGCACATCCAGGATTTTTTTATGTCGTATCTGATGGCCTGCGAGGCGCTGTCCATCATCCGGCACATGGAAAATATAGGCTTGCCTGTTCCGGATCTGGCGAGAAAAATCGCCTTCGGAGCTAAGAAAAAAGCGGAAAGTCACGTAGAAATCTTGACTGAAGATAAAAAAGGAAGTTTATAACATCACCGCGGGGGGGGTGGTTCTTCCCCCATCATACTTCGCTGAACTGTGGCAACAAAATGGGGCAACTTATTTTCGCTGATGTGGATTTTATGATTATTTATCCATAGTTAGCAAAAATATTCAAGTCCCACCTTGGCTACCAGGGCACGTTCAGCAGGTGCCGCGAAGCGCCCCCGCGCGCCTTCGCGACGCCTGTTCTTTTTTCCCGCGCAAGCGCGCGGCCCGCGAGGGTACCTCCTGTGTTCATCGATCGTTTTTCCGGTTTTTTCTTTGATCTGGACGGCACCCTGATGGATACCGCGCCTGACGTCCTCAACACCATGCAGGAGGTCCTGCGCGCCGCGCAGGAGCCCATACCGCCCATGGACCAGTACCTTATCGGTCCGCCGCTGGAAGCCATTTTCGCGAGGCTCGTGCCGCACGCGCCGGCTTCGCGCGTGAACCAGCTTGTGCTGGATTACCGGGCCATCTACCGCCGCCTGCCCTATGCCCGCAGCCGCATTTTCAGCGGCATCCCCCGCCTTCTGCGCGCGCTGCGCGACAGGGACAAAACGTGCTTTGTGGCGACCAACAAGGCGCTTCTGGTAACGCGCCGCCTGCTTGAGATGAAGGGGCTGGATGTGTATTTCACGGATGTGACGACGCTCGACGTGCTGCCGGGCAGAACCCTTTCCAAGAAAGAGATGCTGGAATACATGGCGGCAAAGCACCAGCTTGAGCCGCAGTCGTGCGTGATGATTGGCGATTCAGTCCTTGATCTCGCCGGCGGGCGCGGCGCGGGCATGAAAACCGCCGCCGCGCTTTACGGCTACACGCGGCGCGAAGAGCTGCTCGCGGCGCAGCCGGATTTCCTGGTCGAATCGGAAGACTGGGACCGGGTGCTGGCCGCTTCTGAGCCGACGCCTCTCGCGGTTTTGTAACCCCGCCGGATAAACCCGGCCTTCCCCCGCCGTCTCCCGGCGTCCCTCCCCGCTCTTTCGCGTTCTCCGGCGCGATTATGGCATTAGTGCCATGGTTCATCCGCCATTATCCGCCGGCGACGCTCCCCCAAAAAAACGCGCCCGCGTCCCGGACGCCCTCCTCCCCCCGCGCCGGCCCCGCCCCTCACGCCGCGCCGCGCGGGCAAAAAAACGCCTCCGCTCCGGCTTCCTTCCGGCGGCGGATCCGGCGGCTCCCGCCGCGCGGGCGGCAGTACGGCCACAAAAACAAAACGCCCCGCCGGGCGGGAAAAAAACATGAAAATTTTTAC
>Ga0208297_1001776_pt1 | contig 16565 bp, 16 predicted proteins | sample LMS_cellobiose_e_FD_187367 | JGI IMG/M metagenome (GOLD analysis project Ga0208297, IMG submission 187367) | Rumen-fistulated moose microbial communities from Alaska, USA - LMS_cellobiose_enrichment (SPAdes) (version 2) | ecosystem: Host-associated > Mammals > Digestive system > Stomach > Rumen... | reverse complement strand
CTCCCATGATAGAGGCCCACATCCTCGGCTTTTCCGGCGAGCTTTACGGCGAGAACGTCACCGTCGAATTCCTGTCTTTTGTAAGGCCGGAGGAGGCGTTTCCATCTAACGACGCCCTCGCTTCGGCGATAGCGCGGGATATATCAAAGGCCGAAGAATTTTTCAAAGAAAACGGCGTTTAACAAGACCTTTCAAACCGTTGATAAAAAAGGAGGATATTGATATGTCACCGATCATAATCGCGCTTATATGCGTCGGCGCTTTTATTGTTCTTTTTCTCGGACTGATGCTGCTTCGCGCGGCAAAGATAAAACCTGTCTCCAAGGGCGGCGGGGCTTTTTCCTTCTCCGACCCTGACGAAAATATCGCAAAAAGGGCGGCGGAAAGCCTTTCAAAGGCGATCTCTTTTGAAACGGTAAACGGCAACACGGACGAGTTTGACCGTTTCCGCGCGTTTTTGAAAGAGCGCTATCCCCTTGTAAACAGCGCGATGTCTCTTGAGACGACGAGCCGCGGCAGCCTTATCTACAAATGGTCCTCGGGATCCCCCGACAGCGGGCTTGCGCCGGTTTTGTTCTGCGGGCATTTCGACGTCGTCCCCGCGACCGGCGAGTGGAAGATCCCGCCATTTTCCGGCGAGATCGACGGCGAATTTGTAAACGGCCGCGGCGCGATCGACTGCAAAAACGTCGTGATCGGGCTTTTAGAGGCGGCAGAAACCCTGCTGTCATCCGGATTTACGCCGGCGCGCGACATGTATTTCGCGTTCGGCCATGACGAGGAGATCGGCGGACCGGAGGGCGCGTCGGCGATGGCTCGTCTTTTTGAAGAGCGTGGGCTTTTCTTCGACATGGTCCTCGACGAGGGGACGTATATCACATCGGATTTTAACGGCGTCGATGGAAACGCCGTCGCCATAATCGCCGTCGCGGAGAAGGGGCTTTTGAACCTCATCATATCCGCGTCGTCTGCGGGCGGGCACTCGGCGAGGCCGCCGAAGCACTCGACTCTCGGCATAGTATCGGAAGCGGCCTGCAGGGTGGAGGCATCCCCGATGAAGCCGGTCCTCTCCCAGACGACGCGCAAATATTTCTCGAAGATCGCGCCGACCCTTCCGTTCTCTAAAAGATTTCTGATCGCGAACATCCCATTGACGACTCCGTCTTTGATGCGGTGGCTTTCAAAAACACCTGAATACAACGCGCTTATCCGCTCGACGATGGCCGTCACCATGGCGGAGGGATCGAACGCGCCGAACGTCATGCCGCCCCTGTCTAAAATGACGGTCAACTGCCGCATGATCCAGGGGAACTTCGCGTCGGATGTGTCAAGGCACGTCAAGTCCCTCATGACGGGGCTCGATGTCGATATATCCCCAAAAGCGCCGCCTGTTGAGGCGTCAAAGGTATCCGACTACAGGAAAGGCGCGTTCAGGCTTTTGCAAAGCGCCGTCCACGCGCGCTATGGAAACGACCTGATCGTCACGCCGGGCATAACCCTCGGCGGGACCGACGCGCGTTATTACTCGACGGTTTCCGACAACGTCATCCGCTTCATGCCGTTCGTCTTAACGCGGGATATCGCGTCGAGGCTTCATTCTAACGATGAAAAGGTGCCGATACGCGCGTTGGGCGCGGCGGTCGAATGTTATATGTCGATCATGAAAGCGCTTTCAAACTGATCCTTCAGGGGGGCGTCATGGAAAAAAGAGGAAAGAAAAGAATCAGCGTCAGGATCGCGCTTTTGATCGCCGTCTTTGTCCTTGCGGCGGCCGCGATATGCGTTTTAGCGCTCTATCCGAAATTTTTCGGCGGCGGGGAATACACCGTCTGTCCCGTACTGTCCGACGATATCGCAGACGCTTCCTTCCTTGTGCATTTTATAGACGTCGACCAGGGCGACTGCATCCTTGTGTCGTGCGACGGGAAAAACATGCTAATAGATGCCGGCGAAAGCAAATACGCCGGAAGGGTCAGAAGCTATCTCAAAGAGCAGGGCGTCAAAAAGATAGACATCCTCGTCGGGACCCATCCGCACGCGGACCATATCGGCGCGCTTGCAAATATCGTAAGGCGCTTTGACATAGGGACGATCCTCATGCCTAAAATAAGCGCGGATACAGCGTCTTTTGAAAACCTTATCGATGCTGTATCGAAAAAAGGGCTCAAAATAACCTCACCCGACAAGGGGCAGAAATTTGCGCTGGGAAGCGCCGATATAACCGTTCTGTCGCCGTCTAAAGACGCATTCTATGAAGAAAACCTCAACAACTATTCGATCGTTCTCAGGGTCGAATATGAGGAAAAAGTCTTCCTCTTTACCGGCGACGCGGAGAGAGACGTCGAGTACGAGATCCTTCGAGACGGCGCCGATATAGACGCGGACGTTCTAAAAGCGGGCCACCACGGAAGCTCGTCTTCGTCGTCGGACAGGTTTATAAAGGCTGTCTCTCCCGAATACGCGGTCATAATGCTTGGAAGGGACAACCCGTACGGGCACCCGCATGTCGAAACGGTCGCGACCTTCAAAAAATACCGCGTCAAGGCATTGCGCACCGACGAATGCGGGTCGATCGTTTTCGGCGTCAAAGACGGCAAGATCGGCGTCTCAACCGAAAAGGGGGAAAAAGCCGCATGACAAAAAGATTCATCCTCGACAGATTTGAAGATGGGTTCGCCGTTCTTTACGGCGGCGACGGCACGTCGTCATTCACCGTGCCAAAATTCCTCATGCCGAACGGCGCGAGAGAGGGTGCGACCATCGTGCAGGATGACAGCGGCGCATTTTCGATCGATACCCTTGATACTAACGCGCGGCGCGACCGCATCGCGCGGAAAATGGACGACCTTTTCTCATAAAACAGCTTTTAAGCGGATCTGTCGCTTGATCGCGCGCCCGCAATATTTTTTGCGGGCCGTTTTGAAAAATACGCGGGTTTTAAAAAAAACAAAAGGCCTTGCAGCCAAAGCTGCAAGGCCCCTTTTTTACATCTGTCAATATTATTTTGTGACTCAGCCGAGATTCTTGACCATTCTCGTCGCGATCAAAATCGCCTGTTCGCGGGTCGCCTGAGCATAGCCCGCTGCCTGCTCGGCGCTGGTCGTTGCCTTCGGCGCGAAGGTGTTGTTGCCGACGCCGTTTATAATGTTGTTCGCCGCCATAAAGTAGACGCTATCCTTCGCCCAGTCGGAGATCTTCGCGTCGTCTGCAAACGCGGCGGGCGATGTGAACATGCCCTTGAACTGCGCGTTGAAGCTACTGTCCGTTTCCAGTGTCCAGCCGTCGATGGATACCTTTTTATACACCCTCGTCAGCATGGTCGCGGCCTGCTCTCTGTTCAAGAGGACCTTTGGCGCAAACTCTGTCGCGCTCATGCCGTTCGTAACGCCGACGTTATAGGCTTTCAATATCTCTGCATCCGCCGTATCGGTAAACGGATTTTGCGAAACGGGTTCCGCCTTCGTGCCGGTCAGCGACTCATAGACCTTGACGCTGACGGCGGCAAACTCTGCGCGGGTGATCGGCTTTGTAAGGTCCGCCCCCCTGAGGCAGTCGGGGATAAGCCCCATCTCGTCCGCCTCGGTCAGTTCCGCGGTCGCCCAGTCGGAAGCGTTTTCCCAAGCCGCAGTGACCCCGAACTGCGAAAAGTCGATGTCGGCGCTTCCCTGACCTGCGCTGAGATAGATTTCCGGCTTCCATTTGTCATACTCGTTTACCGATGCGTTTTCCGCGAATACGATCCCGTAGCTGTACCCTTCGACATATCCGTCAAGAGACGCGCGCACCGCGTTGAGCCCCGGCACCGCCTCAAACTCAAACCCGCCGGTGGACGAGGCTTTGACGGTGGTCGACGTTCCCAAAAGTCTCACGGTCGCGCCGGGCTCGGTCTTACCGGTAAAGGTGCCCTTGAACACGCCTTTTTTATAGTTTACAAGAAGTTTTACAAAGTCCACGGCAAACCCGTCGCCGCATCCGGTCGTCTCATCGATCGTGATGACGAGCCTGCCGGAGGAGATGTCGGAATAAAAGCTCGACGGGATGATCGCCGATGTAATATACGAAGTCGGACCCGTCTGGTCCATATGGTTTAAAAGCTCTGCGATGAACGGAGCGTCCTTGCCGTTAAGCTTGACCGTAAAATTGCTGTTCCAGCTGATCGCCTGAAAGTCGTCGATGCAGATCTGCAACAGCGCGTTTTTGACGTTTACCCCCGACGCATCATAGTTCATCGTGATCTCCATCGCGCCGTCGCCATAGGCGTTCTCTTCATCGCTTCCATCATTGTAATTCCAGTAGTTGCTGCTGTACCCGTCTCTGGCGTCGCCGTTCCAATGCGAACCTACATAGATCCTGTCCGTTCCCATCGGGTCGGAGCTGTCTTTTGCCCAGGGGTATCCGTGTGCATACTGGTTCGCAGCGGTAAACGGATTGTATCCGTTGTTGTCAACGGCGTACTCATCGTTCAACGCGTCGATATCGCCGACACGGACCATAAGGTCTGCTTCAGTCGTATTCCTGAGCGTGACGGATTTGGCACCCCAGTCGCCGTTTGCAGCGTCGCTCATCGCGAACGCGGACATCGGCAGCAGTGCGAGTATCATAAGCAGCGCCAAAGCAGCCGATATGACCTTTCTTTTCAATGTGTTCTCCCCCTATCAAAAAATATTATCGTTTTAACATGCTGTTTTTTTAATAATAATACATATTCTGTTTTTTTTCAACCGCACTTAAAGGCCGTATTCCCGGCGGCGCGCCCGGGTATTGCGGCCGGATGAGCTTTGCCTTTTTAATCGAATCCCCACGCTTTGCAGAGGGCCATCGCCGCGTCCTCGACCTCGCCGTCTCTTAGCCCCGCAAACCCCAGAACGACGCCCGGCGCCCCCTCGAGGAAGGCCCCGCCGCCATACTCGCGAAGGCCGTGTATGTTGTCTATCCCCGCGTCTTTCGCAAGCGACACGAGAGATTTCTCGTCTATCCCGGGAAGGGTCAGTATGAAATGAAGTCCCGCAAAAGCGCCGATGACCGCGGCGCCCGGTATCCTCGACAAAAGCGCCGACGTAAGATGCGCGACCCTTTTTTTATAAATGTTCGTCATTCGCCTTAAGTGGCGCGCCCGCTTTCGATGAACCTGCAAAGGGTCATCTGCTCGAATCTCGACACGGTCGAGGACGAATGCGAAAACAGCCGCTCATATTCCGAGATAAGTCTCTCAGGAAGCACCATGTACGCCGCGCGGATCGACGGGGCGATCCCCCTGCTGAATGTGCCGATATATATGACCTTTCCGTTCTTGTCAAGTCCCTGCATCGCGGCGATCGGGCGCGAGGAATAGCGGAATTCGCTGTCGTAATCGTCCTCTATTATATATCTTTCGCGCTTTTCCGCCGCCCAGTTCAAAAGGGCGGTCCTTCTGCCGATCGGCATCGTCACCCCCATCGGGAACTGGTGCGACGGGGTGACATACGCGACCGTCGCCTGCGAATCCAAAAGCTTTAAAACGTCCATCCCCGACCTGTCGACCGGAATCGGAACGACCGCCCTGCCGTTATTTTCGATCGTTCTTATCGTCGAGACATATCCCGGATCCTCGACCGCGAACACCGCCTTATCCCCGAGGATCTGCAGCAGCATATCTAGAAGGTACTCCATACCGGCGCCGATGACGATCTGTCCTTCCGAGCACGACACCCCACGGTATTCATGCAAAAATCCCGCAAGTGCGCGCCGAAGGCCCGCATCCCCGCGCGCATCCCCGCGCTGTAGAAGCTCGGGATTCTGATAGACCGTCTCTTTGAATATCTTCGCCCACGACGCATACGGGAACGCCGACGTGTCGACGGCGTTCGTCGAAAAATCGAACCGCGGCGCACGTCTTGCGGTCTGATCTTTTTCTCCGCCATGCGCCTTATACGGCAGAGGATCTTCGTTTTCCGCAAAATCGCCCCGCGAAAGGCGCTCGATCGCAAGGGCGTAATATCCGCTTTTCGGCCTTGATTCGATGTACCCCTCCGCGACAAGGATGGAATACGCCGTTTCGACGGTGCTCTGGCTTATCTTTAGGTGCGCGCACAGGCTGCGCTTTGACGGCAGCTTCTCCCCTTCTGAAAGGCGCCCCCCCTCTATCTCGGATACGACGAATTCGTAAAGCTGTCGGTAAAGCGGCTTTTCGCTTTTTGTATCGAGTTTGAATGTAAATACGTTCATTTTTCAAAGCCTCTTTCTTTTGCATGCCGATCTGACCTTATAAAACATTTTAAAACTGGGCATTTAATAGGTGTCAGATGTTGCTATAATCATAAACGATACCGCAAATACTGTCAACTTGGAGAGGGAATGGAAAAATGAAAAGCGCATCTAGCAAAATGCTGTACAGGACGGTGTTCGTCGCGGTGATGGCGGCGATGGTGTTCGTGACGACATATTTTTTAAAGATACCGATAATGACGCCGGCCGGCCCGACGATGATAAAGGTCGCGAATATCGTGTGCCTTCTTTCAGGGCTTCTTTTCGGCGGGGTCGTGGGCGGTCTCGCGGCGGGGCTGGGGTCGATGCTGTTCGACCTTCTGGATCCGATGTTCGTGTCAAGCGCGCCGTTCACGCTGGTATTTTTCTTTATAATGGGATTCTTATGCGGGACCATATCGCACATGCGCGGGCATAAAGGCGACAGCTTCAAGCTGAATCTTTTGGGCGCGGCGGTCGGTGCTGTCAGCTATTATGTCCTCAATATCGGGAAGAGCATCATCCTTTTGATGCTTGCGGGCAGCGCGTTCTGGCCGGCATTCGTCGCAAACTCGACCAAGATGATCACATCCGGAATAAACGCGGCAATCGCGGTGGCGGGCGCGGTGGCGCTTGCGATACCGATAAACCGTGCAATGAAAAATTCTGGATTTCTCGATAAATTCTGATGCTTACCACACCCCAGAAAGCGCCGTGAAGATATGCCTTCACGGCGTTTTCTTTTTTGCGCTTGTCTTTGATCTTCCATCTTCCGGAATGAATCGCCCTTTCCGGAAATAGATTTATACCGGATATTTATTCCCGTAAAGCGCGGGCGGGCGGTTTTGCGCCATCTTTTCCGCCCGCGCTTCGGGACCGGATGGGAGAAAAGACGAAAAAATGGAGATTTTTATACCTGCACTGCTTTTCGCAGCGGGACTTTGTGTTATAATTTACGGAGGAGACAAATTCGTTTCGGCGGCGTCTTACATCGCGAAAGCTCTCGGCGTATCCGAGGTCGTCATCGGGGCGACGGTCGTCAGCCTCGGAACAACCCTTCCCGAGATAATGGTGTCGACCATATCGGCGGCCCGCTGCGAGGGAGAGATCGCCGTTTCCAACGCGATCGGGTCTATCATATTCAACACCGGCGTCATCGCGGCGATCTCGCTTATCTTTGCATCCGGAAATGTCGAAAGGCGCAGCATTTACTGGCGCGCGGCGATGTTTTTTTCCGGACTTTCCGGGCTTTTCTTTCTGTCGCTTAACGGGGTCGTGTCGCGGCGCGACGGGGGCGTTCTCCTTATAATGTTCGCTTTGTACGCCGCGCTTTCCGTTATCGGGGATGCGCCTGTGCGGAGAAATGTAAAGGCGCGCCGCGAAAAGATCGACTTGAAAATACTGTCGATAAACATCGCTGCCATGGTCTTCGGCGCGGCGTTTATATTCTTCGGCGCGCACCTCATGGTCGGGAACGCCGTTTTGATCGCAGAGGCCCTCGGCGTATCGGAGAGGATCATCGGGATAACGATCGTCGCGATGGGCACCTCCCTTCCAGAGCTTGTCACGACCGTGACCTCGCTTTTAAAAGGGCACCGCGACCTGTCGATCGGCAACATAATCGGCGCCAACATAATGAACATCCTGTCGGTGATCGGGCTTTCGGCGGCGGTGTCGCCCCTTATCGTGAAAAGAGCGGCGCTTACTGTCGACATGCCGACGGCCGGGCTTTTCATGGCGGCGCTTCTCGTCCCGCCGCTTTTTACAAAGCGCACTTTTCGCGCGCAGGGCGTGATCCTTATCCTTTTTTATATCGCGTATGTCGCGCTGTTCATTGTCTGAAAGAAGGGTTGTTTTGGAAAGAGAATACAAATTTTCATCGCCTGACGATCGCGCGTTTGAAAATATCCTTTCAGATAAAAACGTGCGCGTCCTCTCACGGGGAGAGGTGTTTCTCGAGGCTGCGTATTTTGACACTAAAGACATGTACCTTCGCGCCCTCGGCGGCGCGCTCAGGATACGGCGCGAGGGGGATGTTTTTGTCGCGTGCCTCAAGCTTTCCGAAGAAAAGAACGAAGATAGCGGCGTTTTCTCAAGGCGCGAGTTCGAATGCCGCGCCGAAAGCATAGAGGACGGGCTTTTGCGTCTCCCCTTGTCCGGGGCGGACGAGGCGCTTTGCAGAACACTTTTGGAAAAGGGCGTTTTTGAGATAGGAAGATCGCGCGTCCTGCGCGTTTTTGCGAACGCCGCCATCCCGGGCGCGACGGTGCAGATATGCCTTGACCGGGGCGATGTTTCGTCTGGCGCGTTGTCTCAAAAGATAGACGAGATAGAGATCGAGCTTTTATTCGGAGACAGCGCCTCTCACGACGCTTTTTGTGAATATATAAGGGGGAAATACGGTCTTTCCCCGATCTCAGTATCAAAATTTGCGCGGGTGCTAAAACTTAGAGAAAGAGGTATGGAAAATGAACGATAAGATCGCGATAAACCCGTTCCACGTCGGGGCGGAATTTCTAAACTATTGTATAAAACAGGGCTGGATCGAGCTTGAAATGGCCGAGGACAAGCGTCTGCACTATTACGTAACGGATATCGGCGCGAAAGAGCTTTACGTTAGATACGGCATGTCCTTCAACCGGCCGTGTGCGCTTGAAAAAGAGGATCAATGATGAAAAATCCGTCCCCGCAAAAAAAGAACCGGTTCACGGCCGTCTGCATCGCGTTGACGGCGGCGTGCGCCGCATTGTTTTTCGTGATATCGGCGGTCATTTCCGAAAACCGGCCGTTCGCGGCCCTCTTCGGAAGATGGTCGCGCTTTATCTCGGCTGTGCTCGGTCAGATATTTTCGGTATTCCCGTTTCCGGCGGCGCAGGCCGTCGTGATCATGTGCGTTTTCGCGCTGATTTTTTTGGCGGTGCGCTTTGTAAAAACGATGATCTCATCCGGTTCGAAAGGGATATTGGCTGTGCGCGCCGCGGCCTTCGTCCTTGCGTGCGCAAGCTCCGTCTTCTTCCTTTTTAACGCGCTATGGGGTTTTCAATACAGCGCGGATTCGCAAAAGGTCGCGCAAAAGCTTTCCCTCTCCCCTTTACAGGCGGATGCGGACGATCTTTATTCGCTGACATATCTTCTTTTAAATCGCGCGAACGAAAGCGCGCAAAATGTTAAGCGTTCTTCAAACGGCGAGTGCGACTTTGGCACGTTCGACGACATGGCGGAAAGGGCGGCGTCCGCTTGCAGGGCGCTTTCGAATAAATACGACGGGTTTTCAGCGCCCGCATATCCAAGGGTAAAGCGCGTTGTCGCAGGCGAGATCATGAGCGCCTTCGGGGTCGCCGGCATATACTTCCCCTTTACGGGCGAATGCAACGTAAATCCCGACAACGTGACGACCCACCTTCCCATGACCATGTGTCACGAGATGTTCCACCGCCTTTCCGCGATGAGCGAGGACGAGTGCAATTTTATGGCGATCCTTGCGTGCGTCGAAAGCGAAGACGCGGACTTTTTATATTCCGGTTGGCTGTGCGCGTATATCTACGCGTCAAACTCACTCTACACGGCGGCGCCCGATCGCGCGGAAGAGCTTGCCCTTCTCCGGTCGGACGAGGTGTCAGGGGATATCGCGCGCCTTAACGCGCACATAAAAAAATACGAGGGCCCCGTATCAGACGCGGGCTCCGCGATAAACGACACGTATCTTAAAAGCATGAACCAGCCCGAGGGGATGAAGACCTACGGCATGGTGACGGACCTTCTTCTGTCCTATTTCAAGGATGAGTATTGACGTTTTTCAGCGGGGCGCAAAATTTACGGCATACCCCTTTTTCACACAGGAAAAGTTGATATCAGGCAAAGAAAAGGCCGGGCGCATGCCCGGCCTTTTTTATTATTCTCTTTTCATTCCGACGCCGTATTTAAATTCTTCAGCATCATACCTTGCCCAGCATATTGCCGAACAGGAACTCATCCGACGGCCTCTCTCTGTCGTCGAACCAGCGCGCGACCCACGTCACGTTCATATAGTGTTTGTAGTGGATGTTCTCGGTCGTTATGTTGCCGCCCCACGTGCCGCAAGCAAGGGTTATCGTAAACGGCATGCCGTTTTTCCAGTTTCCGGCGTTCGCCTTGTTCTGAGGGGTGTTTATCATAACGCGCGACGTCCTCGTCTCGCTTGCAAGCTTCATGATGTGCTCTTCGTTGAAGCTGTGTATCCCGCACGAGTGGCCCGCGCCCATGTAAGCCTGGATGTCGTTGACAAGCTTTATCGCGTCGTCGAAATCCTTGTATTTGTAAACCGTCAGCACGACCGACAGCTTCTCACCGGAGTACGGATGCTCCTTGCCGATCCCGTCCTCTTCGACGAGGATGAAATTCGTCCCCTCGGGGATCTTGATGCCGGCGGCGTCCGCGATCCTCTGCGGCGCGCGGCAGATGATCTTGCCGTTGAGGTGCCCGTCTATCCACATAACATCCTGAAGTTTTTTCTTGTCTTCCGAAGAAAGAAGGACTCCGCCCTCTTTCGCCATGGCCTTTATCATGTCGTCATACACGCTCTCCTGGATGACAAGCGAGTTCTCCGTCGAACAGCCGGTGCCCCAGTCGTTGGTCTGGCTCTCCATGATCTTGTGCGCCGCATCCTGAAGGTTCGCCGTCTCGTCGATGACCGACACGACGTTGCCCGTGCCGACGCCGTACGCCGGCTTTCCAGAACTGTACGCCGCCTTGACAAGCCCGCTGCCGCCCGTCGCGATGACAAGGTCGCACTGGCTCATAAGCTCCTGGCTCGCTTCTTTCGTCGGGTCCTCTATGCACTGTATAAGGTCCGCCGGAGCGCCGAATTTCGCGATGGCGTTCCTCAATTCCTCAACGATGAAAAGGCTGATCTTTTTCGCCTTCGGATGCGGCGAGAAAACGATCGCGTTCCTGCAGGCGAGCGCGTTCATGCTTTTGACGACGATCGCGACCTCCGGTACCGTCGTCGGGGTTATGCCGCCGATTACGCCGACTGGCTTTGCTATCTTCATGATTCCTGTCTCGGGATTGTCTTCGATCACGCCGACGGTCTTGCCGTTCAAAAGATCGCGCAGCGTTCCGCGCGGCCTGTCGTTAAGGCGCGCGACCTTGCTGTTGTATTCGCCCATGTCCGTCTCTTCAAGCGCCATTTTCGCCCATGTCTCGGCGTTCTTGATTGCGGTCAGCGCGATGACGCGCGCAAGTTCAATGACTCTTTCCTGAGAATAGCCGTTCGCGACTTTCTGTGCGACCCTCGCTTTTTTGATAAGCTCTGCAACGTATTCCTGTGTCGTCATTTCCATACTCATTCCTTGTGCTCCTCCCCATAATATTGCATAACAGTTCTTCTCGCGCGGTTCACTATCGGGGCGTCAAGCATAGCCCCTTCAAACTGGATCGCGCCCTTGTGCTCTTTAAGTCCTTCCTCAAACGCGTCGACGATCCTTTTCGCGCGCTCGGCCTCCTCCTTATTCGGAGTGAAGACCGCATTGACGCTCGATATATGCGACGGATGGATAAGCGCCTTGCCCGTCATACCAAGCGTTTTCGCCGAAAATGCATCTCTTATAAGCCCTTCAAGATCGCTTATCGCGGTAAACGGCGTGTCGAGCGCGTCGATCCCTCGCGCCTTGCACGCCATGACGAAAAGCCGGCGATATGTTTCGATCTCCGCGCCTTCCTTCGTGCGCGATATGCCGAGATCATACGTCAGGTCCTCCGCCCCGAAAAGCGCCCCCGTCACCCTGTCGGACGCGGAAAGCACCTCTCTTATGTTCAAAAGTCCGTCGGCCGTCTCGATAAGCGTTATTATCTCTGTCCCGTTAAGGCCGAGCCCCCGGTCCCTCTCCACCGCGTCAAGCATCATGCCAAGGGTCTTCACCGTCTCTTTCGACGCTTTCGGAAGAAGTATCGCATCAGGGCAAAGCGGCGCGATGCTCAAAACATCTTTATACCCGAGCTCGCAAGTCAGGGGGTTTATCCTGACGACTATCTCCTTCTTCCCGCAGTTTGAAAGAAGCGCCGGCAACATTTTCCCTGTGATGTCGCGCGCCAATTCCTTGTTGTCCATGCTCACCGCATCTTCGAGATCGAGGAATATCCCGTCGCTCTCGAATCCCGGGATCTTTGAGATCATCCTCTCCTTATCCCCGGGGACAAACAGCATCGTCCTTCTTTTTCCTCTCATGGCATCCTCCCATTTCCTTTTAAGTTTTGCATATCAATATACCGCGGGCAAAAGCATACGCGTAGCGTGCAGACAAAATATAACGTCCGCACGCTTTTAAAAGGATACCTTTCCTCCTTTTTAAGAACTCCGCCGGACGGTCCCCCTGACCTTTGAGGGGATCGCCCCTGCCGGAACGCTGCGCGCCTTTCCGGCAAAAGGAAATGGAATTTTTCCGCTTTCTCTTTCTGATCTTCGTCCTCTGCTAGATCAGGGAGTTTTCGTGCATCTGTGCTGCGCCGCCGCGGTTAGCGCACCTGTCCGTTTCCATAAACTATGTATTTGACCGTCGTCATCTCGCGAAGGCCCATCGGCCCCCTCGCGTGAAGCTTTTGTGTCGATATCCCGATCTCCGCGCCGAATCCGAACTCGAACCCGTCGGTAAACCTGGTCGACGCGTTGACATATACAGCCGCCGCATCGATCTCATCGAGGAATCTCTGCGCCGAGGTGTAGTTTTCGGTCACGATCGCCTCTGAATGCCCCGTTCCGTATTTTGTGATGTGCGCGACCGCCTCGTCAAACGACGACACGACCTTGCACGAGATTATATAATCGTAAAACTCGGTGTAAAAATCCTCTTCACTTGCCTTAACGGCACCGTCTTTAAGTATCTCGCACGTCTTTTCGCAGCCGCGTATCTCGACATTTTTCTCGTCGAGCTTCTTTCTCGCCATAGGCAGGAATTTCTCCGCCACATCTTTGTGCACGAGCATGCTTTCCGCCGCGTTGCACACCGACGGACGCGAGCATTTCGCGTTGTACAGGATATTCGCCGCCATCTCAAGGTCCGCATCCTTGTCTATATACACATGGCAGTTCCCGATGCCCGTTTCGATCGCGGGCACCGTCGCGTTTTCTACGACCGATCTGATAAGCCCCGCGCTGCCCCTCGGGATCAGCACGTCAAGATACCCCGACAGCTTCATCATTTTGACCGCCGTCTCCCTCGACGTGTCCGGCACAAGCTGCAGAATATCTGGATCAAGCCCGTTCTTTTCAAGCGCGCTTCTCATAACGTCGCAAAGCGCGATGTTAGAGTAAAACGCCTCTTTCCCGCCGCGCAATATCGCCGCATTCCCCGATTTAAGGCACAGCACCGCCGCGTCGACCGTGACGTTGGGCCTCGCCTCGTATATTATCCCGATAACGCCGAGCGGCACCCTCTTCGCGCCGATCTTAAGCCCGTTCGGGCGGACCTTCATCGATTCGACCTCGCCCACGGGGTCGGGCAGCCTCTCCACCGACCTTACCCCTTCCGCGATCGCCTCTATCCTCTTCTCATCGAGCATCAGCCTGTCTAACAGGTGCGCGGACAGGCCGTTTTTCCGCCCCTCTTCAAGGTCTTTTTTGTTGCTCTCTATTATATTTCCGGCATTTTTCAAAAGCTCGTCCGCGATGTCGAGAAGGACCTTGTTTTTCCCCATCGTACCGAGGGCCGCAATCTCCCTCGACGCGGCTTTCGCCCTTTTGCCCATTTGTTCCATGTCTGTCATTTTCCTACCCTCATTTCCTTCGAAACAGCGTGCCGACCTCTTTCCCCTCGAGCACGTCGTATATGACCGCCGGGTCCGCCCCGTCCGCGATCACCATGTCGAACCCCGCTTCAAGCGCGATCTTCCCCGCGTGGATCTTCGTCGCCATGCCGCCGGTCCCCCTGTCGGTGCCGGCGCCCGTCGCGCCTTTTTCTATCTCATCCGTGATCTCATGTATCATAGGTATCCGGCGCGCCGCCGGGTTTTTGTGCGGATCGGAGTCGTAAAGCCCGTCTATATCCGAAAGCAGGATCAAAAGATCCGCTTTGCAAAGATTCGCCACCATCGCGGAGAGCGTGTCGTTATCGCCGAATATGATCTCCTCGACTGCGACCGTGTCGTTCTCGTTCACTATCGGGATTACCCCCATTTTAAGCAGCGCCTCGACCGTGTTTTCGGCATTGCGGCGCCTTTCGGGCACATCCATCACATCCCTCGTCAGAAGGATCTGCGCGACGACGCTTCCGTATTCGGAGAACATCTTGTCGTATGTGTGCATAAGCTCGCACTGGCCGACGGCCGCCGCCGCCTGTTTCAGCGCGACCTGCGTCGGCTTTTTCCCGAGGGCAAGGCGCGACACGCCCACCCCGATCGCCGCCGATGTGACGAGCACGATCTCCTTCCCCTCTCCCCTGAGGTCCGCAAGCACGCGGCAAAGCGCGTCTATCCTTCGAAAATTTATCGACCCGTTATCATGCGTCAGCGTCGATGTGCCGACTTTTACAACTATTCTTTTCGCGTCAGTATGTGCCATTTTGGTAAAGTCCCCCATTTTGAGATGCTATTTTGATGATACCACTAAAGCCATTTAAATACAACTATTTTTTGCCCCTTTTGTGCGGCTTCGCGGGACGCGTTTTATTTGGGCGCAGCGGTAAATTTTTGCTGTGCAAAAAGCGCAAAATATGATATGATAATATATATTTTTGTGTGTGGGAGGTTTTTTTATGAAAAGCCGTGTTATCCTGACCATCGGCGGGGAAGAATACACCCTTCTCGCGGATGAGAACGAAGAATATATAAAGAAGACCGCGGCGCTTGTCGACGATAAGATGAAAGAGCTTTCCGGGGCGCCGGCGCTCTCCAAAATGAACATCGCGGTGCTGGCGGCGCTGAACATCGCAGACGACTATCTCAAGGCGATGGCCGCATGCGACAATATGCGCACGCAGATGAAAAATTATCTCGATGACGCGGCGCAGCTTCGCTCCGAGCTTTCCGCCGCAAAAAAAGAGATCGCGAGACTTAGGGGCAGGTAAATGCCCGGCTTCTTCTTTGTTTTTCATCTTTGTCTATAACGAAAGGAGGGTTTTATACTTTATGGCTATCGAAATACTGGCTCCGGCCGGGTCGTTTGAGGCGGTGCGCGCCGCCGTTTTGAACGGGGCGGACGCTGTTTATATGGGCTCCGGGGATTTCAACGCCCGGCGCAACGCCAAAAACCTCACCCTTTCAGAGCTTTCCTCCGCGATCGACTTTTGCCGCGTTCGCGGGGTAAAAACGTATATAACCCTCAACACCCTTCTGACCGACCGCGAGCTTGCGGCGCTGCCTTCGTTCGTCGAATTCCTGTCGAAAGAGGGGGCGGATGCGCTGATCGTTCAGGATCTGGGCGTGGCGCGGCTTGTGAGGATGGTGTCCCCGGACATGAGGATGCACGCGTCGACGCAGATGTCGATCCACAACCTCGCCGGGATGAAGGCGGCGCAGTTCCTCGGGTTTTCGCGCGCCGTGCTCGCGCGCGAGCTTCCGAAGAAAGAGATAGAATACATCGTCAAAAAATCCCCGATAGAGGCGGAGGTCTTCGTCCACGGCGCGCTGTGCATGTCCCACTCGGGGCAGTGCTATATGAGCTCGATAATCGGCCAGAGAAGCGGCAACCGCGGCCTTTGCGCGCAGCCGTGCAGGCTGCCGTACTCGTTTTTCGCAGAGGCGCCGGAATACCCGCTCAGCCTTAAGGACCTTTCCCTTATATCGCACGTCTCCGAGCTTGAGGATATGGGCGTCTCGTCGCTCAAGATAGAAGGGCGCATGAAAAGGCCGGAATACGTCGCGATAGTTACGAGGATGTTTTTCAAGGCCATCCGCGAGAACAGCCCTCCGACGGCGCGGGACATGGAGCTTTTGAGGGCGGTCTTTTCAAGAAACGGTTTTACAGACGGCTATTACCTCGGCAAGAAGGGGGCGCACATGCTCGGCATAAGGGAGGAGGCCCCCGCAAAAGAGACGAGGGACGCGTACTCCGCCGCGCAGAAGACCTATGCTCCGCAAAACGAGATAGCGCGCGTTCCGGTTGACTTTTCATTCGTCGCGACGCGCGACAGGAAGATACTCCTCGCGTGCGAGGACGATCTCGGAAACAACCACATCGCCGAGGCGCCGCCCGCGCAGGAGGCGCAAAACGTCTCGACGTCCGATTCCGCGATACGCGACAGCCTTATGAAAACCGGCGGCACGATATTCAGCGTGCGCGACGCGCAGGTGTTCTGCGATCCGGGGCTCAACATACCTTTGTCTGTCATAAACGGGCTGCGGCGCGAGTGTCTTGACGAGATATACAAAAA
>Ga0208297_1001775_pt1 | contig 16567 bp, 14 predicted proteins | sample LMS_cellobiose_e_FD_187367 | JGI IMG/M metagenome (GOLD analysis project Ga0208297, IMG submission 187367) | Rumen-fistulated moose microbial communities from Alaska, USA - LMS_cellobiose_enrichment (SPAdes) (version 2) | ecosystem: Host-associated > Mammals > Digestive system > Stomach > Rumen... | reverse complement strand
CTGAGAACGCAGGCTATCTGGTGGAAATCACACTGGACAGCGGCAAAAGCTTTGCGGAATTTCAGCGTCTGATTACGGTGGAAAACAGATTCCGTACAAACAGCAAAGCGCGGGGATGGTATTTGTCATTGTGGAACAATCATCAAAATGTATTGCAGACAAAGCCGGATGAACAGCTGGAATTGCCGCAGCTGTTGCAGGAAGTATACGACAGCGATGAACTGGATGAATGGTATATTACCGGGGTTATCCCCCGCGTGGTCCGTCCGCTGCGCGTCGCACCGTAGCGGGAAAAGGCCCGGCACAATGCCGGGCCTTTTCCCGTTGGGCGGACGCAGCGGTGCGTTTGAATTTCTGTTTTATGGAATTTTTAAAACAGCAAATTGACATCCGCGCATAAATATGTTACAATGTATCGTACCCGAACAAATACTTTCCGGGGTTATCCCGGAGTCCGGAGGAAAACTATGAAACACTGGCTCGCCGCGCTGGCAGCATGTCTCATGCTGCTCTCCACCCTCGCCGCCTGCTCGTCCGGCGGCGGAACGGATACCCCCGTCACCACGCCCGCCGTCGCGGACACCACCGCCGCGCCGGAGGAAACCACCACCGCCGATCCCGGCCGCGCCGGCGCGAAGGACAACATCCCCGATTCCTTCACGATGAACGGCGCCTCCGTCGGCATCTACTGCCGCGGCGATACCATCCGGCCCCTCGACGTCGACGGCGGCGGCGAGGAGACCGGCGACATCATCTTTGACGCCGTCTACGCCCGCACCCGCGCCGTCGAGGAACGCCTCCAGCTGAAATTCGACATCACCGCCGTCAGCGGCACCTGGCAGGAATTCGGCAACGGCATGCAGACCAACATCGCCGCCGGCGACGACACCTGGCAGATCGTCTTCACGACCGGCAACGCCGCCATTCAGTCCAGCCGCGACTACCTCTTCGTCGATCTGAACGGCCGCGAGTACCTCGACTTCACCCAGCCCTGGTGGTGGACGGAGGCCATGGAGGAGCTCTCCCTCGACGGAAGCCGCATCAAGTACCTCGTCGGCGACCTCTGCCTGCTCAACTACACCAAATCCGGCGCCGTCTACTTCAATAAGAATCTCTATACCAACAACTTCGGCGACGCCGATGAGATGTACAAAACCGTCCTGGCGCACGAGTGGACCTACGACAAGATGCGCGAGATCTGCGAGGCCGTGTACAACGATCTGAACGGCAACGGCGTCGTGGACGACGGCGATCTCTACGGTCTGATCGTCGACAACGCCGAGTACGTCAAGCATATGGATTACTCGATGGACGTGCGGCGCTTCGTGCGCGACGAGAACGGGTATCCCGTCGTCGATTACGACGTGGACCGCGCCGCCGCCGCCGTCGAGAAGCTGAACACGCTCCTCTACAGCACGACCGGCACCAAATATCTGAATTCCGCCGCCACTTCCTCGCTGTTCACGACGGATCAGACCTTCTTCTACGCCGGCCGCCTCGAGCAGGCGATCTCCGCCCTCTTCCGCGAAATGCCGGACGACTACGGCATCATCCCCTACCCGATGATGGACGACAGCCAGACCGAATACACCGGCATCATCCACAACTCGTCCGACTACGTGACGATCCCCGTCACCTGCCAGCACGTCGAGGAGATCGGCGCAGTGATCGAGGCGCTGTGCGCCGAGTCCTACCGCACCGTCGTCGAGACCTTCTATGAGTCCGCGCTCAAGATGAAGTATTCCCGCGACGCGCTCTCCGGCCAGTGCATCGACATCATCCGCGACAGCTGCAAGAAGAATTTCCTCTATGAGTATTCCGGCGTCGTCGGCTGCGGCCTGCTGATCTCCGATCAGGCGCGCGCCGGCACCAGCAACTTCGCCTCCGTCTATGCGAAATCCGCGCCGGCGACCAACAAGCAGATCAAGGCGCTGATCGAAAAGTACGCGAAGCTGGAGCAGCAGTAAAGGAAATACAGAGAAAGAAATGCGCGTCTCCCGTAGGGAGACGCGCATTTTTGGGATGGCTTTTCTGCCGCTTCACGGGACGTTTGCGGCCTAGGCTTCCCCGCCGAGGAAGCGGCGGTTCAGCGCCAGCAGGCGCTCTTGGCACATCGTCCAGGACGGATCCTCCGGGCCGCAGCAGGTGCGGATCACCGTGCCCCAGAGCCCGGCCTCCCGATAGCGGTCGATCATCTCCTCCAACAGCGACCAGTACGCCGCCGAGCGCTCCTCCCAGAGCAGTGCCTTGGAGCAGATATAGCTGACGCCCTCGCCGCAGACCATCGGCCGGCTGCCGGCCGCCGCCTGCGCGGCGGCGAGATTTTTCTCCATGAGCTCCACGTAGCGCGGCCGCTCGTCGGCGAGCCGCGCCTCCAGCGCCTCCTCCACCTCGCCCAATCGGGCGGGATCGAGATCGTGATGCCGGGCGATGTTCCGGTACCAGTCCGGCGCGGCCGGCAGGCGGCCCCGCCGCGATCCGGCGACGTCCTCCGGCGTGATCTTTCCCATAAACCACTCCGGATGCGCGTCGAACGTGCGGTTGTAGATGCTCCAGAGATAATACGAATGGAAATTGTAGACCTGCGCGCCGGGCGGCAGCGTGGCCTCCACCTGATGCGGACCGGCGGCGTCGTAGGCGAAGAGGATCTGCGGATGCGCCGCTTTCAGCCACCGGATCGCCTCCTCATGCTGCGCGCGGTACGCGGCGGCCTCTTCGTCGGTGAGCGCGTTCCGGTTTGAACCCCAGCGCACCGATCCGCACAGGTACGGATGGTCGTTGACCTCATTGAACAGCTCGACGAAGGCGATCGTGCCGTCGAGGCCGCGCGTCTCCAGCTCCTGCAGCAGATAATGCCAGAAGCGGGCGAAAACGGGGATGCGCTCCTGCGGCGGAATGGCGAACAGCTCCGCGGCGCGCCGATCGCACGCTGCATGAAACCAGTAGGTGTGCAGATAATACCACTGCGAGAGGATGAGGACGATCCCGTAGCGTCGGGCGCACGTACAGACCTCGATCAGCCGGCTGAGCAGATCGCACGGGCCGCCGTCGCCGGTGACGTGCTGCTGCCGAGGCAGCTTTTCGTATTCGCCGAACATATCGGAAACGAAAAACGGCGGCCGCCGCCGGCCGTCGGCGTCGTGGATCAGGCCGACGCCGCTGTCGATACGGAGACAGTTGAAGCCGCGCTCCGCGTGCGCGCGCAGGACGGCGTCGATATCGTAATAGGGAGAATACGCGCCTGGCGTGGCGTACAGCAGCCACAGCGGGAAACTGATGGTCAGCCGCCTGGGCAGGCGGGCGAAGGCGGGATGAGAGCGGATGGGTTCGGTCAAGGGGGACGCCTCCTTTCGGTCGGCGCATCCTGTCCGCCGTCCGAGCGGGTGCGGGAAGGATGCGGCGGCAAAGGGGGGCCTTTTTCAAAGGCACCCCCTCGTCTTTCTTTTGTTTTCTCAGGCCCAGGACATAGTGCCGGGCTTCGGATCGCGCATCAGGATCGGCTTGAGGAAGGCGACGGCCTTGGTCAGGCCCTCGTCGATCGACATGAGGCTGTCCTCATGCTCGATCGAGAGCACGCGGTCGTAGCCGACGAGGCGGAGATTGTCCACGAAGTCGCGCCAGAAGCTCTCGCCGTGGCCGTAGCCGACGGTGCGGAAGACCCACGCGCGGTGGATCTCGTCGCTGTAGTGCTTGGTGTCGAGCACACCGTTGGTGGCGGTGTTGATCGTGTCGATCTTCGTGTCCTTGGCGTGGACGTGATAGATCGCGTCGCCGAGCGCGCGGATGGCGTAGGCCGGCTCGATGCCCTGCCACACGAGGTGGGACGGATCGAGGTTGGCGCCGAGGATCGGGCCGACGGCGGCGCGCAGCTTCAGGCAGGTTTCCGGATTGTAGACACAGAAGCCGGGATGCATCTCAAAGGCGATGCGGGAGACGTGGTGCGCCTCGGCGAAGGCGGCCGCGCGCTTCCAGTAGGGGATCAGCACCTCGTTCCACTGCCAGTCGAGGATGGCGAGAAAGTCCTCCGGCCACGGGCAGGTGACCCAGTTCGGGTACTTGGCGTCGGGCGAATCGCCCGGGCAGCCGGAGAAGGTGACGATCGTGTCCACGCCGAGCTTCTCGGCGAGGAGCACGCACTGCTCGAAATCATGATGGAACTGCGCCGCGATCTCCTTGTTCGGGTGGATCGCGTTGCCGTGGCAGGAGAGGGCGCAGATCTGGATGCCGTACTTGTCGATCAGACGGCGGAAATCCGCGAGCTTCGCCTCGTCGGCGAGCAGCTCGTCGGGATTGCAGTGCGCCTTGCCGGGATAGCCGCCGCAGCCGAGCTCGATGGCCTCGACGCCCAGCGACTTGAAGCATTTCAGCACGTCCTCGAGCGGACGGCTGCCGTACAGATTGGATAAAACGCTCAGTTTCATCGGGTGATCCTCCGTTTGTCTCAGAAGGTGTAGATCGAGCCGCTCTTCGCGCTCTCGTAGATGCCCTCGAGGATGCGCGTCACGGTGTAGGCCTGCTCCGGCAGGACGGTCGGCGTGCCGTGCTCAACAACCGCGCGGATCCACTGCCGGGCCTCGCGGACCTCGGCGGGTTCGCCGTTGTCGCCGTCGAAGAAGGCGGCGCCGCCGGCGCGCATGTTCGCCGTCTCCACGCACTGACGGCCGTTCTTCACGTAGTTGATGCGGACGGTGTTGTGGTCGGGCATATCGCCGCCGGCCTTCGTGCCGCAGACGGTGGTGACGGCCTCGCGCACGTCGAGGGTGTTGAGGGCCCAGGCGGCCTCGAGGTTGATCGTTGCGCCGTTCTCCATCACGATCATGCCGAAGGCGCTGTCCTCGACGGTGAACTTGGCGGGATCCCAGCGGCCCCAGGCGTTGCCCTGGTCGGTGTCGTTGTTGAGCTTGTGGTAGGTCGTGCCGAGGCAGTACTTCGGCTTGTAGTTGTTCATGATCCAGAGCGTGAGGTCGAGGGCGTGGGTGCCGATGTCGATCAGCGGACCGCCGCCCTGCTCGTATTCGTTGAGGAAGACGCCCCAGGTCGGCACGGCGCGGCGGCGGATGGCGGTCGCCTTGGCGTAGTAGATATCGCCGAAGGTGCCGTCCTCGGCGGCCTGCTTCATGAACATGGAATCGTTGCGCTGGCGGCTCTGGTAGCCGATGGTGAGGAGCTTGCCGGACAGCTTGGCGGCGTCGAGCATCTTCTTCGCTTCGGCGGAGTTGATGGCCATGGGCTTCTCGCACATGACGTGCTTGCCGGCGTTGAGGGCGTCGACGGTGATGAAGCTGTGCGCGCGGTTCGGGGTCAGCACGTGCACGACGTCGATCGTCTTGTCCTCGAGCAGCTTTTTGTAATCCGTATAGACGGCGGCGTCCGGCGTGCCGTAGTCGCGCTTCGCCTTTTCGGCGCGCTCCGGGATGATGTCGCAGAAGGCGACCATTTCCACGTTCGGCAGCTTTTTGAGCGAGGGCATATGCTTGCCGTTGGCGATGCCGCCGCAGCCGATGATGCCGATACGTACCTTATCTGATGCTCCCATGTGATTCCTCCGGAAATCGAATTTTTGGCTGTGCGTCCGGCGGCGTTTCTGCGCGCCGGCGCGCGGGGATACACAATATATAGTACCCTATTTTGACTGCGTTTGCAAGGGCTTTTCGTGAATTCGGAGAAAGATTTTTTCTTTTTATGCGCCTGAAGTCCAAACGGGCGCCATATTTGGCGATTCTGACGAACATCATTTTATAGGGACGTATTGATAATTTAGGAATCGTATGTTATAATAAGAAAAAACGAAACGAGGTACAAGGGATGCAGTACAGAGATTTCGGCAGGACCGGGCTGAAGATATCGCAGCTCGGCTTCGGATGCATGCGTCTTCCGGAGGTGGAAGAGAACGGCGCATGGCGCGTTGACGAGGAGCGGGCGATCCCGATGCTGCGCCGCGCCTACGAGCTCGGCGTCAACTATTTTGACACGGCGGTGATGTACTGCCACGGGCAGAGCCAGTACACGGTGGGCCGGGCGATCAAGCCGTTCCGGGACAAGGTGATGCTCTCGACGAAGCTGCCGATGGGCGACGTGCACGAGAGAGGGGATTTCCGCCGCATTCTGGAGCAGTCGCTTGCGCGGCTGGACACGCCGTACATTGATTTTTATCATTTTCACGGCATCAACCGGCGCGTGTTTGACGAGAAGATCATGGGCTATTCGCTGATGGACGAGGCGCGGCGCGCGCTGGACGAGGGACTGATCCGGCACATCTCCTTCTCCTTCCACGACAAGCCGGAGGCGATCAAGTACATCGTGGAGCGGGGCGAGATTTTCTCGAGCATTCTTCTGCAGTACAATCTGCTCGACCGCGCCAACGAGGAATATATGGCTTACGCGCACGAGCGCGGGCTGGGCGTGGTGGTGATGGGGCCGGTGGCTGGCGGGCGTCTGGCCGCGCCGTCGGAGCTGTCCGAAAAGCTGCTCGGCCGCGCGAGCACGGCGACGCCCGAGCTGGCGCTGCGCTTCGTGCTCGGCAACAGGAACGTGTCCTGCGCGCTCTCGGGCATGCGCTCGATGGAGATGGTGGAGGAGAACACGGCGATCGCGGCCGAGGAGGAGCCGATGTCCGAGGCGGATTGGGTGCGCGCGAAGACGATGATGGAGGAGATCAAAAAATTCTCGGATCTCTACTGTACCGGCTGCAGCTACTGCATGCCGTGCCCGAAGGGGATCAACATCCCGTCGGTCTTCAACTGCCATACCTACCGCTCGGTCTACGGCCTCGTCGGCCCGGCGAAGGACGCCTACCGCCGCATCAAAAATCCGGACGATACCCGCGCCGGCTCGCCGGTCTCGGCCTGCGTCCAGTGCGGCGCCTGCAAGAAAAAATGTCCGCAGTATATCGATATTCCCGCCAAGCTCCGCGAGGTGGACGCCGAGTTTGCCGACGTGTGAGGGCGAGAGGACGGATGAGAGGACGGATGAGAGGACGAACGAGAGAACCCTTTTGAAAAAAGGGTCCTCTCGCGCTCTCCCCGAAAACCTTTATGGCAAAACACGGGACAAAGCGAGTGCAGGTCGCTTGTCCTGTGTTTTTTGTTATGGCGGCCGCCGCCGGGAGGAGGACGAACGAGAGGACCCTTTTGAAAAAGGGTCCTCTCGCGCTCTCCCCGAAAACCTTTTGGGCAAAACATGGGACAAGGCGAGTGCAGGTCGCTTGTCCTGTGTTTTTTGTTTTGTCTGCGGCATAAAACTGACTGTCCGGCTTCTTGCGAACAAACGCCGCCGCCCATGTTTTTTCTCCTTTCCGGCTGCGCATTATGTCCCATCCATGGGGTGGGGGGCGCGCGGGGGATGCGGGGGCTTCTGTGGCAAACCGGCCTTGAGGCCGGATTTGCCGCCGCGTTTCTCCCTCGCGCCGCAAAAGGCGGCGGCGCGTTCCCTGCGGGAACCGGGAGAAAAGCGCGTCTGTGCGACGCCGAAAGCGTATTTGGTCCGCCATGGGGGCGTGGCCGACGGCAGAATTTGGTGTGCGCCGGCTTGCGCGGCGCGTGCGAGTGTGCTATAATGTACACATACCGTTCGTTATACGAAAGCGATGGATCCCATGCAGATCGTCTTCTTCCTTATCGGCGCGGCTGCCCTCGCCTCCGCCGCCCTGCTGATCGGCGGACGCACCGCCTGCGCGCGGCGCGCCGCCGGCTGGATCGCCGCCGTCCTGACCGCTGCCGGTGCGGCGTCGCTCGTCGCCGCGCTCCTGCGCGCGCACCGCGCTGCGGCCGCCGCAGATCCCGAGACCGCCGCCTGGGGCGGCGATATGCTCGCCGTCTGGTTCCGCGCCGCCGGTATCTTCACCGCCGTCGTCGGCGGCGCCGTATTCCTTGCTGCCCTGACCCGCCACGCCCGCCGCCGCACCCGCTGGATCGTCGCCGCCGCGGCCTCCGTCCTTCTCCTGCTCGGCGGCGCCGCCTACGCCGTCCTCTGCGCCGCCGACGCCATCGACCTCGTCACGCCCGTACACCTTTTCACGCTCGGCTGCGCCGGCCTCGTCAACGCCGGGCTCGCCGTCGACGGCTTCTCCCCGCCGCCGGAGGAAAAAACAAAACCGGCGGCAAAAAAACGCCGCCGCTGAGCTGTCATATTTTCAATTGAATTCCGTTCTGTAACGTGAAAGGAGTCCGCGATGGAAGACCGCGAGATCCTTGCCCTGCTGCTCGCGCGCTCGGAGCGCGCGCTCGACGCGCTGCGCACGCAGTACGGGCGCCTCTGCCGCCGGATCGCCATGAACATCCTGCACAGCGAGCCGGACGCCGAGGAGTGCGAGAACGATACCTATCTCGCCGTTTGGAATACCGTGCCGCCGGCCGAGCCGGATCCGCTGACGCCCTACGTCGGGCGCATCGCGCGGAATCTCGCGCTCGACCGCTACCGCTACAACCGCGCCGCCCGGCGCTACGCCGGGGAGGACGCGCCGCTTGATGAGCTAGCCGAGGTCGTCACCGATTCGGAGACGCCGGAGACAGAGGCAGAGCGCGCCGCGCTGGCCGCGGCGATCAACCGTTTTCTCGCCTCGCTGAAGACGGAGGAGCGGCGGCTTTTCGTGCGCCGCTACTGGTACGGTGACCGCGTGGACGACATCGCATCGTCGCTCGGCATGACGGCGAACACCGCCTCGGTGCGGCTGCACCGTGTGCGCGCGCGCCTGCGCGATTTTCTGGGAAAGGAGGGCTTCGACCTCTGACGGGGGACGAACAATCGAAATGAAACGGGATTTTTTGATGCGCGCCATTGGCGACATCGACGACGCCTATCTGGCCGAGGCGGATCCGGCACAGCTTTTGTCTGCTCCGCAGACTGCGTCCGCGCCGCGCCGCCGCGCCTTTCACGCCGCGCGCTGGGGCGCGCTGGCGGCGGGGGTATGCCTGCTTTTGCTCCTCCCGCTTGTGTGGCGCTTCGTCGGCCGCGGCGGCATGACGGCCAAGGAGGACGTGTCCTTTGCGCCTGCGGCGGACGGATTCCGGGACGGCGAGGCGCTCTCGGGCGCACAGCCCGCGGAGACGACGGCAGCGGCCGCTCTTACAACTGCCCCCACAACCACCGCGGCGGCGGCGGAAACATCCGGCGCGCCCTCCACAACCGTCTATTATCCCGAGGCGACGGGCGCGCCGACCACCACCCGGGCGCCCGTCACCACCACGGCGCCGATCACTACCACCGCGCCGTTTGCCACCGATGCTCCGGTCACGACGGCTGTTCCCACGTATTATGCGCCGCCCGCCGTCGGCACCTACGTCTGGGAGACGCCGGAGGGCGAGGGAATGAAATCGACCGTCACGCTGACGGAGGATGGGCATTTCACCTTCCTCTTCCCGGCGGAGGGCAGCTCTGTCGGCACCGGAAGCTGTTCGCATGCGGAGGACGTCCTCACGCTGACGGCGATCGACGGGCGCGTCTGGTATTTCGCCGTCGAGGAGGGCGCGCTGCGCTACCTCGCCCACGCCTCGGACAAAACCTGGACCGCGGCGCTTCCGGACGACGCGCGCTTCATTCTGCAGTAAGAAAAAATCACAGGCCTACGGCCTGTGATTTTTTCTCAGATTTCGAAGCTTTCGCCGTCCTCGACGGCGTGGACCGGCACGCCGAGCGAGAGCGTTTTCTCCGCTTCGCGGATCGCGGCCATGTTTTCCTCGTAATTGCGGAAGACGTGGTTGAAGAGCACGCGCTTTGTCGGGCAGGCGGCGACGATCGGGAAGATCACGTCGTGGTTGAAGTGCGCCATCTCGCAGACGATGGCGTCCGACGGCTCGGCTTTGGCGATCTCGGGAAAATCGGCCGCGTCGCCGCCGTGCAGATCGCCGGTCATGATGAGGCGTTTGCCGTCGGCGGCGTCGAGGACGTAGGCGAAGGTCGGGCGGCCGACGCCCTCCATATGGCGGGTGCGGAAGGCGCTGACGGTGAGGTTGTCGTCGGAGTAGACGACGCCCTCCTGCACGAGGCGGAAGCGGAGGCGGCTGTCGTCGAAGCGTTCGTCCATCACGCGCACCGCCTCGCGGAAGGCGTCGATGCCGATCTGCTCCGGCAGGAAGATCTCATAGGAGGAGGTCTTGAATTTCCAGTTCGAGAGGCTGATGAAGCCGAGGAGACCGGCGGTGTGGTCGGAGTGCATATGGGTGGCGAAGACGGCGCGGATCTTTTCGTAAGGGATGCCGCGGCGGATGAGGAGATCGCCGACGGGCGCCCCGCCGTCGATGAGATAGGCGGCGTCGCCGATCTCGACGAGGGCGGCGGAGCAGAAGCGGGTCGTCATGGGGACGCCGTGGCTTGTGCCGAGGAACGTGAGTTTCATGGGGAGGAACCATCCTTTCCTGTAATTCTGATTCATACCGCCGCACGAGACGGCGTGTGATGGCTTATGATACCGCTGAAGCGTTGAGCGGGTTTGGGTGCGGGCTTTGCCCGCCGCGGGGGCTCTGCCCCCGCATCCCCCGCGCGCCCCCCTGCCCCCGGGCGCGTCCCCCGCCCCAAGAACGGGACACTGTGCGCTGCCGCAGAGGGAATAGGCCATGATTCAGGCATTCGTTTGCACGAAGCCGGGGAGGGGGAATTTTGACCTACAGCTGAACAAAACGGCGTGTGATGGCATACGGTTTCGCTGATGCAGTGAGCGGGCCTGGGTGCGGCACTGCCGCCGCGCCGATGCTGGCCCCCTATCCGGCCGCTTCGCGGCCACCTTCCCCCCGCGTCTGACGCGGGGGGAAGGAATTATTAGAATTTCCTGTGGGGGCTTTGCCCCCACACCCCCGGTGTTCGCCGCACGAGACGGTGTGTGATGGCTGACTGTTTCGCTGAAGCGTTGAGCGAGCCTGGGGGCGGCACTGCCGCCGATGCTGGTCCCCTATCCGGCCGCTTCGCGGCCACCTTCCCCCCGCGTCTGACGCGGGGGGGAAGGAATTATTAGAATTTCCTGTGGGGGCTTTGCCCCCACACCCCCGGTGTTCGCCGCACGAGACGGTGTGTGCTGGCTTACGTTTCGCTGATGCGTTGAGCGGGCGTGGGTGCGGCACTGCCGCCGATGCTGGCCCCCTATCCGTCCGCTTCGCGGCCACCTTCCCCCCGCGTCGGACGCGGGGGGAAGGTATTATTAGAATTTCCTGTGGGGGCTTTGCCCCCACACCCCCGGGCGGCTGACGGAATTATGCGGCGTGTGCTGGCTTACGATTTCGCTGATGCGTCGAGCGGGTTTGGGTGCGGGCTTTGCCCGCCGCTGCCGCATGAGCGGGTCAAAAGGAGGTTATGCGTGCGGCTGCACGGCGCCGTTCGGCGCAAAAATCGTCATCGCCACGCCGGTGTCCTGTACGAGGATCTCTGCCGGAAGACGCGAGACGTGCACCGTCATGTAAATGTCTCCTGCCGCGCCGCCGACGTTCACGATCTGCAGCGCGTAGATCACCCAGAACCAGCCGTCCGGCACAAGCACCTGCAGCACGGCGAAGATCACGCCCCACACCACGACCGGCGCCATCGCAATGATCCGGTAGTCGCGGCGGCAGAAGTACGCGTCGCTGCCCGCGAAGGCGTACAGTCCGGTAAAGCCGTAGCGCACCTTCGCCCGGCTGAAGCGGCGCATGCAGATCCCGTGTACCGCCTCATGCAGGATCAGGTACACGATGCTGCCGACGAAAAACACGGCCAGCCGCAGGATCAGCGAGCCGAACGATCCGCTTTCAAACGCCTCGTCGAGGGCGTCCATGTACCGCAGCGGGCGGATCCACTCGCCGATCAGGAACAGCACGACCCCGATCGCGAGCGAGAGCCCGTTCACGAGAAGCGCCTTCTTTTTGTCCTTCTGCAAATCGACCTTTTCCAGCACCCCGTATTCCTCGGGGAGCGAATTCTGCGTGTGCATTGTCTGTTTCTCCTATTGTTATAAATATCTCCTGGGGGCTTTTGTGGTAAGCCGGCCGCTGAGCCTGCCTGCCGCCGCACGAGACGACGTGTGCTGGCATACGGTTTCGCTGATGCAGTGAGCGGGCCTGGGTGCGGCACTGCCGCCGCCGCACGAGACGACGTGTGCTGGCATACGGTTTCGCTGATGCATTGAGCGGGCGTGGGTGCGGCACTGCCGCCGCCGCACGAGGCGGCGTGTGCTGGCTTACGTTTCGCTGATGCAGTGAGCGGGTTTGGGTGCGGGCTTTGCCCGCCGCGGGAAGGCCGCGTAGCGGTGCCGGATGTTCAGATCCTCGGGCATGTCGAGCCCGTGCGAGCCGCAGCCGCCGTCGATCTCGTGACAGCCGTGATCCATCGCAAAGCCGAGGAGCGTGTTGTGCTGCGTCCAGTGCGTGCGGATCAGCGCGGCCAGCGTCGCAAAGGCGCGCGCGTTCGCGCGGCCCTCGGCCAGCGTGATCGGCGCCTCGGGACCATTTTTGTGCATCGTCGCGTCGTAGTTGCCGTTGTAGACGGCGATGAAATCGTATTCGTCGCGCAGGATCAGCTCGGCGGCGCAGGCGTTGATCTCCGCGATCGTCTCAAAATGGAAGTAATCCATCTTCCTCTCGAGGAAGATCTTGCCCATGCTGCACTGCGTGTCGGCGATGATGACCGGCCGCCTGCCCGCGCGCAGCAGCGCGTCGTAGATCGTATCGATGCGGATCACCGGCTTTTCATACTTGCGGATGCCGTGCACCGCCGGCTGCGCGCCGGTGTACATCGTGCCGAAGCATACCGGCGTCACCGACGGCATCACCGTCTGCATCGGCAGCGCGAGCGGCGCGATGGCGTTCACCTCAGCGAAGAATTCCGGATATTTGTCCATGATCCACATGGCCACGGCGTCGGGATTGTACATCACAACGCGGTCGGCGTGTCCGCCGCCGAAGGCGTCGCGCGCGAAGCGCACGAGCGTCTCGTTGGCCGGCGCGGCCTCGCGCGGCGGTTCAATGCCCATCACCGCGCACAGCGCGGCGCACAGCGTATCCAGAGAGACGGGATTCAGTTCGTTTTCCATATGTTTCCTCATTGAACGATCGATTTGGGGAGCGCACGGTCAGGCGTGCGCCGCATTCGGTATTATTGTAGCATCTTTGCGGCGAAAGGTCAAGCGGGACTTGCCAAAGCGCGCGATTTGTGGTATGATAAACATACGATAACCGCCCGAAAGGATCCGTATGATCGCCGTCTCCCATCTCACCTTCGCCTATCGGAGAACGCCGGTGTTCTCCGACGTGTGCTTCACCGTGGCGCCCGGGGAATGCCTCGTGCTCGCCGGCGCCAACGGCTGCGGCAAGAGCACGCTGCTTTCGCTGCTGGCCGGCGCGCGCCGGCCGCGATCCGGCGCCGTCTCCGTCGACGGCCCGATCGGCTTCGTTCCACAGGGGACGGCGCTGCTCGAGGACGCGACCGCCGCGGAGAATCTGGCGTTTTTCGCGCGCCTCGCACACGCCGCGCCGCCCGATCCGCCGCCCTACGGCCTCGCCCGCGTCGCCTCCACGACGGCCGGACGGCTCTCCGTCGGCTGGCAGAAGCGGCTGAGCCTCGCCTGCGCGCTGTGCGGCGATCCGCCTGTCCTGCTGCTCGACGAGCCGTGCGCCTCGCTCGACCGCCTCTTTCGGGAGACGATCGCCGCCGAGATGGGCCGCCTGAAGGCGGCGGGAAAGTGCATCGTCTACGTCGGGCATGATCCCGGGGAGTTTTTCCCGTTCTTTGACGCGCTGCTTATCCCCGGCGCCGCCTCCCGCCGGATCGAGCGCGCCGCGCTCGGCGAGGCCGGGCGGGACGAGGCGGCCTTCGGCCGCTGGTTTGCCGGGGCGCTGGAGGAATCTGAGAGAAGAAAGGAAGAAACCGTATGACAAGCGATCCTGTTCTGCAGAATGAAAAAAAGAAGCGCCGCGCCGCGCCGTGGATCCTGGCGGCCGTCGCCGTCGTGCTCGTCGCGGTCGCCGCCGTCGGCGCCGCGCTCTGGCTCGGCGCGAAGAACGACCCGCTCGCCTTGGCGGCGGCCGCCGCCGCGCAGAGCAAGAAGGCGTGGGAGGAGAACGAGCTCGCGCGGACCGCGCGCGCGACCGCCGAGGGCGGCGGCCTGACGCTGGACGCCGATATCGGCGGCCTGATCGAGCAGTACGCCGGCGTGAAGATGCAGGCCGGGCTGATCGCCAATCTGACGCTCGATTCCGCGTCGCACCGCGCGGCCTTGTCCGCCTCCTTCGGCCTCTCCGGCGTCGAGGCGGCCAGCCTGACGCTGTATGAGGACGGCGAGTCGCTCTCGCTGCGCTCGTTCGCCGCCTTCGGGCAGGACGCCTACGGCGTCGAACTGTCCGAGGCCGGCGCGCGTTACGCCGACTCGCCCTTCGGGCCGGGCGGAAAATACGATATCGGCGTCGCGCCGGAGGCGGTTTCCGCCGCCGCCGAGGCGCTGCTCGTCCGCGGGGACGGCGCGCCCGATGCGGCGCAGACGGCCGCGCTGGCGGCGCGCGCCTATAAGACGCTGGGCGCCTCGATAAAAAAGAACGCGGAGACGGGCCGCGCCTCCGGCGTGCTGAGCAGCGCCGGGGCGGCGATCCCCGTGACGGAGCTGACCTTCACCGCCGCGGGCGAGGGGCTTCTCTCGCTTGTGCGCGATGCGCTGACGTTTGCGGCCTCCGACGCGGAGGCGCGGGCGTATCTCGCCGCGCAGCGCGGCGGCGGACAGCTGCTCGCGGAGGCGGATCGCCTGCTGGCCTCGCCCGACGAGATCGCGGCGGAGTTTGCCGGCGCGACGGCGGAGGCGAAGCTGTCCGTCGGCGAGGAGAACGGGGAGCTGCTCTTCGTTCACCTTTCCCTGAGCGGATCGGCCTCGCACGACGCGGAGGCGAGCCTCGTCTGCGTGCCGACCTGGCGGGAGATCTCCTTCCTCAGCCTGCTGTACGCGCCGCTTCACGGCGAGAGCGCGTCGCTCTCCTACGACGTGCGCGAGGATACGGAGACGGCCTTCGCCGCCTCGCTCTCGTTCAGCGCGCGCGGCGCGCACGGCGAGGGCACGCTGCATTATGACCGCGAAAGCGGCGCTTTCCGCCTCGAGGGCACGCAGCCCGGGAACGGAGAGGCGTTCGTCCTTTCCGGTACGCGGACGCGCGGCGAGGGCGAGGACATCTTCACCTTCTCGGACGCGCAGCTGGGAACGGAAGCCGTGCCGCTCGGCGGCGTCACGCTGACGCGGCGCGATGCGGACCGCATGCCGGAGGCGCAGGCGTACACGGAGCTGCTTACGATGAGCGAGGCGGAGGCGGACGCCTTCGTCGGCCGGATCGATGAATTTGTCTCCTATATCACGGGAGAGATCGCGCGGGCGGCGCTCGCAGGGTATCTCTCCGGCCTATTCGGCTGATGTGGCGGCGGGACGGACGGCGGCTTCTGCGCTGCGCCGCGCCGCTGCTCGCGCTTCTCATCCTGGCGGCGCTTGCCGCCGCCCTCGCGCTGGCCGCGGCCGGTGCGGACGGCGCGCAGCCCCAGCCGCTGCGCGTCGCCGTGGTGGACGGGGAGGATTCGCTCCTCAGCCGGATTTTTATTCAGACCGTCGAGAACGCCCCGCTCGTGACGGGGCTTCTCGCCGCGGAGCCGATGACGGAGGCCGCCGCGCTCGCGTCGCTTGACGCCGGCGAGACGGCCGCCGTCGTGCTGCTTCCGGAGGGGACGGTCGGGCGGATCCTCGCCGGGGAGGCGGCGCGGGGCACGGTGCTGCTGACGCCGCGCCTGGCCGAGGCGGGCGAGACGGTACGGGCCGCGGTGCGTCTCGGCGAGACGATCCTCACCGCCGGGCAGTGCGGCGTTTTCGCCGCCGAGACCGTGATGGATGAGGCGAACACGCCGGCGGCGGCGCGCGCCGCCGTGAACGCGCAGATCAACGCCGATCTGCTGCACGAGGCGCTTGACAGCCCGCGGTATTTTGCCGCCGAGACGCTCGATTACGCCGGGACGGGGCTGGGACGGCGGGCGTTTCTCGCCGCTGCCTGGAGCGCGGCTGCGCTCTGCCTTCTTTCCGCCGCCCTGACACCGCTCTTCGCGGCGGATGCGAACGCGCCGCTGCTCTCGCGGCTGCGCGCCGCCGGGATCGGCGCGGGGCGCTTTCTCGCGCCGAAGCTGGCGTGGAGCGCCGCCGTGCGTGCGCTCGTGCTCGCGCTCCTTTTGTGGATCTTCACCCGGCTGGGCTGGATCTCGCCCGCCCCGGCGGGCCTTTTGTGCGCGCTCTGCGCCGCCGTATATCTGTCCGTCCTCGGCGCGGCGATCGGCATGGCCGGTGCGGCCGGCGCGCCGATCGCGTTTCTTCTCGCCGGCGCGGGGCTCTTCCTTGTCGGCGCGCTGATCCCGCGCACCGCGCTGCCGCCGTTTCTTCTCGCGCTCGGCGACGCCTCGCCCTTCGGGGCGGCGGTGTCGCTGCTCGCCCCGGCCTTCTCGCCGGCGGGCGCGCTGCCGGGCCTCGCCGCATGGGCGCCGGCCGCCGTGTACGCGGCGCTCGGCCTGGCGGCCGCCGCGCTGCGGGTGCGGCGCATCCGCGAGGGCGGAGGATACGGCGTCCCGCCGCGCGCGCGGCAGATGGCGGCCGGCGCCG
>Ga0208297_1001773_pt1 | contig 16584 bp, 15 predicted proteins | sample LMS_cellobiose_e_FD_187367 | JGI IMG/M metagenome (GOLD analysis project Ga0208297, IMG submission 187367) | Rumen-fistulated moose microbial communities from Alaska, USA - LMS_cellobiose_enrichment (SPAdes) (version 2) | ecosystem: Host-associated > Mammals > Digestive system > Stomach > Rumen... | reverse complement strand
TCCCCTCCGGCACCTCCACCGGGAATTCCACATCCCGTTCGGTGAGGGTCGGCTCGTTGACATAAGGCTCGTCCAAGACCTTGCCGTTTCGCGCCACAACCCCATTTTCAAAGTCGATGTCGATGAGGTCGCCCTCTTTGCCGATCACCCGCTTGATGATCGGCGGCTCGTCGCTCTGCGTGCGGTCGATGACGATGATATCCCCGTACTGCGGATCGGTATATCCGATCTGCTGCAAAATCAGCCGTTCTCCGTCATGCAGCGTGGGCACCATCGACGACCCGGAGACAAACGCGGTTCGCACAAAAAAGGTGAATACAAGCAGGATCAAAATCACCGCGAAAACGCTTGATTCAATCCATTCATAAAGCTCATTCATCGCATTTTTGCGTTTTTCGGAAGCATTGAGCGAATTCTGGATGTCGTAACGGAAATCGTCGGACCCCTCCTGCCGCTCCTGTTCCATATCATTGTCGAGATTCATTCTATTATCACCCTATCTAACGGTTTTTTCCATACAAAAACAAGATATAGTATATCATATCTTTGCCGGCGATACAACCGAGAACCTGTGAACAAACGAAAAACAGGCCGCCCTCTGGCGGCCTGCAAATCTGAGCAATCTATTACCGGATCGACTCTCTGACCTTGGCGGCTTTACCGACGCGGTCACGCAGATAGTAGAGCTTGCTGCGGCGGACACGGCCGTTGCGGACCAGCTCAACCTTGTCAATATTGGGGGAATGAACCGGGAAAACCCTCTCCACACCGCAGCCATGGGCCACGCGGCGGACGGTGAAGGTTTCGGAGATGCCGCCGTGTTTTTTGGCGATAACCGTTCCCTCAAAAATCTGAATTCTCTTCTTCTCGCCCTCTTTGACCCAGACGTGAACCTTGACGGTGTCACCGATCTCGACCTTGGGCGGCTCTGCTTTGATGCAGTCACTGGCAATGTGCTTTAAAGCATCCATCGTGCTTCCTCCTTATTTTTTCAGACATTCATTCCCATAAACTGTATGGCAGAGGACTGTCCGCTTTAATGTTCAACCCGGACCTCCGGATTGGGCACAAAGACCGTTGTGGATATACAACGTTCTTCACATGCTAAAATAGGATACCACAATCGCCTGAAAATTGCAAGCACTTTTTTACATTATTTGCAGATTTCAGCCGTTTCTCAGGCTTTCACGATCAGCGCGGCCAGACTGAGGGTGTCCGTGCCGGTGTTTTCGATGCTGTGCCCCTCCCCAGAGGCGGTGTAGGAGCAGTCTCCCGGGGAAAGGGTCTTTTCCACGCCGTTGTCATTGAGTTTCGCAGTCCCCTGCATAATATAAAAGGTTTCGCTCTCGCCGGTATGCACGTGCCACCCGATCGAACAGCCCGGTTCGAGGGTGATGACACTGAAAAGCCGGCCATGTCCGCAGAATTGCTCCGGTGTGATGAGCTGCCGCAGCTTCACAGAGCCTTTGCCGTCCCGCATATGTTCATTCACGGTGATCTTCTGGTCGTTTGCCTTTGTAACCATTTAAAATCCTCCTTCCATGCCTGTCCATCCCTATACGAAATTCATTCCGTCCCCATCAAGGATTGCGGTCCGTACCACCTGCATCCAATCCGCCTGGTAACCGCCCGCCTGCGCGAACGCATCGAGCACGAGCGACGGATTGATGTTGAGCGTCTCGCCCGCGGCTGTACGCATGGTCATGCGCACAGCGTTTTCCCCCGCCTGCAAACCGCGCACCAAAAAGTGCGGTTTCACGTCAAGGGAACGCTCCCCCTTCTTGGTGCGCTTCACCACCGGGATTTCCGGCCGCGCGCAGAAAGCTTCAAACGCCGTTTTTACGGTTTCGCCGTCCACATGGTCAAACTCCATCGTGATCTCATAGTCCGCCGAGGCGATCACGCCGGGCAGATTCACCGGCGGCTGCGCCCTGCTGGCGCGCAGCCCTTCGGGAAAGACGCCGTTGAGCCTGCTGACGACCTCCTCCATCGGCAGGCGCTCGGTCAGACGGAAATCCATCGTTTCACAGACCCCTTCGTAACCAAGCGAAAGCGGCAGCGCGAAGGTCACATAGATGTGCGGATGAAAACCCTGCGTATGCCAGACCGGCAACCTGGAACGCCCCAGCGCGCGGGTGATGCACCGGGTGAGGTCAAGATGGGAAATATATTTGATCCGCCCGCGCTTTTCGAAAAAGACGCGCACCGGATAGAAAGTCCCTCCGTTACCCAAAGCAGGCACCTCCCAGCAGTTTATTCGCGCCGCATCCCGAGCAGTGATTGCGACAGTGCGGCGTGGTCGTATCGCAGTGGGCCAGCTTGTTCTCCCGGACGAGGTATGCCTTGCTCACCCCATAATCGAGATGGTCCCACGGCATCACCTCGTCGTAGGAACGGGTCCGGTTCGCATAGAACGCATAGTCCACGCCGCAGACTTCGGCAGCGTCCTCCCAGCGTTCCATCGAGAAGTAATCGGTCCAGCCGTCAAGCTTCGAGCCGCTTCGCCAGGCGTATTCGACCACCGGGCCAAGCCGCCGGTCGCCGCGTGCGAGCGCGGCCTCGAGAAAACTGGTCGGGCTGTCGTGGTATTTGACCGATATCTTTTTGCTCTTCACCGTTTCGAGCAGGATCTTCTGCTTACGGCGGAGCATTTCGGTCGTATCCTGCGGCTCGAATTCAAATGGCGTGAAAGGTTTCGGCACAAAACAGGCGACCGAAACGGTCACATTCACGCCCTTGCCTTTTGGCTTTTCCGGCATATGGTAGAATTCGTCCACCACCTTCTGTGCCAGATGGATGATCCCCGCGACATCTTCGTCGGTCTCGGTCGGCAGCCCCAGCATGAAGTAGAGCTTCACATTCGTGTAACCGCCCAAAAACGCCGTCCGGCAGGTGCGCAGGACCTCTTCCTCGGTGACATTTTTGTTGATGACGTCCCGCAGCCGCTGGGTACCGGCCTCAGGCGCAAAAGTCAGCGACGACTTGCGCACGCCGGCGATCCGGTCCATCAGCTCCTTCGAGAAGTTGTCGACCCGCAGCGACGGCAGCGCGATGTTCACCGCATCCGGCTCGGTCCAGGTAAGCATCTTATTGAGCAGCGGCTCGAGCGTCGAAAGGTCGCTTGTCGAAAGCGAGGTGAGCGAAACTTCATCGTAGCCGGTGTTATTGCAGAGATCGTGGGCGTTTTTATCGAGCGTTTCCGGGCTTTTTTCCCGGAACGGCCGGTAAATAAATCCCGCCTGGCAAAACCGGCAGCCGCGGATGCAGCCGCGCAGCACTTCCACCATCGCGCGGTCGTGCACCGCTTCCGTGAACGGCACAACAAAATTTTCCGGATAATAGACCTTGTCCAGGTCCTTGATGATCCGCTTGTGCACGACGGCGGGCGCACCGTCCTTTGGCGTGACCGCTTCAATCGTACCGTCGGCATGATAGGAAACGTCGTAGAGCGACGGGACGTAGATGCCCTCCACCTGCGCCGCGCGGCGCAAAAATTCCGTCTTGGTGCAGTCTTCGGCCTTGCAGGCCTTATAGAGATCGATCAGTTCCAGATTGACCTCCTCGCCTTCGCCGAGGATAAACAGATCGATGAAGTCCGCGATCGGTTCCGGATTGCAGGCACAAGGGCCGCCCGCGACCACCACCGGCCAAAGATTTTTCCGATCCTTTGCGCGCACCTCCAGTCCCGCGAGGTCGAGCATGTTGAGGATCGCGGTGAAACTCAGCTCATATTGCAGGGTAAAGCCAATAAGATCGAACTCGGTGATCGCATCAAGGCTTTCCAAGCCGAAAAGCGGGATTTCATTCTCCCGCATGATCTTTTCAAAATCCGCGTCCGGCGCAAACACCCGCTCGCACCAGCAGTCCTCCCGCTCGTTCTGCAAGGCGTAGAGGATTTTCATCCCGAGGTGCGACATGCCGACCTCGTAAAGATCCGGAAAGCAGAAAGCAAACCGCACATCCACCTTGGCCGGGTCTTTCACAATGCTTCCAAGCTCTCCGCCAATGTAGCGCGCCGGTTTCTGCACCTGCAAAAGTACCCGTTCGAGCGCCTTTTTCACATTCTTCAAATTCTTTACTTCCTCCCATGCGTCCAATAACGAATCTATTCTACAATAGAATAACCCGTTTTGCAAGGAAGTTTATTCCCGCAACAGAGTGAGCGCAAGATATCCCGCTGTAAACAGCAGCGTATAGTTTCCAGCGGGCAGCAACAGGAACGCCGCCCCAAAAAGCGGTGTCAGCAGCAAAAAACCGATCCATTTTCGGACAAGGTCGGCATGATCGGGTGAAAGGCGGCGCAAAAGCAGCAGCCGCAGCAGCTGGCCTCCGTCAAGCCTGCCGACCGGAAGAAGATTAAAGATGATGAGCGCCAGATTGGAAAGCGCAAACAGGTTCCAGCCGCCCCACGGCAACGCCAACAGCAGAGCGAGGGCATTTGTCAGCACACCGCCCAGATAGACGGCGGCCTCGCTCCCGTAGCCGAGCATCCCGCGCTTTTGCAGCCGCACGCCGAACGGGCAGAATTCCATCGCATCGATTTTCGCGCCGGTCAGCTTCATCATGAGGATATGCCCGCCCTCGTGCAGCATCACAGCCGCGATTGCTGGGACGCCGATTCCGGTGCGGTCAAAGAGCATATAGAGCGCGACCACCGCAAAAAAACCAAAAGAAAATGAAAAGCGGGCGCCGCCGAACTTAAATTCCATCGGCCCGCATCCCGTCAAGTACCCATGCCGGATCATAATAGGTGCCGTCCTTACTGATTTCAAAGTGAACGTGCGGCCCGGTCGAGATACCGGTGCTGCCAACTGTCGCCACCAGTTCGCCCTGCCGCAGGTTTGCGTCCTGCGGCGCGATGATCAATTCGCAGTGACAGTAGGTAGTGGTAAGCCCGTCCCCGTGATCAAGCGTGATGAAGTTCCCGTAAATCTGTGATGACCCAATCTCCGCCACACGCCCCGGCAACGCCGCACGGATCGCCGTTCCCTGTGCAGCCGCGATGTCCACGCCGCGATGAAAATCGTCCGAATCGGTGATCGGGTGCGTCCGGTAACCAAAAGCGGAGGTCACTTTCCCGCCCGCCGGCGGGTCGACCCGCGCGGAAACCAGAATCGGTTCATCCGCACAGCTTTCGGGAGGCTGACGCGTCCCGGTTTCTTCCGGCACACCCATCCAGCCGCCCATCCCCTCCAGTTCTGCTCCAGGCTGCATCGACTCAGTTTCCTCCTGCTGCGGGCGCTTTGCAAGCAGGCCGCTGATCATCTTTCCCGCCGCATCGGCTGCGGCGTCGCGCAGCTGACCGTATTCATACGGGATTGCCGGCAGCGTCACATTGGTGGGGATCTCCACCTCCTGCGCGGTAATCAGCTGCTGGTACTGGCGTGTGAGTTCCGCCAGAAACGGCGGATTCGCGTCCACCGTCACATAGGAAAGCAGTACCAGCAGCGCGCAAAACGCAAGCTGTGCCGTCAGGACGAAAAGATTCGGATCGCGCTGTTCTTCCCTGCGCGTACTATGCAGGTCCGGATACCTGCGCGCAGATGCTTTATTGGCCCGCCGCCTTGTCATCATTTTTCCCGCTCCTTTGCAGATAGACTTCTTAAGACAAGTCTATGCGGCAGCGGGTGAGGAATATGCGGGCGGTTTTGGGGGCAAGTTAGAGCCGTCCGCAGCGCCAGCATCCCTAAAGGATCTTCCGTAAAATAGAACGAAGCGGCCGGGAACAAAGGTTCCCGGCCGCTTCGTCCTATTGTATGATCAGTTCTTCGATTTGATGTAAGCGTCGATCGACTCAGCCGCGGTTTTGCCCGCGCCCATCGCCAGGATGACTGTCGCCGCGCCGGTGACCGCGTCTCCGCCGGCGAAAACACCTTCCTTGGTGGTCGCTCCGGCATCGTCCGCCACAAGGCAGCCATGCCGGTTTGCTTCCAGGCCGGTAGTGGTCGAACGGATCAGCGGATTCGGGCTGGTTCCGATCGCCATGATCACCGTGTCAACATCGAGTACGAAATTGCTGCCCTCAACCGGCAGCGGACGGCGGCGTCCGGAGGCGTCCGGCTCGCCGAGCTGCATCTCCAGGCATTCGATGCCGTTCACGCGTCCGTCCTCCCCGCCCAGAATTTTGACCGGGTTATTGAGGAGCTTGAAGATAATGCCTTCCTCTTTCGCATGATGGACCTCTTCGGCACGCGCCGGGAGTTCCTCCATCGAGCGGCGGTAGACGATATAGACCGTTTCGGCGCCCATACGTTTGGCGCAGCGGGCCGCGTCCATTGCAACGTTTCCGCCGCCGACAACCGCGACTGCCTTCGACTTGGCAATCGGGGTGTCGTAGCCTTCCCGGTAAGCTTTCATCAGGTTGATGCGGGTGAGGTATTCGTTCGCGGAATAGACGCCCAGCAGATCCTCGCCCGGGATATTCATAAAGCTCGGCAGGCCCGCGCCGGAGCCGATAAAGACCGCCTCATAGCCCGCTTCGAACAGCTCGTCGACCGAGTCGACCTTGCCGATGACCATGTCCGGTTCGATGTCGACGCCCATCTGCACAAGTTTGCCGACTTCCTTGGCCACAATTTCCTTCGGGAGACGGAACTGCGGGATACCGTAAACAAGCACGCCGCCAGGGGTCTGCAGCGCCTCAAAAATTGAGACCTGATACCCCATCTTCGCGAGGTCGCCCGCACAGGTAAGTCCCGCCGGGCCCGCGCCGACCACAGCCACCCTATGGCCGTTCGACACCGGCTTTTCCACCTTATCGGAACCGTTTTCCATCTGCCAGTCAGCGACAAATCGCTCCAGCCGGCCGATCGCAACCGGTTCTCCCTTGATACCGCGCACACATTTTCCTTCGCACTGGTTCTCCTGCGGGCAGACACGTCCGCAGATCGCGGGCAGGGCGTTTGTCAGCGCAATCTCATCGTAAGCGCCCTGGAAATCGCCCGCGGCGACCTTGGCAATGAATTCCGGGATATGTACGTTGACCGGGCAGCCGGACACGCACGGCTGGTTTTTGCAGTGCAGGCAGCGGGCAGCCTCCTCCATCGCCATCTCAGCGGTATAGCCAAGCGCGACCTCTTCAAAGTTTTTATTGCGGACATTCGGTTCCTGCTCCGGCATTGGAACCTTTTTTAGCGACATATTAGGCATTGCGTTTTCCTCCCGTTAAGCGGCATACATGCTCTCGATCCTGCGCTTCCCGCTCTTTATAGAACGCGTTGCGCTTCATCAGTTCATCGAAGTCGACCTGGTGCCCGTCAAAGTCCGGCCCATCCACACAGGCGAACTTCATCTGGCCGCCGACCTTGACGCGGCAGCCGCCGCACATACCGGTTCCATCGACCATGATCGGATTTAAGGATACGAGCGTTTTGACGCCGTACGGTTTGGTGGTCGCCGCCACAAACTTCATCATGATAATCGGCCCGATGGCGATGACCTCATCGTATTTGTTGCCCGCGTCGAGCAGTTCCTTCAGCTTGTTGGTGACAAGCCCTTTTTCCCCATAGGTGCCGTCATCGGTCATCATATAGAGATTGTCGCTGACCGCGTTCATCTCCTCCTCGAGGATGACGATGTCCTTGGAACGGAAACCGGCGATCATATCGACCTGGATGCCCGCGTTGTGCAGCGCCTTCGCCTGCGGATAGGCAATTGCGTTGCCCACGCCGCCGCCGATAACGCAGACGCGCTTGGCCTGGGGATCAATGTGAGTTGGGACGCCGAGCGGTCCGACGAAATCGAGGATGCTGTCGCCTTCTTCCAGGTTGTCAAGCAGCCTGGTGGAAGCGCCGACGATCTGGAAGATGATCGTCACGGTGCCTTCCTCACGGTCGTAGTCAGCAATGGTCAGCGGAACCCGCTCCCCCTGCTCGTCCACGCGGAAGATGATGAACTGGCCCGCCTTTGCTTTCTTCGCAATGTGCGGCGCCTGCACCTTCATGAGCGTCACCGAGTCGTTCAGCCTTCGCTTTTGCACAATTTTATACATGCTCTCACTCCTATTTCAGGCCACGGATTGCGCGGCGCTTCTGTATAAAAACTAAATAAAAATTTATTACCAATTAATAAATTTTTATTACCGCTAACAATTATATCAATTTTTCACGCAACATGCAACTCAAAAATATAACAAACCTTTCAAAGATTTTTCGAAAGGTTTGTTAATTTTGCGTCAATCATTTGTTATTGGGAAATTTTTTTTATTTTGTTACAGTAATCTTGAATTTATAGTAAACATCTTTGTCCAAATACGACCGTCCGATCAGGTAAGCGGTTCCCGCCTTCTTGCCGTAAACCTTCACAATATTCTCATCGTCGGTTTCGTAGAGTTCCAGAATACTGCTGCTGCTGACCTCCCACTTGACGCCTGGGTCTTCGCAGTTGAGCGGATAGACGGTGCCCTTATATTCCTTCCGGTTCCCGACCTTGAGGTTCGAATCGCCCTCAATCTTCACCGACTTGGGCATCACACCGTCTTTCGGATCCGGCTCGTCCTCATCGTCGTCCTTGCTGCTGGAACCGGAATTTTTGCCGTTTCCGACCGTAATCTTAAAGCTCGCGCTCTTTTTCCCGTCGTCGTAGGCTGTCGCAGTGATGGTGGCGGTGCCGTTTTTTCTGCCCTCGACCTTACAGGACGAATCGGTTGTCGTGTTTGAGCCGATGTACGCCACATCCGGGTTGCTCGATTTCCACTTGACGCCGGTGTCCTCCGCGTTCCACGGGGTGACCGTCGCGGTGAGTTCGATGCGGGAACCAACCGCGACATGGTCGTCTCCATCGATCACAATCTTGGTGATCAGCCCGCCGGAGGTGTTCGCCTTGCCGACCGTAACTTCGCATTCGGCTGTGTAATCGCCGTCCTTGGTGGTGACGGTGATGTAAGCGGTACCTTTTGAAACGCCAGTCACCTTTCCATTTGAATCGACCTTTGCAGTATCCTTGTCATCCGATTCCCATTTGAGGTTCTTGTTGGAGGCATTGGAGGGCCTGACCGTCGCGGAAAGCTGGTAAGTCTGTCCCACGCCGATTTCGATCTCCTCCTTGTTGAGTTTCACGCCGGTCACGTCTCCGCCGCCGGAGGCTTCCCCGACGTTCACTTCGCACTCAACCGATTCACCGTCTCTGGTTTCCGCGGTGATATAGGCGATACCGCCGCCCACCGCAGTCACCTTACCAGACGAAGACACCGTCGCGACGTCCTCGTCGTCCGATTCCCAGCTCACACTAGCAGTTTTTCCGCCGATCGTGGCTTTGAGGGTATAGGTATCATCCACTTCGAGGTCGAGCGATTTCCTATTGAGGGTCAGCTCATCAGCATCCTCATCTTCGTCTTCGTCGTCCTCTTCATCTTCCTCATCTTCGTCGCCATTGTCGGTGCCTCCGCCTGAGTTGGTGCCGCCGAGGTAACTGTTGATCCCATTGGCAATTCCCTGTGCGATACGGTTTTGATACTTCGAGGCGATCATCTTGGTGTACTCGCTCTCGTTCGAAAGGAACCCGAGCTCGGCCAGCACACAGGCAAACTGCGACTGCCTGGTCATGTAGTAAAGCCCCGACTTTGCGCCGCGGTTCTCGGTCGAAAGCGCCGAAGCGACATTGGAAGAGATATTCGCTGCAAGCTGCTTCTGGAACGGGTAAAAATAGTAGACCTCGGTGCCCTTGGCCTTTGAATTGGCAGAAGTATTGCAGTGAACGCTCACCAGCACCTGCGGGTTAAACGCGGCGGCCGAAGCCATCCGGGAAGCCATCGTCGTGCCCGGCGTGAGCTGCAGGACGTTCGCGCCGCGGCTCTTGAGCTCAGCTGTGAGCTTCTTGGCAACCTCAAGGTTGATATCCGCTTCATCCTTGTCCGGATAGAATCCGAGCGCGCCCGGATCGTTGCCGCCGTGTCCGGGATCGACCACGATGCGCGCGCCGGAGAGCGCACCGGGAGAATTGTTGAAGCGCAGGACCAGTTTGTTCTGATCGTCATAGTAGGCCTTGTAGCCCAGGAAACCGCCGGTTTTCTTGAGATTCAGGGTCAGCTTCGAGCCGGACCAGTCGGCTGATGTGAACAGCGCGTTCGATTTGCCGAAGGTTTCCGACTGCGGGACAGTGGCGGTGTATTGGAAGTCGAACACCAGCTTGTTCCCATCGTACGCGACGGTAAACGGCATCTTACTGGCAGTCGTGAGGGTGACGGTCGTGTAGTCGCCCGACGATTTGACGCTCATGTTCGAGATGGAATTGTTGTCCGGCATCTGGCCGCCGGTCGTGATGTCCTTCGAATAGACCCGCACGCCGCTCTCGAGCTTCCAATAACTGTAGGTATTTTTGCCGTTTTTATAGATGACCTCGTCTCCGTAGGTCTTATCCACCGTGCCTTTGGGCAGCGGGAAATAGTTCGCGCTGGAGTTGTCGTTCAGGGTGTTGGTTGGGAAGGTCTCGGCCTGATCTGCCACCACCTGCACCACGACGCCGTCGCCCATCTTCGCCTTTTTATTGACCGTGACCGCAGCGCCTTCGAGCGTCTTTCTATGCCCGTCCGCACTTACCGCCGTGAACGAAATGGTGCCCATTTTCGTCGCGGATTCGGAAGCGTTGGGCGCGGTGAACACACCGGTGTAGAGCTTGTAGCCGGAATCCCGGTCGGTCTCGTCGTCCTCGGTGTCCGAAACAGACAAAGTCACGTTCTGTCCGCCGATCGAGGCTGTGACGGTCGAACCCTCGTACGCAAGCGCGCTGACCGTGACCGCCATGCCGCCGTCCACATTCAGGCTGCCAACCGGCTGCACCTCCTTGAGGACGATGATCTCGCGGGTGATATTGTAGGTGAAGGTCTTGTTCTTGTGCGAAATGGCAAAGGTATTTAGCCCTTCCTTCAAATCCTCCCGGATAGTGAAGTAGCCGCTCTCATTGCGCGGAACGTCCTCCCCGTTGATCGTGACCGGCTCGCGCGGGTCGCTCGCGCCCTGGAAGGTCACAGTCGGCTCCTGCGTCTTATAGGTGAGCTGCGCGGGCTTGCTGATCGACAGCTGCTGCAAAACGTAAGTCTCGTCGATCTGGTTATTCATGTACTGAATCATCTGGGTGGTGGTGCCGCCGCTGTCGGCGCGCAGCGCTTTGAGGGAATTGAATACGCTGCCCTGCCCAACACCCATGTTCTCAAGGTCGATAAGCTGTTTTGAAAGCTGCTCCATGACCTGCCAGCCGTAGGATTCCACGCCGAGCTTTTCGTTCGCGTGCAGCGTGTACAGGGTGGTGCCGGACGTTCCGGCCACATTCGACCACCATTGCGCAACCGTGCGGAACGGCGCTTTCGGGTCGGTGGTGGAATCGAGGTTCCTGAGCAGCACAAAATCGAACATACCGCTTTCCACCCAGGCTTTGGTATCCGCGTTCCCGCTGCCGAGCGCGGTGAAATCCGCCGATGTTTCGGAGCCGTCCGCATTTGCGGTATTGTTTTCCCACACCGCGTCGGCCAGAAGCCCCACCTGGGTACCCGGCGCATGCTCCCGGACCGAAGCGGCTGCCGCCGCGACCATGGCGCGCGGGACCTGGCGGAGATAGTTATAATAACCGATGCCGCCGCCTGCCCGCAGGTACTGGGCGTAACTGTCCGCGGCGGCGGTGTTGTAGTAGTTGCTCAGCAGGATGCCGTCAAATTTGTACTTCTCGGCGAACTCCCCGATGTTGTCGATAATCTCGTCGAGCGTGTCGCCGTCCGCGCTGGCCGCGCGGCGGTAGCTGCCATCCTCATTGGCAAGGTCGCTCACATCGTAGGTCGCGTAGACATAAAAGCCCATGTCTTTGGCTTTGGTTGTTATGTAATCGGTGCAGTCGAGCTCGGATTCCTTCATCTGCAGGGCGGAGGAATCAAACAGCACGCTGTTTTCATACTTGGTATCGATGATGATGCTGTTCATCGTCAGGTCCTTCGCCGCGGCGAGTGCCTGGTCGATCTGCGACGCCAGCGTCGCCTTCGAAACGTCGTCGCCGGTCAGGTAGTCCCGTCCCGCCACCAGCATAACGCCTTTCATCTCATCCGGAACGTTGAAGTAAACCGGCTCATCCGTGGGTTCTTCTTCCGGTTCTTCTTCCTCTTTTGGCTCGGAGGATTCGTCGCCAAAGCTGCTGTCCGGCTCTGAGGACTCGTCCTGAGGTTCGCTTTCGTCCTCGTCCGCCGAAGCCATCGCTTCCACATCCGAGGAGGACGGCTTGTCCGCGCCGGAAAAATAATCTTTCCCAACAAAAGCCAAAACGCCCGTCAGCAGCGTCACCACAAGAAACGCGGCCACCAGGACGATCGTGATTTTATTCGGGTTTGGGGCTTTTTTTGCCACGCGGTTTCCTCCCCGGCGCCGGAAAACCCGACGCGTTCATTTTGTCAGGGCGCGCGGAGAATTTTCCGCGCGCCCGCCGGATCAAAACAGGTTTTGCAGGTTCTGGCATTCAGCTTCGATCTGCGCGCCGCCCTGCCCGAACAGCGAATCGTAGCTATAGACCGCGATCCCGCCGTAATGCGAATTCTGACGCGCGGTTTTGACCATCCGCGCGAGCAGGTCGGTGGTGCCGATCCACTCATTTTTGCCGGCTCCGGCCCATTCGTCAACCACGCCGACCTTATAGCCCGCCAAACCGACATAAAGCCGGACCCCGTCCGTCTTGATCATCCCGTTCCATTTGGCGACCGTTTCTTCATATGGACAGGTATCATTCTGGTAGCCGTAGTAAACCTGCGGCAGGATATAATCGACATAACCGGGATTCGCGAGCCATTTGCCCACGTCGGCAAACTGGCTTTCGTAATTGATCTTGGTGTTGCCCTGCGGGCTGATGCCGAAAATGCAGTCCGGGTCAAGCTCCTTGACCGCCGCGTAGACCTCCCGCACCAGGGTGTTGACGTTTTCCCTTCTCCAGTCGGCATGGCCCAGCTTACTGCCCGATTTCTGATAGGAGGCCCGGTCGAAGGAAAGATCGCTGGTCGGATAGAAATAGTCGTCGAAGTGGATGCCATCCACATCGTAATTTTTCACAATTTCCTTTACACCGTTTACAATCAGCTTGCGCGCGTCGGCGCTTCCGGGATTGTAGTAGACCCCGCCGTTCCAGGAAAGCGCCGCGTCATTACCCGCGTTCAGCCATTTCTTCGCCTGGTTGGAGGAAGCCATCTCAGGCGTCGCCGAAACCCGCACCCGGTAAGGATTGAGCCACGCCTCGATACGCAGGTCATATTTGTCCGCCGCCGCGCACATCACCGCGAGCGGATCGTAACCCGGATTCTTCCCCTCGGTGCCAGTGATGCGGGCCGACCAAGGGAAATAATCAGAATCATAATAAGCGTCACCAAATGGACGCACCTGCGCGAACACAGTGTTGAATCCGAAGTCCGCGATCTTTTGGAAAGCGGCGTCGATATTCGCGGTGAACTGCGCCTCATTTTGGCCCTTGATCATCGCGTCGAGGTTCAGATAGGAAAGCCATACCCCACGCATTTCATCCGGTTGGTTGTCGGGAGTCTGCTGCGCCGCATCCGCGGAGGCGGAAAGCTGCACCAGCTCACCCGGCAGCCGCTCGTCCAAAGCGGACGGGACCTCCACGCCATAGACGGTCTTGGAGTTTGTCCGGGTCAGATAGACGTCCTCCCGCGTGTCATTTCTATCGGACGGTTCCCCGCTTGTCCGCTGGCAGCCCGCCGCGCCGGCAAGCAGGAATACCGACAGTATAACAGATAAAATCCTCTTCATAAAATTTTCCCTTTCTGCGTGAAAACTCATCTTCATATTACACGTTTCGACGATTTTAGTCAATCGTTTTGGACAATCTTATCCGCCGGGAATTGACTTTTTCAACTTTTGGTATAAACTAAAGAAAAAGGCCTTCGGAGGTTTCCATGTTCTTTATAGGTATATTCGGTTCCGATTCCAAAGTAGTACCGGTCGGGCAGATTTCCGGCGTGGTTTGTCCCGTCTGCGGCAAGACCGTCTCAATGAGCGTCTGCCGCAGTTACAGTTACATCCATTTTTTCTTCATCCCGGTTATCAAATACCATTCGGTCTACATTGCCACCTGCCCGCAATGCGCGAGCGTTTTCGAGCTGTCTGCCGAAACCGGCAAGCAGATCCAGCACGGCGGCCTTGCAGAGGCCCGGCCCGGCGACTTGAAACTGCTGCGCAGCAACCTCGTTCCGCGCTGCCCGGCCTGTGGCGCGGCCCAGTCGGAGGACAGCCTCTTTTGCAATAAGTGCGGCGCAAAGCTCTGATTGCTGCCGGAAAACGACAAAAACCGCCCTGCCAAAGATTGGCAGGGCGGTTTTCCTTTTTATTTTTTCGTTTCCGCCTGTCCGTCCACAATTCCCTCGCAGACCCGGCGCAGATAGTTAGAGCCGCTCGAAAGCGCCAGCACAACCGCCAGCGAGTGCGATGCGCTGGAAAAGTCCCCATCCGCGCCGATCCAGCCCAGCAGAAGCGCCGGAAGCTGCTCACGCAGCTTTTCCTTGAGCCGCAGCGATTCGCTGTAGGCCGCCTCGAAATCCGCAGGTTCCGACACATTTTGCATCAGCACGCGGATGTCCGCAAGCGAAAGGTTCTGTTTGAGGTTCAGGATACAGAGCAGCTGCATGAGCTGCGCGCGGGAATACTTTTTACCTTTGACGGGTAAAATAAGGCGTTCCTTGCTGTAGTTATTCACCATTGTTTTTGTCAGCAGCTTGTCGTCTGGACGACGCTTGTTTGCAGCAAGCCCCTCATCGAACAGGGTAAGGATCTGATCCATATAGAGATCAAGTCCCGGCAGGCGGGCGGGCGTCAAATCCGCGTCGTCCAACGCTTTTTCCAGATAATTTTCCAGCTTTTTCATGCGAACACCTCTTTTTCCAGATAGGTCTATTCTATAACAGATTGTGAACTTTTGCAAGATACGGTTGTATTTTCTTTTTTATGTGATATTATAATTATATAAAGTAGTTTTTAACTCTATATTATAGACTGGAAGTGATCTTATGCCGCGTATTTTCCTGCGTGCCCGCGATCCGATCAGCAGCTATTCGCATTTTATTGGCGCGGGGCTTTCGCTCGTCGGGCTGATTGTGATGGCTGTCCATCTCGCGCTGAAACCAGCCCCCACCCCGCAGCTCGTCATATCCTGCCTGCTTTTCTGCCTTTCGCTGATCGCGCTTTACTGTGCCAGCGGAATCTATCATTTTTCGATGGCCTCTGAAAAGGTGCTCCTCGTCCTGCGCAAGCTGGACCATGCCATGATCTATGTTCTGATCGCCGGAACCTATACCCCGCTGCTGCTCAACCTGCTGCCTAAACCCGGCAATGTGATCTTCACCACGGTGATGTGGGGGATCGCCGCCGCGGGCATTGGGATGAAACTATTGTGGATGAATGCTCCGCGCTGGCTTGGCACCACGCTCTACATCCTCATGGGATGGGCAATTGTCGTCGACCTGCCCGCCCTTGGACAACTCCCCGTTTTCGGGATTGTCCTGCTGGTTGCCGGCGGCCTTTCCTATACAGCCGGCGGGATTATCTACATGGTGAAACATCCAAATTTTTCCGACCGCTTCGGGTTTCATGAGTTCTTCCATCTGTTTGTCATTCTAGGCAGCCTCTGCCACTATTTTATGGTGCTGCTTTACATCGCATAGTTGCGCAAAACATCCGGTTATGATATCCTTTTCCTGTAACTTTCGCGGAAAGGGGCGGATTGTTTGGATTGGAAGCTGAGTTTCGGTTCGGTAGGGCTGATTGCGCTGATCCTTACGGGAGGGCTCGTCTGGTACAATATTCAGAACGCCCCACGGGAGGTGCCGCCAAGCATTTCCTTTTCCGAACCCGCTGTGATCAATCCATATCCGGAATTGGAAGGCGTCCACATCAATATCAACCGCGCCACTGTCGAGGAGCTGCAGCAGCTTCCCGGAATCGGCGAAACAAAGGCGCAGGCGATTTACGATTATGTACAGGCCTGCGGCGGGATCAAAAGTTTCCGTCAGCTGCTCGATGTCGAGGGTATCGGCGAAAAGACGCTGCGGAATATCCAACCGTATCTGACCATTTCCCCTCCCGATAAAAAAGGGCAGCCATAAAATATGGCTGCCCTTTTTTATCGGATTTTCGCCTATTCGCCGGAAACTTTGCCGCTTCCTTCATTTTTTGAGGTCGTCCTTTAACTTCTTAACCCCCCGCCTCACCGTTTCCATTTTTGAAACATGCTCCTGTCCGCTGTAGCTGTCGATAATGCTTTTGCATTCGTCATCGAACTTTATCGTCATCTGGTGCGGTTTGGGGTTGTCGGTTGGACGGCCCATTTTTTTCGTTCCCAATTTATCACCCCACTTTGGAACTTCCAAAGTATATCACATAAGAAATTCTAAAGTCAAGTGTATTTTGAATAAATTAAGATAACAAAAACGGACGCTTCGTCAGAAGCGTCCGTTTTTGTTGGAGCGGGTTACGAGGTTCGAACTCGCTTCCCCACCCCACAAAAGCTGCGCTTTCGCGGGGACCCCGAACCTCCGAATAAAAAATCGGTGGAGGCAGCGAGTTCTTCGCAAAATGCAAAAGAACGTCTCTTCCGAGACGTTCTTTTTGTTGG
>Ga0208297_1001770_pt1 | contig 16588 bp, 14 predicted proteins | sample LMS_cellobiose_e_FD_187367 | JGI IMG/M metagenome (GOLD analysis project Ga0208297, IMG submission 187367) | Rumen-fistulated moose microbial communities from Alaska, USA - LMS_cellobiose_enrichment (SPAdes) (version 2) | ecosystem: Host-associated > Mammals > Digestive system > Stomach > Rumen... | reverse complement strand
CCGCCCCTCCATGACGCGCCAGCGTCTTCGTGATGGCCGCCGTCAGCGTCGTCTTGCCGTGGTCTATGTGACCTATCGTACCTATGTTCAGATGCGGCTTGCTGCGTACGTATTTCTCTTTTGCCATACTAAAAATCCTCCTTAGTATTTGGTTCTACGGTACTTATGCCCCTCCGGGGCTCGTATTCTTTTCTTTCGGCACATCAAAAAAGACCCGGGAAAAGAGCCGGATCTCTTTACAGATATGTAAAAGGATTATATCGTACAATTTTTTGAATTGCAATATTTCGCGACGATTCGTGACAAAAATTTTCGCGGGGCTATGCGAGCATGGCGCGACGACGCCCCGCGAGATCGCGAAATCTCGCCTTACGCCCGCGCCATAAAAAAAGCCCCGGCCGCGCGGACCTTAGGCGCGCGGAAAACTCCGGCGGAAGACGCCCGCGCCCCGTTTTTTGCGGCTTGATTTTTACTTCGATGCGCTCTTCGCAAAAACATATATTTTGCTGTAGTATAGGAGCGATGAAAATCGAAAGAGGTGATAGGCGTGAAGCATTATGCCGAATACTATTTTGACGGCGTCGGCAGGCTGACGCTCGGGGAAGAGGATGGCAGCCTGACCGACCTGCACTTTGAAAAAAGCTCCGCGCGGGCGCGCGGAGAGTTCGCTATTAAGGAGACGGCGCTGCTCGCCGAAGCGCGCAGAGAGCTTGAAGAATATTTCCGCGGAGAGCGCAGGGCCTTCGATCTGCCGCTCGCGCCGCGAGGGACGCCGTTTCAGCTGCGCTGCTGGAGCGCGCTGCTCAGGATCCCTTACGGCGAGACGGCGGCTTACCGCGACATAGCGCTTGCTGTGGGGTCGCCGAAGGCTTTTCGCGCCGTGGGGATGGCGAACAACAGGAATCCTATCGCGATCATAATTCCCTGCCACAGAGTCGTAGGAGCGGACGGAAGTCTCGTCGGCTTCGGCGGCGGGCTCGAAGTAAAGGAATTTCTTCTCGGGCTCGAGGCGAAGTATCGCTGGGGTAGGCCTTAAAGCGCTTTCAACGCGGCGGCCGTAAAAGGCGCCAACTCTGAAACGCGCGGGATATTCAAAGCGTTTCCGCGCCGCGATAAAGCTTTGTAGCGAAGAGCGCCCGGCCTTCGCGACTTAATTTATTTTTCGTCAAACCGCCGCGTATAAAATGCCGCAAATACGCTAAATATAAATTCCGATATTATATAATATGGATGTAGTCATCCTGTTTAAAGAAGAGGTATGCGATGCGGAAGTTTTGCCTGTGTTGCTTTCTTATATTGCTCCCGCTGCTGCTTATTCCATCGGCGGCGTTCCCAAATCATTTGTTCCTTTCCAGATACAGGCAGACTCTGCTGAATTTAGAGAGCGGCATGGGCGCGAACAACGCGGTCGACATATGCCAGACGGAGGACGGCTATATCTGGATAGCTTCGTACAGCGGACTGCTGCGATACGACGGCACGAGTTTCACACGCTTCAGCGACGGCACGAACGGCTATACTGCACAGAGCGCGAGGAGGCTCTTCATAGACAGATCGGGCAGGCTGTGGATCGGTACGAACGACAATGGGCTCTTCGTCATGGAAGGGAGCAGATTCCGTAGAATGACGGACTCCGCTCACGGCGCTTTCAACTCGGTGCGCGCGATCGCACAGGACGAAAAGGGCGATATCTACGTCGGGACCTCCGGCGGCATAGCCGTGGTCGTAAACGGCGGCCTCGAACGCGTCGCCCTCGGCGGGCACGACTCCGAATCGATTCTCGACATAGCCTGCGGCGCCGGGGGCTGCGTATGGGCGGCCACGCGCGGCGGCGACATACTGATACTTCGCGGCGGCAGGCTGAAAAAGGTCATCACGCCGAACGAGCTGGGCGGCTATAAGGCGCGCTGCCTTTTCTACCGCTCCCCGGGAAGGATGCTGGCAGGACTCTCCAGCGGCAACATCCTATTGATAAGGGATGAGGACGATCTCACCGATGCAAAATTCATCGCGACCCCGAAGTTCGAAAACGTCAACAGCCTCTACGAAGACGCCGAAGGCCGGCTGTGGGTCTGTTCCGACAGCGGCATCGCGTTCTTCGATAAAAATATGAGATTCAACCGCGTCAGCGGCGCTCTGTTGAGCGACTCGGTGGAAAATATTTTCCAGGATTACGAAGGACAGTTCTGGCTGGGGTCGTCGCGGCACGGGTTGCTCTATCTTTCGAAGAAAATTTTTATGGACGTAGGTTTCGCGCTGCTCATGCCGCGCAGCGTGGTCAACGCGGTGCTTCCCGTCGATGAAAAACTCTACATCGGCACCGACGACGGCCTCTTCATAGCCGACCCGAATTATAAGCTTGAAGAAAACCTTTTGACGGCCGCCCTCCGCGGAAAGCGCGTCAGAAACATCATGCGCGATTCCAACGGCAATATCTGGATAAGCACGAATTCAGAGCTCGGGCTCGTATGCCTTAAGAAAAGCGGCGGCACCGTCCGCCTCGGCAAGTACGCCGGCATGCCGAGCGAGAACGTGCGACTCACCGTGGAGCTGAAGAACGGAGACATCGCGGCCGGCACGAACGGCGGCGCCGCTATCATTCGCGGAGGGAATGTCGTGCGCAGCTACGGGGCGAAGGAGGGGCTAGCAAATCGGATGGTGCTGTCGATATGCGAGGACGCGAAAGACAATATCTACCTCGGCACGGACGGCGGAGGCATCTTCGTTATCGAGAACGGTGTTATAAAGAGGAATATAACGAAGGGGAACGGCCTCGATTCGAACGTCATACTGCGAATGCTCTACGACAACGAAAACGGGGGCGTGTGGGTCAGCACCGGCAACAGAATCTACTTCCTCACGAAAGAGGGCTGGGTGCACAGCATCAACACGCCCGTGCCGATATCGAGCGGCGTGTACGATATAAAGCACGGCCCCCACGGCAAGATAATGCTTATTTCCGACAGCGGCATCCACATCACGGACCGCGCCGAGCTGCTCAGCGGCGGCGCGACGAAGTGGAAATCCTTCGTCCGGCGCGACGGGCTCTCCGGCTCTGTAACGCCGAATTCGTGGAACAACTTCGACTCTCGCGGAAGATTTTACCTCTGCTGCACCGAAGGGCTTTATTCGATAAATCCCGACGCGGTCAGGATAAGCAACGCGCCTCCGAAGGTCGCGGTCAACAAGATAACGGTAGACGGCAAGGCCTATGAAAATCCGAAAACGCTCAAGCTCCCGAGCTCCGCGAAGAGGCTGACGATAGACCTGGCCGTGCTCAGCTACGCGAACCCGGATTACGACGTCGGAGAGTACATGCTCAAGGGCTTCGACGAAAATTCCAACACGGCGGGAAGGCAAGAGCTGCGCAACGTCAGCTACACAAACCTCCCCGGCGGCAAATACACCTTCGTCTTCACCGCGAAGAACGCCGACGGGCTCGAATGCGACAAGCCCATCAAGGTGGCGATCAGCAAACAGAAGACCCTCTCCGAGGAGCCGCTCGCCATCTTATACCTCCTTCTTCTTGGCCTCTTCCTATTCTTCCTACTCATGCAGCGCTTCTCCCGCGGGCGCTGGCGCGCGCTAAGGAGGCGCTACGACGAACTGCACGGCGCCACGGCCCAGACCTTAGCCGCCATAGCGGGCGCGGTAGACGCGAAAGACAGATATGCGCGCGGACACTCTTCGCGCGTCGCGGAGTATGCGACCGCGCTCGGCAGAGCGCTCGGCCTCTCGGAGGAAGCCCTCGACAAGCTTTATTATGCGGCGCTGCTTCACGACATAGGCAAGATGGGAATCCCGGACAGCATTTTGAACAAGCCGGGCAAACTTACGCCCGAAGAGTATAATGTGATGAAGTCACATGCCGAAAGGGGCGGGATTATTTTGCGCGACGTCACTCTAATAGACGAAATCAAAAGCGGCGCGGCCTTTCATCACGAACGCTACGACGGCAAAGGCTACGGGCGCGGGCTAAAGGGAGAGGAGATTCCTTACGTGGCGCGCATCATATGCGTGGCGGACGCGCTCGACGCGATGGCTACGAAGCACGCCTACAGGGACGCTCAAGACCTTCCGCACATTATATCCGAGATAGAAAGCAACGCCGGCTCCCAGTTCGACCCGGCGATAGCGGCCGTCGCGGCGAGACTGCTGAAGAGCGGAGAGCTGACGCTCTTCAGTGACTCCTATTCCGGCGAGCCCTCGCCCGGCGCCGTATAGCGGGATGGTGCTCGGCGCATGAACAAAATAGGCAGATGGCTCCTGTGGGCGGCGGCCGCGGCTTTTCTGCTCGGCCTGCTGCCGACGCTCAACGGCGCCTTTTCCGAATTTTTCACACTGACCGAGGAGGGCTTCGGCGTTACGCAGAGCTTCGTCCAGGCGGTGGAGAGCGTTACGGCCTTCGTCAGGAACTATATGTGGCACATGGTCATCTTATACGCCGTGGCCATCGCCTTCATCATATTCCTTGAGGGGCAGAATCCGGACAGGACGATGCTGTGGCTTTTAGTGCTGATCTTCGTCCCCGTCTTCGGCGTCTTTCTCTATCTCTTGCTCGGACCGGACTTCCAGGGGCTGCGCAACAGGCGGCTATTCCGCGCGGCTAAGAAAAATTACGAGTTCGACCGTTCGCCTTTCAGAAAAGGAATCGAAAATCAAATCCTCATCGGACGCCTGCTGCACGCCTGCTGCGGCGCCGACCTGCTTCTGAAAAACAAAATCGACATCCTGATAAACGGCGAAGAGACCTTCCCCGCGATGGAAGCGGCGATCGCCGGCGCGGAAAAGTTCATACATGCGGAATTTTTCATATTCCGCGACGACGAGCTCGGCCGCCGCTTCGGAGACGCCCTTGCCGCCGCCGCGCGGCGCGGCGTTAAGGTGCGCCTGCTTTACGACGCGGTCGGAAGCTGGGGGCTCAAGGCGAAATTCGTCAAAGAGCTCGAAGCGGCCGGCGTCGAGTGCCGCTCTTTCATGCCGGTCTGCCTGCCGCTTTTTCACCGCCAGATGAACTTCCGCAACCACAGAAAAATCATCGTGATCGACAGGAAGGCCGCCTTCACCGGCGGGCTGAACGTCGGTGTGGAGTACGAGGGCAGAGGGCCTCTCGGCTTCTGGCGCGACACATTCGTGCGCGTAGAGGGCGAAGCGGTGCCGGCGCTGCATAAGATATTCATCGACGACTGGTGTACGAGGGCGAAGAACGATCGTGGAAGGGTATGTGAGGACTCCGGCGAGACGAGGGGTGGCCTGCCGGCGACAGACGATTATTCCGCTCTGCCGACCTTGCCGATGCAGGTCGTCGAAAGCGGCGTGGACAGCGTATGGCGTGCGATAGCTAACGGCTACTACGGGATGATCTCGCGCGCGCAGAGCAGGGTCTGGGTGACGTCGCCCTACCTCGTGCCGGGGCCGGCTTTAATGAATGCGCTTACGACGGCCGCGCTCTCCGGCGTGGACGTGCGCGTGATGATTCCTTCGAAGAGGGACCACTTCCTCGTGTTCTGGGGAAGTAGGAGCAACATAGCCCCCCTGCTGCGCGCCGGCGCGCGCGTCTTCACCTATCAGAAGGGCTTCATCCACACGAAATCCGTCGTCGCGGACGGGCGCACTTCCTCCGTCGGCACCTGCAACATGGACGTACGGAGCCTCGAGATAAATTTTGAGACGCAGCTCTTCATCTACGACGCGGAAACGGCGCGGAAATTCGAGCTTCAGTTCGAGAAGGACATGGAGGATTGCCGCGAGCTTCGCGCCGATGAGTGGGAAAAGCGCCCCTTCTATCAGAAGCTGCTTGAATCCTTCGGGCGCCTCTATTCGGCTCAGATCTGAGATGGAAGACAGGGTATTCGAGCGGCGCTTTTCGGAACATCCGGCCTTCTGGGCCGCCTGCGTAACGGCGGTGACGCTCATCTACGTCTATATATTCGGCAAGCTGAACGAGGCGCGCCCGCAGCGCGACGCCGGCGCGATATGGCTTCTCCTGTGCTTTTCGATGACGGGGCTCTCGTACGTCGCGCGGCGCACCGAAACGATTCGCGGCACGCTGCTGCGCCGCTGGATGGACAGGGCCGGCAGCGTCTGGTTGCTTTTCGCGATCTTCTCCTTTTCCGCGCTGATATCGTTTGAAGCGGCGGGGAAAATTTTCTCCGTCAGGCTTCCCGCGGGGGCAGAGGTCGCGGCGGCCTTCCTCTTAGCGTTAGCCGCCATAGCCGCCGGCATGAGGGAGGCTCAGATCATCGAAACGACGCGCATAACGATCGAAACGGAAAAGCTGCCGCCGGAGCTCCCGCGCCTGCGCATCGTGCAGCTCACAGACCTGCATCTCGGCCCCTACAGCGGCGTGAAGCTGCTCGCGCGCGTGCTGCGCCGCGTCCGCGAGGAGGAGCCCGACATGGTCGTCGCCACCGGCGACGTCGCGGACGGCCCGCTTGAGGGACGTCGCCGTGAGATAGCGATGTTCCGCAGGCTGAAATTGAAATACGGTTTTTTCGCCGTCATGGGGAACCACGACTTCTACGACGACGAGGAGGAGGCGAGGGCGTTCATGCGGCGCGCGGGCATGAGGCTGCTCGACGCCGAGGCGGAATATGCCGGAGGGATCGTCGTCGAGGGCGTCAGCGACAGGGATCACCTGCTCAAGGAAAAATGGAATCTCTCGCGCTCCGAAACTCTGATAGTAAACACGAAGAGCCGAAACCCCGATAAATTCATCCTGCTGCTGCGCCACAGGCCCGTCGTCGAGATAGGGACGCAGGGCATGTTCGACCTGCAGCTCTCGGGGCACACCCACGGCGGGCAGCTGCTGCCGTACCCGTCGTCGCGGCTCTTCCTGCGCGGGCATTCGCGCGGCGTGAAAAAGCTGAAAAACGGCAGCATGCTTTACGTCAGCAACGGCGTCGGCTACGTCGGGCCCCCGCTGCGCTTCTTCGCACCGCCGGAGATCGTCGTCATAGATCTGGTGAGAAAAAATGGCTCGCCCGCTGAGGAACGGCGCTGAAAAATTCAGCCGGCTGGAAGGCCTGCTGCCTAAGGGAGGGGACGGAGTAAAGCGGGAGGACGATCTGCCGAAGGAGCTCGGCGTCGGCGGGCTGCCGGAGGGCGAATGGGTCGCGCGCGGCGTCTACAGGATGGAGCGCGTCTTCGAATACGGCAGATATTACGGAAGAAGGCGACTGACGTCGCCCTGCGCGAGCGGGAAGATACTGCGCTGCTGGGGCGGCGACGGCACGCCGGTCTTTCTCGACACGGAGACGACGGGGCTCTCCGGAGGCACGGGGACCTACGCCTTCCTCGTAGGCGTAGGCGTCTGCCGCGAAGATTCGCTGCACGTCGTTCAGCTCTTCCTCGCCGGGCCGGCGTGGGAAAAAAATTGGCTTTCCGCGCTCGAAGCGGAGCTCCCGGAGAGCTGCGGGCTCGTCACCTACAATGGGCGCGCCTTCGACCTTCCGCTGCTGCGCACGCGCTACACGCTCGCGCGCGCCGTGCCGTCGTGGGACGGCGCGCCGCATATGGACCTGCTGGCGCTCGCGCGGCACTTTTATAAAAACAGGCTCGAATCCTGTTCGCTTTCGTCGATAGAAAAAAATATCCTGGGGCTCGCGCGCAGCGGCGAGGACGTGCCGGGGCGCGAGATACCGTGGATGTACGCGCAGTTCCTCCACAGCCGGGACGCGCGCCCGCTGCGCGGCGTCTTCTATCACAACACGCTCGACATAGTCTCGCTCGCCGCGCTGCAGCTGCACATCGCGGAGCTCGCGCAGGGAAAATGCGCCTGCGCCGAAGATATGGTGCTCGCGGGCGACCTTTGGCAGGCGAAGGGCTTTTATGAAAACGCGCGCTCTCTTTGGCGCGCCGCGCTGAGCTTCAAAAAGGAGGGCGGCTGCGCGCTGCGGCGCCTGGCCGAAGCCGAAAAAGCGGCGGGAAACTTCCGCGCTGCTCACGAATATTATGAAGAATCCCTCGCGGGCGAGCGCCGCCCGGTAGCATCGCTCGAAGCGCTGGCCAAGATAGAGGAGCACAAATTCCGCGACTGCGCAGCGGCTCTCGCGCACGCGACGGAGGCGCTGCGCTGGCTCGACAGTCACAGGATATTCAGGGACGCGCGCTGGGAAGAGGAGAGAAGAAATTTACTGCACAGGATAGAGAGGCTCAAAAGAAAGCTGCGCGCCCGGCCGGAAACGGACGGCGAATAAAGGCAGCCTCCACTGTTACCCCGCAGTTTTGGAGTTGTAAACCGCCTTATGCGCTCGATTATCTCGGCTGAAAGGGTCCATAAATTCAGGAGAAAATCGGAATAATGAAGCCGAAGACTACAGAAGAACCGCATGATATATTGTTTCAAAGCAGACTGGAAAATACGATAAATATGAATCACGAGCTCATAAAATTGGCCGAAAAAATTAACTGGGTAGGCGCTTGAGAGCAAACTTTGGAAGGTCTACATCGCAAATATGGGGTGCCCCGGCAGCGTGAGGATGGACCTTGATATGGCTTGCTCGATCATGAGCCATTCGTAATCCGGCTCGTTGATCAGTTTTTCAAGGAGGTTCTCCCATACACCCCTTCGACGCCAGCGGATAAAGCGCTGATGTACCGTCCTCCATTTCCCATAATCCTGTGGGAGGTCTCTCCATCGCGTACCTGTACACAACGCCCGGAACACCGCGTCATGATAAGAAGTATAAATTTCTTGTTCCTCCACCTGGCGCTCCACATATTGCCATATATCCCGTGCAGGCACAATCCAGCAGGGTTAAGCCACAAAGCAAAGAATATACGCTGCCGCGCCGCGGTTATTTTATTTTGAATGCAAAAGGTATTCTTACGCGGATCTTTCCGTCGTGCGCGAAGCGCCAGCCCTTTACCGCGCGCAGCGCGGCCATGTCGAGGCGCTCGAAGCCGCTGCCCTTCTCCACCTCGGCGGCGGTCACGGCGCCGTCTGCGAGCGACGCTATTATCGTCACTGTGCCTTCCTCGCGGCGTTTGCGCGAGAAGGCGGGATAGTCTGGAATGACCTTATGAATCACTGTCAGCGCGCTGACGTCTGCTACGCCGCCTGAGCCGTAGCCCGTGCCGCCACCGAAGCCGCCGCTTCCCGCGCCGCCGGCCCCCGCTGCGGAGCTTTCGGCGGCGCCGCTCTCCTGCGCACCGGAATATCCTTCGGTCGTCGGCGCGCTTTCTTCTACGCTTTCGGCCGGCTTATCCGATATTTCCTTTATTTCTTTGACGGGCGCGGCCTTGACGCTTTTTTTCAGCGCTTCGGCCCGCGGCTGCTTTTTTATCTCGGCTTTTTTAGGTTGCGGCGCGGCTTTAGCGTTCGTTTCGGCTTTAGGCGCGCCTCCGCTTTTCCGCAGCGGCGGTTCGGGGGCGAAGACGAGCCTGACGTTCATCACCGGTTCGGGCCTTTTTTCTTCTTTTTTCTGCGCGCCGTTCAGCGCAAAAATCAGCGCTCCGTGTATCGCGAACGAGATCAAAAGCGCCGCGCACCATCTCTTTTTTTCGTCGGAAAGGGCGCTCATCGCACTCTTTCTCCCGAGAGCATGAGCCCGGCGTTCGAAACGCCGCGTCCGCGCAAAATCGACAGGACCTCGGCGACGGCGCCGTATGGGACGTCCTTATCTCCCGCGACGAGCACCTCGCGCCCCTTCGATTCGGAAGCGAGGGCGCGAAGTTCCTCTTTCGTGACGAGCCTGTCCCTCCAGTATATTTTTCCCCCCCTGTCGACGGTCAGCAGCACGGCGCCCTCCATGCCGCCGGACCTTCCTTCGCCGGAGGGAAGCTGGACTTCGAGCCGGCCCTGCGCGAAGGAGGCGGTGAGTACGAAGAATATTATCAGCATAAAGAGGACGTCTATCAGCGGAGTGATGTCTATCTCCGCCGGACGCCTATTTCTGCGCGCCATCTTTTCCGCCGCCCGAGGCTATGTGTTCCCGCACTATGAAGTCTGCGCTTCTTTTGAGCGTCTCCTCTTCACTGTCGATTTTGGCGTTCAGGAAGCCGTAGACCATTATCGTCGGAATCGCCACGGCGAGGCCGGCGACGGTGGTAAAGAGCGCCTTCCAGATGCCTCCCGTCACCATCGCGGCGTTCACCTGTCCCCCGAAGTGAAGGGAGCGGAACATCGCGACCATGCCCAAAACCGTCCCCAGAAGCCCGAGCAGCGGCGCTATCTTGCCTATCATCTCGAGCACGAAGAGGTTTTTCTCCCAGCGGTAGATCTCGCGGCGCACCTGCTGTTCCATCAGCAGCTTCATGTCCTCGGCGCCGATCCCCCAGTGCGCGAGCGCCGCCACGAAGAGGCGGTTCGCGGAGCCGTCGTTCGCCTTAGCGACGCGCCACGCTCCTTCGGCGTCGCCGCAGGAGATGGCTTTGCCGAAGTCGCCCTCAAGCTTCTCTACGTCGACGGACGCCTTATGAAAGAAAATCAGCCTTTCGGCCGCCGCGGCGAGCGCGGCGAGGGAGAGCGCCGCGATGATCCACATTATGCTTCCGCCCTGATCCATGTACTCAAGCATTTTTATTCCCCCGTAATTTTTTTATCGCATCGAGCGATTTTCCGTAATCGTCCTCGAATACCTCGATCGTCATGACCCTTTCGCGCTCATCCGAGGTCAGCTTTTTCATCAGCTCGCCGAAGAGCGCCGCATCAAAAAATTCCATGCTCCGATGGTCCGCGCCCTCCGGCGTCACGCCGTGGATGTGGAGTACCGGCGCGTCGCGCAGATACATCTCCGCCTGTTCGAGCACAGGATGCTTGTAACGCACCAGATGGCCGACGTCTATGCAGATCGACAGGCCGTTTTCCTTCACGACGGGGTACGCGAGGCGGATATCGTAGTCAAGGGTCTCGGCGCAGATTTTTCCGCCGTCGCGCGCGTTCGCCGCGAGGCGGGAGAGAGACTTGCCGCTCATTTCCGTCCAGCGTTCCATATCGGCGCTCGGGTATCTGCCGTATTGTTCCCCGTCAAGGTGCAGTATGTACGCGAAGGGGTCGAGCTCGTCGAAAAGCTCCATTATGCGCAGGCAGGAGTCCTCGCACCTCACGCGCTCCACCTCATCCGGCGAGAGGCAGATGTCGTGGGGGAAATGCACCGTGCAGCCCATACCGAGATCGTCCTGCAGCCGCGAAAGCTCGCGAATCTCCTCTTTCGAGGGGATGTTCGATCCGAATTTGTTGTCGAAGAGCACGAACTGCATGCTGTCGACGTCGCGCGAAAGCTCGCGCATGTTGTCGGCGAAGCTTCCGTGGACGACCCAGGAGGTGCCGCCGAGCTTCAGATTGGGGAAGCGCAGCCTCGGCACTATCTTTCTCCGTTGACAAGCAGGTAGAGGAAGAAAAGCGAGCCGAGACAGGAGGTGATTATGCCGACAGGCAGCTCGGCCGGAGCCCAGAAGGTGCGCGACGCTACGTCGCAGGCGACGAGGAAGGCCCCGCCGAAGAGCGCGCAGACGATCGTCAGCTCACGATGGCCGCCGCCCGATATATGCCGGCAGATATGCGGGCACATAAGGCCGACGAAGCCGATCGGTCCGCAGAGCGCGACGCTTATCCCCACGACGAAGGAGACCGTCAGGAAGAGCAGCCGCCGCAGCGCGGCGACCGAGACGCCACGGCTCTGCGCGAGCTCCTCGCCGCATATGAACAGGTCGAGCTGCGGCCCCGTGAGCCAGCCGACAAGCAGTATTATCAGGAGCCCGGGCAGCGACGCCAGCGCCGGCGCGAAGCCGACGGTCTGAAGCCCCCCCATCGTCCAGCGCATCATGCGGAAGGTGTCGGTGTAGCCGCCGCTGTACTGTATTATCATGTTGACGCTGCCGAAGAGAAAGTTCAGCGCGACGCCGGCGAGCAGCAGCGACGAAAGCGAAAGCCCGCCGCGCCTTATGTTCCCGGCCGCGTAGAGCGCCATTATCGCAAGGAACGCGCCGCCGAAGGCGGCAAGGGAAATGCCCTGAATCACACCGAAGACGGATATCGCGATCCCGAGGCGGATGTAGAGCACCGCGCCGAAGGCGGCGCCCATCGAAACGCCGAGCATGTCCGGCGAGGCCAGCGGATTCCTGAAAAGCGCCTGGAATATCAGCCCGCAGACCGCGAGAGTAGCGCCGGAGATCCAGCCGAGAGTCACGCGCGGCAGGCGCAGGTCCCATAATATCCTCGCGCTGCCGCCTCCGCCCAATATATCGGAGGGGGAGAGCATGTGAGCGCCGACGAACGGTGCGGCGATTATGATAAGCCCGGAAATTATAAAGAGAAGGACGATTTTCTTATTCATCACGATACGAACCCCGTCGGCGCGGCGTACGGACGTCTCTGTCCGCCGACGCTGAAAAATTTGAACTCCGTCTCGAATATTTCAGAAAGCGCCGATGTGGAAAGCAGCTCGTCGGTCTCGCCGTGCCACACCGCTTTCCCCTCCTTGATCGCGAGGATCTCCCCGCTGGCGTGCAGCGCGTGGTTTATGTCGTGCGTCACCATCAACACCGTCATCCCCTCGGCGTTTATCCGTTCGATGAGGGCCATCATCTCGACCTGCTGGCGATAGTCGAGAAAGCTCGTCGGCTCGTCGAGAAATAAGATGTCCGTGCCCTGGGCGAGCGCCGCGGCGAGCAGCGCGCGCTGCCGCTCACCTCCGGAAAGAGTCAGAAGACTGCGTTCGGCCAGCTCTTCGACGCCGGCGCGGGCAAGGGCTCCGGCGACGATTTTTCGATCCTCCTCCGATTCGCCGGCAAGCACTGGACGCCACGGATAGCGCGACATCGCGGCGAAGCGGCGCACAGTGAAGGGCATCCTGCCTGCGCCGTTCTGGTGCAGCCACGCGACGCGCTTCGCGCGCTCGCGTTCGTTCATATCCCTGACGCTCCTGCCGTCGATCCACACCTCTCCGTTGTACGGCAGCAGCCCGCCGGCGCATTTGAGCAGCGTGCTCTTGCCCGCTCCGTTCGGACCGATCACCGTAAGGAAGCCGCCTCGCTTCACGCTGAAGGAGACATGCGAAAGGATCTCCTTTCCTCCCGCCGAATACGACAGATCCCGAACCTCTAAAATCCCTATCACCATTTCACCTCCGGATGTATCGCCTTGGCGAACGCTTCTAAAATGACCGGCAGGCGCGGCCCAGGTCTCAGATAGACCGTGCCGTCGAGGACCGTCACGCGCCTGTTCCTCACCGCGCGTACCGCCGCGCCGGATAGCCACTGTCCGACAAGGTAGCGCTGGCTGAAGACTTCGTCAAGGTCTATGCGCTCCATAGAATGATAAAAGCTGCGCTCTCCTACGAGGTCGATGATTATCTCCGGGTCGACCGCTATGAGCCCCTCCTGCGATATTTTCGGGTACGCCGCGCCGCTCTTTTCGCGCAGAAGCGCGTTCTTTCCTCCCGCGCGTTCGATGATCTCGTTATAAAAAGTCCTGGCGCCGGCCGCGTAGAAGATAGAGATATTCTTCTCGGAAAGTTCGCGCGAGACGCAGAGCAGGACCGTCGGAGCGGGAAGGCCGCGCACTTTTTCCTCTATTGCTTTTATCCCGCGCTTCATGCGCGCCGTTATCTCGGACGCTTTTCTTTCGGCGCCGCACATCTTTCCGAGCTTCGAAAGGGCTTCGTAGATATCCTCTATGCTTTCCTGTTTGACTATCACATAGGGAATCTTCAGCCTCTCCAAGTCGCTGCAGAACTGCCTGTGCATGTCCTGGAGGACCAGAAGGTCGGTCTCTTGCAGCAGCAGCGCTTCGAAATTCACTTCGGAATAGCCGCCTATCTTCGGCTTTTTCAGCGCTTCCGGCGGATAATCGCAGAAGTTCGTCACCCCGGCGATATTCTCTCCCTGGCCGAGCGCGAACAATATCTCAGTGCCGACAGGCGTGAGGGAGACGATTCTCTTTGGCTGCGCAGACGCTGCGTGCGCAGACACGAACATCATAAGAATCAGAAGAAAGAGACGCGGCAAAAATTTCAAATGCAAATCCCCTTAAGCGCAAAAAAAAAAAGAAGCCCCGCGGCTCCTTTTCAATAGATGGATGAGAAACGCCCGCGCATAACATCCCTTCCCGCGCGCAGGTCTCCTGACTTCCTTCCGGTCACAGTGGCGGGGCCGCTGCGGCATTTCACCGCATTCCCCCGCGCGCAGGCGCAGTATTCAATTCAACTAGACGAAATGATACCACATGGGAAAAGCGCCGGCAAGATTACGCGCGCTATCTCTGCGAAATATAAACGCCGGCCAGGATCAGCGCGCCGCCGGCCACCGCGAAGGGCGTGATGCGCTCCTTTAAAATTACCGCCGCGAAAACCGTCGTCAAAGCCGGCATGAAATATATAAGGTTGTTGGCCTTGACCGCGCCGAGCGCCCAGATCACCTTGTTCCACGCGAGAAAGCAGAGAGCCGACGCAACGCCGCCGAGAAAGGCGAGGTTCAGCAAAATCTTCACGTTCAGCAGGACGCGCGGGTGCCAATTCATCAGCGGCGTGAAAAAGAGCGGCAGCAGCGTGACGAGGGCGTAGAAAAAGCTCTTGCGCGTAAGCTCGACGGCGCTGCAGCCGCTGCTCGCATTGCGCACGATGATCGAGTAGAGCGCGAAGGAGAGCGCCGCGCCGAGCACGAGGAGGTCTCCGGCCGGGTTCAGCCTCAGGATGAAATGTCCGTTCAGAATAACGAGCGCGACGCCGACAAGGCAGAAGAAGCCTCCAAAAATAAATTTTTTCGAGATGCGCTCCGAGCGCACGAGAAAGTGCGCGGCGACGCCCGTGAGGAAAGGGGAGACGGCGACGATGAGCGAGACGTTCGACGCGGCGCCGTATTTCAGCGCGAAAATTTCGCCTAAGAAGTAAAGCGTCGTGCCGAGAAGCCCCATCGCGATAAAAGGAAGCTCGGCGCGCAAGCCCCGCGGCTTAAGCAGACGCGGCTCCATCGCGACGAATATCGCGTAGGCGATAACGACGCGGCAGAACAAAATCTCCGCCGGCAGCAGAAATTTCAAAAGGTATTTCGTAGAGATGAACGTGACGCTCCAGACGGTCACAGCCGCCATCGCCATCGCGTAGCTCAGCGCTGCGCCGTCCTTCTTTTCCGCCTCCATCGTCGCCGCCCCTTTCCGAAAAAAGCTATTTTGATTATTATACTCGCTTCCGCGCCCCATCTAAGGCGCCGCGGCGAATTTTCGCGCAGGTCTGCTCTGCAATGATTTAACGATTATGGGCTCGAAGATGGGGATTGGGGGCGAATGGATCCGATAAATATGTTGCCTTTATAATCAGAGCCTTTCTCTAACCTAAGCCGCGGCGGACCCCACCTGTCGCTTCATCTCGTCGCGCAGCTCTATATTGCGCGCAAGCCCCGCCTCGATCGCGCCGTAAAAGGACGAACCGCCTTTCAGCGCCTCTACCATGGCTTCGGTGACTCCGCCCTTCGTCGATACGTTGGCAAGCGACGCGGCGTTCTCCTTGCCGGCCTGAGAAGCGACGATGCCGTCTATCCACGGCGAAAGCTCGCGGTAAACGGGGTAGCGGCGCGCCATTTTCAGCATCGCGCTATTTTTTTCCTCCGCTTCGATCCCGGTGTTTAGCAGGATGGGAGGGATGCATATGCCCACCGTGAAAGAATCCAGTTCGCTTTCGCAGGAGAGCTCGAAGAGCTTAAGCCCCACCGCCTCCAGCACCGCGCGGGAGACGGCTTCGGCTGGGAAGGAAACGCCGACCCCGCACCCCTCCGTTATCGTCTCGGGACCGCTGCACATCACGCGGTAGAGCGGCGCGGAAAAGAGGCCGCGCAGCGTTTCGAGCGAAACCCCGGCCATAAAGGATAGTATGAACGTATCGCGCCCCGTCTTCATGCCGCGGAAGCGCGTCAGCTGCTGGGGGCGCGCGGCAAGGACGGCGACGTCGGCGCGCCGCAGAAGCTCGGGGGTTTCCGCAAGGCGCCCTTCAAGCCCGGCTTCCCTGATCCTCGACAGCGTCTTTGCGCTGCCTCCGCAGGATATCATCAGACGCTCGCGGGGAAAGCCTCGTGTCAGCAGGGCGGAAACGACGGAGCTTCCGAGATGGCCGAAGCCCGCCACGCCGATAATTTTTCCGTCTAGCAGCCCGGCGGCGGGATCGATATTTGACAGCATAGCTGTTTCCTTCATTACCATATCATCCTTTCAGGTAATAAAATACATGCAGCGGCGCACAGCAAGTCTATGGCAAGCAAAGCCGACGGTGCCGCACGCGCACAGGCGCGGCTCAGTAACGACAAATAGCGTTATTCAGTTATTGAAAAAAATGGGGTATAGCGGACGACGCGGCCCACTTGCGATTACTGGACGGTATACGGTCGGGGCCCAGCTTCTCCTGCGCGGACCGCCGTCAGAGTATGACTGCAAATCATAAGTCTCGACATTCAAAACCCTCCCCATTGGCGAAACGGTTTCCGCACATGTTACACAGCTTAAGCCGAAATGTCAACAATAAAAACCGCCCCTGTTGTTGTTCTGAGATAATGTCACCCTCTAATCGTTCTGAGATAATGTCACTATGAGGCAGATCATGATGAGTATGACAAACGATGAAGCGAGAAGGGTAAGGATTATAGGAGCCGCGTCATCAGG
>Ga0208297_1001769_pt1 | contig 16593 bp, 21 predicted proteins | sample LMS_cellobiose_e_FD_187367 | JGI IMG/M metagenome (GOLD analysis project Ga0208297, IMG submission 187367) | Rumen-fistulated moose microbial communities from Alaska, USA - LMS_cellobiose_enrichment (SPAdes) (version 2) | ecosystem: Host-associated > Mammals > Digestive system > Stomach > Rumen... | reverse complement strand
ATCAAAGACCCACCTTCTGAGTAGCTGGACTACCCGGTTACTCGTCCGTTCCGGGACGGTGGGTCTTTTCTTCTTTGTTAACAGGGTTTTTACCTGTTTCAAAATCCTACAGTTATTTTACACTACCTACCCGTAGTCGTAATAACTCGCTGTTTCGCGCTGGCTAGCCAATAAAAAACGGCTTTCCGGTCGCACCCGGAAAGCCATCTGAAGCCACTATCGCACGGGGGGCTGTTCAAGCGTCCTGTCCGTCCTGTCACCTGCATCTCGTCCTCAAGTTAAATCAACCTGTTTTTACGAAACGCCGCTGTCATAAAACGCCAGGCCGCCTTTCTGTTAGTCAGCCAGTTGATTTGAACATTGTTTCTGCGGTTGCTCAGCATTTTCGGTATGAAGAACTTTGCCACGGTTTCAGGCTTATCTGCCAATATGTTGAATACTTTCCTAAACCTTTCGTCCGACAAAGCGTCCGATGGATCCCTGTCTGGATTTTTTGTGATGAAATCAGTCAGCATCATTCCTGGAGATAATCTGCCTGCAATTACACCGGTTCTCTTTAGTTCCTTGGCAAGTCCCTTCATAAAGTACGTCAATGCGCACTTTGTGGTGCCATAGAGAATAGTTTTCAGCTGAATCATATTGTTGGAGCCAAGGCCTTCCATACTATATATTGCGCCCTGCCCCTGTTTGATCATCCCTGCCGCTGCAACCTGCGAACCATAGATCATTCCCGTGATATTAGTCTTGATAACGTTCTCCGTGTATGTCGCGCCCGTTTCCCAGGCAAATGCGTACGGAGCGTTCTGTCCCGCATTATTGATCCAGATATCAATCCGTCCCCACTGTTTAAACGAAACATCCCAGAGGTTTTGCAGACTGGCCTTGTCCTGTACGTTGCAGGAGATATAGATGTATTTGCCCTCAAATTCGGACAGTGCGGCTTGAGCCGCTTCAGCCAACGCTTCTCCCCTGCCGGACAGCGTGACATTGCATCCGGCTTTCAGAAACTCAACCGCCATCGAAAAACCAATTCCGCGTGTGCTGCCGGTGATCACAACGTTTTTCATTAAGGACCCTCCTTCACTTTTCACTCGCCCGGCCATTCGGACGTTGACTCAGGTCCATATTAACATGGCTTTCCCATTACAGGAAAGCCATGTCTTGAGCATTACTATTACTTTTTCTTTTTCAGTTCCTCGATTTCCTCTTCTACTTCCTCGGCTCCTTTAGCATAGAACTTCTCCTCATCGGGGTCAAGTTCTTTAAGCAGTCTCAAAAACTCGCCGGCATGTACTTTTTCTTCATCCGCGATATCCTTCAATACCGCGATTGCCAATTTATTATCTGTCGATTCAGCCAGCTGCATATAAATCTGAACGGCTTCGTATTCTGCAGCAATCATGAACCGTATCGCCCGGACTAGTTCCTCATCACTAATTTTCTTGTCTCTTGCAAGGCCAGAAAACGGATGCCCAAAGTCAGGCATATTATTGTCACCTCCTTCACAGGATTCACAATTAATATGCCCATGGCCGAGTGCAATATCTTCTTCTCGTACTCCCCAGTTAATTATGCAAAGTCTGCCAGGTTCCTGCTGCGAATCATGTGTCTGGCAGAATCGCCGATCTGATCATCTGTTCTTTTCAACTGATCTTTTCAACGCTAATACTTCCTCTTGCTCTTTTGCCAATGATTGTGATCACATACTCATTCGATTCGGGTACCTGCACGGTGAAGCTGCAATTCTGAAGGTCAATGCCTGTATAGGCTTTGACTCCGCTTTTGCTGCGAATCTCGAGGGCCACATTTCCACTTTCGCAGGCAATCACAACCTGAAGCTCATCGTCCTTGTCCAAAGATAACTCACACTTGTTCTGTCCGCTCCATTCCAGGAATTCAATAGCACACTTCGTACCAGAAATACTTTCCTTAATAATGATGCTTCCTTTGGCAATGGTACAGCCGCTATATGTCAACAGGATGATTGTTAAGGCCAGAATAGATAACACAATTCGTCTCATGTCAATTCACTCCTCATGCAGTTGCAGATGTAAATGACTTTATTCTGCTTTGATATAGATACTTTCAAGGGTATTGCCCATATACGGGACATCGGTAACGCGGTTCTCTTTTTTTGATAATCCTTCTTGCTCTTCCAGTAGTCTTTGGACTCCTTTTAGTTTTTCGGTTTCCTTCAGCGGTTCCCGGAAAGCGAGCAAACCTTTTGATTTTAGCAGCCCAACCAATACGGGAAGAACTTTTCCCAGTTCACCATCAGATATGTCGTGCAGGACAAAGTGACAATAAATCAAATCGAAGCTCTCCTTCGGCAATGGCAGACCGCAAACGTCGCCCTGCAAAAAACTTACGCCCGGGAACCTGCGCAAAGTTTTACTGCAGGCAGCCAGCCATCTTCTGGAGATATCCACGCAAGTTAGATGGCCATGGCCAGGCGTCAGTCGTTGCGCGACATAATACGCCACTGTCCCCATGCCACTGCCGAAATCAAGTACCTTTTCATTGCCACTCAAAGGCAGCTGATCAGCATACCCTTTATAAACGGACTTGCCAAAAAAACGAAATGCGAGACTTGTCAGGAAAACTTCGCCAATCGTTGGCTCATTCTTCATCGAATTACCCACCTCTTTACCACCTTAACTTTCCCATCAAAAAAACTGCACTTTTACTCGCTGCTATCATAATAGCAGTCGAATCTAAAATGCAGCTTCTTCGAACCTTAAATCTACCTTAAATCAGCTATAATATGGGCTACCCTAAATTAGCTATATTATGGGAAGTGTAATAACAAAAGTACATCCCTTGTCAACATCGGTACTCAGCGTCAAATCGCCACCATGGGTAATGGCAAGCTTCTTGGCAATGGCAAGCCCCAATCCGCTGCCGCCGCCGCCAGCCTCCGAGTTTCTGGAACTATCAGCCCTGACAAAAGGCTTAAAGACATCATCCGCAAGATGAGCGGGAATTCCGCAGCCATCATCCTGGAATAAAATAACCGCCTTCCCACCTTCCTCGTTCTCACCTTCTTCGTACAGGCTCACGCTGACCGTCGTACCCTTTTGATTGTAACGAATTGCGTTATCAGCAAGGTTTTGAAATACACGGCTCAATCTGTCAGGGTCAATCTCAACATAAATACTTTTTTCCGGGATGCTGAACTCATACTGAAACCCAGCCCCCTCCAGAGAGGGCAAAAGATCGCCACAGACCTGCCGCAGATATTCGCAAAGATCTGTTTTTACCAGCTTAAGAGCAAACTCCGGATTGTCCAGTTTGGAGAGCTCAAAGAGTTCTGTGAGTAAGCGGTTGGCCCTTTGGCCGTTATTGTACACCACTTGCAGGTATGCGTTTCGTTCCTCCGCAGTCAGTTCCGGCTTTTTGAGACAAAGCTCCGTATATCCGGTAACGCTGGCCAAAGGATTCTTAAGATCATGCGAGATATCCAGAATGAGCTGGCGCCTGTCATTCTCGGACTTTTTCCGCAGCGCCATCTCATGTTCAATCCGGCTCGCCATATCGTTAAATGTATCCTGAAGCTCGGCGAATTCATTCTTTAGATGCAGTTCAACCCGCACGGAATAATCGCCTTCACGTAAAAGCCTTGTACCGTCACATAACTTTTGCAGCGGCTTTGTGATTCGAGAGGCTGTAACTCTGGAGTAGGCAAATGTGATCAGCGAAAGCAGGAATGTGAAAATGACAAAAACCGCAACCAGTACCCCGATGGCCAGAAAAATGTCGCCCGGCGCAGCTGCCTTGTTCGATACTATATCAAAATCAATGCGCAGGGAGGTTGGGAAGGTAACTACCAGCCAAAACCGGCCTTTCTGATTGTAGATAATATCGTAAAAGTAAGGTATTCCCTTACTCTTGCTTCGCATCAGAAACTCGGTCCATTCGGCCGCACTCAATTGGCGCTTGCCAATGGTATCAAGGCCGTCCGAAAAAACCACCTGATATTCATGATTAATAATCTGCACTCCCCCGCCGTTTTGCGTAACAGAAGAGGCATCGATCTGAGTATAGTCGTCCCTCATAATTGAACTGGCCGGATACCTGTTCTTTGTTAACCTTGCTGAGATGAGTGAGCTGGCAGACGATAATAGCAGGAGAGCAAACACCATCACTATCGCGGTCAGCAGAAGCACCACAAGATAATTGGTAAGAAACTGATTGGACAATTTCTTTTTCATGCTTCATCACCCGTATAGTGCAGCTTGTAGCCAATCCCCCGGATTGTTTTCAGATACCTTGGCTTTTGAGGTTCCGCTTCAATCTTGCTTCGGAGACGGCTGATATGCACCATGACCGTATTATCGTCTTCGTAATATTCTCCATTCCATACTGCCTGATAAAGTTGCCTCTTGGTAAAAACCTTTTCAGGGTGCTCCATAAAATGCAGGAGCAGCAAATACTCTTTGGCATCCAAATCGATCAGGTTCCCAGCCCTATAGGCACAGCATTTGTCTTTATCCAAAGACAAATCTCCGTAAGTCACAATCGCAGGAGCTTTTCCTTTCTGGCTTTGTGAGAGATATTCGTTGCTGCGGCGCAGCTGAGCCGCCACTCGCGCTATCAGCTCCGCCATGGAAAACGGTTTTACCAGATAATCATCTGCTCCAAGCCCAAGTCCGAGCACTTTGTCGATTTCGTCTGCTCTTGCCGTCAAAAAGATCACCGGGAATGTGCAGCTTTCCCTGATTTTGCGCAGCAGACTAAAGCCGTCCATAGCCGGCATCATTACATCAAGAATGGCCAGGTTAATGGTCTGCGCCTGTACGATTTCCCAGGCTTCTTTTCCGTTTGACGCTGCAATCACTGTATAGCCGTTCTCTTCAAGCCCTATTTTTAATAGATTTCGGATATCCAGCTCATCTTCCGCCACCAAAATGGTCATTTGCTGCGTCATTAGCCCTTCCCCTTTTTTGCATCTTGTTCATGCGCTTCGCTCAACTCATCGAAAGTGAAATCTGGCCTATTCCAGTATTGTGCCAATGCGTCTCCAAAGAGTACTTGAATAAACTGCATCGTTTTTGCAGCTTCCTCAGAGTCATACTCATAATTGAGCGCCTGAGCCACGGTGGCCGCCAGATCATTGAAGCTGGTCATGAGTGTATCAAGCGCTAAAAGGATTTTGGCGGCATCTGCCGGGACGTAGCTGCCCAGCAGCGTGTCGTAATAATGCGTGGCATCGGGCGTCAACAGCAGCCTAATATTGGTGCCGTGTTTGCCCACATTCACGCGCTCCCAGTTATGATGCGCACCTGCCAGATAAGCTAACACGGCGCGATACTCGTTGCGTACGTACTTGCTGAAAAGCTCAAGCGCATGCAGCATTTGCCCTCTGACAATGGCTTTGTTGACATAAACCGAACACCACCAAAACTCGTTGCAATGCATGTGAAACTCTTCCGCGCTCGGCTTTTGAATCCAGTAATCCGCATCACTTGGCGGAGGAGTTCCTGCGAGCAAACCGTCCTTATCCATCAGAATAACGGTATCGCTATCCAATGGGACACGTTGCAGATAAGCGATTGAGTTGAATGTAAGGTCTATCCGAATACCGCTGGTAAATTGGATTAAATGAGTATAGATATCGTGCGGATCACCATTATCGGGCGTTTGCATCACGGCAATTTCGCCAAAATTGGCGACTAGGAAAGGCAAGATGGCGCTATCAAGATAGGGCTCATTCGACTTTGTCACACAGGCAATATCGTAATCACTATATTTGTCAACCTTCCCGAAGGCCCGTGACCCTTGCATCATCACCGCGCGAATATTATCATCAGCATTTGCGTAATCAAGCAGCGTCTTTAGTGCTTTGTCTTCAGCGTAGTTCATCTTGGCAGGCCTCCTGATCAAATAGGGTACCAGATAGTTGATAGTTCAATTCATTATACCATGCCCTGTAATTCGGCGAATCACCTAACCCGATTCTGGCAAATTAGCTTGACCCTAGCAATAATTTGCGGGACTCAAACTACAAAAGGTATAAACATCTTTGTTTTGGCCATGTACTGCTTGTAGTCCTCACCAAATTCTTTGATCATGTCATTTTCCTCTCGTTTCGCCAGTCTTGTGTACATGAACACCATCACAGGAAACATGATCAGCATCGGGAGAGTCGCCCACTCAATCAGCATACCAAGCGATAAAAGCAGCAATCCGGTGTATTGCGGGTGCCGTATATATTTGTAGACACCTGTTGTCACAAGCTCACCCTTCCCGCGTTCCTTTGACCAGTATTTCTTGTAAATATTGTACCAACCATTCATGATCAGAAACAAGGCGACCATTGCGCAACCGATATTGATGTACATTCCGAGATACCCAATGGCGGGGAATAGCGTGTGCCCCCATAGCACGCCCTCCGGCAGATTTCTTCCAATAATCCATGCGATCAGATTCATGCTGAACGGTATTCCGTGCATTTCGACAGCAAATGCAATGACAAATGCAAGATAGGCTCCACGTGGCTTTGTATCCATTTTCCTATAGAACGGTACAAACAAAAGAACCAGGCTGTACAAAACGATAAAAAACAAAACCCCAAACCAGTTGTGAAAGTGACTCTGTAAAGTTTCTTCCATGACTTATTTCATCTCCACTTAAAAAAATCAGCTGTATTTCAAGCTCAATGCCATAATAGCATTGGTACCTGTCATACAACTGATATGAACCTTAAATCTACCTTAAAAATTTCGCCCGGGGTTATCTCTCTTGAGTACTCATAGTTTCTTGATCGGGTGCCGGATGACCGTTTTCCATTGCTCAGGGGCCACTTTCCTGACGTCTGACAAGTAAATCTCGTGATGCATCCGCGTATCAGAAAAGTCATTGACGAAGTCGTTTTCCTCAAGATACTTGTCCATCAGCGCCACTGTAGCTGGCTCGTCATCAAATGGCCCGATATGCATGATCTGGACACAGAGTCCTTCCTCAATAGTCAGAAACTCCGCTGAGGAGCAATCCAGCTTTTTCTTTTTGGTGGCGGTCGCAACAGCCCAATCAAAATCTTCCTTTTTGATGAAGTCCGGCAGGCGGATCACCGAAATCCAGTTCAAGAGGTCTTTCCGAGTGTAATCCATACCATGGGTTCCGTCTTGCCACCAAAAGCCTTCCAACGGAGGAACTACATATTCAAAAAAGCCTTTTATTTTATAGTCCGTCTTTTGGCTCATTTTCAGGGTATAGGCTATGGCATATAAAACACCCAGCGCCTCCTGATAGGCGCCGCCTTCCTCGTTGGGATTGCCTTTGCCGCGCACCGCAATGTAATTGGCCTTCGGAACGTCAATAATTTCCGGCTTGTTCTTGGGCATATAAAACTCTTTGTACTCTTTCTTGAAGTCAAACACCATGATTCTGCCCCTCCCCGCCTGGCGTCCTAGAAACGTCCGCACGCCTCAAAGAAACTTGTGCTTGTTTTCTTCATAATATCGCATGCCCGCCTTAATGTCGGGCATTAAGACCAACAGGCGAAAGAGCGCGTTCCCTTTGACGAGATCTTGCCCGTAAAAGCGAATATCTCCAACTCTGCTCCTGGGAACAAGATCAGCATCAGCGCCAACTGCTTCAGGAATGCTCGTCGCAATCTGACCTGCGGTACCATAAATCTTTGTATTACCGCACAGAGCAAACCCGGCTTTCTGCATCATCGCACCGGTTTTGCCCATTATATTTCCCATAGCGCCAACACTATTGCAATAGACCACCGGGACTTTAAAGGCTTCTGCATAGGCGCCGCAAAAGTGATCAATTGTCGCCTTTTCCTCATGCTGCTTTTTCGGATCAGTAGGTGAACCGTGCGGGAATAGAATCAGAGATATGGTCTTGTCATGAATATTGTCATAAATGTGCTTTCTGCGAGAATCGTAGCATATAGCCACGGCCACATTTCCGAAAGGCGTCGCGATAATGTTAGGGAAATCTCCACGTTTGACGAGGAAGGATTCGCCTTCCGATTTATATACTTTCCCATAGACGCGTGTTCCGTCAGCAATCAGATAAGCATTAAAGAAATCGCCGTCTTGGGCTTCAAGATACCCCGCACAAATTGCAGTTCCATACTTTTGCGCCATTCTTACTGCCCAATCGGAAGTGCGCTTTCCATCCTGATCGGCATACTGCCAAAGTTCGGTATTGCCGATATAACCCGGCTGTGAAAGCTCTGGCAGCACGATGATGTCAGGCTTATCAAGTTTGGCGATCAAGCTCTCGATATACTCTTCGCGCGCCCCGAGTCCACGGATGTCATTGTTCAATTGCAAAGCAAATATACGCACACTAATCGTCTCCCTTCTTGCCGTCGCTCATCATCACTCAAACCCAATTGTCAAATGGAGCAACTGCTTTTGCGCAAATGCGCCACGCCCTTATAACCCAAAATCCCTGAAATACCAAGTCGGCACAGGATTCTGCATCTTGTTGAACCAGCGCAGGATATTTTCCATATGGCGTCGGCCGTCCTCAGGTGTCCCCGGCTCCTCACCCAAAAACGTCAAACACAGCGCTGAAAGCGCATCGCAGGCGTAATAATAAGACAGCACTTCGAAGAAAGCCTGTGGCGGGTCGTTATCAAAATATCCGTTGATCATCCCTGTAAAGTAATGCGCGTATGGCTCTTCTCCCCACGCCACCAGTACAAATTCCCACCAGGGGTCGCCATAACCCAGATTCCAATGATTAAAGTCGAAGACTGCGATTTCGCCTTCCGGCGTGATCATGTGGTTTCCTGCATTAAAATCGCCATGCCAAAAAGTCTGCGGCCGGCTGTCCAACAAGCTCTCCTTGTCGTGCAGGTACTTAATTATTAAATCGCCGCTTTCCGACTGCAAATTGTGTTCATGGTATAAATCAATGCGGGCCTGCACCTTGCGACGAAATCTTGCGCCCCACGGCTCGGCAACATCCGGAGCAGGCAAGGAATGAATTTTGCGCAATACTGCCCCGGCCTTCAGCCCCATGCGGTATTGCTCCGTTGCATTCATATGTGGCATCTGAGTTTCAGCATCCGTACCATCGAGCCATCCCGTAAGCGAATAAACGCTCTTGCCGCCGTCACACAAATCGAAATCATATGGCTTTGGCGTTAGCACTCCATGTTCATAGGCCCGCTCCATCATCTCGTACTCCGCTTTTTTGCGATCATACTCGCTGATATCAGAAATACGCAGAAGCAGGCGCTTTCCATCGGTAGTTTCAACGTAATACTTTTGATCACCGGACATGCCTTTGGTGATCGGTTTTATTACTGCAAACGTATCATAATTCCTAATATCTTTGATATATTCGGTCATCCTCAGACAAATCCCCCGATGCTGGCAAATAGAACATATTTCATTCATTTAGTATTTTCGGCAACAGCCACGGCGACAGCTACTGTCGCGCCTACCATAGGATTGTTGCCCATACCTATAAAACCCATCATTTCAACATGCGCCGGAACCGAACTGGAACCTGCGAATTGGGCATCTGAATGCATGCGCCCCATTGTATCCGTCATGCCATATGATGCAGGACCGGCTGCCATATTGTCCGGATGCAATGTTCGCCCTGTGCCTTTGATAATGAGTCTTTGGCAGAATCTCAGATCATCAGGCGTACATTCTTCCTTTACCTCGCATTAATCCACTGAAGTACCGGTTCGAGATTCTCCTCTTTTACGCCATCAAAACCGTTTTCAATGATGGCAATTGATTCATCGGTTTTTTCATCACGGTCCTTACTGCTCTTAAGCATATTTACAAACATGGACATCATGATTTTGTTCATACCCTTCAGCTGGTTCAATGGGTAGCACCCGCCACGCAAATAAAAGAAAGGTATGTTTTCAATCTTGTTTCTTGCGACAAATTCTTCGGTACTAGGCTCTGCCTTGGGCGCTGTGCCCGAGCCACAGACAACCTTGACGTTATGCTGGCGCGCTTTGTTGAGGCCTTGTATTTTTCCGGCTTTTATCCAGCCCAGAAAAATGATTTCTTCGTTTGGATCAATCTTGGAAGCCTCTTTTGCCGGAATAGCTTTGAGGCCCGTCTTCGCGGCAAGCATATCGGCATACTTCTTGGTAAAACCGGTTCTTGATTCATAGACAATAATCATTTAATCATCACACTCCTTCATCTCTCGAATTTCTGACTTGGCTCCCGGGTTCTTCACTTTCTCAGGAGAGCCACACTGTAAGGGAACAACTCCGCTGTCATAATTCCTTCGGCGACACCGGGATCGTTTTTCATGAACTCCAAAGCCTCTTCCGGCGAGTCAACTTCGAAAACCACGATCCCAAATGTCTTCTCGTCCAGCCCATCTGTCTTTCCGGCCAAGATAAGCTTGCCTTCAGCCAGCATTTTCTTGAGGTAATTGAAATGCCTGCCGGTAATAGCCTCTTCGCGATCGGTCCAGTTTTCTTCCTTAAGCAGGGGTGGTATCGGCCTGAGTACATAAATAAACTGGTGTATTTTCTTTTCCATTTATGTAAGCCGCTCCTTTCATAGTGAAATGCGTACTATTTCTCTGTCGCTATGCCCGGCACACGAACAGGTTCGCAACCAGACACATGCCCTCAATAGCATGCTAACATAGTCAACCATACTTTGGCAAACAGAAGAACCGGGCGCGCAGCAAAAATTTTCCGACCTTGTCCAAGACAAAAATATGTTTGTGATACAATTGACATAGAGGTGATACGGTGAAATCATTTGAGGAGTCCATCGCGGCGATGACCGACAGCATCGCGCATATCCTGATTGATAACAATCCTTCTATATATCTCTATGGCTCTTGTGTACTAGGGGATTTCAGATTTGGATGGAGCGATATTGACATCCTGGTGCTTACCGGCACGTCTATTGCTAAAGATCAAGCTGAGAATCTGCTGATGTTGCGGCAGAGAATGCAGGACACTGAGCCATCCAATCCATACTATCGCAAATTTGAGGGCGGAATGCTATCCTTGCGCGCGTTTCGAAAAAGCGGCTGATTGCGTAGTATATTGGGGAACGAGTGGTCAGCGGATTACTGAGACATCTTAAACGATGCATCAGTTTTCGATTATGCTGAAACCCGATTTGTCGCACTGCCGCCCCTGGCATGACTAGTGCGGACTTATTACTCGCTCATCGCCCGGCCGTTCAGCGCAGCTGCTGCCCGCCTGATTGCCTCCTGCTGCTCTGCCGGAAGCGCCGCCAGATATTTTTGCAAGCACTCGCTTAGCGCAACCTGGCGATCCGCCAGCCCATATAGATCAAATACATCAGTCTCAGGATATTTCTTCAGCAGGGCGGCGATTTCGATCGCGCTTAGCTCGCCTAGAATGCTAAGCGTTTCTGCTTCGCTGAGTTCCGCATCCAGTAAAAGATCCTCTAAATCGGCCAGAGAATGAATTTCGCTCTTGATAAGGGCTTTCTTATCAGCCAAATAGCGGCATTGCTTGATCTCCTCCAAGACCTTACTGTATTTCTCATCGGCCATTTTCTCTCCAAATGAAAAGATCAGTTGCGGGTTATTTTCAGGATATTGGGGAACCAGGAACACGCGATCCAGTGTAAGCAGCCGCGCCGCGATTTCGATAGTCGCAGCCAGCTGAGGCAGACTTTCGCCCACATACTTCTGTAGAGGCTCGCTGAGCTCTAACTGCGCACTCAATTGGATTACCGTTTCCCGAAGGATCTTCTCGATAGCAGCCCGCGTCTTTCCATGAAACAAGTCGCCAAGTATTTGAACAGAGGAAGGCACTAGTTCCAGCTGGCGGCAATCTCTGCCGGAAAGGATACATCCCATTGCCGCCAATAATACTAGCTCGTAGATATTGATTAGCATCTGTTCATAGTGCTCATCATAACCGCAAAGCAGATGATGCACATCCTCCGCAGAGAACTGCGCGCAAAACAGGTTTTCGTAATAAACGCACTCCAGATACTTATGAATAAACTCGATCCCCATGAGCCGTTCCATCCGATGAGAAATGGGATAATCAGCTGTGATATGAGTTTCATGGGCGGCAAATTCAGGGCGATACAGCTTGAAAAAGCCCTTAATGCCGTCCACAATTGTCGAGCGATAAAACTCATTTGGGGTTTGCACCAAATTCTTTGTGATTAAGGAGTGCAGCGTTTTGGACGATTTGATCAAGCGCTCGATACGCTCGACTCCTTTTTGAAACAGGGTGCTTACGCCGCCTTTTTGCAAAGCTGCCACTGCTTCATCCGGATTAGGATAAGTCTTCAACCAGACACCAATGGTGAACATAATGGATGTTAGCAGATTCTGGGCTGCTTCCACCTGAATCGAGCTGCTGCTCCCTCTGTTATATTTCTCGGTTTGCTTTGCCAGAAGCGCGAGGCAGTCAAATTGAATTCCCTCGAGCTGGCTATCGGATAACATTCCTGCGGCATGGGCCTGTTCAAGTAACGATTGAAAATAAAACTCGCTGTTCAATGCTTCCCTTTTAATTTGACTGACCTTCTCAATAGCTCTCATATTCGTCCTCCTCGTCCTCGGCCTCGGCTTCATCTGCCTCCGATACACCAGCCTCGCCAACCTCGTTTGAAAAAGGGTCATGGCCGTAGCGCACACGCCTGGCAAACCTATATAGTTCCCTGCCAGCCAATAGTTCCAAAGAACCATAGCATGATCCATCAAAAGCCTTTTTCATATACTTGACCAGGTCGTCATCGCTCACGAGGTCCAGAGTTTCGTTCTTGTAATAATAGAAGATTTCCAAGAGCTCATGTAAGGTTTCTTCATAGTTGTGCATGGAAAGATAAGGTGAGCTGCAAAACGCACTGATTATCTTGTTAATCACACCGCCACCGAATTCAATGCGGCCGTTTTCTCTTAATGCCAAGGAGCGCGTTTCAACCAATGCCAGTGCCTGCGCTTCGGTCAGAACCAGGCCAAATTTCGCAGTCATGTTATTGCATTTCAATATTTCATTGACGGCTTGTTTTTCTATCAGAGCGCCACCGAACAAGGATAATTCAGAGGTCATAAAAATTATCCCCCCGACTTAAGAAAATGGTATTGACAATGCCGGCGAAATGTGATATGATATCATTGGTATAGTTTATGCATCCTGCATTTATGTATTTTACACCCTGATTGTCTGCGCGTCAAGATATGCTTCAGCAACAACGACCGTTCCGCTGATTTTTCTCTTTATAGACCGTAAAAATCTTGTGACCGAGGGGGAAGGCTTTGAGCGTGATATTGAATGTCAGGGGTTGCCGCGCTCATGTGGCAACCCCATAGCTTCATTCAACTTGATGGGCAGGAACAAATCTACATGGCCATCTATTCCGTTTTCCGGCCATCCCATATGGGAAGAATAGATCCAGTTCAAGTGTTCTTCAAGACATCCTCCCATAACTAGATCGCCTTGTTCGTTTATGGTATTTAAATATTCATATCACAATCTACAAACTGTTGCGCCTGAATTTTCTCGATGAACTTTAAATCAAAACTCTCATGATAAGTATTTAATCCAAGAATCTCGCAAAGAAGGATATCTCCTATATCTATCTTATTTATATCGTCCCGAGAAAGGCAGTATTTTGCTTCTGTAGCTGATGCAAAACACTTCACGGAAGAGTCATCTTCAGGCGTACAGATTAGGGCTGATCCTTTTTTATTGACAACTTTAAACTTATTTCGAAACCCATTTGGATATTTCTTAAGTGCCTCATATTTCTGTATTAAAAGCGCATCTTTCTAGAGCATTTCTCCAATCAACCCATTTATTTGACTTGGATCATACAAATCCATATAATTGCTTTCGTCTGAATATATAGAAGGGCTCAATGAAAATTCTTTGTGATATTGGCATAAGTAAAGGGCTAAGTCTTCTAAAGTTAAAACTATAGAAAGCTTTTTCAAACTTGATTCATCGATTTTAGCCATCGCAAAATGTCAACTCTAACAAATGGATCGGGAAAATCGTCTGTATGGTGTGAGCCAAACAGATTTACGAAATTTGATTTTTCACCATTGAGGTATTTTCGATTTTTTCTTAGCAGTGCATTCATAAACAATGTTGTTGGTACTTCGTAGTTTTCGTCTAGAGTCCTTATTATAAAGAACTCTCCCGCATCGACGTGCCCGCTCTTACAAAAATCCTCAAATAACTGAATACCATCGCGTGTATTTCTATTTGACAAGCGATAAAAGATGTCCGCCGCATAGCGGTTTTGACGAATCGCCATCATTATTCATTTAAAATACTCAATCTGCTCTTCGCGTCTTATTGTTACTGTTGCATTACCAACCAAATATTGAGTTTTCTCAACACCTTGAAGTCTGCAAATATAATCAAGCCTTGCTTACAGTACTTTGAGCAAGTCTGGAGGATCTATCCTAAAGACCAAGTCCTTAACAACTGTATCAAGCGGAGGTTCTTGTCTATATAAATCATATGTTGAATCTCTCATTGGCATAATTATGAGGCTTTTTATGTTGAGTGCGTAACCACTGTGCGACTTCAAACATTAAAAGCTGTTCTTCCCGAGTCCGCTTATCGCAATTATCAAGTACAATGATTTGTTATTTTTGATTCATATGCTTTTAAGTAATTCAAAAGGATTATGTCCATAGAAGTTCGCAATTTCCCATCGGGAACTTGGAAACTAAGCTGCCAACCTTTTAACTAAAATAGACTCAATAATGTTTTTCTGTATGTAACATCGCGTGCTTTCCCAGTCCTCGGAGTACTCTATCAGATAGCAGCAAACAAGCCTTATGTATGAATCTATCGATGGGAAAATACCAACAACTCTGGAACGTCTGCGGATCTCCTTGTTTAATCGTTCCAGGATGTTGGTAGAGCTAATCTTGCGGGCATCCACCTCTGGGAACTCGTAATACTGTAGAGCATCCCCCAACCCAGTTTCCAAGACCTTTACGGCTCTTGGAAACTGGGCGGCATATTCCTGGATCAGCCGTTCAGCATAGGCCCTGGCCGATTGAGCGTCCGGTTGCTGCCAAATTTGCTTCAGTCGTGCTGCAAAATGCTCTTTTTCTTTAGCTGGGACATGGGCCAGAACGTTTCTCATGAAATGAACCTTGCACCGCTGCCAGCTGCAACCGAGGAAAGAATTCTGAATCGCAGCCACTAATCCCTGATGGGCATCAGATACCGCCAGCCATACTGTTTGGAAGCCCTCGATCTTTCAGGTTGTTATAAATAAGGCCATGTAAGAAGCCATAGATTCTTCATACATCGGTTCAACAGCAAGGATTTCGCGCTTGCCTTCAAGATTAATTCCACAGACAACATGTACGGCCATATTGCAGACGCGGTGTCCAACTCGGATTCTTTCGTAAAGCGCATCAATCCAAATGACTTGATATGTGGACTCAAGCCTTCTCTGACGGAACTCGGCGACCTGCTCATTGAGTTCTTTATTGATTTCTGAAACCTGACTTGCTGAGATAGACTCGAACCCAGGCTTTTGGCAAGGCGTTCGATCTTGCGTGTGGAAACTCCGTTCACAAAGGCTTCCTGAACTACTTGTAGCAATGCTTGTTCAGAACGCTTCTTTTCAGTCACAAAGAAAGGTATATAGCCTCCTTTGCGGATTTTCGGCACCAACAGTACATTGTTCCCATGCGGGTGTCGAAACGCCGGACACGAGTGCCTGAGCGGTAACCGAAGCGGTCTTTGGAATGTTCTCCTTTAACCGCTCCAACTTTGGTGTCGACCTCAACCTCCATGAGTTTATGGCACAGCCATTCTAACATGGATAACATCGGATCGGGTTCAGACATAAATCGGGGTAGCATTTTTTCGAAGGATGCGGTATGCTAGTTAAAAGCCATCGGGTACTGACTCCTTTCATGGTTGGTGTTAGCTACTTACCATTTCGGAGTTCCCGATGGTTTTTCCTATATCAAATTGCGAACTTGATTATACACTAGCGATTTCAGTGATCAAAGGATCAACATCAGCAGACAGGCTGAACTGCTTAATGTTAATTGTTCCAGCCTGTACCGAAATCCTCTTGGAACTAAGGACCATATCTGATGAGGATTTGTATGTCATACGCCGTATCGACGAACTGCACACGGGCCACCTACTTGGGGTTATTGAACTATTACAAGAATCATCCAAAGAGATGATGATCAAGGCAGCCACTTTACGAATCAAGACTATATCAACCTCTTGGAGAAAACCGAAATTAAAATCTCCATGGATGGCAAAGAACGACACCGTTACCAATAAGCTAAACAGGTATTATGAGCAATAGTGAATTGCCAGGCCTGGTGTTGCCGCTCTATTTTCCGGACGGAGAAAGAGCGGTGACACCAGGTTTTGACTTTATGAAGATCATATTTATGTTAAAGCAATCGCACCTATACCTACTAATACGACGCCTTATTATGACCCCATAGGGCGAGACACAAAAAAATAAAAACTAAGTTATAATGGGAGCATGAAAAAGAGAAATCAGTATTCAGCCGAATTTAAAGCCCAAGTGGTTCTGGAAGTGCTTCGCGAAGAAAGCACTATCAATGAGATCGCCGGCCGTCATGGTATTAGTCCGGTGATGCTCAGTAGGTGGAAGACCGAGTTTATGGACC
>Ga0208297_1001761_pt1 | contig 16727 bp, 15 predicted proteins | sample LMS_cellobiose_e_FD_187367 | JGI IMG/M metagenome (GOLD analysis project Ga0208297, IMG submission 187367) | Rumen-fistulated moose microbial communities from Alaska, USA - LMS_cellobiose_enrichment (SPAdes) (version 2) | ecosystem: Host-associated > Mammals > Digestive system > Stomach > Rumen... | reverse complement strand
TGCTTCCTGACCGCTGCCGTTCAGAACATCAAGAGGCTGGTGGCCTCTTTGCGCTCACTCTTTCCCTGGTTCTTTATTTCAAAACCCTGCACTTCGCTTGAAATGCAGGGTTTGTCAGTGGTCTGAGCGTCGGCTGCGTCGGTATTCTCCTGAAAAATGCGTAAGCAAGGTTGTCGGGGCGATGGGTCTGGCGGCAAACGGGGTAGCCTGCCCCCAATATATCAAACTGACCGAATCATGACGAAAAAACAAGAGTGTGTTTCATTCATGCCGCGCCCGCCTGCGGGCTGCGGCCCTTGAAACACACTCTGGGAGTCAATGGTATAAGAGGAGGATCCGGGAAAACAAATCGGCGCCTTCGGCCGGGAGGCCGTCACGACCTGATCAGCCCCGACCGGACGAACGTGAACAGAATCGTCGCGGCATAGGCGGCGCAAACCACCCCGACGGCGTACCAGACGCCGAACAGGTGCGAGGCCGTGAGCAGCGCGCAGGACAGACCGCCAGCCAGCAGCGCCAGCGTGCCGGCAGCCAGGACACAGAATTTTCCGACAGCTTTTTCAAATCGCTTCATGGCCATATCCCTTTCCGTCCGCAGACTGTGAGATCCTTTCTCTGTGATCCATTCTCCACGTCTTATATTCTATCCGGGAAATGCGGAGGAAAATGTGAAGAAAGATTAAGAAAATATGACAAAACATGATGCGATCGATGACGATCCGTCGCGGCTCGCTATTCTTTCACGCGCTCGCGGTATTCGGCGAGCTCCTTTTCGTTGCCGCGCACGAAGTGTCCCTGCTCGATTTCGACCCAGCGCGGCCCGTCGACCGTATAGTCGTGCATGGCGGGATTGTATACAAAGATCCGCTTGTCCTTTTCCCGCCTCGGGTCAGGCACGGGCACGGCGGAGAGCAGCGCGCGCGTGTAGGGGTGCAGCGGATGCCTGAAGAGCTGTTCGCACCCGGCCAGCTCCACCATCACGCCCTTGTGGATCACGGCGATGCGGTCGCACACGAATTTCATCACCGACAGATCGTGCGAGATGAACAGGTATGTGAGTCCGCGCTGCTTTTGCAGCTCGCTCATCAGATTCAGCACCTGCGCGCGGATGGAGACGTCCAGCGCGGAAATGGGCTCGTCCGCGATGATGAATTCGGGCTCCATGATGAGTGCCCGGGCGATGCCGATGCGCTGCCGCTGGCCGCCGGAAAACTCATGCGGAAAGCGGCTGGCGAACTCCGGCAGGAGGCCCACGTCGCTGAGCGCTTTGCTCACCCTGGCCTCGCGCTCGGCCCGGGTGTATTTCACGCCGCCCGAGTACAGGCCCTCCGCCACGATGTAGTCCACCTTGGCGCGCTCGTTCAGCGAGGCCATGGGATCCTGGAAGATCATCTGGATGCGGCGCGTGATCTCGCGGTCCAGCTCGCGGCTGATCCTGCCGTTGATCTTCTGTCCGCGGTAAATGATGTCGCCCTTCGTCGTGGGGTGAATGCGGATGATGGCGCGGCCGATCGTGGTTTTGCCCGAACCGCTCTCGCCCACGACGCCGAACGTCTCGCCCCGGTAGATGTCGAAGCTCACGTCGTCCACGGCCCTGAAGCGGCTGCGGCGCCGGCCGAAGCACACCTCCATGTGCCGGACGGACAGCAGCACCTCGCGTTTCTCTTCATTCGCCAAAGCCGCTCACTCCTTCCCGCGCCAGCTTTTTCACGCTCTCCGGCGGCTCGATTTTCGGCGCGCGCGGGTCGAGCAGCCAGGTTCTGGCCCGGTGCGTCGGGCTGACCTCGAAATACGGCGGCCGCTTCACAAAGTCGATTTTGAGCGCCCGCGGGTTGCGCGGCGCGAAGGCGTCGCCCCGCACCTCGCCGAACAGGCTGGGCGGCGTGCCCTTGATGGAGTACAGCGCCTCGCCCCGCACGCCCAGCTGGGGCAGCGAGGAGAGCAGCGCCCAGGTATACGGGTGCTTCGGGTCGTAGAACACCTCGTCGCACGTGCCGATCTCCACGATGTCGCCCGCGTACATGACCGCGATGCGGTCGGCCACGTTGGCCACCACGCCCAGGTCGTGCGTGATATACACGGTGGTTAGCTCGTATTTCGCCTTCAGCGAGCGGATCAGGCTCAGGATCTGCGCCTGGATGGTCACGTCCAGCGCGGTGGTGGGCTCGTCGCAGATGAGCACCTTCGGGCGGCAGGCCACGGCGATGGCGATGACCACCCGCTGCCGCATGCCGCCGGAAAACTCATGCGGATACTGCTTCGAACGGCGCTCCGGTTCGGGGATGCCCACGTCGTTCAGCAGCGAAAGCATTTCCCGGCGGGCCTCGGCGCCCCGAAGCGGCCTGTGCAGCTCGATGGCCTCGATGATCTGCGCGCCCACCGTTTTGAGCGGATTGAGGCTGGTCATGGGATCTTGCAGCACCATGGCGATTTCGCCGCCGCGGATCTTCAGCCACTGTTTTTCGGTTCTGTAATCGGTCAGTTTTTCTCCGCCGTAGACGATCTCGCCGCTCTCAATCCAGCCGTTGGCGTCCAGCAGTCCCATGAACGTCTTCACGAAGACCGACTTGCCCGAGCCGCTCTCGCCCACGATGGCCAGGCTCTCGCCCCTGTAGATGTCCAGCGAGACGTCGCGGATGGCGTGCAGCTTCTTCCCGCGGAGGTTGAACATCACGTTCAGATTGCGCACGGAGAGAATCGGTGAATCCATGAGTGTTCAGCCTCCCTTCTCACAGGTGGTTCTTCGGGTCGGCGGCGTCGGCGAAGGCGTTGCCGATGATATAGAACGAAATGGTGATGACCGACAGCACGATCGCCGGGAAGATCAGCTGATACCGGAGCGACGCGGAGGTGATCAGCTTGCGCCCCTCGTTGATGAGGTTGCCCAGCGAGGGCGTGTCGACCGACAGGCCCAGGCCGATGTAGGTGATGAACACCTCGCTGCCGATGGCGCCCGGAATGGCCAGCGCCATGCGCAGCATGATGACCGAGATGAGATAGGGCAGCAGGTTCCTCACCATGATGCGGCCGGTGCCCGTGCCCAGGCAGCGGGAGGCCAGGTTGTAGTCCCGGTCGCGGATGATGACGATCTGGTTGCGGATAAAGCGCGCCATGCCCAGCCAGCGCGTGAGCGACATGGCGAAGATCAGCGTGCGGATGCCGGGCCGCATGATGTAGGAGATCAGGATGAGAATGATCGTGTTGGGGATGTTGTCCAGCACGTTGTACACTTCGGTGATGAACCGGTCGAGCGCGCGCACATAGCCCCACACGATGCCCACCATGATGCCGATGAGCGCCTCGAAGAACGCCACGACAAAGCCGATCATGAGGCTGGTCCGCGTGCCGCTCCACACGCGCGCCCACAGATCCTGCCCGATGTTGTTCGTGCCGAAGACGAACGCCTTGTCGGAGGGAATCGTGCGCAGCTCCGTCTCGCCCGTCGTGATCACGGCGCCGTCCTCCAGCTCGCGGACGGATCCGGCGCGCACGTAGAGCGCCTCGCCGTTGTTCGTATAGTCCACCGGCTCCTGGTAGATCGACAGCGGAAAGCTCGAACGGCTCTCATACGGCGTGGCCGTGGGATCGTCCGGCAGCTTCAGCTTGGTCTGGAAGTTGTTTTTCACGTAACCCTCCAGGCCGCCGTACTCGATTTTGCACCAGTCCTCGCCGTATTCGACGACTGTTATGGTCTCGCGGGCCCTGATCGAGGCGAGCACGTTGCTCACGGCGTACCAGTCGTCGTTCACGCGCCGGCCGATCAGGACGATGCCCTGAGGCGCCGCCGCGTATACGGTCGTGAGGCTGGGCGACTGGTTCTGCAGCTGAATGCCCGTGACGGGGTTGTTGTTGATGGTGTTGGCCTCATACTGGCCGGGCAAAAAGGGCTGTATGATGGTGAAGCCCATCAGCAGCGCGAGCACGATCAGCATTGCCACGGCGACGCGGTTGTGGAAAAACGCGCCCACGGTGCTGCGCCAGTAGGAGTAGTTGGAGTAGCCCGTCTTCTCCGCGGCGGCGGCGTCGTATCCGGCCTCGACAAACAGCCCGTCCTCGTCGACCGGCGGCAAATCGCCCCGCACGGCCGCGGTGACGCCCTCCTCTAGGCGGCGCTTTTTGTGTTCAAACAGACCGTTCATCAGCGCGCCCCCTCCTTCTTCACGAAGCTGATCCTCGGGTCGATCACGCCCATCAGCAGGTCGCCCAGCAGCAGGCCGACGATGCCGATGGCTGAGTAGAGCATGACCAGCGCCTGCACCATCGGGTTGTCCTGCCGGCCGATGACGTCGACCAGCAGCCCGCCCATGCCCGGCACCGAATAGAGCGATTCGATGTAGATTGAGCCGCTGACGGTGTACAGGATGGAGGCGGGGATATACTGGATCATGGGCACAAAGGCGTTGCGGAACACGTGGCCCATCATGATCCTCCGGCTGGAGACGCCCTTGGCGCGCGCCAGGCGCACGTAGTCCTTGTTCATCTCGTCCAGCATGTAGCGCCGGATCCACATGGCGTAGCTGGCCGTGCTGCCCAGCGACATCGAGAACACCGGCAAGATCCAGGTGACCCAGTTGCCGCGGTCAAACAGCATCGAGATGCCCATCCAGCCGGTTCCGTACATCTGAATGAAGATGTAATACACCGCCGCGGGCACCGCGTTGATGAACACGATGAACACCGTGCCGAATTTGTCCCAGAAGCCCGACTTGCTGCGCGCCATCGCCGCGCCCAGCGGGATGCCCATGACGAGCGAAATCGCCATGCTCATGAGGCCCATCCAGATGGACAGGGGGGCCTTCTGCGCGATGATGCTGGCAATGGACGTGCCGGCGCTGTAGCGCGAGGACGTGCCCAGGTCTCCGTGAAACAGATTCACGAAGAAATTCCTGAGCTGCACGTGAATCGGCTGCGTCAGGCCCAGATTGGCCAGCTTGGCGTTGATTTGGGCCTCGCTCAGCTTCTCGAAATTGTCAAAGTAGCCCTCCACGGGCATCTGCCGGAGCAGCACGAAGACAATCGTGATGACGATTGCCAGCGTCACCACCGACGAAGCCAGGCGCTTGAGCACGTATTTGACCATGCATTTATCACAACCCTCGTTTTAATGGCAGGTTTGCCTGCTTCCCACTGCGTTATGATAACGCGCGCGGAGGCGGTTGTCAAACCGCCTCCGCGATCATATCCCGTCTGTCTGGAATCAGTCGCCCTGGGCGGCGAGCGCCGTGAGCCAGGCGTCGTAGGCGTCGTAGTATTCGTCGGTGCTCATGGGCTTGTCGAGCAGGTGCTGGCCCTTGTAGCGGCAGGTGGCCAGGCCGGTCGGCGCGAACTGGGCCTCGAAGGGATTCAGGCGCGCCGCCGTGTAGCCGGCGGTATCGGAGCCGAACGGCAGGGCGATGGCGTGATTGATGAGGTATGCCTCCGCCTCGGCGTAGGCCTGATAGCGCGCCTCGGGCTCCGTGGTGGAGATGGCGCCGGCCGCGTCCAGCAGGTTGAAGTAGGTCAGCGTGCCGTCCTCGTCATACAGGTCCGCCTGCGTGGCGTTGACGAAGAAATTATAGTTGTTGCCGTTCTTGAAGGGACTGGTCATGTTCTCCGGATCGTCGTAATCCAGGCCCCAGTTGCACTTCATGAAGGCGTATTTGCCGGAACGGCGGATTTCCTTCAGGAAGCCGGTGGACGGACCGGCCTCGACGACGACGTCGATGTAGTCCGCGCCCAGCAGGCCCTCGAGCTGCTGCTCGACAACCTGGCACTCCTCGGCCCAGGAAGAGGACGAGGGGTTGTAGCACACCAGCACCTTCACGGGGAGCGTCGCGCCCGCGGCGGTCAGCTCCTCGACGGCGGCGTCGCGGGCGGCGAGGGCCTGCTCCTCGCTGGCGCCGAGGCTCAGCTCGACGGCGCGCGCGCCCACCATGTCGGCATAGTCGACGCCGTTATAGACGACGATGCTGGCCGGCGTGAGGGAGTTCCAGATCAGATCGGCCGGATTGTCCGGCTCGATGACGGTCTTGGCCTTCAGGCGGTCAAGGCCGAAGAACAGGGACTTGCGGAAATTCTCGTTGTTGACGGCGATCTTCCAGTTTTCCGGCTCGTAGGCGTCGTCAAACCGGGGATCGAAGTTGAAGGAGAAGAAGTAGGAGTACTGGCCCACCTGGCGGACCGGATGGATCAGGTCGGCCTTTTCGGGATCGGCCAGCCACTCGGCGGCGATGGTGGGGGTGATGTCGGCCGCGTCAATCTCGCCGCGCAGATACAGCTCGGGAGACAGCGTGCCGGCCTCCTTGTTGTAGGTCTGCTGGATCCTGGTGATATACACGTGTTCGGCGTCCCAGTAGGACTCATTTTTGGTGTATACGCGGCTCTCCTGCGGCTTGAACTCGGAGAGGATGTACGCGCCGCAGTACAGCACGGTGTCGTTCCCGGTGGCCAGGCCGAACTCGTCGCCCTTCTCCTCCAGGAACTGCGCGTTCACGGGCATGTAGCAGGCGTAATCCAGCATCGAGAGGAAGAACGGAACGGGCTCCGTCGTCGTGTAGGCGATGGTGGACTCGTCGAGCGCCTTCACGCCCACGGTCTCCCAGTCGACCGCCTCAGGCGCGGCCTCGCCCTCGCCGGGCAGCTCGGTGCTCTCGTAGTATGCCTCGGCGCCCGCCAGGTAGTCGCTCAGGATCCAGGCGTTGGAGGCGTCGTTCCGGGCGTCGAGCACGTAACGCGCGGCCGTCTCAAAATCGTAGGCCGTCACGTCGGCGTAGTATTCGCCGGATGCCGTGACCCAGGTCGCGCCCTTGCGGAGGTGGAACGTCCAGGTCAGGCCGTCGTCGCTGAGTTCCCAGGACTCGGCCAGGCAGGGCACGATGTTGCCGAAGCTGTCGCGCTCCACCAGCGTGTCGATGATGTTGGCGGACACCGTGAATTCGTTTGTGGTGGCGGTCGTCAGGTAATTCAGCGAACCGATCTCACCGGAGTACAGCGTGCGGTAAACGGCTTCGTCGGCCGAAGCCAGCGCGGGGAAAACGCTCAGCGCCAGAACAAGGCTCAGAAGCAGCGCGGCCATTTTCTTCATGTTGTTGTCCTCCTTGCTTTTTTCGACACCGGCCCTGTGACGCGGTGTTTTGTATACAATAACACACTTATCCCGAAAATGCAACCTCAATTTCCGTAAAATTCATTTATTCACAATTATGGCGCGCTCCCGCCCCCTTTTCCCGCGGCGTTCCTGCATTGGATTCCGGCGGAAGAACCGGAATGCGTCACGCGCGGATCCGCACGACGACGGGCTGCCCGGCCTGCGCCTCCTCCTGCTGGGGATTTTCCGCCTTCAGGACGTCCAGCGCCGCCCGATAGCGGCGGCCGATGGTCCAGAACGTGTCGCCCGCCGCGGGATAAAATATGCCGATGCCCCGCCGCCGCGGGCGCGTCCCATCCTCCTGCGCGCCGGTCACGACCGTCTCCTCCTCCGTCCGCCAGACGGCGCCCCGCGCGGTCAGCACGCATCTCAGCTCCATCCGGTCGCTCATCAGCGCGCTGGCCTCGGCCTCCGAGGCCGTGACGGTCAGCGCGGCGTCTCCGCCGGCCGGCGCGGCCGTCCGGATCGTGAACGGCAGCTCGGCGCGCACCGAAGCGAGCTGTTCGCTGCCGGAGGGCATATAGAGCACCGTCGCCTCGAGCACCCCCTGCGCCTGGCCCACGCCCCTCTCCGTCTCCCAGCCGCTCACCACCGGCCGCACGCGCGCCGCCAGCGCCGTGCCCGCGCCGGGCGCGTTCTCCGGCAGCAGCAGCGCGCCCCTGAAGGTCTCGCGCGCCTGAATCGCCTCCTCGCCGGCGCAGACGGACAGCGTCTGGCGCGTGAGGGCGAGCATGCCGTCGCCGGCGATGTAGGCGTCGCTCACGGCGTCCGCGCAGTCCTCGCCGGTCAGCCGCACTGTCACCAGCAGCGAGCAGGCCATCTTCAGCGCGGCGTCCTCGTCTTCCGCGCCCTCCTCCACCTCCACGGCCAGCCGCGTCACCTCGGCTTCGCTCTCCGGCTCGCCCTCGACCCAATCCGGCATGGCCACCAGCTGCTCAAACGGCATCTGATAGCGCACCAGCGCCACCGGCCGGCCCGACACGCTGCTGGCGATGAGCGACTCAATCTGCACCGCGCCGGATACGCGCACGCCGCCCAGATCCCGAACGGCCGATTCGACGCGCGGCTCGGCCCACTGCATCAGCGCCACCCGGGCGTGCAGCGCCGCGGGCAGGCTCACGCTGTCGGAAAGCTCCGCGCTCTCGCTGTTCTCCGCGCTCGTCCTGGCGGAGCACAGGCGGCTGGTCAGGCATTCGACCGGCTCGTCGCCGGCAATCTCCGTCACGGCCTCAACCGGCGTCAGGCTGCGGACCCGCACCGTCACCGTGACGGTAATCTGAAACACCATGTGCCCGTTGTCGTACGCCGCTTCCACGTGCTCCGCCTCGGCCCGGGCGCGCACGCTCATCTGCGGCTGCGCGTCCTCCAGCTCGACGGCCTGCTCGAAATCCGCGCGGGCGGTCAGCGCGCGCAGGCTGCCGCCGTCGCCCAGCCGATACACCGCCTGGCACTGCACCTGCCCCGTCACCAGCACGCGGCCGGCCTGCGCCTCCGCGCCGGACACCGACGCAAACGCGTCCTCCATCAGCACTTCGACCGATTCCCGGCCGGCGCCCGGCACGGCGGCCTCCGCCCGCACGGGGATTTGAAACGTCGCCCTGCCCACCAGGCGCTCCACCTCAACAGACTGCTTCACGCACGATATCGCCATATCTTCCGCCTCCTCACCGACTGCCGTCGCACTCTGAAGAATGATTATGCGCGCCGCGCGCGCTCCATGCGGACGCGGCGTCGTCCGGTGCACCACAATATTTGCGATTTTTCTTTGAATTTTTAATTGACTTGCCGGTCGGAGATGCTATAATTACATCTAATAAGTAACGGAAGCCCACATCTGTGCAACAATTTAAAGGGGGATTTGACAAATGGTGGGAAAAATCCGCGAAGGCCTGACGTTTGACGACGTCCTGCTGATTCCTCAGAAGAGCGACGTAATCCCGCGCGACGTGACTCTGGACACGCAGCTCACGCCCGGCATACGGCTGAACATCCCGCTGATGAGCGCCGCGATGGACACCGTGACCGAGTCCCGGCTGGCCATCGCGCTGGCCCGCGAGGGCGGCCTGGGCGTCATCCACAAGAACATGTCCATCGACGAGCAGGCCGCGCAGGTCGACCAGGTCAAGCGCAGCGAGAACGGCGTCATTTCCGATCCGTTTTTCCTCGCGCCCGACAATCTCGTGACGGACGCGCTGGCCCTGATGGCCCGCTATCGCATCTCCGGCGTTCCCATCACCCGGGAGGGACGGCTGGTGGGCATCCTGACCAACCGCGACCTGCGCTTCATCACCGATTTCAACCAGCCCATCTCGAACGTCATGACCAGCGAAAACCTCGTCACCGCGCCCGTGGGCACCACGCTGGAGGAAGCCAAGAGCATCCTGGCCCGCCATCGCATCGAAAAGCTGCCCCTGGTGGACGAGAACTACATGCTGCGCGGCCTCATCACCATCAAGGACATCGAGAAGAACATCAAGTATCCGAACGCGGCGAAGGACGGCCAGGGCCGCCTGCTGTGCGGCGCGGCCGTGGGCGTCACAAAGGACACGCTGGACCGCGTGAAGGCGCTCGTGAACGCGCAGGTCGACGTCATCACGCTGGACACCGCGCACGGACACTCTCTAGGCGTCATCAACAGCGTGCGCCAGGTCAAGAACGCCTTCCCGGATCTGCCCGTGATCGCCGGCAACGTCGCCACGGCCGAGGCCACCGCCGACCTCTTCGAGGCGGGCGCGGACGTGGTGAAGGTGGGCATCGGTCCCGGCTCCATCTGCACCACGCGCGTGGTCTCCGGCATCGGCGTGCCCCAGTTCACCGCCATCTGCGACTGCGCCGAGGCGGCCGCAAAGTACGGCAGAGCCATCATTGCCGACGGCGGCATCAAGTACTCCGGCGACCTGACCAAGGCCATCGGCGCAGGCGCCTCCGCGGTCATGGTGGGCAGCCTGCTGGCCGGCGTGGAGGAAAGCCCGGGCGAGATCGAGATCTATCAGGGCCGTTCCTTCAAGGTCTACCGCGGCATGGGCTCTTTGGCCGCGATGGAAAAGGGCAGCAAGGACCGCTACTTCCAGGAGGGCGCCAAGAAGCTGGTGCCCGAAGGCGTCGAGGGGCGCGTACCCTACAAGGGCGCTCTGTCCGACACGGTGTTCCAGCTGATGGGCGGCCTGCGCTCCGGCATGGGTTACTGCGGCACGCACACCATCGACGAGCTGCGCGAGAAGGCCCGGTTCATCCGTATCACCAACGCGGGCCTGCTGGAAAGCCACCCTCACGACATCTCCATCACCAAGGAAGCGCCCAACTATTCCACCAAATAACCTCAAATCCCCCTGCGCTCCCCGCCGCCCGGCGGGGAGCGTTTTCCCAGGGGCAGATGACATCGCCTCGAAGAGAGGGCAGAGTTTCTTTCGCCGCCATCCCGCAGTTTTCCGTGAAAAACCGAAAAACGGCGGGGAAGCTCACATGAACTTCCCCGCCGTTTGATTTGCGTGTTCGGGACTTTTCGCCATGGGATCGGGCCGTCAATCAGAACTTCAGCGAATTCAGCTTGATGCCGGGGCCCATGGTGCTGGAGATGACAGCAGAACGGATGTAGGTGCCCTTTGCCGTGGCGGGCTTGGCCTTGATAACCGCGTCCATCAGCGTGCGCAGGTTGTCGTTCAGCTGCTCGACCGTGAAGGACGCCTTGCCCAGGGGGCAGTGAATGATGGCCGTCTTGTCGACGCGATACTCGACCTTACCGGCTTTGATGTCGTTGATGGCCTTGGTGAGATCCATGGTCACGGTGCCGGTCTTCGGGTTGGGCATGAGGCCCTTGGGGCCCAGCACGCGGCCCAGGCGGCCGACGACGCCCATCATGTCGGGCGTGGCAACGCAGACGTCAAACCCGAACCAGCCGCCCTGAATCTTGGCGACCATGTCCTCGGCGCCCACGAAATCGGCACCGGCGGCCTGCGCCTCGTCGGCCTTGGGGCCCTTGGCGAAGACCAGAACGGTCAGCTTCTTGCCGGTGCCGTGGGGCAGAACGACCGTGCCGCGGATCTGCTGATCAGCGTGGCGGGGGTCGACGCCCATGCGCAGAGAAATTTCAATCGTTTCATCGAACTTGGCCTTGGCGGTCTGCTTGACGAGAGCAACGGCTTCCTCAGGATCATACAGCTTCTGGCTGTCGATGAGCTTTGCGCTGTCAGTATATTTCTTACCCATTTATATTTCCTCCTCGTGGTACAAGCGGAATGAATCCTCCCACTTGATTCTGGCATCCGGTCGGCGCCGGATGCGCGGTCTCCCTGGGGAAAACCGTCAGTCGACGACGACAACGCCCATGGAGCGGGCGGTACCGGCGATCATGCTCATCGCAGCCTCGACGGACGCGGCGTTCAGATCGGGCATCTTCAGCTCGGCGATTTCCTTCACCTGAGCCTTGGTGATCTGGGCAACCTTGTCCCTGTTGGGGCGGCCGGACGCCGTCTCAATGCCGCAGGCCTTTCTTGATCAGCACGGCGGCCGGGGCGTCTTGGTGATGAACGTGAAGGTGCGGTCCTGATACACGGTGATGACCACCGGGATGACCAGGCCGACCTGCTTGGCGGTACGGTCGTTGAATTCCTTGCAGAATCCGGGGATGTTCACGCCGTGCTGACCGAGCACAGGGCCGATGGGCGGCGCGGGCGTCGCCTTGCCGGCCTGAACCTGCAGCTTGATGAGCGCAGTTACTTTCTTTGCCATAGGGATATCCTCCTCTACTCGTATGTGGTGAAGCGGAGCGCGGCTTCCGCACTCCTCCCACTTCCCTGAAACCCCTCCGACGAGGGATATTCAAGCGGTCAAACGCGCACGACCTGGTCGTAGTCCAGCTCGACCGATACGTCGCGGCCGAACATGGACACCACCACCGTGATCTTCTGGCGGATGGTGTCGATATCCTGCACCTTGCCGACATGCTCGGCCAGCGGACCGGACAGGACGCGCACATCCTCGCCCACGGCGATGTCGATGGATACCGCGGCGCGGGTGAGCATAAATTCGATCTCACTGCCCGCCAGCGGGACGGGATGAGACCCCGGGCCAACAAATCCGGTGACGCCGCGCGTGTTGCGCACGATATACCAGGCTTCATTGGTCATGAGCATCTTCACCAGCACATAGCCGGGGAAAATCTTCCTCTGAACCGTATGGCGCTTGCCATTGCGGATCTCGACGACCTCCTCCACAGGAATGCTGACTTCCTGAATCAGATGCTGAAGCCCGTTGTTCTCGACGGATTTTTCGAGATTGGCCTTTACCTTGTTTTCGTAGCCCGAATAGGTATGAACGACATACCACTGGGCGGATTCAGCCTTTTCTGACATATCGCCACTCCAACCAGATTAGCGGGTAATCCACTGCACCAGCGCGCCGGCACCGGCGTCAATCGCGAAGATAACCACGCCCATGACGACCATGAAGCCCAGAACCACCAGAGAGTAGTTGATGAGCTCGCTGCGCTGGGGCCAGGTGACCTTCTTCAGCTCGGCATACATGTCCTTGAAGCTGCGGGCGATCCGGATGCCCAGGTTTTTGAAAAACTTGACCACCTTGTTGACGACATTGTCCTTCGCGGCAGCCGTTTCATTCGTCTTAGCCATGTGATTCACATCCTTGCAGCTTTTCCCGGCAGAGCCTTATCGGGTTTCCTTATGAGCGGTATGCTTCTTGCAGAAGCGGCAGTACTTGTTCATCTCGAGACGATCGGGATCGTTCTTCTTGTTCTTGATCGTATTGTAATTGCGCTGCTTGCATTCGCTGCACGCCAGCGTAATCTTAACACGCTTATCAGATGCCATCTGCGACACCTCCCTATTGAAAAGTATGCTTAATAGAGCCTCGAACACGCCTTACTACTTTATCACACCCGCGTTCCCTTGTCAATCAATTTGGAAAATTTCCAACACAAATAACATTTCCGGCGCGGCGAAAGCGTCAGATCAGCGTAAAGTCGAACAGCTTCCACGTCTCGCCCTCTTTCTGGAAATAGAGCCTGTACGCCGTGGGATAGATCTCAGGATCCACCGTGTAATAAATGATCTTGTAGTCGTAGCGCGTCTCAACGGAGAAGCAGTCGTCCGAGTAGCTCACGTAATTGCACACGTCCATGTTCAGAAAATCATAGCTCTTGTGCGTCGCGATCCACATGTTGTCAAACGCCTTCACGTATTTTTCCGCCTTGGAATCCCTGATCAGATCCTTGCTCAGGCTGCGGAAGGAAAAATCGTTCGTCATGTAGCAGGACAGCCGGCGCACCACCTGAATCACGCGCTCGTCCAGCGCCGCCGCCAGCCGTCCGTCGTCGTAATTGAACGCGGCCGTGTAGGCGCTGCCCGCCGCGCTCACCTCGCACGCCTCGCCGTAGCGGTCGAGCACGCTCACGGGGCCTACGTCAAAATACCGTTCGAACGCATACACCCGCCGCGTGGGCGCCGCCGCGCCGGCCGGCAGCTCAACCGTCTCGAATTCGGGAATGTCGCGCTGGATCACCGCGTCGTCTCCCAGAGCGCGCCCGTTCACGTACACCGTCGCGCCGGTCGGGGCGCTCACCGTATAGCTGCGCTTCGCCAGCACCTCGACGTCCGTCGACTCCAGCGTCCACATTGGAAAGCCGTACTTCGCGTCGTCAGCCGTGTGGCGCAGCGTAAAGCCGCCGATCTTCTGGTCGTCCGCCTTCACCACATAGCGCCTGGCGGCTTCGTCCGCGCTGTAGACCTCGTTGTAGCTGATGACCCTGCCCTCGAGCAGCCGGTCCATGTAGTCGGCGTACTGCCCGCGCGTCTCGACCTCGAACACCGCCGGGTCCTCGCACTGAGCCAGCGCGTCGTAGTCGCGCTCAAGGAACGGCCGCGCCGCGGCGTCCGCCGCGTGCCTGGGCTGAGACGCCTCGAAAACGCTCACGTAGTCCTTCATGCCGCGCACCGCCAGGAAGATCACGACATACAGCGCCGCGATGGTCAGCACATAAAAGCCGTAGAAGAGCTTCGTGTACAGCCGGCTGCGCCTGCGGCGCTTCTTTTCCTGAATGCGGCGTTCGTTCACCCTCCGGGAGCCGCTTTTCTTTTCCGTCTTCATAACGTCACCTCTCAGCGGACGACGAAGGCGGTCGGGATCCGCCGGGAGCCCGTGATCGCAACGCCATCGTTCAGGATCTCTCCGTCATAGTAGATGTTCGACGAGGAACCGCCGTCCAGGTTGCAGGCGTTCACCGCGCCGTAGCGCACCATGATCTCCACCAGGTCGGCCATGCTCGCGCCCGGGCTGTTCACCTGGCGGCCGTCGATCACCAGCATCAGCACCGCGCCGTCCGCGCGCTGTCCAATGGCCGTGCGCGGATTGAGCCCCGAGCTCACGCCCGAAAACTGCGCCGGTTCGCCATTGACGACCAGCGCCGGCCCGAAGGAGACCGCGTCGCGCAGCCCGCGCTCCCTGGCCTGGTCGCGCGTCATCTTGCCCACGATCAGCACGTCGTTCACGTCGAAGCCCACGGTGGTGAGATCGCTGCTGCCATAGGCGTTGGTCATGCGGCCCTCGGTCACGGTTACGCCGGTGGGCAGGCCGCCGTTGCCCTGCCCGTTGGGATCGCTGAACGCGCCGCCGTTGATCGCGCCCACGGCGTCGTACTTCTTCGCCAGCGCCGCCAGGCGCATGCCGCCGCGGTCCTCGGAGAAATAATCGGCGCACACGCCCACGATCACCCGCGAGGGATCGCGCACGGTCATCATCCAGCCGTGATAGGTGGGGCCGGTGATTTCCTCCACGGCGATGTCCCTCACGTCCTCCAGCTCGCCGGCGGGCCCCACGTCCTCGCCGTCGCCCGGCGCGCTGATTACGATCAGGCTGGTGTCCGTCTCCTGCTCCAGCTCGATCATCCTGTTGCGATCCCGGATCGCTTCGACCTCTTCTTCGCTGTAAAAGAGGTATGGCACGAATTTGCCCGCGCTGGTTTCCAGCAGCGTCAGGGTCAGGCGGTCTCCCGCCGTCTGCGACGGCCCCCTGAACACCACGTTCAGCACGGCGAGCAGCCCGATCACCAGCATGGCGATCACGGTAAACAGATAGAGCAGCGCGCGGCCGACAATGCGCCGGATCCGCCTGTTTCTGCGCTTTCTGGCCTTTTCCGCCTTTGAGCTCTTTCCCCCGGGCGCCGCCCCGCCGGAGCCGGCGTTCCTTTTCTTTTTTTTCGTTAGCGCGGCCTTTTTTGTTCCGCCGCCGTCCGTGTCGGGACATGGCGTCCAGTCGGACCCTTTGTTTGCCTGCGGCTGCTGCATGCCCTTTTCCTCCGTAACGCGCGCATCCTTACGAACAATACCCGCGCAAGCAGCGCGGGTATTGAAATGACCCGGTCATTGAACTCTGTTATTCCATGATCTTGGTGACGACGCCCGAACCGACGGTGCGGCCGCCCTCGCGGATGGCGAAGCGCAGACCCTCTTCGCACGCGATCGGCGTGATCAGCGTGATCTCCATGTCGATGTTGTCGCCAGGCATAACCATCTCAACGCCGTCCGGCAGCTTGATGTTGCCCGTCACGTCCGTCGTCCGGAAGTAGAACTGCGGACGATACCCGTTGAAAAACGGCGTATGGCGGCCGCCCTCTTCCTTCGTCAGCACGTACACCTGCCCCATGAAGTGCGTGTGCGGATGAATCGAACCCGGCTTCGCCAGAACCTGCCCGCGCTCCACCTCGTTGCGCTGAATGCCGCGCAGCAGCACGCCGATGTTGTCGCCCGCTTCCGCCTGGTCCAGCAGCTTCCGGAACATCTCAACGCCCGTCACTACCGTCGAACGCTTCTCATCCGACAGACCCACGATCTCCACCGTATCCGATACCTTCACCACGCCGCGCTCCACGCGCCCCGTGGCCACCGTGCCGCGCCCCGTGATCGAGAACACGTCCTCCACCGGCATCAGGAACGGCTTGTCCGTCGCGCGCTCGGGCGACGGAATGTAGCTGTCCACCGCTTCCATCAGCTCGAAAATGCACTTGCACTCCGGCGCGTTGTCCACGTCCTCCCCGCCGTTCATCACATACTCCAGCGCCTGCAGCGCAGACCCCTTGATGATCGGAATGTCGTCGCCCGGGAAGTCGTAGCTGCTCAGCAGCTCGCGCACTTCCATCTCTACCAGCTCCAGCAGCTCCTCGTCGTCCACCATGTCGCACTTGTTCAAAAATACGATGATGTACTGCACGCCAACCTGATGCGCCAGCAGAATGTGCTCGCGCGTCTGCGGCATCGGGCCGTCCGCAGCAGACACAACCAGAATCGCGCCGTCCATCTGCGCCGCGCCCGTGATCATGTTCTTCACGTAGTCCGCGTGGCCCGGGCAGTCCACGTGCGCGTAGTGACGCTTGTCCGTCTGATACTCCACGTGCGCCGTGTTGATCGTGATGCCACGCGCCTTCTCCTCCGGCGCCTTGTCGATCTCGTCGTACCGCATCGCCGTCGCGCCGCCGTGCTTCGCCAGCACCATCGTGATCGCCGCCGTCAGCGTCGTCTTGCCGTGGTCAACGTGTCCGATCGTTCCCACGTTCACGTGGGGCTTCGTCCGTTCAAATTTTGCCTTTGCCATT